>ERZ869909.759-NODE-759-length-32504-cov-4.443458_pt1 | contig 32504 bp, 24 predicted proteins | sample MGYA00520892_ERZ869909 | MGnify/ENA primary metagenome ERZ869909 (study PRJEB32215, sample SAMEA104723947) | bioreactor metagenome | biome: bioreactor; feature: anaerobic bioreactor; material: water | place: China | collected 2015-03-12 ...
GAAGCGTATCTCGGCGACGCCGTCGCCGGAGCGAGCGGGCGTGCCTACGGCACCGTGAACGAGACCGTCCCGGAGCCCCGGTTGCCCGGGTTGGTCAGCGTCACGCTGTGCTGCCCTGCGGCCAGCGGCGAGCCCTCGGTGACGGCGACGCCGATCGCCGAGGAGCTGCCCACGGTGTACAGCCACCCGCGCTGCTGCAGGGTCTGGCCGTTGATACGGATCGTCGCGTCGCGGCTGAATCCCGTCCCGCGGATCACGTAGCCGGGCACGTCCTCGCCGCCCACGGAGACGGTCTGCGCCTCGACAGACGTCACGACCGGCGTGACCGGGGTCGGGACCGTCTGCAGCGCCGCGGTGCCCGTCGTGGTCGTCGTGGAGGCGACCACCTCGCCCGACGGGTCGATCAGCTCGAACCGCGCGCGCTCCGCGGTCGGGAAGCCGCGCCCGTCGAGCAGGGTCGCGTTGAACACCAGCGGCGTGCCGGAGCGGGTCTGCCCCATGCCGGTGAGCGCGACCTGCTCGGGTGACCCGGGGCGCACGCGGAAGACGCGGTTGGCCGGCCGCACGACCCAACGCTCGACGGCTTCGTCGTCGAGGCGCCCGACCGCCGTCGTCAGGTCCACCTCGACCAGCAGGATCATCGGCTCCGGGCCGTCGGGTGTCACCGTCCCGGTCAGCGCGCCGTCCTCGAGCGCACCGCAGACCCGGTCGATGCGCGGGCTGTTCTCGACGCAGATGGTCGCGCCCTCGAGCTCGGCCTCGTCGAAGCCGGTCAGCGCGGCGATCTCTGCCGCCGTGACCGTGAAGCTTGCGGGCTCGCCGATCGTCGCGTCGACCTCGACCACCTCGTCCGCGATGAACCGGAAGGCGTCCCCTCGGCGGACGGCCAGCACGTCGAACGCCCACGCCTGGCCGGCGTTCACGATCCCACCGGCGGCCACGTTCATCCGGGACGCCATCTGCTCACGATCCGTCCAGGCCGTCTGCAGCTCGCCCATGTGGACGCGCATCAGATCGCGGACCTGGCCGCCGCTGCCTCCGCTCGCCCGGATCGCCGCGCTGGTCCGCTGGATGGTGCCGGCCAGCGACATGTTCACGCAGTTGGTGCAGGCCTCTCCGTCGCCGCCCGCGAACTCGGCGATCCAGTCGCCGGACGACGGCGCCGGGACGTTCTGCGCCGTCCCGTATCCGGTGCGCTCACCGAGCAGATCCGTCAGCGCGGCGCCGCTCGCGCCGAGCGACCGACGGTAGTCCGCGCCCGGCGTCGCGCTGCTGTCGTTGCGCGCCGCCGTGAAGCGGCTGCCCAGCGCGTCGATGCGGTCGCCGCCGCGGTCACCCGCGGCGCTCTGCAGCACGCGGCGGCCCGACTCCGGGCACGGGCCCGCGTAGCCGCCCACCATCAGGAAGCCCGGCCGGCCGTCAGCCGTCCGGATCGTGATCCCGCCGGAGCTCAGCGACAGCCCCGCGTCCGGGAAGAACGACAGCCCGAAGAAGAAGTCGAACAACCCCAGCGACACGCTCAGGCCCGTGTCCAGCTGCACGCCCGTCTTGAGGAACGGGAAGCCAGGCGGGACCTGCTCGAACATCGAGATGCCGTACGTCACCGACAGCAGGGACCCGATGCTCTGGGACAGCGAGATCGCGCGACCGCTCGACAGCGTCTCGCCGCTGATCATCGAGCCATCGCCGTCCGGCGAGAACAGGATGCCGAAGTTGTCCGCCACCCCGATGCCGGCGAACGTGTCGCTCACCGAGACCCCCTCGGCGTACTGCAGCGTGAAGTACACGCCGTCCGGTGCGAAGTGCAGCATCCAGGTGTAGTGCTTGTCCGGGCAGGCCCCGAACGGCGAGTTGGGGTCCGTGCAACCGGAGTCGAACAGGTTGGTCACCGTGAAGGTCGTCCCCATCCACATCGTCACCCCGCCAAAGGTGGGGATGTCCGGGTAGATGCGACCGACCGCGCGCTCGTTGCAGCCGTCCTCGTCGTCCTCGTCGAGGTGGTTCGGGATGCCGTCGCCGTCGACGTCCTGGTCGTCCATCGAGATCTCGTCCCGCGTGGGCTTCCCGTCGCCGTCGTCGTCCTGATCTCGGTAGTCCGGTACGCCGTCGCCGTCCGTGTCGCGGAAGCCTTCGCTACCGTCGGGGACCCCGTCGCCGTCGGAGTCAGGGTCGAGGTAGTCCGGTACGCCGTCTCCGTCCGTGTCGCGCAGCGGGTCGGTCGAGGCGGGGTCGCGATCGTTGTTGCGGACCTCGCGCCGGGTGGGGATGCCGTCGCCGTCGTCGTCCGGGTCGAGGTAGTCGGGGACGCCGTCGCCATCGGAGTCGCGCGGTGTGGCGCCGTCACCCAGCTCCTGACCGGTCGGGATGCCGTCGCCGTCGTGGTCGACGTCGAGCTCCTCGATGTCCGGCGTGCCGCTGCCGTTGGAGTCCGGGTCGCAGGCGTCGCCCAGCCCGTCGCCGTCGGTGTCCCACTGGCGCGGGTTGTAGGCGTCCGGGCAGTTGTCGTCCTCGTCCGGGACGCCGTCTCCGTCGCGGTCGCCCTCGCAGGCGTCGCCGACGCCGTTGAGGTCCGAGTCGCGCTGGTCCGGGTTGTAGACCAGCGGGCAGTTGTCGCTGCAGCCGGTCGTCACGCCACCCGAGCAGGTCGGCAGATCGGGGTCCACGGGGATCCCGTCACCGTCGACGTCGTTGAGCGCGGAGCCGCCGGCGCCGGCCGTCATGACCGGGATCCGGACGTCGAACTGCGCCTGGGCCGGGCGCTGCCAGCGCCGCACCGCCCCGCGAGGCTCGACCTCCTGACCCCCAAGGTCGATGTCCGGGCCCAGCGCGCGTCGGGCGTGGCGCAGATCGAGCCCACCGTCGGGCGACGACAACGCCTGGCGCGTCGCGATACGCAGCGCCTCGCCGGCGTCTCCGCCACCACCGCCTGCGCCGTCCAGCAGCGACCCCATCAGCTCGCCGCTCACCTGCACCCGCTGCGGCGCCAGCGCCTCGCGAGCCGCCGCGCGCTCCTCGTCGCGGTCGTACAGCCGCACCTCGAGCTCGTTCGACTCCAGGTCCGTGTCGTCCTCCAGCACCGCCCGCACCCGCCACCCGGGCGACGCGCCCGGCGGGCCCGGCTCGTACGAGAACAGCCCGTTGCTGGTGGGCAGGTCCTCACCGTCCCCGCCGCAGCCCGCCTGGACCACCGCCACACCGCCCAACGCCGCCAGCAGCGCGGCACGCATCGTCGTCTTCATCATGGGTCTCCCCGATGCCTGTCCAATCGACCCACCACCGTACCGGGGCCGCACAGTCGCCGCTCGACCAGCACGGCCGAGCGCGACGCGGACACCATACCACCAGTCCGTACGCCCGTGTTCCTCCCGCTGCGCGCCCAGCCAACAGCCGCCTTGTGGAATCGAATCGGCGCATGTATCGTCCGCATTGCCCGTTCCCATGGGTAGCCCAGCCACCTGCCCAGGACCGCACGCGCGGATGACGATCCCTGAGGTCACACTTGAAGTACGGAGCGTTCGCTCCAACTCTCCCGACCCCGTCGGGCAGCGCTTCTCCATTCAGCGCAGCCCCTCCGTCGTCGGACGAGCCGCGGACTGTGAGGTCGTCCTCAAGGACCCCACCGTCTCCCGGCTCCACCTGCGCATCGACCTCGAGAGCGACCGCATCTGCCTGACCAGCCTCTCCCGGCGCAGCCAGACCGTCGTCGACGGCCGCCGCCTCGACGCCGGCGCGCGCTTCGAGTCCCGCTATCGGCCGCTCTCGATCATCGTGGGCACCGTCGAGTGCTCGCTCGACGTCTCGTTCGAGACACCCGAGCTCGGCTACAGCCAGCTCGCCAGCGAGCTCACCGACGTCCCCACCTCCGAGGAGCGCACCCTCGACGTGCCCGGGCTCAACGCACCGCCACGCTCCGGCACCACCGGCAGACTCGACGTCGGGCCGCGACTCGCGCCCGCAGCAACCCCCGCGCCCGCGCAGGGACAGCTCGCCGACAGCCCCGCAGGCCCACCCTTCTTCCACGTCATCGAGGGGCGCGCCTCCGCAGCCGTCAGCCTCCGCGGCAAGTGGCTCGAGCTCCCACGCATGACCGCCCTCGCCCTCTCCGCGCTCTGTCGCTCACCTGGTGTCCCCGTCGCCGAGGAGATCATCGAACGCGCGAGCGGCTCCGAGTCCATGGTCACCAAGCACATCAGCATCATCCGCTCCGCCATCCGCGACCTCATCGAGCGCGGCGACCTCCAGTCCAGCGAGATCCTGCGCCAGATCGGCCACTACCCCGGCCACAACCTCGACGAGCTCTCGGAGCTCTCCGTCGAGGAGCTCATGCGCAAGTTCATCTCGTCGCGCCGCGGCTTCGGCTACATCCTCCACGTCCGCGCAGACGAGGTCGTCGTTGAACTCACACGCTGACGACCCCTGCGGACCGCGCCCGACCCACGACGACACCCTCGAGCCCACCCACCCCGGCGACGCAGCCGGGCACCCGCTCGAACGGTACGCCAGCATCGTCGATGACCTCGACGCCCTGATCGAGACCTCACGCCGACCCCTCCCGCGCGCGGTCTGGATCAACACCCTGCTCACCCCGCCCGAGCCCATCGCCGCCGCCGTCCTGCAGCGCTGCCCCGACGCGCGCCCCGTCCCGGGCGTCCCGCACGCCTTCAGGCTCCCGGCCGGCACCTCGCCGGGCACCTGGCCCGAGTTCGCCCTCGGCCTCCTCCACGCCCAGGAGCAGGCCACGCTCTGGCCCGCAGACCTCGTCGGCGCACAACCCGGCGAGCGCGTCCTCGACCTGTGCGCCGCGCCCGGCAACAAGACGCTGCGCCTCGCCGTCGCCATGCGCGACTCCGGCACCATCGTCGCCAACGAACGCTACCACGCCCGGCTACCGGCGCTCCGACACAACCTCGAGCGGCTCGGAGTCACCAGCGTCGCCGTCGTCGACGGCGACGGCTGCTCCCTGCCCGACGAGCTGGGCCCCTTCGACCGTGCCCTCGTCGACGTGCCCTGCACCTGCGAAGGGACCGGCCGCAAGACCGGCGGCCGGCTGCGCGCCACGTCCACCCGTGAGCGCGACATGATGTCCTCCATCCAGACCGGCCTGCTCCGCCGCGCGCTCCGCCTCGTGCGACCCGGCGGCACCGTCGTCTACGCCACCTGCACCTACGCGCCCGAGGAGAACGAGGGCGTGCTCGACAGGATCAGCCCCGAGCTCGCCACCATCGAACCCATCGACGTCCCCGACGGCATGCGCACCGCGCCCGGTGTCCCCGAATGGCAGGGACAACGCTACCGCGACGACGTCGCCCACGCCGTCCGCATCTGGGCGCACCACAACGACACCGGAGGCTTCTTTGTCGCGCGACTACGCCGCCTTTGAGCCGATCGACGTCCCGCACGACCTCCTCGCCTGGATCGAGGACCTCTGGGGCATCCCGGCCGCCGCCGTGGCCAGCGGCAACCGCTTCTACCGCCGCAGCGGGCGCGACGAGGTCTGGATCAGCCACGCCGTCGTCCACCCGCCCATCCCGCCGCGGGTCCACGCGATCGGGACCCGCCTCATCGATCGTGCCCCGCCGGCCGGCTACCCCGGCACCGCCTTCCTCAGGCGCTACGGCCACCTCGCCACCCGCCGCGTCGTCGACCTCGACGACGCCCAGCTGACCGTCTTCCTGAGCGGCGCGACGCTCAGGGACGTGCCCGGCGACCTCCCCGGCTACCACATCGTCCGCTACCGCGGCGCCACCGTCGGGCGCGCGATCCGCCGCGGCGACGACCTGGAGTGCGAGCTGCCGCGCACCCTGCGCCTGCGAGCTCCGACTCCGTGATCGACCGCCGGCGCCGGCGCCCGCCGTCGTCACCCGCCGCGATCATCACCTGCCGCGATCATCACCTGCCGCGATCATCACCTGCCGCGATCATCACCTGCCGCGATCATCACCTGCCACGGCTGCCGCCCGCGGAAACTCGAACGCCGGCGGCGCCTCCTGTGGCTCGTCCAGCGCCACGACCCACCGCACCGGACCGCCGCCTGCGTACTGCCTGAGCCGGACGGTCCAGAGCTCGTCACGCGTCGCGCACAGCGACCTCAGGACGGGCGTGGCGTCAGTGCCCACATCGATCCCCACGCGCTCGTCGCCGGCCAGCACCTCGATGTCCACGTCCTCGACCTCCGGCGTCCCCACCGCCGCGAACGTGTAGCACGCGCCGCTCCGGACCAGCAGCGGCGCCTCGAGCACCTCGCCCTCCGGCAGCCACGCGGTCCTGATCGGCGTGTAGGGACGCGCCTGCGGCGCGTCGCGGGCCAGCAGCTCCAGCAGCGCGTTCGTCATCGCCCCGCGGACGACAAGGAACAAGCCCACCCGGACGTCCACCGGTCCGGCGCGGTTGCCCAGCCGCAGGGTGTGTGTTCCGGCGCGCTCGGCGCAGACAAGCTGCACCACGGGGAGCGCGTCCGGAGCGTCGTCCAGGCCCAGCACCTGGCCATCAGGGCTGTAGATCGCGAGATCGACATCCGCGCCCGGTTGCAGCCCGAACGCCTGCGCGTACACGCACGCGCCCGCCTCCAGCGGGACCGGCAGGTCCAGCACATCGCCGCGCTCGAGGCGCTCGGTGCGCTCGACGAGCGGCTCGCGGTCCGGCGGTGCGTAGAGGCCCAGGAGCCGAGCGTAGCCCTCGTCGACGGTCAGCGGCGCCGCGCGCGGCACAAGGGCGGCGTCCTCCCCTGTGGCCTGGACCCGCTCGAGCTCCTCGAGGCTGCGGGTCCGGCGGCAGCCGGGCAGGATGGCGATCAGCAGCGCGAGGGCCAGCGCCAGCGGGAGCGCTCGTTCGGTCAGTGTCCGTTCCGCGAGTGTCCGTTCCGCGAGCGTCCGGTCCGGAGGCGTTCGCTCCGGGCGTGTTCGCTCCGGCAGGGTCCGCGTTGCGAGCGCTCCCGGCCGCCGCGACCACGCGACACCCGCCGGCGTCTCGCCGGTCGTCGAAGCCGCCGGCCTGCGACCGACCCGTTGCCCTGCTGACCACCCGAACGACACGCCCGCCATGCTCCCATCACTCTGGTGCCCGGTGCCGTGCGGCGTCTCCGCGTCGGCGCCCTTCGGTTCGCTGAACCGCCGCACGCTAGCATGGCTGGGCACCGCCCGGCCACCGTCCGGTCATGACGCGCACGCGGGCACGCTGAGCGCAGCGCCGTTGCGCAGCATCGTTGCGACGCGACCGCAGCGGCGTTAGGGCTTCGGGCGGCAACTCGCCGGAACCCGGGGGACCCAGACCATGACGAATTCGAGCGCCGTTCGCATCGACCGGGCCCACGCGCGTGACGTGGACCGCATCGCAGAGCTCTTCCACGCGGACATGCAGGACCTGGGGGTCGAGTCCGAGGTGGCGCAGCAGCGCGCGCTGGTGCAGGCGGCGCTGAGCGGCGACGGGTCGACGACGTGGGTGCGGGTCGCGCGGGTCGCTGACGGGCGGGTGATCGGCGTGATCCTCGCGAACGTGGCGTTGAGCGTGAAGTTCGGCGGGCGCACGCTGTGGATCGAGGAGCTCTACGTCGACCCGGGCGCGCGGCAGGGTGGGGTGGGGCGGATGCTGGTCGAGCACATGCTGGAGTGGGCGGCAGAGCACGGGATCGTGGGCGTCGACCTCGAGGCGTACCGGATGAACACCGGGGCCTCGATCCTCTACCGCAGCCTTGGCTTTGACCGGCTGCCTCGAGAGCGCTACGCGTTCGCGATGGCCGACTACCTGCCCGCGAACGAGAAAGGACCTTCATGACCGAGACCTGGCAGACGCCGCTGACGATCGCCGGGCGGGCCTTTGGCTCGCGGCTGCTGATGGGGACGGGGCGGTACCGCTCGCTCGAGCAGATGGAGCGGGCCCTGGAGGCGAGCGGGGCCGAGATCGTCACCGTGGCCATTCGGCGGGTCGACACGCTGGACCAGACGGACGAATCGGTGCTGGGCATGCTGCGGCGGCGGGAGCGCTTCCTGCTGCCCAACACGGCCGGCTGTTACACGGCGCGGGACGCGGTGCTCACGGCGCAGCTGGGGCGCGAGGCGCTGGAGACGGACTGGGTGAAGCTCGAGGTGATCGGCGACGACCAGACGCTGCTGCCGGACGTCGAGGGGTTGCTGGACGCGGCGGATCAGCTCGTGCGGGACGGCTTCATCGTGCTGCCGTACACCAACGACGACCCGATCACCGCGCGCAAGCTGCGGGACGTGGGCTGCGCGGCGGTGATGCCGCTTGGCTCGCCGATCGGGAGCGGGATGGGGGTGCGCAACCCCTACAACATCCAGATCATCCGGGAGCAGATCACGGACATCCCGGTGATCCTCGACGCCGGCGTGGGCACCGCGTCCGACGCGGCGCTGGCGATGGAGCTGGGCTGCGACGCGGTGCTGCTGTCGTCGGCGATCTCCCACGCGGAGCGTCCTGTCGCGATGGCGCACGCGATGCGGATGGCGGTCGAGGCGGGCTACCACGCGCGGCACGCGGGGCGGATGCCGCGACGGCTGTACGCCCACGCGAGCTCGTCACCGGTCGGGGCGATTCGCCAGGACTGAGCGTCGAGGCGGTTGGCGATCGCCCGGCGTGTCTCACGCGCTCTTGTGAGTGAACATTCACAAAACAATAGCGCGCCGTCCGGGCTGCTCCTATAGTCGGCTTCGGGCCAGCTGTTCGGCCGCCGGAGGGGCGGAGGACGAGCGCCAGGTGGCCAGGCATCATTTCCCAGGTACAGGACCCATGAGCACGACCGTCTCTTCCAGCCGCGCAGCGATGCAGGACAACGAGCTCTTCAACGACGACCACAAGGCGTTTCGCCAGACCGTGCGCAAGTTCGCGGAGTCCCTCGCGCCGCACGCCGAGGAGTGGGACGAGAAGGGGATCTTCCCGCGAGAGGTGTTCCAGGAGGCCGGCAAGCTGGGGCTGCTGGGGATCCGCTTCGACGAGTCGATCGGCGGCAGCGGCCTCGACTGGTGGTACACGACGGCGATGATCGAGGAGATGGTGCACAGCCAGTCGCCGGGCGTGAACCTGGCGCTGATGGTGCAGAGCGACATGGCGACGCCGATCATCAACGAGATCGCGTCGGACGAGCTCAAGCAGGAGTTCCTGGCGCCGGCGATCCGCGGTGAGCGCATCGCGGCGCTCGGCGTCTCCGAGCCGGGTGGCGGCTCGGACGTGGCGAGCATCCGGACGACGGCGCGCCGCGTGGGCGACGAGTACGTGATCAGCGGTCAGAAGCTGTGGATCACGAACGGGACGCGGGCGGACTTCATCACGCTGGCGGTGCGCACCGGCCCGGCGGACTCGGGCTACCAGGGCATCTCGCTCATGGTCTTCCCGACGGACGTGAAGGGGTTCGCGGTCGGCAAGTCGATCAAGAAGATCGGCAACAAGGCGTCGGACACGGCGGAGCTGTTCTTCGATGAGTGCCGCATCCCGGCGCGCTACCTGCTGGGCCACGAGAACGCCGGCTTCTTCCACATCATGACGAACTTCCAGGGCGAGCGCCTGGTCGGCGCGATCAGCGCGTGCGCCGGGATGGAGTACGCCGTCCGTGAGGCGATCCGCTACGGGCAGGAGCGCACCGCCTTTGGCAAGCCGATCATCCGGAACCAGGTCTGGAAGCACAAGTTCGCCGAGCACCTGACGAACATCGAGGCGGCGCGCCGGCTGACGTACTACGCGGTCGACACGATCGCGAAGAAGCCGTTCGAGGCGACCAGGGCGATCACGATGGCGAAGCTGTTCGCCGGGGACCTCTCGCAGCGCGTGATGTACGACTGCCAGCAGTTCTACGGTGGGTTCGGGTACACGACGGAGTACTCGATCGGCCGCTGGTGGACGGACACGCGCCTGATCACGATCGGCGGCGGGACGAGCGAGGTGATGAAGGAGATCCTCACCAAGCTCGAGAACATGTAGGCTGCCGGTCACCGTCGCGGCCCCCCGCGGGGGCCACAGGGCGGGCGCCGGTTCGCGCTCGCCGTCGCGCACGCGAACGAGGGAGTGCGGATGAAGAAGCCACGGGTCTGTATCGTTGGCGCGGGGTCCAGTGGGTTGCCGGCCATCAAGGCGATGGTCGACGCCGGCCTGCCGATCACGTGCTTCGAGATGGGCGACCGGGTGGGTGGCAACTGGGTGTTCGGCAACACGAACGGCATCAGCAACATCTACCGGTCGCTGCACATCAACACGTCGCGCGAGCGCATGGCGTACTTCGACCTGCCCATGCCGGACCACTACCCGGACTACCCGGGGCACGAGCAGATCGCCGCGTACTTCGACCAGTACGTCGACCACTTCGGGCTGCGCAGCTACATCCGGTTCCACGCGACGGTGACGTCGTGCCGGCGTGACCCTGCCAGCGGAGTCTGGACGGTCTGCTGGCGGGACGCGGACGGCGCGCACGAGGACACGTTCGACATGCTGATCGTGGCCAACGGGCACCACTGGGACCCTCAGCTGCCGGACCCGCCGTTCCCGGGCACCTTCAACGGCGAGCAGTTCCACTCCCACGCCTACGTGGACCCGACGACCCCGGTCGACACGATCGGCAAGGACGTGCTCGTCGTGGGCATGGGCAACAGCGCGATGGATATCGCGACGGAGCTGGGCCGCAAGGGTATCGCGTCGACCTGCTACCTCGCGGCGCGCCGCGGCGCGTGGGTGATCCCGAAGTACCTGTTCGGCAAGCCGGTCGACCAGCTGCCGGTCAACAACCCGCTGCTGCACCCGGCCGTGCCGTACGCGATCCGCGGTCCGCTGCTCAGCCAGTTCCTGAAGCGGGTCCTGGGCCCGATGTCGAGCTACGGCCTGCCCGACCCGGCCCATGAGCCGGACGAGGCGCACCCGACGATCTCCGGCGAGCTGCCGCTGCGCGTGGGCAGCGGTGACGTCCACTGGGTCGGCAACATCAGCCGGCTCGACGGCGACCACGTCGTGTTCGAGGACGGCACCCGTCGGCACGTCGACGTCATCATCTGGTGCACCGGCTACCGGGTGACGTTCCCGTTCTTCGACGAGGCGTTCATCGCCGCTCCGGACAACGACCTGCCGCTGTTCCGCCGCGTCTTCAAGCCGGGCATCCCCAACCTGGCCTTCGTCGGGCTGCTGCAGCCGCTCGGCGCGATCATGCCACTGGCGGACGCCCAGTCGAAGTGGATCGCGGATCTGCTGCTGGGCCGCTACGCGCTGCCCAGCGACGGGGAGATGCTCGACGACATCGCCCGCGAGCGCGAGGCGATGTTCAAGCGGTACGTCGCGTCGCGCCGGCACACGATGCAGGTCGACTTCGACGAGTACCTCTGGCAGCTGGGCCGCGAGCGTCGCCGCGGCGAGCGCCGCGCGCAGCGTCAGCGCTGATCGCCGCTCGGCTTGCCGATCGCAGCGAGCATGCGCTGGATGCGCTCCGGGTCACTCCACGACGGGACGACCTGCTCGGCGAAGCGGCGGCGCTCCTCGTCGGTCACCGCGACGACGGGCGCGCGCAGCGTCTGCTTCGTCGCGTTCCAGGCCTCGCGCGGCAGCGCGGCGCGGCGCTCCAGCCACGCCATGGCCGCCGCGCGTGGATCCGCCGCGAGCTCATCGACCATGCCCAGCTCCAGCGCCCGCGGCGCCAGGTGCTGCTCCGCGCCCAGGAGGATCTCCTCCTGCGCCGGCACGCTCAGTCCGTACCGCACGATGCGCAGGAAGACCGGCGGGTACTGCAGCCCCAGCCGCACCGCCGGCAGCCCGAAGCGGACCTCACCGGCGGCCGGCGCCACCCGCCAGTCGCAGCACGCCGCCAGCAGGTACCCGCCGGCCACGCAGTGCCCGTTGATCAGCGCCACCGTGGGCGCCGGGTGCAGGAACAGGCGCGCCGCGAGCCGCTCGAGGTCCTCGAGGAAGACCGCGAAGTCCGACGCCGTCATCTTCACCAGCGCCTTGAGGTTCAACCCCGCGCTGAACGCCGCGCCCGCCCCTGTCAGAACGACCGGCCGGTCGCCCGCCTCATCGAGCCCGCGGTGCAGCGCCAGCACGGTCTCGTGCGAGATCGCGTTTGGCCCGGGACCCTCGATGACCAGTACGTGGTGCTCCATCTGTCCTCACCCAACCTGTGCCTTTCTTCAGCGTTACGTTGACCGATCCAGCGCCGGGCGGCACGATGCCCCCCGCTGTGTTCCGGTACCACCTGCCATGGTGACCCCATGACCGTGATCTATGTCGTCGCAGGCGTCGTCGCCTTCCTCCTGCTCCTCAACCTCAAGACGTCCCGACCGGACGGCGTGCTCATCAAGGCGGCCCACAAGTACCGCAAGATGATGCCCTACCTCATGCGCGGCCGGAACGAGTCGGTCGTCTACTTCGACAGCTACGTCAAATGCGAGGAGCTCCTCGACTACATCGAGGAGGCCAACCAGCATTTCGAATGCGACCTGACCCACTGCATCGTCGCGGCCGGCGCGATCGGCCTGCACGAGAACCCGCCCATGAACCGGTTCGTCGTGGGCCGCCGCCTCTACCAGCGCAAGGGCACCTGGGTCACCTTCTCGATGAAGCGAAAGAAGATGGACCGCTCGTCGAAGGTCTCGATCAGCAAGCTCGAGTCGACGCCCGACGACACCTTCGCCGCGTTCGCCGACCGCATGGCCGGCAACATCAAGGTCGAGCGCAGCGACGCGAAGACGTACGTCGACAAGGAGCTCGACATCTTCATGATCCTGCCGCGCCCGCTGCTCCGCGGCATGGTCGCCCTCGTCCGCCAGCTCGACTACTACAACCTGCTGCCCGGCGGGTTCATCAAGGGCGACGCCATGTACACCAGCATGGTCATCGCGAACCTGGGCTCGCTGAAGATGGGCGCCGGCTACCACCACCTCTACGAGTGGGGCACCTGCCCGCTGTTCCTGATGGTCGGCCAGATCGAGGTGCAGCCGGTGGTCGAGGACGGTCAGGTGGTGCCGCGGAAGATCCTGCACCTGCGCTGGTCGTACGACGAGCGCATCGATGATGGCCTGAACGCGCGGTTCGGCATCGACGCTGTCGTGCGTGTGCTCGAGAACCCGCGCCAGTACCTGGGCTGCCTGAGCCCGGACGGCGCGGACCGCCGCCCGTTCCTGCCGCCCAACGAAGCCGCCTGATCAGCCGGGACCGGTCTTCGCCGCGTGTCGCGGCGTGTCGGTGTGGGGCGCGCGGTGGCGGCGCCGTGCTGGCGAACACCACCGCGCGGGGCGCGTCAGACGCGCTCGAGGACCGCCGCGGCGCCGATGCCGCCGGCCGCGCAGATGCCCAGCAGCGCCGTCTGCTTGTCCGACAGCACCAGCTCGTTGGCCATCGTCGTGACGATGCGCGCGCCGGTCGCGCCGAACGGGTGGCCGATCGCCACCGAGCCACCGAACAGGTTCATCTTCGAGAAGTCGGGCGCGCCGACCGCCTCGGACAGCCCCAGGCGCTCCTGGCAGAACGCGCGCGAGTCGAGCATGCGCAGCACGCTCAGGACCTGCGCCGCGAACGCCTCGTGCATGTCCACGATGTCGATGTCCGACATCTTCATGCCGGCGCGCTGCAGCGCCTGCGGCATCGCGATCGCCGGGCCCATCAGCAGCTGGTCAGCCGGGTCGACCGCCGTGTAGCGCCACGAGCGGAACGCCGCCTTGGGCGTGTAGCCCAGCGCGCGTGCCTTCTCCTCGCTCATCAGCAGCACCGCCGCGGCGCCGTCGGTCAGCGGGCTCGAGTTGCCCGCCGTCAGCGTGCCGTCCTTGGCGAAGACGGGGCGCAGCTTGCCCAGGCGCTCCATCGACGTGTTCGCCCGCACCAGCCCGTCCGTGTGGACCCAGCGACCGCCGCTCACCTCGACCGGCGCCACTTCGTCGTCGAAGCGACCCGACTCGATCGCCGCCGCGGCGCGGTGGTGCGACATCATCGCGAACTCGTCCTGCTCCTGGCGGGTCACGCCGTTGCGCCCGGCCATCTTCTCGGCCGACTCGCCCATCACCTCGCCCGTCGTGCGCTCGGCGATGCGGGGCATCTTCGGGAGGATGTCGCTCAGCGGCATCAGCTGCATCAGGACCTGCAGCGCGTCGTTCGGGCCCATCGGCTTGCCGAAGGCGTACGGCGCGACGGTGTGCACGACCTTCTGGGGCAGCTTGACCTCGGCGTTCGACGTCGAGTCGGAGCCACCGCAGATGACGATGTCCGCGTCGCCGCGCTCGATCATCGCCGCGGCGCTCGTGATCGCCTGCAGGCCGGAGGCGCAGGCGCGCGTCACGGTGTGGCCCTCGACGCTGGGCGGGAGCTTGAGATCGAGGGCGATCTCGCGCGCGATGTTGGGCGCGGCGGACGGCAGGATGACGCCGCCCCAGACGATGGCGTCGATCTCGTTGCGCGGCAGCTCGGTCTTCTTGAGCAGCGCGGCGACGGCGCGGTCAGCGAGGTCGATCGTGTCGAGGGTCAGGAAGTCGCTGAACGCCTTGACGAAGGGCGTACGGACGCCGGAGACGACGACAGCGCGGCGGCTGGGAGCGGACGACTTGCGGGTTGCCATGGGAACACCTCTGGAAGGTCGAGAATGGTTGAATCGTGTGGGATCGCGCGGGTCGCTCAGGATCGCGCGGGTCGCGAGGCCCGCGTCGGGCGCGGGGGGCCCGCGCGGCGGGCGGGTCGAGTCCGGCCTCAGGCGCCGATCAGCATGCCGCCGCAGACCCGGATCGTGTTGCCGGTGACGCCGGCCGAACCCGGGGTCGTCAGGAACATGACCGCCTGCGCGACGTCTTCCGGCTGGCCACCCTGGCCCAGCGAGTTCATCCGGCGCGCGACCTCGCGGTTGGCGACCGGCATGGCCGCCGTCAGGCGGGTCTCGATGAAGCCGGGCGCGATGGCGTTCACGGTGCCGCCGCTCGCCGCGAGCTGGTGCCCCAGCTCCTGGACGTAGCTGATCAGGCCGCTCTTCGCGGCCGAGTAGTTCGTCTGGCCGCGGTTGCCGGCGATGCCGGAGACGGACGACAGGCAGACGATGCGTGCGTTGTCGCGCAGGGCGCCGCTGGAGATCAGCGTGTCGTTGATGCGGATGACCGCGCCCAGGTTGATGTCGACAGCCTGGTCCCAGTACTCCGGCTTCATGTTCTTGAGGGTCTTGTCGCGGGTGACGCCGGCGTTGTGGACCACGAGGTCGATGCCACCGAACTTCGCCTTGAAGTGCTCGGCGATCTGCGCCGGCGCGTCGGGCGCGGTGATGTCGAGCAGCAGGGTCGAGCCGCCGATCGAGCGGGCCACGCGCGTCGCGAGCTCCTCGTCATTGGGGCGGTCGAGCACGACGACGTGCGCGCCCTCGTCCGCCATCAGGCGGGCGATCTGCTCACCGATGCCGCGCGCGGCGCCGGTCACGAGCGCGACCTTGCCGTCGAGCGCGCGCTCCCAGCGCGGCGCCTCGCTGCCCTTGACCTCGGCGCGCACGATCATCGGCTGTCCGTTCATGTAGACCGAGCGCTCGCTGAGCAGGTAGCGCAGCGGACCGGCCACGCGGGCCTCTGCGCCGGCCTCGACGAACAGGCCGTTCGCGGTCGCGCCGAGCTCGGAGACCTCCTTGGAGATCGAGCGCACGAAGCCCTCGAGGGCCGCCTGCGCGGCGGCGGCCTCGGCGCCCTTGACGGTGTCCGCCGGCCGGCCGATCACGACGACGCGTCCGTTCCGCCCCAGCGAGCGCAGCCACGGCTGGAAGAAGTCGTAGATGCTGCGCAGCTCGGCGACGGTCGCCACGCCGGTCGCGTCGAAGACGAAGCCGTGCGCGCGGTGCTGCTTCGCGTCGTCGTTGCTGACGGCGACCGCGGGACGCCCGAAGGCCTCACCGGGCCCCTTGAACGGTGCGATGTCCGTGGAGCTGTGCACCAGCGGGTTGGCGCCGGCCTCGGCGAGGTCCCGCGCGAGCGTCGCGGTCAGGGTCGCGTTCGGGCCGCTGGCCACCACGACGTTCAGGTCGGCCAGCGGGCGCGCGGCCATCGGCCCCTTGGCCCGACGCAGCACGATCGGCATCGGGATCGGCAACCCGAGGTTCTTGATCAGCTTGCTGGCGGTGGGGTTCTTCGACAGTTCGAGCAGCAGGTCCTGGCTCATGATCGCCTCATCTCCGTCTGGTTCCGTGCGGCGCGCGTTGCTGCCGCCGGAAGGTCCGTGTGGTCGAGTGGTTCAGCCCCTGGCCGGCTGGCGGGCGCGGCCCCCGGGGCGGGGTCGTGCAGGGGGTGCACGGCGCGTCGGGCTCAGCGGTACTCGTAGGTGCCCACGAGGTAGGCCGGGCCGCCCGGGGCGTCGCCCACCCAGACGCCGCCCTTGCCGTCGATGTACAGGCCCACGTCCGCGGGCACGTGCAGCGGGCGCGTGAACTTGCAGTCGAAGACGGTCAGCCGGCTCGTGTCCCCGAGGAACAGGTTGCGGTTGAGGCCCTCGATGGCGCGCGCCATGGTCGAGAATCCGTGGATGATCACCCCGCGGAACCCGAAGGCCCGCGCGTAGCCGTTCACCCAGTGGATCGGGTTGAAGTCGCCGGTGAGCTTCGCGAAGTCCAGCCCGGAGTCGCGCTTCAGGCGCCAGCGCGTCACCTCGCGGGCGTCCGCCGGGACCGTGGGCTTCGCCTTGCCGCTGCCGCCCTTCGCGAGGGGGACGACGGGATAGAAGTAGCCGGTGACCGCCTCCGGGTTCGAGGCCGGCCCGGTCGTCATCTTCTGGGTCAGCACCGCGCGGGTGCCGTTGTCGTCGATGCTCGTGAGCTGCGCGGTGGCGACCAGCGGCTCGCCTGCCGGCAGGGGCCCGTTCATCTCGAGCCGACAGCCGCCGTTCATGACCTTGGCGATCGGGTACGGGATGCCCTTGAGCGTCTTCGTCGACAGCGGGAAGCACCACTGCGGGAACAGGTGCGCCGGCACCTGGCCGCGGTACCACGACGGGTCGCCGCCCACGTGCCGGATGTAGTCGCGCAGCAGGTCGGCAGGCAGCGGCGTCACGCGCTCGTTCCGGAACGTCGGCCCGGGCGTCTGCATCGGCTCGGCCGGCGCCTTGCTCCGGCTCTGGACCGCCATGTCGATCGCCGACTGGGCGAGGGCACGGATCACCTCCGTCTGCTGCAGGATGTGGCGTGATGCGATGCTCATCGTGTTCTCCCTCTGCTTCGTGTCCCCGACGAAGTATACACTGTGTAGACCGTACGGCGTGCAAGGGCCGAATCCTGGCGTGGCGCCGATTGGCGCTCACGGACCGCAGGGCTCCTGCTGCCGTAGTTGCATGGCCCCGTATCACTTCCGGCGCCCCCTTGCACGCGATCTCGACGCAGTGCGTTGCGAGTTTTGGCGTTCCGGAGCGGGACGCGCTACGCAGTGTGGAGTGATGGACCGAGCACAATCCGAGGAGGACTGCGGGGTGGGGACAGACGGAACAGCGACCGCAGGGCGCGGCTTGAGCGCGTGTGCCGGCGGCGGTCATGCGGGCAGCGTGCGTGCAGGTGGCGCGACGTGGTGTGGGCTCGCGCTGCTGGTGATGCTCTGCGCTGCAACGACGGCGCACGCGCAGCAGACTCCGCGTCATGACCTGCGGCCGTACTTTGGCGCCCGGTCGCTGGACAGCGAGCCCTCGGCGACCGCCGCCATGTCGTGTCAGCTGCCGGTCTCCAAGGCCGCGGGCAGCGGGCTGCTCTGGTCCCGGACGCTGACCGCGGGCGGCGGCAGCGACGGCATCGAGCTGTTCCAGTCCGGTCTCCGGGACGCGATGAGCGGCGCCAGGTGCAGAGGCGTCGTCACGCGTCGCCCGGACTTCGTCCTCGAGGTCTCTCCGGAGGCTGGATGGGCCGGCCGGTTGCTGCGCGTCTTCGTGGTCACCCACAACGGCGCTGACGCGACGCTCCTGGTCCGCACGCCCGACGGGAGCTGGCGGTGCGAGGACGACAGCTGGGGCACGACGCACGCCGGCGTGGACGTCGACGAGGCGGCGCCCGGTGCCTACGCTGTCTGGGTGGGGACGTACCAGCCATCGAGCGGCAACCCCGCCACGCTGTACGCGACGGACGACCCGACGATCGACGCGCGGACCTGCCCCGACGCGCCGGTCGAATCCGGACCCTGACACCGGACGCCGTGGCGATCGCCGCCTGCGCCCGCGCGCGCCCGCCGCGGTCCTCGTTCCTGCCACCGGCTTGTTCCCGCCACCGCCCACCTCGAGCGCCACCTCCGGACCGTCGGCCCGACCACCACCGCGACCCTGACCCAGCCGCAACTCATGACCCTGTTCACCCGCATCGTGACCCACTGGGGCCCCTTCCACGCAGACGACGTGCTGTCCGTCGCCGTGCTGCGTACCCTGGCACCGGAGGCGAAGGTGGTCCGCACCCGGGACCCGGCCCTGCTGCGTGAGGCGGCAGCTGACCCGGCTACCGCGCTCGTTGATGTGGGGCACGTCTCGGACCCGGCGTTGAACAACTTCGACCACCACCAGGCGGACTTCAGCGAGGCGCGCCCGGACGGTGTGCCGTACGCTTCGATCGGCCTGGTGTGGCGCACGTGGGGCCTGACGTACGTGCGACGGCTGCTCGAGGGTGCGGGCGGGTCGGTCCCGGACGAGGCGGTCGCGTTCGTGCACGGACGGGTCGATCGGAGGCTGATCGCCTGCGTGGACGCGTACGACTGCGGCGCGGTGCGGGTCGCCGCGCACGTGCCCCGGCCGGACGGCCGCGACGCGGGGGTCTACATGTTCACGGTGTCGGATCTGGTCGCGGCGCTGGTGCCGGCGTCGGGTGACGAGGCGGCGCTCGCCGCGGCCTTCGAGGGCGCGGTGGAGGTCGCGGAGCGCGCGCTGCGTGACCAGGTCGCCCAGTCGGCGGAGGTCTGGCGGTTCCTCGCGCAGGTGCGCGAGGCGGACGACGGCGGGCCGGTGCTGTGCCTGCCGGTCGCCGGCCCGTGGCGGGAGCACGTGCTGCCGCACCACCGCTGCGTCGTGTTCCCGGCGCCCGGGGCGTCCGACTGGCTGGCCCAGGTGGTGACCGAGCCGGACGACGTGTCGTTCCCGCCGCGGCAGCGCGCGAGCTTCCCTGCGTCGTGGGGCGGCGCGCCTGCGGAGCGGCTGCGCGAGCTGACCGGTGTGGCCGACGTGACCTTCTGCCACCGGGCGCTGTTCATCGCCGGGGCGCAGAGCCGCGACGGGGCGCTGCGGCTGGCTCGGCAGGCCGTGGCGCTGGCGCCCTGAGCGCGATCCGGCGGGGCATCCGTCGTGCCGTCACTCGCCGGCGCACCGCGCACGAAATGCCGCTTGCCACCAGGGCAGCGGATCGGCGATCATGGGCGCCGCGGCAGAGCTGTCCCTGTGCGCGCCCTTCGGGCGCGTAGCCGCGATCCGTTCCCGGTCGAGGCCGCTGGCCCGTTGGTGGAGACGAGTGAACATGAAGATCACGATGAAGAACTGGAAGCGCGTGGGTGTGGCGGCTGGCGTCGCGGCGCTCTGCCTGGGCAGCACGGGCTGCAAGAAGGACGAGGCCGCAGAAGGCGCTGAAGGCGCCGCCGAGCAGCAGGCCGCGCCCGCGTCGACCGGGATCGTGCTCACGGGCACGGTCTCCACGACCACCGAGCGCACCGGGAACGTGGGCGCCGTGCAGAGCGCGTCCGACCGCTTCCCGAACTGTGCCGGGAACGTACCCGCTGAGCCGCAGCACACCTTCCGGGTCAACGGGACGGCGGAGGCACGCGTCGTCGCGCGCGGCGCAGCGGACCTCGTCATGGTCATCACCGGCCCCGGCGGTCCGTACTGCAACGACGACTTCGAGGGCCTCAACCCCGGCTTCCAGCGCACGTTCACGGAGGGCGACTACCAGGTGTACGTGGGCACCTGGAGCTCGAGCCAGCAGACCGACGACAGCTACACGCTGGCGTTCGGCGCCCCGCAGGCAGCTGCCGAGATGCCGGGCGACCTGGGCGCCGCGCTGCAGCAGCTGGGCCAGCTGGGCGGCCAGCTGGGCGCCGAAGGCCAGCAGGGCATCGAGGCGCTGGGCGCCGCGCTGGGCGAGGCCTTCGGCCAGGCGCTCGGCGGCGGCATGGCCGGCGACGGCGCGACGCTGAACGTCGACGTGCCCGCGCGCGAGGGGACCGTCACCCGCGACGCGGGCACCCCGGCCAGCACCATGAACGTCACCGCTGGTGGCAGCGCCAACGCCCAGAGCGCCAACGTCGGCTGCTTTGGCCGGGTCAACCCGCAGGGCCCGAGCGTCTCGCTCATCTACACCCCCAACCAGCAGAGCCTCCTGATCCGCGCCCGCGCGGAGGATGACACCACCCTCGCCGTCCGCGACCCCGCCGGGAACTGGCTCTGCAACGACGACTTCGAAGGCGAGCTCAACGCAGGCGTGCTCATCGGCTCGCCCGCCGCTGGCACGTACCAGATCTGGGCCGGCCGGTTCGGCTTCGACGACACCGTCATCCCCGCAACGCTGGAAATCTCCGAGCGCTGAGGCCACAACGGTGAGCCACGGGCGCCGGCAGGACCGGGGCCCGTGGCTCACTCGCTTTTTGGAGACCCGACATGCACGTACCCACCTGCCGCCAGGCCGGCCTGTTCCTGTGCGCCGCCGCGCTGCTCGCATCGCCCGTCGGATGCCGCAAGAAGCCGGCAGAGGATCCCGCCGTCGTGATCACCGGCGAACTCAGCACGCCGCTGGAGCTCACCGGCAGCGCTGATGAGCTGACCCCCACCCGCGCCCGGTTCGACGTCCCCGGCTGCACCGGACACATCCCGGACGAGCCGCAGCACCTGCTCCGCATCACCGCGCCCACCACGATGCGCATCGTCGCGCGGTCCTCGGAAGATCTCGTCATGGCGATCGATGGTCCGGGCGGCCCGCGCTGCAACGACGACTTCGAGCAGCTCCACCCCGGCTTCCAGGACACCTTCGAGCCGGGTGAGTACCTCGTCTACGTGGGCCGCTGGCGGCCCACGGAGGTCGAGGAGCGCAGCTACACCCTGACGATCGGCCCGCCGCAGGAGGACGCCGCCGCCAACCCGGCGATCCAGGTCCTCGATCCGATCGAGCAGGAGCGCATCAACGCCGTCCTCGCGCAGCAGCGTGAGCGTGAAGCGGCTGGCCCCCAGCGGCCGGTCGACCACACCATGGGCCACCGCGAAGGCGCCATGCAGCGCGGCCCCGGCTCACCGCCCACCTCAACCGTGGTCGTCGCCGGCGGCTCGACGCCGGCGAGCGCGACGCGGCAGGACTGCCCCGGCTTCGTCAACCCCGACGGCCCCAGCGTCGTGCTCAACTACACCGGCGGCGAGGCGACCATCGTCATCCGCGCGATGTCCGAACAGGACACCACGCTGCTCGTCCGCGATCCCGCCGGGAACATCCTGTGCAACGACGACTTCGAGGGCGAGCTGAGCGCCGGGATCGTCGTCGAGGACCCGGCAGAGGGAGCCTGGCAGATCTGGGCCGGGACCTGGCAGGGCGGCGTCGCGCCTGCGACGATCGACATCAGCGAGCGCTGACGCGATCACCCGCGACCCGCAAGGGGCGCATCCCTGGCACAGGCCCTCCCCCCTCCGAGCTCTCGTGAACGTCCTACTCCCTCGATCACGTCGTCGCGCGCCGACGCCGGACCCGGCTCCAGGCCGCTCCCCGGCCTCTGCGGTCCTGGCGCTGGCCCACCGGATGCCCGGCGCCTTCTTCGTCGCGCTGCTCCTCATCCCCGCCTGTGCTGCGACCACCGCAGGCGACGCATCGGCGGACCCGGTCGCCGCGCCGCTGGTCGCGCGCGCCGGTGACAGCGGCCGGGATGAGCCCTGCGCCGGCGGCATCACGCTGGCCGCGCCATGCGCGACGCCGGAGCAGCAGCTGGGCCCGTTCATCGGTGACATCCGCGTCCCATCCGTCGTGCGCGGCGTGGGGCAGACGCGTGGCCAGGTGCGGGCCTCCGCCCGCCTGCAGCGCGGATGCCCGGGCTACGTACCGGAACAGCATCAGCACGAGCTGGAGGTCCTGCACCCGACGACGGCGCGGCTCAGCGCCCACTCGGAGGTCGACCTCGTCCTGGGGATCATCGGCGACGGGCGCGCGTGGTGCGTCGACGACGCTGACGGGACCCTCGAGCCAGCGTTGGAGGTGACCCTGCCGCCAGGGACGTACCGCCTGTTCGTTGGAACCGCAGAGCGGGAGGTCAGCGATGACGGGTACTTCGACTACGTCGTGCTCGCGCAGGCGCCGGTCCTGCTCGACGACACCGGCGCGCCGCGCGTGCGCCCCGATCAGTACCGCTACCAGGGCGCGGCGGCTGACCCCGGGCGCGCCGCGCTCGCGGCGCCAGAGCCGTTCGTGCCGCTACCGGACGCCCCGCCCAGGCACGGGTCGTTGCGCAGCCGGCCTGGCGCCGGTCCCCGGACCGTCGCTGTCGTCGCCGGCGGCACCGGCTCGCTCGGCGACCTGTCCGAGTTCTGCTGGGGCGTCGCGACCCGCGAACCGACCCTCACCGTCGACGTCGAACGCTCCGGCAACCTCTACCTGCACGCGACGACGGACCTGTCCCGCACGGCCGCGCCGGCAGACCTCGTGCTGGCCGTCCTGACGCCATCGGGCCACTGGATGTGCGCTGACGACACGATCGGCACGGACCCGGAGGTCTTCATTCGCCGCGCAGCCGCAGGCACCTACAAGGTGTGGGTGGGCACCTACCAGCCCGGCGCCGTCGCGCCGGCCATCGTGTCCGCGAACGACCGCAGCCACGGCCTCCCCTGACCGCTACCGGATCCGACGATGAGACTCCTGCATACCTCCGACTGGCACCTGGGCGCCACGCTGCACCTCGCGGCCCGCGACGAGGAGCACCGCCGTACGCTGGCCTGGCTGGTTGACACCATGGCTGCCCACGAGGTCGACGTGCTCGTCGTCGCGGGCGACGTCTACCACCACGCCAACCCGTCCGCGCAGGCCCAGCGGCTGCTGTTCGAGTTCCTCGCGGCCGCGCGGCGACAGCTGCCTGCGTTGCGGGTGGTGCTCGTGGGTGGCAACCACGACTCTGCCGCCCGCCTTGACGCGCCACGCGAGGTCCTCGACCCGCTCGGGGTCGTCGTCGTGGGCGGGGCGATCGACGGGTGGGAGGAGCGTGCGCTCGTACCGATCGCGGACCGGACCGGAGCGATACGCTGCGTGGTGGTCGCGGTCCCCTACATCCACGAGTACCGGCTGGGCGTGGCATCGATCGGGCACGACGACGGTGCCTACCGTACCGCGCTCACCGAGGCGTTCCGCGCCAGATACGATGCGCTGGCAGAGGAGGCGTCGCGGCGCTGGCCCGGTGTCCCGCTCGTCGCGACCGGCCACCTCACCTGTACGGGCGCCAGCCCGGATGACTACGACACGCCGCTGCACCGCGTGGGCGGTGAGAGCGGGCTGCCTGCGACGATCTTCTCGGAGGTCTGGTCGTACGTCGCCCTCGGCCACATCCATCGCCCCTACCCCGTTGACGGCGACCGCGTGCGGTACGCCGGGAGCCTGTTTCCGCTGCGCTCCAGCGAGATCGCGCACCCGCACCAGGTTCGCCTCGTCGACGTTCGTCCTGACGGCTCGATCACGACCCGCGCCGTCGACGTACCGCTGCCGCGGACGATCACCGACGTCCGAGGCTCGTTCGAGGAGGTCCTCGCGACGCTCCAGGCGCTGCGGCCCGTTGGAGATCTGCCCGCGTACGTGTTGGCGGCGATCGAGCTCGACAGCCCGGACACCAGCGCGGAGCAGCGGCTGGCGGAGGCCCTCGCCGACCGGAAGGATCTCACCCTCGTGCGCGTCACCGCGAGGCCCCGCGTCTCCGTCGAGAGCGCCACGGAGAGCCGACCGGTCGATGTCGACGTCGTCACCGCGACCCCTGAGGAGGTCTTCACGCTGCTCTACCGCGCGACGTTCCCCGAAGGGACTCCGCCCGACGACCTGCTGGCTGCCTTCCGCGCCGCGGTCGCCGCCGCGAACGCCGGAGGCGCGCCGTGAAGCTCCACCGCCTGACCCTCACGAACCTCAACTCCCTGTACGGCGAACACGAGATCGACCTCGACGCGTCGATCGGCGCCAGCCCGCTGTTCCTGATCTGCGGCCCGACCGGCTCGGGCAAGACGACGATCCTCGACGGGATCAGCCTCGCGCTGTTCGGACAGACGCCACGGCTGGACGGGTCCCGCGCGGCAGATGACCTCAAGGTCGAGCACGTCATGTCCCGGGGCACGGGGGTCGCGCGCAGCGTCCTCGAGTTCAGCCTCCTCGATGGCTACGGCGAGCGCACCCGCTACCGCGCCAGCTGGGAGCTCGCGCGCGCGCGGCAGCGGCCGGACGGCCAGTTCCAGAAGCCGACCCGCGAGCTTCGCCGCCTCGATCCCGACGGCTCGGAGGAGCTCCTCACCACCGGCAGGAAGAAGAGCGACCACGATGAGGCCTTCTCCACCGTCCTGCGCGGTCTCACGGTCGCGGACTTCGAGCGCTCGGTCATGCTCGCGCAGGGGCGCTTCGACGCGTTCCTGAGCGCAGACGACAACGACCGAACCGAGCTCCTCGCCCGGCTTACCGACGTCGAACGGTACCGCGCGATCGGCCAGCAGGCGTTCCTCCAGGCGCGCCAGGCCCGGGAGGCGGTGCAGGAGCTCCGGACACGGCTCGACGCGATCGGCGGCCTGAGCGACGACGAGCGCGCCGAGCTTGCTGACGCCGCCGCTGCCCTCGACGCCGCGATCGCCGAGCACGACAACCGCCGCGCCACCGTCGTGGCGCAACGAACGGCACGGCAGCAGCTGGACGAGACCGCCGCGGAGCTCGAGGCCGTGACGGTGGACCTGGCGGAGCTCGCCACTCGGCGCGCGGAGGCCGCGCCAGCGCTCGCCCGGCTGGAAGCGTGGGAGCACGCCGCGCCGGCGCTTGAGCAGCTGCGGCTGCTCGACGCCGAGCGGGTCGCGCTCGAGCGCGCGACCACCGCCCTCGCAGAGGTGCGCGATCGGCTCGAAGCCCACACCCGGTCGCAGGAGCCGCTCCAGCGGGCCGTCGACGCAGCGAAGGCCGCTCTCGCGGCCCGCGAGCAGCAGGCCGCCGCCGTCGCCGCGCAGCTGCCGGCGGCCCGCGAGGCGTGGCAGCGGTTCCGCGTAGCCGACGGCGCGCGTCAACGCCTCAACGGCGAACACGACGCCGCGACGACCGCCGTCGCCACCTGCAGCAGCGAGCTCGAGTCCGTCGTCGCGAGTGAGGCGCAGGCTGTCAGCGTCGTGAGCCGGCTGCGCGGCTGCCTTCATGAGCTGCAGCACGACGAGCTCCGCGTCGCGTGGCCGTCTATCGACAAGGCGTTCGAACGCCTCACCGGGACCACCCGCGCAGCGCGTGAGGCCGCCGCCCGGTTCGACAAGGCGAACCGGGCCAGCGAGCAGGCGGCCAGGAGCCACAACGACCTCACGCGCGCCGAGGACGCCGCGCGCAGCGCCGTCGACGCGGCCCACCGCGAGCGTGAGGCGGCGAGCGCCCAGCTGGACGCCATCGCAGCCCAGCTGCGTGGTCTGGAACCTGCACCCCTCGACGCGCTCGGTCCGGAGGCCGCACGGCAGCTCGAGCAGGAAGGCCACCTCTCCGCAGACGGCGACGAAGCAGAGGCGCGCTCCCTGACCACCCTCCGCGCTGCCACCGAGCTCGTGGGTCGCATCGAGCGTCGCCGGGCCGCGCTCGCCGCGCTCGGTGCGGTTGCCGACCGCCTGGGCGAGCTGGGCATTCAGGCTGCGCGCCAGGCGAGCGCCGTCGCGGACGGCCTGGTCGTCCGCGAGCAGCTCGCCGCCGCCGTCCACCAGCGCAGCGAGGAGCTCGAGCAGCGCCGGAGCGACCTGGGTGCCCACGAGCGCATCGTCGCCGGTGAGCAGGCCCGCCTGCAGCTGATCGACCGGGTGAGACCCGGCGAGCCGTGCCCGCTTTGTCTGAGCACGGAGCACCCCGTCGACGCCAACCGCGACGCGCGGTGCCGGATGGAGCAGCAGCTCCACGACGCGACGCGCGCGCGCGACGCTGCCAGCGCCGCGGTCGACGCCGCCACCAGGGCGCTGGAGGCAGGTCGGGCGGCGCTGGAGGACCACACCCGGTCGTCAGCCGCCGTGAGCCGTGAACACGCCGCCGCCGAGCGCGCGGTCAGGGATCAGGCGACGCAGCTTGCGGAGCTGATCAGCGCGCTGCCTGCGCTGCCCGGCGAGGCTCCGGACGACGGCGCTCTCGCTGGTGTGGACGTGGCGGCTGATCCGTCGCAGGTCGCTACGCTCGCAGGCTCGCTCGCCGCCGCTGTTCGTGAGCGCGCTCAGGCGCTGTCAGCCCGGGCGGGTGCGATCGACGCTCTCGCCGCTGATGCGCGGAGCGCCTACCGCGCTGTGAGGACGTTCCGCGCCACCGTCACCGAGCGTGGCGGCGCGCTCGCCGAGTGCACGAAGCGGACCGCCGCCGCGGCAGAGGCGCTGGCTGCCGCGCAGCACGCGCTCGCAGAGGCGGGCGAGCAGAGCACCGCCGCAGCGACGAGGCAGGCCGCGGACGCGGACGAGCTTGACCGCGCGCTCTCGTCGTTCGGGCAGGCCGCCGACGCGCTGCTCGAACTGCCGGAATCGCTGACAGACGCGTTGCCTTCACAGGTCGGGGCCGGCGACGAACAGGAGCGCCGCGCCACCGAGCAGCGGGGACGCGGAGCCAACGGTGAGGACGCGCGCTGGGTCGAGCTTGACCGCCTGCAGCGGCACGCGCGGCTGGCCGCGGTCGTGGCGCGCATCGCGACCCTCGATGGCGCGCTCAAGGCCGCGGAGGCAGAGGAGCGGCGTCTGCAGCAGGAGAAGGTGCGGCTCGACGCGACCTTGACCAGCGCCGCCCAGACGCTGGCCCGGGTCGCGACCAGCCTCGACGCCGCGCACGTCGAGCACGACGCAGCGCGGGCCGCCCTCGCTGCCCACTTCGACGGTCGCGAACCCGACGCGGTGCAGGCAGCCACGGAGGCCGCGACGAAGGAAGCGCGGGATGCCCTGCAGGCTGCGGAGCGCGAGCTCGCGGTGTGGGCCAACGAGCACGCGGCCCTCGAGGCCTCGCGCGCGGAGCGCGCCAGCGCCTGCGACCACCATCGGGCTGCGCTCATCCCGCTGACACAGGCGCTCCACGCTGCGATGGCCCAGCTGGGCCTGGTCTCCGGTGTCGCCGCGGAGCCGTCCGCAGACCCGCCAGCTGACCGGGCCGCCGAGCCCCCTGTTGCCGACGTCGGGAGCATCCTCCCGATCGAGGAGCTGCGCGCCCGGGACGTGGCGCCGGTCGAGCGTGAACAGCTGCTGCGCCAGCGCACGGAGCTGCAACGCGAGCACGACCGGCTCGCGGAGCGGGAGCGCCTCGCCCGCCAGAGACACGAGCGTCTGCGCGCTGACGCCGCGCGTGACGGCTGGTCCGAGCACAGCGAAGAGCAGCTCGCCGAGCAGCTCGCAGCCTACGAACAGCAGCTGTCCGAGCTCCGGACCGAGCGCGGGGCGATCGGGGAGCGGCTCGCCCAGGCGAGCCGGGCAGACGAGCAGCGCGCGGCCCTCGCGGCCGCGCTGCAGGAGGCGAGCGCTGCTGCGACCGTGGCGGAGGACCTGAACCGGCTGATCGGCGTCGGTGAGGGCGCGCGGTTCCGGAAGTTCGCCGTGGCGTTGACGCTGGGGTCGCTGCTGCAGCGAGCGAACGTGCACCTCGCGTGTCTCGCGCCGCGGTACCGGCTGATGCAGCGCCTTGATGACGACGGCGTGACCCCGAAGCTCGACTTCGACGTGGCGGATCAGGAGGTCGCGGACGTCCGCCGGCCGGTGTCGACGCTGTCTGGCGGGGAGCGGTTCCTCGTGTCGCTGGCGCTCGCGCTGGGGCTGAGCGAGTCGTCACGCAGCCGGCTGCGGATCGAGACGCTGCTGCTGGACGAGGGGTTCGGGACGCTCGACCCGCAGACGCTGCAGGGGGCGATCTCGACGCTGGAGCGGCTGCACCACACCCTGGGCGCGCAGGTGGGCCTGATCAGCCACGTCGAGGCGTTGCGGGAGCGGATTCCGGCGCAGATCGAGGTTGTCCGGGAGCGGCAGAGCCGGTCCCGGGTGCGCGTGCGCCAGGACGCCGCTGACTGACGTGGCGCGTGGGGTTCGTCGGTCGTTGGGGGCGTTGCCAACGAACGGACGTGCCGTATACGGTGCGCGGATGCAACCCGCGGCGCCAGCCAGGTGAGCGGGGGACGGAACGGAGACGACGATGCCGGTAGAACACACGGGGCGGCTGGAGCTGGCGTACGAACAGCGCGGCCGCGCAGAGGACCCTGCGGTGCTGCTGATCATGGGCTACGGTGTCCAGATGATCGCGTGGCCGGACGAGCTGATCGACGCGCTGACGGCGCAGGGGTTCCGGGTGGTCTGGTTCGACAACCGTGACGTGGGGCTGTCACAGAAGTTCCCCGACCTGGGGCAGCCGGACGTGCCGGGCACGATCGCGCGTCGCTGGGCCGGGCTGCGGGCGCCTGTGCCGTACCGGTTGTCGGACATGGCGGACGACGCGATCTCGCTGCTGGATCACCTGGGGATCAGCCAGGCGCACGTGGTGGGGATGTCGATGGGCGGGATGATCGCGCAGCAGGTGGCGATCCGGCACCCGGAGCGGGTGCTGAGCCTGTGCTCGTGGGCGTCGATGACGGGCGCGCGGACGCACACGATCGGGTCGCCGTCGGTGCTGGCGACGATGCTGCGGCGCCCACCGACGGAGCTGGAGCAGCGCATCGAGTGGAACGTGCGGCTGTGGCAGCAGATCGGGAGCTCGGCGTACCCGACGGACCCGTCGCTGGTGCGGGCGCGGACGGAGGCGTCGTACCGCAGGAGCAGCTACGTGGCGGGGATCGGTCGTCAGTTCGGAGCGATCCTCGCGGCGCACGATCGCTCGCCGCGGCTTGCGACGGTGCGACAGCCGGCGCTGGTGATCCACGGCCGGGAGGACCCGCTGGTGCCGGTTCGTGGTGGTGTGGCCACGGCCCGCGCGCTGCGGCAGGCGGGCGGTGACGGGGCGACGCTCCGGCTGGTCGACGGCTACTCGCACGATCTGCCGGTGCAGCTGATGCCGACGTTCGCGACGTGGATTGCGGAGAACGCCCGGCGTGCCCACTAGTCGCCACCCGCGCCGCCGCGACAGACGGCGGGATGCAGAAGGAGTACCCATGGCGAGACCGATCCTGAGTGAAGAGCACATCGACCCCGCGATCCGTGAGGTCGTCGACCAGCGCTACCGTGAGACCGTCGACGAGGTCCGTCGTACGGTGGAGACGACGCCGGTGGTCGTGGTGGGCATGAAGCACAACCCGCACGTCCGGCGGGCCCGCAAGGCGCTCGAGGCGGCGGGCGTCGCGCACACGTACCTGGAGTACGGGTCGTACACCGGGGAGTGGCGCCGGCGCTCGGCGATCAAGATGTGGTCCGGGTGGCACACCTTCCCACATGTCTTCGTGAAGGGTGTGCTGATCGGCGGCGCGAACGAGACGGTGAAGCTGCTCGCGGACGGTGAGCTCCAGCGTCGCCTGGCCTGACGGGATCGCCCTGCTGCTGTCGACGCTGATTTGCCACGGCGCGTCGAACGGTGTAGTGTCTGCCCAGGACAGGCAGGCACGCGTGCGTTCGCGTGATGAACTCGAGAGCGCCGGTCGCCCGCGCAGCCGCGGGTGGGGCGGCGTCGTACCTGCCCGATGGAGACGAATCAGCGAGCGGCCGCGGGTGTGTGCCGCCACGGGAGTCAGGGGGTACTATGGCGGTCTGGTTGGGGCGTGTGGTTCTTGTGTGCCTGCTGGCGCTCGGCGCGGTGTTCGTGCCGGCGGAGCGGGCAGAGGCGGCCTGTTGCCAGGGTGCGCGCTGTACCGATGACAACCTCATCGTCTGCGTGCTGCAGGGCGGCAACTTCTTCCCCGGGCCGTGCATCCCGCTGCTGACCTGCGCGATCGCTGGTGGCTCCGGTGCGTGCTGCTCGTTCTTCGGCTGCGTCGACTCGGCGCCTACGCTGTGCTTCGGGGACTACATCCCGGGCGTCTCGTGCAGCGAGCTGGGCAGCTGCCAGAACCTGCCGCCGCGCGGCGCCTGCTGCAACGGCTTTGGCGGGTGCATCGACACGATCCAGACGGAGTGCACCGGGTTCGGCTCGAGCTTCGTGCAGGGCGCGAACTGCAACCAGGCCGGCATCTGCGGGCTCGGTGGCGCGCAAGGGATCTGCTGCAGCGGGTTCGGTTGCCTGGATGTGCCGTCGATCCTGTGCATCGGCGGCGAGTTCCGCGCCGGTCGCCAGTGCAGCCAGGCGAACGCATGCGCGCCGCCGCAGGGCGCCTGCTGCCTGGGCAACGGCACCTGCCAGAACACGAGCGAGGCGTCGTGCTCCAGCCAGGGCGGCATCTGGTCGGACTCCACGACCTGCAGCCAGCCGGGGATCTGTGCGGTGGACCCGGGCCCGGGCGCGTGCTGCTCGCCGCTGGGCTGCTTCGAGGTCGCCGAGAACATCTGCCTGATCGGCACGTACCGCCCGGCGGCGCGCTGCTCCGATCCGGGGGTCTGCAGCAGCACGCCGCCGCCGGCGACGGGCGCCTGCTGCACGTCGTCCGGTTGTGAGGTGCTCACCCAGGCCGCGTGCAACGCGGCCGGCGGCACCTACAACGGCAACAACACCGTCTGTGGCGACGGCTCGATCTGCGACCCCCAGGGTACCGGCGCGTGCTGCTCGCCGCTGGGCTGCCTCGAGGTGCCGCAGGCGCTGTGCCTCTCGGGAACGTACTTCCCCACCGGCTCGTGCTCGACCCCCGGCCTGTGCACGCCGCCGCCGCCCAACATCGCCTGCTGCCTGAGCTCGGGCTGCCAGCTGCTCAGCGCGGACGCCTGCGCCGCCGCCGGCGGCGTCAACAGCGGCAGCACCTGCGGTGTCGACACCTGCGGCGTGACGACCGGCGCCTGCTGCGCGACCCCGGGCAGCTGCTCCATCACCGAGCAATCCGCCTGCACCGGCAGCTTCCTGCTGGGCGCAGCGTGCGAGGACATCGACTGCGAAGAGGTCCAGGCAGAGGGCGCGTGCTGCCTGCCGATCGGCTCCTGCACCTTTGGCACGGAGCAGCAGTGTGGCCTGGCCGGCGGGACGTTCAACGAGAACCAGACCTGCGACGCGGTCAACAACTGCCAGGTGCCGCCCCCCACGGGTGGCTGCTGTGAGGCAACGGGCTGCTCCGACGCCACGGAGGCCTCGTGTGATGCGCGCGGCGGGACGTGGAACGAAGGCCAGCCGTGCGCCTCGAACCCCGGCCTGTGCCCGACGGTCGAGCCTGTCGGCGCGTGCTGCCTGAACCAGTCCTGCCAGGAGCGGACCGAGGCCGGCTGCCTCGCGTCGGGCGGCGCGTTCACTCCGGACACCGGCTGCACGGACCTCGCGACCGTGTGCCCTGCGGCAGAGACCGGCGCCTGCTGCTCGACCGGGACCTGCACCAACGGCACGCGGTTCGGCTGCGCGCTGGCCAACGGCTCGTTCAACCCCGGCGTCGCCTGCGAGGACGAGGAGTCCCTCTGCCGCGACACCGAACGCGGCGCCTGCTGCCTGTCGCTGGGCTGCACCGTCGGCGCGCGTGCTGACTGTGAGATCCAGGGCGGTGACTTCGTTGGCGAACCGGCCTGCGGCGTTGACACCTGCGAGGACGCTCAACCCACCGGCGCGTGCTGCGGCGCTGACGACAGCTGCAGCGACCTCACGGAAGAGGCGTGCACCGACGACGGCGGTGACTGGCGCGACAACGTCAGCTGCGCGCTCGACCCGTGCGCCATCGAGGAGCCCGGCGATGACACCGGCATCGGCGACGACACGGGCGTTCGCCCGCCGGATGAGCTGATCGTCTCCGGCGGCCAGGCGACCGGCTGCTCCTGCGACGCGACCGGCTCGCCGGCCTCCCCGGCAGGCCTCGCGCTGGTGCTCCTGGGCCTGCTGGCGCTGCGCCGGCGCCGCGACACCGCGCCCAGCCTTGCCCGCTGAGCGGCCGTCACTCGTTCACCGGCCCTGACGGACCTGGCCGGCTGACCTGACCCGACATGCCCCCGTCACGCCGCCTCACGGCTGCGTGACGGGGGCATTCGCGTCGACGCGCTGAGCCTTGGCTGGATGAGCGTGAGCCGGTAGCGCCAGGCCGGGCGCGCAGCGCTGCCGGCAATGGCGGCCGGCACGATGCGTTCGTGGAACAGTCGCCGGACCGAAGCCAGGTGGTCGCGTTCGCGTGGCGCATCCGGGTCCGACGTCGTCACCACCGTCAGCTCGAGGTCCGGCACGACGAAGATGAACTGGCCGCCGTACCCCCACGCGTAGAACATGGGGTAGCCCTGCACGCTGGAGATGAACCAGCCGTAGCCGTAGCCCAGCCCGGAAAAGGGCGAGCGCGTCACCGGCCGCAGCGAGCGGCGCAGCCAGTCCGCGCCCAGCACCTGCCGCCCTTCCCACGCGCCGCCGAGCCGCGCCATCTCGCCGAAGC
>ERZ869909.760-NODE-760-length-32499-cov-86.802387_pt1 | contig 32499 bp, 30 predicted proteins | sample MGYA00520892_ERZ869909 | MGnify/ENA primary metagenome ERZ869909 (study PRJEB32215, sample SAMEA104723947) | bioreactor metagenome | biome: bioreactor; feature: anaerobic bioreactor; material: water | place: China | collected 2015-03-12 ...
GAACTGGTGATTGCCAGTTGCCGCGCAGGGATTGTCGGCAGCTTTCCCGCGCCCAACCTGCGCACCAGCGCCGAGGTGGGGGAATGGATGCGCCAGATCAACACCGCACTCAGCGAACCTGCCACCACTCCCTGGCCCACAGCCCCCTGGGCGCTGAACATGGTGACCCATTCCACCAGCCCGCGCCTGCCCGCCGATCTGGAGCAGGTGGCCGAACATCAGCCCCCCATCGTCATCACCGCTCTTGGCAGCCCCAAGCCCGTGATTCCCACGGTGCACAGCTATGGCGGGTTGGTCTTTGCCGATGTGATATCCGAGGAGCTGGCGCGCAAGGCGGCGGATGCGGGCGTTGACGGGCTGGTTCTGGTCTGCTCGGGCGCGGGCGGGCATACGGGCGAGCTGAGCCCGCTGGTCTTTGTCGAGCGGGTGCGGCGTTTCTTTGATGGCCATATCGCGCTGGCCGGGGCTATCAATACCGGCGAGGCGATTCTGGCGGCGCAGGTTCTGGGCGCGGATTTCGCCTATCTGGGCACGGCGTTCATTCCCGCGTTTGAGAGCCACGCAAGCAAGGATTACCGCCAGATGTTGATCGATTGCACTGCGCGCGACCTTATGGTGACACGCGCCTTCACTGGCGCGCGGGCAAGCATGCTGGTGCCGTCGATGAAGCGGATGGGGCTGGACCCCGCCGAGATCGAGTTCAAGGTGGCGAAGTTCAATTTCACCGGGCGGCAGAATGAAAAGGTGAAACCCTGGAGCGGCATCTGGGGCGCAGGGCAAGGGTTGGGCCGGATTGAACAGGTGGAACCGGCCGCCGATATCATCGACCGGCTGGCGCGTGAATACGACGCCGCGCGCCGCCGCACCGCGGAGCTTTGCGCATGATCCCCTTTCCGTCCGATCAGGCCGCGCGCTACCGGGCCGAGGGGCATTGGGGCGATCTGTCACTGCCGCAGATGTTCGCGGAGACCTGCGCGCGCGTGCCTGACCGCCTGGGCCTGATCGACGCGCCCAACCGCGCCGAGGTATTCGAGGGGCCGCCCCGCCGCCTGACCTATGCGCAGATGGAAGCCGAGGTCGCGCGCTACGGCGCTATCCTGCAGGCGGAGGGGCTGGGCAAGGGATCGCTGGTTGCCACGCAACTGCCCAACATTGCCGAGATGATCCTGATCTATCTGGCGATTGCCCGGATCGGTGCGGTTCTCAGCCCCATTTCCATGGCCTACCGGGCCGCTGAACTGCGCGGGCTGGCGCAGGTGGCAAAGTTCGATGCCTATCTGTCCGTCGGCACCCTGCGCGGCCAGCCCTTCTATGAGGAACGGCTTGCGGCACTTCCGGCAGAGGTTCAGCGGTTGGGGCTGGGCAGCGACCTGCCCGAGGGCGTCACGCGGATCGACACGCTCACACCTGACCAAACCGCCATGCCGGTGACGGTGGAAGCGGATGATCTGTTCGCGGTATTCTGGACCTCGGGCACCGAGGGCGTGCCAAAGGCCGTGCCCAAGACGCATAACAACATGATGGCTAGTTCGCTGGGGGCATGGCGCATTCTGGGCCTGCCGGATGGCGCGAACATTCTGGCGCCGTTCCCCTTCGTGAACGCCGCCGCAATGGGCGGGCTGATGATGTGCTGGATGCGAACGGCGGGCGCGCTGATCCTGCACCACCCGTTCGAGATCGGCACCTTTCTGCGCCAGCTCGCGCAAGAGGATATCGCCTATACGATGGTCGCACCTACCGTGCTGGTCTATTTGCGCGACAAGGCTGCGGACCCGCAGCTTCATCCCGCCCTGCACCGGATGCGCGCCATCGGCACCGGCTCGGCCCCGCCTGACCCTGAGGTGTTTGCCTTCTTTCAGGACAGTTTCGACATTTCCGTGCTCAATTTCTTTGGCTCGAACGAGGGCGCGCAGCTCTGTTCCGGCCCTGACAGCGTGGCCGACCCTCGCCGCCGCGCGCGGTTCTTTCCGCGCGATGGCGATGAGCATTGGACAGATGGCGTCGGCCTGCGCACCGCCAATGGCGGCACGTTCAAATTGGTCGATCCGGCCTCGGGCGCGGTCGTCACCGAGGCCGGCGGGCTGGGTGAGATGTATATCCGGGGACCGGCGCTGCTGCCCGGCTATTATTCGCGTGCAGGCTATGACCGTTCGAAATTCGATGCCGACGGGTTCTTTGCCACCGCCGATCTGTTCCAGATTTCCGATTGCGGCCGTTTCATCCGCTTTCATGCCCGCGCCCGCGAATTGATTGTGCGGGGCGGCATGAAGATATCGCCGGTGGAGCTGGATGGTTTTCTGGCGCCGCTGCCGGGCGTGCGTGAGCTGGCGGTGGCACCCTTTGCCGATCCGCAGATGGGTGAAAAGGTTTGCCTGTTCGCGGTCATGGCGCCGGGCGAAAGCCTGACACTGGCCGAGGTGCAGGCATTCTGCGACCGCAACGGGCTGGCCAAGTTCAAATGGCCAGAGCGGCTGATCCTGTGCGATACCCTGCCACGCACTCCCCTCGCCAAGCTGGACCGCAAGGCGCTTGCCCGCCGACTGGCCGATGACCCTGCTTTTCAACATGGAGCCGAACATGCCTGAACCCGTATACATCCTTGGCGGCGCCCAGACCGATTTCGCCCGCAACTGGCACCGCGAGGGGCTGGGCATTGATGCGATGATGGCAGAGGTCCTGGAAGCCGGTCTGCAATCCACCAGCCTCGAACACCGCGACATTCAATGTGTCCATGTCGGCAATTTCACCGCCGAGCTGTTTTGCGGGCAGGGTCAACTTGGCGGGCTGGTGGCGTCGATGCACCCGGACCTGTCGGGCGTGCCGACCTCGCGGCATGAGGCCGCCTGTGCCTCGGGTTCGATGGCGCTTCTTGCCGCCAGCGCCGAGATCGAAGCCGGGCGCTATGATCTGGTCTGCGCGTTAGGTGTGGAATACATGCGTAACGTGCCGGGCCAGCGCGCCGCCGAATATCTGGGCGCCGCTGCCTGGGCCGGGCGCGAATGGCAGGATGCAACCTATGTCTGGCCTGCTGCCTTCAACGATCTGATCAGCGCCTATTCAGAGAAATACGGCACCGTCGATTACGCCCATCTGGGCGAGATCGCGCGTATCAACTATGAAAACGGTCGCCGCAACCCCTATGCCCAGTCGCGCAAATGGCAGTTCAACGAGCGTTCCTTCACCGAGGATGACGAGGCCAACCCGGTGATCGAGGGGCGCGTGCGGCGCAATGATTGCGGGCAGGTGACCGATGGCGCGGCGGTGGTTTTTCTGGCCTCGCGCCGCTTTGCCGAAGCCTATGCAAAGAAACGCGGGCTGAAGCTGTCGGACCTTGCGCAGATCGAAGGTTGGGGCCACCGCACCGCGCCGATGATGCTGCGCGAAAAGCTCGAGGAAAGCCGCAATTCGCGCTTCGTGCTGCCGCAGGTGCATCAGACGATCCGCGAGGCCTTTGCGCGGGCGGGCATCGACAGCGCGTTTCAACTGGACGCAATTGAAACGCATGATTGCTTTGCCATGACCGAATATGCCGCGATCGACAGCTACGGCATCACCGAACCCGGAGAAAGCTGGAAGGCGGTCGAAGATGGCACAATCGCCGCAAACGGGCGGCTGCCGATAAACCCGTCCGGCGGGCTGATCGGGCTGGGCCATCCGGTCGGTGCGACCGGTGTCCGGATGATGCTGGACGGTTACCGCCAGGTCACCGGCCAGGCGCAGGATTGCCAGGTCGAGGGCGCGCGGCGCGTGGGCCTTCTGAATATCGGCGGCTCTACCACCACCATTGCCAGCTTCGTCGTGGGGCGGGCGGCATAACCCCGCACCCGGGGAGGGTGCGCGGTTCAAGCTAAAAACATCAGGGAGGAACCCATGCTGAAACAAACCTTTACCGGCCTTGTTGCCGGTCTTGCCCTGGGGGCAGCCGCCGGGGCGGCGCAGGCGCGCGAACTGGCCTTCGCGGTCTTCATTCCCGCCGCGTCCCCCACGGTTCGGGCAATCTATGAGCCCTGGGTCGAATGGTTCAACCAGGAAGCCGCCGAAGACGGGGTCTCGATCCGGCTTTATGCCGGTGGCACGCTGGGCCGCAACCCGCTGGCACAGGCTGAAATGGTGCGCGACGGCGTGGCAGATATCACGCTGACCGTCCCGTCCTATACCCCCGGCGTTTACCCCGATTACGACATCTTTGAGCTGCCGGGCTTTGCCAATGACACGCGCGAAGGTTCGATTGCAGCGATGGAGATGCAGCGCGAGGGGCTGTTGCGCGGCTATGAGGATTTTCATGTCGTGGCGATGTATTCCTCTGGCAGCTACATGATCCATTCGCGCAACCCCGTGGCCGCGTTCGAGGATATCGCCGGGCAGCGGCTGCGCGTGGCAGGCCAGATCCAGACTGCGGTGGTGGAGGCGCTTGGCGGCGTGCCACAGAACATGGGCGCAGGCGAAATGGCCGAGAATATCGACCGCGGCCTGATCGACGGGGCGATGACCGATGCCTCGGTCGCGCGGACTTTTCGGGTGACGGATGTCACGCAGCACCATTACGACGCCAATCTGGGCGTTCTGGTCTTTGCCATCGTGATGAACCGCGGCGTCTACGAGGGTCTGCCGGACGGGGTGAAAGACCTGCTGGCGCAAAGCGGCGACTTTATCGTCGCGCGCCAGATCGAGAACTATGGCCCGGCCATCGCGCGCAATCTGGCAGACTGGGAGGCAGACCCCGAACGCACCGTCACCTACCCTGACGAGGCCGACCGCGCCCGCATCATGGACGCGGTGCAACCGGTGATCGACCAGGTGGCGGCTGCGGCCTCGGACGGGCTGATCGAGGCCTATCAGGCCAAGCTGGAAGAGATCCGCAGCCGTTGAAACGGCGGGGCCGGAGCCAGAATCCGGCCCCTGTTTCACCACCCCGCCCCCGCACCGCCCCCTGCCCAAGGAGCGCATCACCATGGCACGCCTTGAACACTATATGCTCCTTGTCACCCGCACAGCGGCTGTTCTGGGGGTCTTTTTCCTGCTGATGGTCGCGCTTTTGTCGGTGGCCGATATCATCGTGCGCGAAATTCAGGGTCGCCCGATCCGGGGCGCGAATGACATCGCGCGGCTGCTGACCATCATTGTGATCGCCGCCTGCTTTCCCGCCGGTCTGCTGGAACGCCGCCAGATCAAGGTAGCGCTTCTGGGCACCCTTCTGCCTCCGCTGGCCAATCGCGCGCTTGAGGTGCTGGGCGCGGCGCTCACGCTGCTGATGTTTGCCTTCATCGCCTATTACGTCACGCTTTATGCCCAACGGGTCACGGCCAGCGCCGAATATACGATGGTTCTGAACATTCCCATCGCGCCCTGGTGGTGGGCGGCCAGCGCCTGTTTCTGGGCCTGCATCCCGGCGCAGGCTTTCGTCATCGTCGCCGAGGCCCTTGGCCAGCCACCCAGCAAGATCGAGGACTGAACCAATGGATCCGCATATCATCGGGCTTATCGGCATGGGGCTGATGCTGGCCATGATCTTCCTGCATGTGCCGATTGGCGTGGCAATGGGGCTGGCGGGGGTGTTCACCTTCGGCATGATCCGGGGCAACTTTGGCCCGGCGCTGACCCTCTTTGGCACCGAAACCGTGGGCAAGGTCGCCTCGATGGAGCTGGCGGTGGTGCCGCTTTTCCTGCTTATGGGCGCGTTTGCGACAGTCGGGGGGTTATCGTCTGACCTCTATCGCATTGCCTATGCCTTTGTCGGCCATATGCGCGGCGGGCTGGCGGTGGCCACCATCGGCGGCTGTGCGGGGTTCGGCGCGGTCTGTGGCTCCTCCATCGCCACGGCCACCACCATGACCCGCGTCGCCATGCCCGAGATGAACAAGCGCAACTACTCCGAGCGGCTTTCGACCGGCTCCATCGCCGCGGGCGGCACGCTGGGCATGCTGATCCCGCCGTCGATTATTCTGGTGCTCTACGGCGTGCTGACCGAGCAGTTCGTGAAAACCCTGTTTGTCGCCGCGCTGATCCCGGCCGTTCTGGCCGTGGTTCTGTATGTCGTCACCATCTGGATCGTGGTGCGCCGCAACCCCGAACTGGGCCCGCCGGGCACGGAACTGCCGTGGTCCGAGGTGGGGCGCGCGCTGATCAATGGCTGGGCGGCGATCTTGCTGATGATCACGGTCACCGGCGGGATCTATGCCGGTGTGTTCTCGGTCAACGAATCCGCGGCGGTGGGGGCGGTGCTGGCCTTTGTCATTGCCCTGCTGCGCGGGCGGCTGACGCTGAAGAACTTCTGGTCAGCGCTGCGCGACACGGCGGCGACCACCTCGATGATCTATCTGATGATCATCGGCGCGTCGATCTTCACCTATGCCGTCACCCTTTCGGGCCTGCCCGAAATGATCGTCAACGGCATCCGCGATACCGGCCTGCCGGGTATCTGGGTGGTGGTGCTGTTGATGCTGATGTATATCGTGCTGGGGTCGATCTTCGATACGATCTCGTCGATGGTGATCACCATTCCTTTCGTCTTTCCCTTGATCATCGGCTACGGGTTTGACCCGATCTGGTGGGGCATCCTGACGGTGATGGTGATCGAGATCGGCATGGTCACGCCCCCTGTGGGGATCAATGTCTTCGTGATGAAGGCGATGCTGCCGAACACCACGTTGCGCACCATTTACGCCGGTGTCATGCCATTTCTGGCGGCCGATCTGGTGCGGCTTGTGCTGGTGATCGCCTTCCCGGCGCTGAGCCTTGTGCTGGTCGATTACTTCGCCCTGCCACGCTGACACTTCGCCCCGCCCGCAACGGCGTCTCTGGCCATGCGCCCTGCTGTTCCGTGTCTGGCGGGGCGCGCGCCCATTTCCGCCTTTCCAGCCCGTTTATTGTGCACTCGCAACCGTTTGCTGCCTCTGATAGCAAGGCAGGATAGCAATTCATCCGGGAGGCGGGATGCGCAACCTTGAAACGCTCAATGCGCGCGAAACGCCGCTGGCGATCTTGTCAATCTGCCTGGGCGTCGCCTTTCTGATGGCCAATGATGCGCTGGCCAAGCTGCTGACGGATCGCTACGCGCCGATCCAGATCATCTTTGTGCGCAATCTCATCGCCGTGCCGATCATCGCCGCAATAATCGTCAGTTCGCTGGGCGCCCATGCACTGCGCACCAGGCATCTGCGCGTCCATGCGTTTCGCGGTATGCTGATGGTCACGGGGGGCTGGCTGTATTTTGTCGGGCTGATGCATCTGCCTCTGGCCGATGCGACATCGCTGGTGTTCTCGGCGCCGATCTTCATCACCGCGCTGTCCATGCCGCTACTGGGCGAGCATGTCGGATGGCGGCGCTGGGGGGCTGTGCTTCTGGGCTTTGTCGGGGTTCTGGTGATCGTACGGCCAGGCGGCGCGACATTCCAGCTTGCCTCGCTTCTGCCCATCGGCACTGCGGTTTTCTATGCGTTGTTCATGATCAGCGCCCGCTGGATCGACCGTTCGGAACGGATGATAACGATGATGCTGTTCGCCATGCTGTTCCCGCTTCTGTATGCCGCGCCCGCCGCCTTCATGGTCTGGACCCCGGTGCAGCCCACCGATTTCGGCCTCTTTCTGGCAGCGGCGGTTCTCGGAAGTCTGGCGCTGGCGCTGATCGGACAGGCGTTCCGCATGGCCCCGGCGGCGATTGTCGCGCCGTTCGATTATACCGCGCTGGTCTGGGCCGCCGCGCTCGGCTGGCTCATCTGGGGCGACCTGCCCGGCTTCTGGACGATCGTCGGCGCCGCGATCATCGTGTGCAGCGGTATCATCATCATCCTGCGCGAGGCACGCCAACCGGAGTGACTGCGCCCTCAGCTTCGCCTGATGAACATCAGCGCCACTGATGCGGCCAGCGCTAACCCGGCGGTCAGCCAGATGGCATTCAACCCCCAGGCCGTGAGCGCGGCACCAAAGATCAGGGGCGCGGCGGCCTGAAGGATGCGCGCCGGGGCGTTCAGCCAACCCACCCGTTGCCCATAGCCCGCCGGGCCAAACAGCGCCAGCGGCAGCGTGCCTTTGGCGATGGTGAGAATGCCGTTGCCTGCGCCATGAACCAGCGCGAAGACATAAGCGGCAGGGCCACCGAACCCGACCAGCGCCACGGCGGCGACCGGATGCGCGACCGCCGCCAGACGTGCAGAGGCCAGCGGATGGAAGCGGCGCAGAAGGCTGAACTCCAGTACCCTTGCCGCCACCTGTGCCGGGCCGATCAGCGCACCCGCTGCAATCGCCACGGCCGAACTGGCACCCGCCGCCTGCAAGAGGCCCGGCAGATGGGCGGCCATGGCCGTTGCGTTGAACCATGTGGCGGCAAAGACAAAGGCCAGAAGCACCATCGCCAGACGCGGCGGCCCGGAAGGCGGTGCATCTTCGCCGGGAGCGGTAGATGGGGCAGGGGTTTCGGTTGCCCTGGGCAGCACTGCGTTCAGGGGCAGCGCCAGAAACAGATGGATCAGCGCCCAGCCCAGGCAGGCTTCGCGCCAGCCCCATGTGGCCAGCATCAGGCCAGACAGCGGCCAACCGACGGTGCTGGCAAAGCCCGCGATCAGGGTGATGCCGGTGATCGGCCCGCGCGCATCGCGCCCATAGATCCCTGCCAGCGTGGCAAACCCGGCCTCATACAACCCGATCCCCATGCCCAGCCCGATCACCGCCCAGCCCAGATACAGGATCGCCGGCACCGGGGCGGATGCGAGCACGGTCAGCCCCGTCGCAAAGATCAGGTTGGACAGCATCAGCACGCCGCGCCCGCCCAGCCGGTCAATCCGTGCACCCGCCCAGGGGCCGACCATGGCCGAAACCACCATCGCCATTGAAAATGCGCCAAACACCCAGACCGGCGACAGCCCGAAGCTTTGCGCCATCGGCACCGCCAGAACGGCCGGGATATAGTAGCTTGACGCCCAGCTGACCGTCAGGGAACTACCTAGGGCGGCAACGGTCACGCCGCGCCGTCCGGGCGAAAGTCTTGGGATCATCCGTTTGCCTCAGGCGGGTATCGGCGACAAGAACAACACGAGTCGCTTTCCTGTCATGCCATAATCCAAAGCTGGAACAACAGGCCCGATGCGAATGCACCGCAGAGCGACAGGGTAATATAGAGCGCGAAAACCTGTGGACGCGCCAGTGCCCAGACCGCCATCGCCGCCGGGATCGAGGTGACACCACCGGCCACCAGAAATGCCAGCCCGGCCCCCGGCGCCATGCCCTGACCGATCAGCCCGCCCACCAGCGGCAGCGCGGCATAGCCGTTCAGATAGGCCGGAACGCCCACCAGTGTTGCGGTGACGATGGGCATCAGGCCGGTGCCCCCCAGCGCGGCGGTGACGGTCTCGGCCGGGATCCAGGCCAGCATCAGGCTTTCGAGGATGAAGGCCAGTGTCAGCCATTTGGCCAGAAAGAGCATTGTGGAAAGCGCGGTTTTGCCGAATTTCGCGCGCCGCTCGGCCTCGGCCCAGAAACGCCAGACCACAGGCTTTGGCGCACGCACTTTCGACCCGCCGCAGCCGCCGTTGCCGATGCCGTCGCGCAGCGGGTCAGCCAGCGCGCCGCCGCGCGCCAGAAGGTGCACGACAATCCCGCCGAACATGCCCAGACCGATGGCGGCAATGGTTTTGGCCACCGCAAATTCCAGCCCCAGCACGCCGGTTGTCAGCACGAACATCGACGGGTCCATGATCGGCGAGGCCAGCCAGAAGGCCATGACCGCCGACAGCGGCACTCCCATCGCCAGCAGCGCCGCGATCAGCGGGATCACCCCGCAGGAACAGAAGGGCGAGATGCCGCCCGCCAGCGCCCCCAACCCGATCATCAGAAGCGGTGCACCGGTGAAGGCCCGGGCGATCAGGTTGTCCGCCCCGGTGGCATTTGCCCAGGCCGCGATGGCGATCGACAGGATAAGATAGGGGGCCGTTCGCTGGAGTGCACCACCGGCAAACAGCGCGCTGTCCATTGCCTGAGCGGTATCGAACACCGCCAGTATCGAAAGGATCAACGCGGAAGCCAGCCAGACGCGCTGATCGTGCCACATATGCCGAAGAACAGGCCAGCGGCGGGGGACGGCAAGAGATGAGTCAGTCATCACCAAAGCTCCGGTTTAATAGTTGTTTAGGGCCGAAAAAAGCGCTCTTTTCTCATGCGGCATCGCTTTCACGCGTAAGGACCACGCCGGCGCAGCATTCCGATGTGAGGAAACGCACAAGCTGGTGCATGGCGGGAAAGTCCACGCGGTTGAACACCTCACGCCCCTGCTTTTCTTGCAGCACCAGTCCCGCATCGACCAGCGTTGAAAGATGATGCGCCAGTGTTGACGGGGCCATGTTAAGATGTGCGCCAATATCACTGACCCGCAACCCGTCATCCCCTGCCTTGACCAGTAAACGGAAGATGGAAAGGCGGGCATCGTGGCCAAGAGCGGCAAGCGCGCGGGCGTCGGGGCTGGTTGTTGTCATGAAACCAACATAACCAAAATACTAGTTTTGTCAATGATTCGATACAGGGTGATGACCTTCTGGCCGCTGCGCCGGTTCAATCCTGTGCCAGAGAGGCTCAGGGGCGGTCCTTGTCGCAAAACGGTTACAAAACTTTGGCATCCCTGTCATGCGACTCGGATAGCCAGACCTCATCGCGCGGCCCTAACCCGGCGAAACCGGAATAACCAACGAAGGATGAGATCATGAAAACTTCTGCAGCTCTGCTTTCGGCTGCCGCTTTTGCGTTCGCAGGCACTGCGCACGCTCAGTCGGTAGATCCGAACCTGCCGACCTATGAGGCTGCCTCGGGCGTTTCGGGCAACCTCGTGTCGATAGGCTCGGATACGCTCAACAACCTGATGACCTACTGGTCCGAGGGCTTCCGCTCGTTCTATCCGAACGTGGCGATCCAGATCCAGGGTGCCGGTTCGGGCACTGCCCCGCCCGCGCTGATCGAAGGCACCGCCCAGTTCGGCCCGATGTCGCGTCCGATGCGCGGCACCGAGATCGAGCAGTTCGAAGCCCGCTACGGCTATGCGCCGATCCCGCTTCGCGGCGCCATCGACGCCATCGGTGTTTTCGTGCACCGCGACAACCCGGTGACCTGCATGTCGTTGCAGGAAGTTGACGCGATCTTCTCGTCAACCCGCGCGGGCGGTGCCGATGAAGCCATCACCACCTGGGGCCAGGTTGGCGCCACGGGCGAATGGGCTGATCGCCCGATCGCCATGTATGGCCGCAACTCGGCTTCGGGCACCTATGGCTACTTCAAGGAAGTGGCGCTGTTCGGCGGCGACTACAGCCCCGAAGTGCGCGAACAGCCCGGCTCGTCAACCGTGATCCAGGGCGTTGCAGCCGATATCGGCGGCATCGGTTACTCGGGCGTGGGCTACGGCACCGCTGATGTGCGCGCGCTGGAAATCCGCGGCGACGACGGCGAGTGCTATTCGACCGAGGACGCGCCCAGCGGCGACTACACAATTGCCCGGTTCCTGTACATCTACATGAACGTCGACCCCAACGCGACGTTGGAGCCGCTGCGCGCCGAATTCGTGCGCTATGTCTACAGCCAGCAAGGCCAGTCGGATGTGGTGCGCGCGGGCTTCTTCCCGGTGAACACCGCAATCGCTGATCAGGACCTGGAAGCCTTTGGCCTGAACTGACCCTGACATTGGCGGGCCGGGAGCTTTCCCGGCCCGCTGCCTTTCATACTTCCGCCCCGCTGCCAGGAGCGCATCTCAGATGACCGACACCACGAAAGCCCCTGCCGGCGATACCGATACCGCCCGGGCCGAACGCCGCCGCAAGCGCAGCATGGACACCCGCCTCAGCGTCGTCTGGGGCGAACGCATTGCAGGGGGTGTGATTACCGTTGGCGGCCTGATGGTTATCGTGGCCGTGTTCGGCATCATGATCTTCCTGTTCCGCGTCGTGGCGCCGCTGCTGTCATCGGGCGAGGTGCTGGGCGAGGTATCCTACAGTGCGCCGGTTTCCGGTCAGGTGATCTGGGTCAATGGTGACGAATTCCAGACCATCGCGATCAGTGTTGATGACACCGGCGAGGCGATGGCCTTTCATGTCCCCACCGGCACCGTGATCGCGCGGCAGGATCTGGGGTTCCAATCCGTGCCGACCGTTGTTTCCGGCACCATCGGCCGTGACCGTATCGCCATCGGATTCGAGGATGGCACGGTGCGTTTTGCCACCCTGGTGGTCAATGCGACGGCCACCACGCAAGCGCAACTGCCCGGCGACCTGCAACAGCTCAGTGTGCGTGACCGCATGTCGGGCGGCCGCGTTTTCACCCAGGTGCAGACCGGCGATTTCCGCACGCTTACCCCCGTGATCGAGATTGGCGAGGCACAGCCGATCTCGGATCTGCCGATCATCGCCATGGATTACCGCACCGGCGGCACCGTCGAACGCCCGACGATTTCCTTTGCCACGATCGATGCCGAGAACGTGGTGCGCGTCAGCCGCTCGCGCATTCAGCGCAACATGATGACGGGTGCGGAAACGGTGCGGACGGAAACGGTTCAACTGCCCGCGCTGCCGATCCCCGAGGGTGTTTCGGTGTCCGAGCTTTTGCTTTCGGGCTCGTCCGACCGGGCCATTGTCGGCACGTCAGACGGCCGCCTGCACCGCTACGACCTGCGCAATCTGAATGCGCCGGTGCTGGCCGAAAGCCTGCGTGCGACGCCCGATGGTGTCGGAATTTCGGCGCTGACTTTCCTTGGCGGCGAACAATCGCTGATCGTCGGCGGCGAGGATGGCTCGCTGGGTGTCTGGTTCCGCATCCAGCGCAGCGGCGCACGCGGCACGGACGGATTCGAGATGGTTCAGTCGCGCGCGCACACGCCGATGCCGGCAACCGTCACCGAAATTACCGAAGCGCAACGCGACAAGTCGTTTGTGGCGACCGATGCCGCAGGCAATGTGCGTCTGGTTCATTCCACCTCGGAGCAGGTATTGTTCGAATTCCAGCGCAGCGGCGACCCGCTTGAACCTGCGCTTCTGATGATCTTTCCGCGCGGCGACGGCATCATGCTGATATCGGATTCAGGGCAGGTCGATGCCTGGCAGTTCCGCGCGAACCATGCCGAGGTTACCCTGCGCGTGCTGTTCGGACGGATCTGGTATGAAGGCTACGCCGCGCCCGAATTCATCTGGCAATCCACCGCCGGCACCGATCTGGCCGAACCGAAATATTCGATGGTGCCGCTGATCTTCGGCACGATGAAGGCGGCCTTCTATGCCATGCTCTTTGCCGCGCCCATCGCGTTGATGGCGGCGGTCTATACATCCGAATTCGTTGACAAGCGGGTGCGGGCAACCGTCAAGCCGATGATGGAGATGATGGAAAGCCTGCCCACGGTGGTTCTGGGCTTCGTGGCGGCGCTGGTTCTGGCGCCGCTGGTCGAGGAATGGATTGGCGCGGTGCTGCTGGGCCTGTTCGCGCTGCCCACCGGCCTGATGCTGGGCGCTTTTGCATGGCAGATGCTGCCGGTCCCGGTGGCGCTGCGCTATGACGGGTTCCCCAAGTTCGTGCTGATGGCGGCTGCGATCATCCTGTCGGCCCTTGTGGCCTTCAATCTGGGCACTGCCTTCGAGGCCTTCCTGTTCCAGGGCGACTTCAAACGCTGGACGACCGGCCAGTTCGGCACCGGCACGCCTTTCATGTTCCTGATCCTGCTGCCGCTGAGCTATCTGGCGGTGAGCTGGGCATTCCGTCGGCTGATGGGGCACCACTGGCGCAAGCTGATCGGAGATCGTGACCGCGCGGTTGCCGGGCGGCTGGATGTGCTGCGCTGGCTTGGCATGCTGGGGGTGGCGATATTCCTGTCCTGGGCGGTGGCTTCGCTTCTGACGCTGATCGGCTATGACCCGCGCGGTGGCTTTGTGGACAGCTACCAGCAACGCAACGCGCTGGTGGTGGGCTTCGTGATGGCCTTCGCCGTGATTCCCAACATTTACACGCTGGCCGAGGATGCGCTGAACGCGGTGCCCAGCCACCTGCGCGCGGCCTCGCTGGCCTGCGGGGCAACGCCGTGGCAGACCGGGATGTGGGTGGTGTTGCCCACCGCGGCTTCGGGCGTGTTCTCGGCGGTGATGATGGGCATGGGCCGCGCCGTGGGTGAAACGATGATCGTGGTCATGGCCGCCGGCAACACGCCGATCATGGAATGGAACATCTTTTCGGGCCTGCGCACGCTGTCGGCCAATATCGCCATCGAACTGCCCGAAGCGGTGAAGGACGGCACCAACTACCGCGTGCTGTTCCTTGCCGCGCTGACGCTGTTCATCATGACCTTCGTCATCAACACGATTGCCGAACTGATCCGGCAGCGCTTCCGCAAGCGCGCCTTCCAGCTTTGACCCCGGGGACCGGAAACATGACCGTATCGCAAGACCAGGATATTCCAGCCTCGGGTGCCGCAGGGCTGGCCGGCGCCGGCGCCCGCGAGGCGGTGCAGGGCGGGCGCCGGGTGCGGCGCTTCTCGTCTGACCTGTCAGCCGTGGGCGAACCGGCGCTTTGGGGCTTTGGCGGTGCGCTCGCCTTGGGGATCATCCTGATCGCGGGCTTTCTGGCGCTGATCGCCTGGAACGGCGTTACCACGTTCTGGCCCAAACCCATCGAGCAGGTGGAACTGCGCGACGGCACCGTCATCGCGGGGATTCCCACGCGCGGCGGGCCTTACCGGGTGGGCGAGGATGTGCTTGCGCGGCTGGATGATGCGCAGCGCGCCGAGATCGCGGATAACGCCGGGATCGCCAGCCGCACCCTTTACAAGACCGCGAACTTTGACCTTTACGGCGATGATTTCCGCTGGGTCTCTGATTTCGAGGTCGCCAATATCACCACCCCGGCCGATTACTGGTATTTCGAACGCCAGGTCTGGGGCGTATTTGTTGGCCGCATCGCCGGTCTGAGCATTGACGGCCAGCCTGTCGGGGCCGACCGCGCGCTGCTCAGGCGCGAACACGAGGCCGCGCGCGACCGGTTCACCCAGATCCGGCGGCTGGAGCAGTCCGAGATCGGTCGCGTCAACTTCCAGATCGAGCGGGAGCGTCTGGCCCAGCGGCGCGCGAACCTGCGCCACGGCGAGGGTAGCCCCGAAGCGCAGGCGGTTGTCGAGGCCGCTCAGGAACGCATTGCCGCGCTACAGGCGGAATTTCAGACGCTTCAGGCCCAGGTGAACGAGATCCGCGCGCGCGACCGGCTGGTGCGCATTCAGATGGAAGAGGTTGGCGGGCGCGTGGTCGATGTCGAACTCAGCCAGATCGTGCGGCTGTTCCCGGCCAATGACCTGGGCCTTTTCGACAAGATCGGTATTTACCTGTCGCGCTGGTGGGAGTTCGTCTCGACCGAGCCGCGCGAGGCCAACACCCAGGGCGGGGTGCTGCCCGCGATCTTCGGCACCGTGGCGATGACCCTGCTGATGGTGATCTTCGTGGCACCGTTTGGCGTGATCACCGCGCTTTACCTGCGTGAATACGCCAAGCAAGGGCGCATTACCTCGCTGGTGCGGATCTCGGTCAACAACCTCGCCGGTGTGCCGTCGATCGTCTATGGCGTGTTCGGCCTGGGCTTTTTCGCCTATACGATGGGCGGCACGATCGACCAGTTGTTCTACCCTGAGAACCTGCCAAACCCGACCTTTGGCAAGGGCGGCATCCTCTGGGCCTCGTTGACGCTGGCGCTCTTGACCGTGCCGGTGGTGATCGTGGCCACCGAGGAGGCGCTGGCAGCCGTGCCCCGCTCGATGCGCGAGGGCTCACTGGCTTGCGGTGCGTCGAAATGGCAGACCATCCGCTATGTCGTCCTGCCAAAGGCACTGCCGGGCATCATGACGGGCCTCATCCTGGCCATGGCCCGCGGCGCGGGCGAAGTGGCGCCCCTGATGCTGGTGGGCGTGGTCAAGCTGGCCCCGGCGCTGCCCATCGACGGGTTCTACCCCTTCATCCACCTTGACCGCAGCTTCATGCATCTGGGTTTCCACATCTTTGACGTGGGCTTTCAGTCGCGCAACTCCGAGGCGGGCAAGCCGATGGTCTTTGTCACCACCTTGCTGCTTCTGGCGCTGATCGTGCTCATGAACGCAACCGCCATCATCATTCGCAACCGGCTGAAGCGCAAATATGCCGACGGCCAGTTCTGAGGACGCATCACCATGACTGCTACATCTGATACCCGGACCGCCGAACAGGTCTATGAGCCGACGGCCTATCACATCAAGCAGGGCGACCAGGGCGTCGCGCTGGATATCCAGGATTTCAACCTGTGGTATGGCGAGAAACAGGCGCTGTTCGACAACACGCTGCCGATTCAGAAAGGCATGGTCACCGCCCTGATCGGCCCCTCCGGCTGCGGCAAGTCTACACTGTTGCGCAGCCTCAACCGGATGAACGATCTGGTCGATGGGCTGCGGATCAGCGGCAAGGTGATGGTCGACGGGTTCGATATCTACGGCAAGGGCGTTGACGTGATCGCGCTGCGCAAGCGGATGGGGATGGTGTTTCAAAAGCCCAACCCCTTTGCGATGTCGATCTATGACAACGTCACCTATCCCCTGCGCGTGGATGGCGTGACCAAACGCTCGATCCTTGACGAAACCGTGGAACGCTGCCTGCGCGCCGCCGCGCTGTGGGATGAGGCGAAGGACCGGCTGCATGACTCTGCGCTTGGCATGTCAGGGGGGCAACAGCAGCGCCTGTGCATCGCGCGCGGCATCGCCTCGGACCCCGAAGTGCTGTTGATGGATGAGCCTTGCTCGGCGCTGGACCCCATCGCCACCGCCAAGATCGAGGAACTGATCGGCCAGCTTGCCGGCACCTACACCATCGTCATGGTTACCCATTCGATGAGCCAGGCCGCGCGGGTGTCGCATAACACGGCCTTCATGTATCTGGGCCGGCTGATCGAATACGGCGAGACCGCGACGGTATTCACCAACCCCGTCAAGGAACGCACCAGCGATTACGTAACCGGGCGCTTCGGCTGATCTGGCGGCTTTCAAGCCCCGCAGTGCCGGGGGAGGGCGAAAGGCGGCCGCTCGGGGCGCGGTTAACTGTTGCTGCGTGCCACCAGTTCGCGCCCATAGGCGCTGTGCAACTGCCCCGCGCGCAGGCTGGCCACGTCTGACACCTCTTCCAGTTGTCCCTGACGCAACACGCCGAGCCGGTCGCAGAGGAATGAGACAATCGGCAGGTCATGCGTGACCAGCAGATAGGTCAGGCCGCGTTCTTCGCGCAGATCGGCCAGCAGGTTGAGGATTTCCGCCTGAACCGAGACATCCAGCGCCGCGGTCGGCTCATCCAGCAACAGCACTTCGGGCGCCAGCATCAGGGCGCGGGCGATGGCCACACGTTGCCGCTGGCCGCCTGACTACTGGTGCGGCAGGCGGAACCGGAACCGGCGCGACAGGCCCACGGCATCGAGCATCGCCAGAACCTTGCCATCGCGCCCCTTGATGCGGTGTACCGCCAGCGGTTCGCAGAGCGTATCATCCACCGAGCGGCGGGGATGAAGCGAGCCATAGGGATCCTGAAACACCATCTGCACCCGGCGCACGAAGGCCGCATCGCGCCGCTTGCCCAGCGTGTCACCGCCGATGCGGATGGTGCCCGTCCACTCATCCACCTGCCCCGCGATGGCTTTGAGGATGGTCGATTTGCCCGATCCGCTTTCACCCACCAGCGCAAAGCTTTCGCCCTGCGCCACGGCCAAGCTGACGCCATGCACCACCGGGTTGCCGTCAAAGGCGACGGTCAGGTTGTCTATTGTTATCATGTGCCCGCCCCGATGGCGGCGCGGTCCAGAACCGGCAACCGCGTGCGTGTCTCATTGAGGTGGGGCACCGAGGCCAGCAATCCGCGCGTATAGGGATGCACCGCCGCGTGCAGCTTTCCGGCGGCGCATTCTTCAACCACCCGGCCCGCATACATCACCAGAATCCGGTCGCACCAACGGGCCACCATATTCAGATCGTGGCTGATCAGGATCAGCCCCATCCCGCGCCTGCGCACCAGATCATCCAGGATCTCCAGCACCGTCGCGCGCACCGACACATCCAGCGCCGATGTCGGCTCATCGGCGATCATCAGGTCAGGCTGCAACACCACCATCATCGCGATCATCACCCGCTGGCCCATGCCGCCCGACGCCGCAACCCGCCGATGTCGTCACCCGCGCTGGGGAACGCGCGCGCTTCTCGCTGGCTGACAGTTCGCTGGGATACGAGCGGCTTGATACCCGGCTTCCCGGCGGCACCCTGTCATCGCTGATCATCCTCAACCCCGGCGACTCGCTTCATTTCATGGGGGATACGCCGCATTCCTTCGCCAATGAGGGCACGGGTCCGGCACGCCTGTTGTGGACCGGCACCTCGCCGCGCCTGATCGGCAGTTCTCCGACCGATCAAACCTGACGAAAATCACAGGAGAGCACCTATGAAAGTGATCCGAACAACGCTGGTCGCCAGCCTGCTGGCACTGGCACTGGCCACAGCACCGGCGCTGGCCGCCACCCCTGACAATGCGCTGGTCATCGCCCAGAATATCGATGACATCGTCACCATTGACCCGGCGACCGCCTATGAGTTCAGTTCGGGCGAATATGTCACCAACACCTATGACCAGTTGGTGCAGTATGACGCGACCGATACCGAAACCCTGGCACCCGGCCTTGCCAGCCACTGGGAGGTTGACGCCGGAAACCGCACCATCACCTTCACGCTGCGCGATGGTGTGACCTTCCATTCGGGCAACCCGCTGCGCTCGGCAGATGTGGTAGGAAGCTGGCGCCGCGTCGTGGTGATGGACCGCGCGCCGGCCTTCATTCTGGGCAATCTGGGGTGGACGGCTGACAATTTCGACGAGATGGTCAGCGCCGATGGCAATACCGTCACCATCCGCTGGGCCGGTGACTTCGCGCCGTCCTTCGTGCTGAACGTGCTGGCCTCGCGCCCGGCCTCGGTGGTCGATATGGAAACCGTCATGGCCAACGAGGTCGATGGCGATATGGGTCATGACTGGCTCAACCAGAACAGCGCGGGCACCGGCCCGTTCCGGCTGCGCACCTTCCGCCCCGGTGAAGTGCTGATGCTGAATACGAACCCGGATTACTTCGGCGGTCCGCCCGCGATGGAGCAGATCCTGATCCGCCATGTCGCCGAGGCATCCACCCAGCGCCTGCTGCTGGAATCGGGCGATGTGGACATGGCCAAGAACCTGACACCGGATCAGGTGGCAGGGCTTGAAGGCAATGACGCCGTGCGCGTCGAAACCTTTCCGCAGGCCGCCGTGCACTGGGTCTCGTTCAACCAGAATACCGAGAGTCTGGCCAACCCCGCAATCTGGGAAGCCGCGCGCTATCTGGTCGATTACGAGGGGATGGCGAACAGCTTCCTGAACGGTCAGATGCAGGTGCATCAGGCCTTCTGGCCCGCCGGTTTTCCCGGTGCGCTGACTGATACGCCCTTCACCTATGACCCCGAGCGCGCGTGCCAGATTCTGGCCGATGGCGGGGTGGAGCTGCCGATTACCGTCACGCTGGACGTGATCAACGCCAACCCGTTCAACGACATGGCGCAGTCGCTGCAACAGACCTTCGCCGAAGCCGGGATCAACTTTGAAATCCTGCCCGGCGCCGGCGCGCAGGTGATCACCCGCTACCGCGCCCGCACGCATCAGGCGATGTTGCTCTATTGGGGTCCTGACTTCATGGACCCGCATTCGAACGCCAAGGCATTCGCCTATAACGCCGACAGCTCGGACGACGCCTATGTCTCCACCACGACATGGCGCAACGCATGGATGCCGCCTGCGGAAATCAACGAACTGACCATGGCCGCGCTGGCCGAACAGGACGCCGACCGCCGTCTTGAGATGTATCTGGAACTGCAGCGCGAAATGCAGCGCGAGGCGCCTTTCGTGATCATGTTCCAGGCCGTCAAGCAGGTTGCCATGGCCGACAATGTGACCGGCTTTGTCAACGGTTCCAACTCGGACTTCGTGTATTACCGTCTGGTCGAAAAGAACTGATCGCTGATCACCCTTGCGGGTGGCGGCCATCGCGCCGTCGCCCGCTTCCACGACCTCTGTCCAAAGAGACATCATGACCCAGAATACCCCGGACGCGATTTTCACCGCCCTTCACCAAGCCGCGCAGGAACGCGCCGCGCAACTTGAAGCGCTGGTTGAAACGCACCGCGCCGAACTGCTAGCCGTGATGGCCAAAGTCCCGATGGAGACCGCCGCATGACCAACCGCATCCACCGACTGCAACAGCAGATGAAAGCCACCGGCACCACGCTTCTGGCGCTGGCGCCGGGTGCGCATATGCGTTGGGCGCTCGGCTTTGCGCCGCATCCCGATGAGCGGCTGTGTCTGCTTCTGATCGGCCCTGACAAGGCCGCCTTCATCATGCCCGCGCTCAATGCCACCGACGCACGCCAGCATACCGAGCTGCCGTTTCATGAATGGGACGATGCCGATGGTCCGGCGCAGGCACTGGCCGCCGCGCTGGCCGATGTGGCCCCGGCCCCCCGCAAGCTGTCGCTGGATGAAACCATGCGCGCCGATCATGCGCTGATGCTTCTCGATGCCTTGCCCGATGCCGAACGCGGGCTGGCTGCCGCCGAAATCGGCGCGCTGCGTCAGATCAAGGATGCCGCCGAGGTGGCCGCGCTGCGCGACAATGCCCGCATCGCCGACAAGGCGCAGGCGGCTGTGCGCGCGGCCCTGCGCCCCGGCGTGACCGAGAGGGAACTGGTGCAGGTTACGCGCGACGCATTTGCCGCCGAGGGTGCGGTTTGTCAGTTCGCGCTGATCGCCTTTGGCCCGCACAGCGCCTTTCCGCACCACCATAGCGGCGATCACGCCTTGCAGGAGGGCGATGTGGTGCTGGTCGATATCGGCGGGCGGTATGGTGATCATATGTCCGACATCACCCGCATGGCGGCCTTTGGCCCCCCGCCCGAGGGATATGACGCGGTCCACGCCGTGGTCGAGGCCGCCGTTGCCGCCGCGCTGGCCGCCGTGCGCCCCGGTGTTGCCGCACATACCATCGACGACGCAGCACGCGGGGTAATCACGCAGGCGGGGTACGGCGCCTATTTCACGCATCGCACCGGCCATGGTATCGGCACCGAGGTGCATGAGCCGCCCTATATGACCGCGACCAACCCGCAAGTGCTGGAGGAAGGCATGGTTTTCACCATTGAGCCCGGCATCTATCTGCCCGGCCGCTTCGGCATCCGGCTGGAGGAGGTGGCGGTGGTCACGGCAGACGGCGCGGAAATCCTGTCCGGCCTGTCGCGCGGTCTGCACCGCGCCTGAGGTGTCTAACGGACCGCCTGAACCGTGTAATCGGGCGTCCCGTTCCACACCAGTTCCCAGGATGCGCCGGGCCGCACGTTCTGAATCGCGTTCGGCTCGAAGCAGACAAGACAACGCTGGTCGGGCACCGGGGCCCTGACAGATGGATAGATCAGCCCGCGCGACCCGTCTCGCCGCAGCGTTTCAGCAAGGCCCTGACCCAGCGGATAGCCGATATCTGGGTCCGGGTGCAGCGCGGGGTGGTCGGGTGTACCGGTCATGTCATCGAACACCCCGATGAAATCGGCCAGCAGTTCAACATACCGCCCGCTGTCATGGAATGTGCCGGTATAGCCCAGCTCGCGCGTGCGGTGCCAGGCGACCTCGGCGATGGAAACCATCCCATCCCAGGCGCAATACCACGCCCCCCGCGCGCCGGAATTGAACCGGTTGCCACCCGCGCGGGTATAGGTAAAGGCAGCGTTCACATGGGTTTCACCGTAGATCCGCAGATCGCGGGCGCGGCGGTGCCAGGCCAGTTCGCGCGGGTCCAGATGCGGGTTGCGGCCACGCTCTGCCAGCAACCGGGCACTGGTCAGCCCCTCGATTTCCGCCAGAATGGCCAGCTCATCGTCGGTATCGACAAGCCCGCGCAGGGCAGGGGGCTTGTGGTAGGTGGCAGGCAACAGGCGGACCAGCCCACGATCCGACAATTCGGTCTGCCTCATACGCCGCCTCTGAGCGCGTCAAGATAGGTGCGCACCGCCAGTATCTGCGGCAAGCCACCGTCAATGGCCGTGTCGATCGGTCGTGCGCCGCCGAACAGGGGGCCGGTATTGGGGCGGGTGAACCATTCCTGCGCCAGCGGGGCCGAGAAATACAGCTCCAGCGCCTTGTAGATGCCGATCACCGCACTCAGGCGCAAAAGCTGGTCCTTTGTCAATTCGCCCGCAAAGCCCGGCTTTCTGGCGCGTTTCCAGGTGCTCTCGGACATGTCCGCCAGCGCCGCCGCTTCCTTCTGGGTCAGTGACCAGGCATCGGCCACCCGCGCATAGGCTTTGAGCGCCACGGCGTTGATTTCAAGCGGTTCACGGGTTCTGGCGGCGATTTGCATTCCGGGCCTCCTGATGCGCAACGATATAGTTCATATGAGCCAAAAGTAAAGACCATATGAACCAAAAGCCCGGTGTTTGCGGTGGCTACAGCACTTTCGCAAACCCCTCAAGGAAGGCTGTCAGCTTCTTGCGGCTGTCGTCATCGGTCAATGTTCCTGAATCGTCAAACTTGTCGCCAGCCTTCGCCACCATCAGCCGCCCCTCGGCCCAGAATGCCACCTTGAGCGTGCGCAGCACCGGCAGCCAGTGATCCTGCGCCAGGATCGTGCCAAAACCACCGGGCGAGGCACCGATCAACGCCACCGGCTTTCCTTTCCACATCTTCAGGCCATCCCCGCGTGACATCCAGTCAATCGCATTCTTGAAAACGCCGGGGATGCCGTTGTTGTATTCCGGCGTCACCAGCAACACGCCGTCGGCCGCTTCAAGTTGTGCCTGCAGGGTTTTGACGGCCGCTGGCAACCCCTCGGCCTTTTCCAGATCGCCGTTGTAGAGCGGCACATCATGGATCGATCCGGTCTGAACACGCAGGCCATCGGGCGCAACCTCGGTCGCGGCCCGCAAAAGCCCGGCGTTGAAAGAGGCGCGGCGCAGGCTGCCGCTTAGGCCCAGGATTGTCTTGGTCATGTCGCCTCCATCGGTTGGCTGTTGGTAACACAACGCGAAGCGGGGTGCAGGGGGTTCCGGCATGTTCCACATATCCCCTTGTCCCCGGCTGCCCCAACAGGCAGTCTGAGCGCCCATGACAAACGAGGAGGCAAGGCATGAACCGGCAATGGTTGCTTGATCATTACCCACAGGGTCCGGCGACCGAGGATTGCTGGCGTCTGGCCGAGGTTCCGATGCCGCAGCCCGGCCCCGGTCAGATACTGGTCAAGCTGCGCTGGCTGTCGATGGACCCTTATATGCGCGGCCGCATCAGCCCCGCTGCCAACTACGCCGCCGGGGTTGCGCCCGGTGACGTGATGCAGGGCGGCGGCGTGGGTGAGGTGATCGCTTCGAACCACCCTGACTGGAAGCCCGGCGACAGGGCTGAGGGGATGGACATGGGCTGGCAGGAATACGCGGTTCTGACACCTGATCTACCCGGCGCGGCGCGTGTCAACCGGGTGCCCGATGGTGTGCCCGAACAGGCCGCGCTTTCATGGCTGGGCATGCCCGGCCTGACCGCCTGGATCGGCCTGACCGAGATCGGCCACCCGCTACCGGGCGAAACGGTGGTGATATCGGCCGCCTCGGGCGCGGTGGGGCAGGTGGCGGGGCAGATCGCAAAGGCGATGGGCGCGCGGGTCGTGGCGATTGCCGGAAGCGACGAGAAGCTGGAGCATTGCCGCAGCCTCGGGTTTGATGCCGGGGTCAGTCATCGCAGTGAAACCCTGGCCGATGACCTGCGTGCCGCCTGTCCGGATGGGGTCAATGTGTTCTTCGACAATACAGGCGGCGTGATCCATGACACCGTGCTTGCCCAGCTTGCCACCCACGCAAGGGTGATCATCTGCGGCCGCATCGCGGTGGTCGACAAGGCGCCGGAAGAGGATATTGGCCTGCGTGCCTCGGCCCGGCTGATCGTGACGCGGGCACGGGTGCAGGGGCTGGTGGTGTTCGACTGGTGGCACAAGCGCGACGCGGCGATGGCGCAACTTGCCCGCCTGTGGCGCGACGGCAAGCTGCACTATCGCGAAGATGTTCTGGACGGGTTCGAACGCGCGCCAGAAGCCTTTGTGCGCATGATGCAGGGGCGTAATTTCGGCAAGCAACTGGTGCGGCTGTAGTGCGTCCTGTGAGGTAAAGACCCATTAGTGCCGCGCCGGATGCGTTATCTGCATTGTCGTGGAAACGTCACTGGACGAGCCGCTCATTTCCATTATTCATGAATCATGGAAACAGAAAGCGCCGCCCAGACCTTTGCCACACTCGGCCATCCCGGTCGACTGGCGGTGTTTCGCCTTCTGATGCGTTTCGCGCCGCGTGGCGTGCGCCCGACCGAGATGGCGGAAGCGCTGGGGCTCAAGGCGAACACGCTTTCGCATCACCTGTCTGACCTGACAGCGGCACGGCTGGTGCGGGCCGAGCGGCGCGGACGGTCGCTTTATTACGCGGCTGCTCTCGATACCGCCGAGGCGTTGTTGGGTTATCTGGCGCTTGATGTCGGCCGCGCCCGGCCTGATCTGATCGGCGCGCTGCATATCCCCGCCGGGCAGCAGCATGCACATGGCGTATCCCGCAACGTCCTGTTTATCTGCACCGGCAATTCCGCGCGCTCGATCTTTGCCGAAGCCCTGTTGCGCGATCTGGGCGGGGGGCGGTTCATCGCTCATTCCGCGGGCACGCAGCCCCGTTCGGGGATCAACCCCATGGCGCTTGAGGTGTTGCGCCAGAACGAACATGACACCGCCAAACTTCGTGCAAAGCACCTGTCCGGGTTCCAGGGTTCGGCTGCCCCGATGATGGATTTTGTCTTCACCGTCTGCGATACCGCCGCCTCCGAGGAATGCCCGCCCTGGCCGGGCCTTCCGATCACCGGCCATTGGGGGCTGCCGGACCCGGTGAAGGCAACCGGCGCGCAAACCGAGCGCGCGCGGGCCTTCACCCGCACCTATGACGCGTTACGCCGCCGGATCGAGGCGCTTACCGCCCTGCCGCTGGACAGCCTTGACCGTCCGGCACTGCAAACCTGCATCGATGCGATCGATGCCAACGCCCTCAAGGAGGACTGACCACAATGCCCCGCATCGCCCTGAACGGACTGGGCCGTATTGGCAAGCTTGTGCTGCGCGAGTTGATTGACACCGGCGCAGGTGGCGAGATCGTGCTTCTGAACGATCCCGCCGGCGATGCCGAACAACATGCGCTGCTGATGGAATTCGACAGCGTGCATGGTCGCTGGAACACCCCCATTGCGCATGAGAGGGGCGCGCTGGTTCTGAACGGCCAGCACATCCGCCTGACGCATGAAAACAGTATCGAGGCGCTGCCCCTGCGCGAAATGGATGTCGATCTGGTGATCGACTGCACCGGCGTTTTCAAGACCGCAGCAAGGATCGCGCCCTATTTCGCGGCCGGGGTGCGCAAGGTCGTGGTCAGCGCGCCAGTCAAGGATGGTGGCGCGCTGAACCTCGTTCATGGTGTCAATCACCACCTTTATGACGGAACGCAAACCCTGATCACCGCGGCTTCCTGCACAACCAATTGCCTCGCCCCGGTCGTCAAGGTTATCCACGAGGCGCTGGGTATCCGGCATGGGTCGATCACCACGATCCATGATGTGACAAACACTCAGACCATCGTCGATCGGCCCGCCAAGGATATGCGCCGCGCGCGGTCGGCGCTTCTGAACCTGATCCCCACCACCACCGGCAGTGCGACGGCGATCACGCTGATCTACCCGGAACTCCAGGGCCGGTTGAACGGCCATGCGGTGCGCGTCCCGCTTCTGAACGCCTCGCTTACGGATTGTGTTTTCGAACTGGAGCGCCACACCACGGCCGAGGCCGTGAACGCGCTTTTTCGCGACGCCGCCGACGGGCCTCTGAAGGGAATTCTGGGTTATGAGGACCGCCCGCTGGTTTCGACCGATTTCCGGGGTGACCGGCGTTCGGCCATCATCGACGGCCCCTCGACCATGGTGATCAACGGCACCCAGCTCAAGGTTTACGCCTGGTATGACAATGAATGGGGCTATGCCTGCCGGCTGGGCGATATCGTGCGAATGGTTGCGGGGGCGTTGTGACAAGCCTGAATCCGCTGCGCGCCTATACCGCCGTTACCGCCGCCTACTGGGCTTTCATGCTGTCGGACGGCGCGCTGCGGATGCTGGTCCTGCTGCATTTCAACAGTCTCGGCTTTTCGCCGGTGCAGCTTGCCTGGCTGTTCCTGTTCTATGAGGTCGCGGGGATCGTGACAAACCTGGCCGCTGGCTGGCTCGCGGCCCGCTTTGGCCTTGCGGCCACGCTATACGGCGGGCTGGCGCTGCAGATCGGCGCATTGGTGGCCTTGGCGCAGCTTGACCCCGCCTGGGGCATTGCCGCTTCGGTGGCATTCGTGATGGCCGTGCAGGGGGTGTCCGGCGTGGCCAAGGATCTGGCCAAGATGTCATCGAAATCGGCGGTCAAGCTTTTGGCGCCGGCGCAGGACGGCGCGTTGTTTCGTTGGGTGGCGCTGCTCACCGGCTCCAAGAACGCGGTCAAGGGTCTGGGTTTTTTTCTGGGGGCGGCGCTTCTGGCGCTGGCCGGGTTCAGGCCGGCGGTCTGGGGCATGGCGGGGGTGCTGGCGGTCATCCTGATGGCGGTGCTGCTGTTTCTGCCCGCGGGCTTGCCGGGGCGGATGAAGGGGGCCGAAAGCTGGGCGGGCTGGCGATCAAAGGATACGCGCGTGAACCGGCTGTCACTGGCGCGGATGTTCCTGTTCGGCGCGCGCGATGTCTGGTTCGTGGTCGGTATCCCGGTTTATTTTCAGGCGGTGCTGTCGGATGGCACGGCAGAGGGGCGGCGCGAGGCTTTCTTTCTGGTCGGCGGCTTCATGGCGCTCTGGATCATCGCCTATGGCGCGGTGCAGGCGCTGGCCCCGGTTATTCTGGGCGGCAAGGGCCAGCCCGAGGTGGCAACCATCCGCAAGGCGGTGTTCTGGTCGGGTCTTCTGGTGCCGATCCCCTTTGTGCTGGCGCTTGCGGCATGGGCGGCGGGCGCGCCCGCCCCCTGGCTGACAACGACACTGGTTCTGGGTCTTCTGGTTTTTGGCTTGGTCTTTGCCATTAATTCCTCGGTGCATTCCTACCTGATCCTTGCCTTTGGCGCGGCTGAGCGGATCACCCGCGATGTGGGCTTTTATTACATGGCCAATGCCGCAGGCCGGCTGATCGGCACGCTGCTGTCAGGGGTCAGTTTCCAGCTTGGCGGCCTGCCCCTGTGCCTGTCCGCTGCGGGCGCGATGGCGCTGGCAAGCTGGCTTGCGGCACGAAGGTTGCAAACGGGATGATGAAGGTTCGGCCTTACCCGACCTTCAACTGTGCGGTCAGTTCTGCCAGCAGTGGCTTCAGGTCGCGGCCCGTGCTTTCCACGTTCAGACGCACCACGGGCTCGGTGTTGGAACTGCGCAGGTTGAACCGCCAGTCACCCATGTCCAGGCTGATACCATCGGTTTCATCGACCGAAACCGCCTTCGGCTCATAGCGGGCGCGCACGCGGGCAATGGCCGTGGCCGGGTCGGTCAGGTGAAAGTTGATCTCTCCGGATGAGGGAAACGCGGCGCGGCGCGCGGCGACCAGACCCGCCAGAGGCCCCTCTCGGCTGATCAGTTCAGCCATTACCAGCCAGGGAATCATGCCGCTGTCACAATGGACAAAATCACGGAAATAGTGGTGTGCTGACATTTCGCCACCGTAAACCGCGCCATGATCGCGCATCGCCTGCTTGATGAAGGCATGGCCCGTGCGTGCCTGCACCGCCTGCCCGCCCGCGCGCGTCACCACATCGCGCGTGTTCCAGATCACCCGCGGGTCATGGATGATCCGCGCGCCGGGTTCGCGCGCAAGAAAGACCTGCGCCAGAAGCCCGACGATATATTCACCATCGACGAAATCGCCTTTGTGGTCGAAGAAGAAACAGCGGTCAAAATCACCATCCCAGGCCACGCCCATATCGGCCCCCTCGGCACGCACGCGCTCGGCGGTCGGCGGTCGGTTCTCAGGCAGAAGCGGGTTCGGGATACCGTTGGGAAAAGCGCCGTCCGGTTGATGATGCATGCGGATGAATGTCAGCGGCGCGCCCCTTGCGGCCAGCGCCAGGGCGATCGCGTCAAAGGTGGGGCCGGCGGCGCCATTGCCGGCATTGACCACGATCTTCAGGGGTTTGAGGGCCGCTATATCGACAAAGCTCAGCACCCGTTCGACATAGGCGGCGCGGGCCTCCACGCTGATATCGCGCAGCCTGCCACCGGGCCGGGCGGGGCCGAATGCGTCAGCCTCGGCCAGCGCCTTGATGCTGGACAACCCGGTTGCGGCATCAAGGGGCGCAGACCCCGCGCGCACCATCTTCATGCCGTTGTAATCCATCGGATTGTGCGAGGCCGTCACACAGATGCCGCCATCGGCGCCAAAATGCGTCGTGGCGAAATACATTTCTTCGGTGCCTGACAGGCCCAGGTCCAGCACCTCGCAGCCCTCGGCCACCAGTGCGCGCGCCACCGCTGCCGCCAGCGCCTGCGACGAGGCGCGGATATCGCGGCCCAGCACCACCCGCCGCGCCCCCAGCGCGCGGGCAAAGCCGCGCCCGATGCGATGGGCAATGCCCTCGTCCAGATCAACCCCCAGCCGCCCGCGAATGTCATAGGTCTTGAAGCAGGTCAGCACGCTCATCCCTTGGCGCCCTGCCCGCGGGCATAGACATCCTCGTAACGGATGATGTCATCCTCGCCCAGATAGCTGCCGGTCTGCACCTCGATCAGCACCATCGGCAGCTTGCCGGGGTTTTCCATCCGGTGCACAGCCCCCAGCGGGATGTAGACCGACTGGTTCTCGGTCACCAGTTGCACCTTGTCATCGATGGTCACCTTCGCCGTACCCTCGACCACGATCCAGTGCTCGGACCGGTGATGATGCGATTGCAGCGACAGCGCGGCGCCGGGGTTCACGACGATCCGCTTGACCTGAAACCGCGGGCCGGTGATGAGGCTTTCGAACATCCCCCAGGGCCGGTGATCGGTGGGAAATTGCGTGGCCTGCACAGCACCTTTGACCTTCAGCGCCGCAACCGCCTCTTTCACCCGCTGGGCCTCGGATTTATGCGCGATCAGCACCGCATCGGTGGTGGCGACCGCCAGAATATCTTCCAGCCCGATGCCCACCAGTTCGATGCGCGGGCTTTCCGAGCGCAACAGCGTATCGCGGCAATCGATGGCGGTGGCATGGTCCGAGGTGACATTGCCTGCGCCGTCCGGCCCGGTTTCCTGCCAGACGGCATCCCAGCCGCCCAGATCCGACCAGCCCGCCGCATAGGGCATCACGGCCAGATTGCCGGCCTTTTCCATGATCGCGTAGTCGATGGAGATATCGGGCACCCCGCCCCAGGGGCCGGGGCCAAGCCGCAGGAACGACAGATCGGGCGCGGCCTCCGCCACCGCCGCCTCCACCGGGCGCAGAACCTCGGGCGCGAGCTTGCGCGCCGCGTCGATTAGGGTTCTGGCAGTAAACAGGAAAATCCCTGCGTTCCACAGGAACTTGCCCGAGGCGATCATCTCGGCCGCACGTGCGGCATCGGGCTTTTCGATGAACCGCGCAAGTGTCTGCGGCTCGGTGGCATCGGTCCGGCCACCGGGCGCCAGTTCCAGATAGCCATAGCCGGTCTCTGGCCGTGTTGGCGCGATCCCCAGTGTGACCAGATCGCCTGACAGAGCGCGTGGCACGGCGGCCTTGACGACAGCGCGAAACGCCGCCGCATCGGGGATCACATGGTCGGAGGGTGCAACCAGCATCAGCGCGTCAGGGTCCGTCGCGGCCAGAACCAGGGCGGCGGCCAGTGCTGCGGGGGCGGTGTTGCGCCCTTCGGGCTCGATCAGGATCGCTTGCGGCGCAATCTCCACCGCCGCAAGCTGTTCGGTCACGATGAAGCGGAAATCATTGCCGGTGATTACCGTGGGCGCGGCAAAGCCCGCGCCTGATAACCGCTGCGCCGCTGCCTGAAACAGGCTTTCGTCACCCGTGATCTGCGCGAACTGCTTGGGGAATGACTTGCGCGACAGCGGCCACAAACGCGTGCCGGAACCGCCGCAAAGAAGAACAGGATGAATCAGGGGGGATGACATGAAAAACTCCTGCAATTCTTATTTCTACCAACTTTGATTTCAGCATATCAACTGCAACCTGCCGCGCGAAGCGTCGCCCGCCACAAAATCCGCGTCGAACCCTTGGCAAAGCCTCGAACTGGCGGGTTATCGGCCTTGCTGTGATGATTTGAATCGGGGGCGCTGCTTACCTGTTCCATCGCATTGAGCGGCTGAATTTCGTTGATCAACACGATGGTCGGGCTTGTGAGCCATATCCTTTATGAGCGTCTCTGGGCAGGCATCAGGTGGGGCAGGGTGCCGATACGCCGACATTGACACTGGTCAGATACCGGCCTATCTGCAGGAGATAGTATTCTTCTGATACAAATTTCCGCATGGCCCTCTCCGATATCCCTGATCCAGATCCCGAAACCGATTCACCGGCTTTTCTGATGTATGACCTTGCTCGCTTGCTGCGCGCGGAGTTCGAGCGCCGGATCGCCAGGTCAGGGATGGGCATCACCCCTGTCGAGGGGCGCATACTGATCACTCTCGCCATGGCCGGGCCGCTTCGCCAGCATCATCTGGCCGAGCGGTTGGTCGTGGCGCGGATGACACTTACAGGCGTTCTTGCCCGCCTTGAGGACGCGAAGCTGATTGCGCGCTGCGGTGACCCGGATGACGGACGCGCCCGGATTGTGACTTTGACGCCGCAGGCGCAGGCGCTGATACCCCGCATCCGCGACATCGGACGAGAGGTTCGCAGTGTTGCACGCGGCGATATCGATGAACCTGCGTGGGAAGCGTTTCTCGCGCGGGCACGGCAGGCCCGACAGAACCTTTTGGCTCAGACAAGACGCGGAGCGCGCCCATGACCGCAACGCCCCTGATGAGCGAACGCCGTGTCAGCCTTCTGGGCGGGATGATGGTTGCCACCGGCCCCGTGGCAATGGCGCTTTACACCCCGTCGATGCCAAGCATTGCTATCGAGATGGCAACGACCGAGGGCATGGTGCAGATGACGCTGGCGGTTTTCTTCGGCGGATTTGCCCTCGCGCAGTTGGTGGCCGGGCCGTTGTCGGACGCGTTGGGGCGCAAGCCGGTGGTGTTGGGCTTCATGCTGCTGTTTCTTGCGGGTGGCCTTGCATCGATGCTGGCAAACACGATCGAAGCGTTGCTTCTGGGTCGCCTGATGCAGGGGATTGGCGCCGCAGTCGGTATCACCACCGCCCGCGCACTGATCCGCGATCTGTTTCGCGGACAGCAAGCGGCGCGGATCATGAACATGATCGGCATCATTCTGGCCGTGGCGCCCGTAATCTCGCCCACGCTGGGCGGGATGTTGCTGGAGGTGGGGCACTGGCGCTGGATCTTTGTGCTGATGGTGATCTATGCACTGGGGGTGCTGTCAATCGTCTGGCTGACCATGCGCGAGACGGTGGCGCGGGATCTGTCCTTGCTGGCCCCGCTGGCGTTGCTTCGCAATTACTGCACCTTGGCGGTGAACCCGCATTTCATGCTTGCCAGTGGCGTAGTGGTTGGCGCGATTGGCGCACTTTATGCGCAGGCAACGCTTCTGCCGTTCATTCTGATGGAAAGGGTTGGGTTAAGCCCGGTTCAGTTCGGGCTGGGGATGCTGTTGCAATCGGGCAGTTTCATGGTCGGTGCGCTGATCATGCGTGTGTTGATGAGCCGCGTAAGCGCCACCCGGCTGGCAGCGGTGGGAGTATTCCTGATCGTCGTCGGAAGCCTGGGCGCAGCCCGGTTGTTCTGGGCTGCGCCGGACTATCTGGGCGTCATGCTGCCGGTGGCCGTTTATGCCTGCGGCATCGCCTTTGTGATGCCCGCGATGTCGATGGCGGCGCTGGTGCCGTTTCCGCAGATCGCGGGCAGCGCTTCGGCGTTGCAAGGCTTCCTGCAGATGGGCGCCGGGCTGGCTGTCGGGCTGGCGGCGGCGCTTATAGGTGATGCGTTGCTTGCCCTGGCTGTGTTCATACCAGTGCTTGGAACGGTTTCGGCGCTGAGTTTCCTGGCGCATCGGCGACTACCGGTTCTGGCTGACTATGAGCCCCGGCGCGATGTGATAGCGGCCGCGCCACCGGGCCGCAGTCTGATACCGGATGATGACGACACGCGCTGAGGGGCGCGTCAGGCCACGCGCTGCCCGCAGACCCAGGTGCCTCGTAAAACCGTCAGATCCCGCGCACGGTGAACGCGGATCACGTCCCCGCGCATTCCGATGTCCAGCGCGCCCCGGTCAGGGGAGTGGGCAAAACCTGGTGGTCGACGTGGTAGGGTAAGGTTTCGGAACATGGCGGGACCCA
>ERZ869909.761-NODE-761-length-32489-cov-29.018573_pt1 | contig 32489 bp, 26 predicted proteins | sample MGYA00520892_ERZ869909 | MGnify/ENA primary metagenome ERZ869909 (study PRJEB32215, sample SAMEA104723947) | bioreactor metagenome | biome: bioreactor; feature: anaerobic bioreactor; material: water | place: China | collected 2015-03-12 ...
GTGCGCTTGGCGAATAAATTGTATTTAGATAGCTTGGCAGCATCTGATTTAGATTTAAACGACAGTATTGCCATGAGTTTAACCAGTTTTGTGCTACGTGGTAGTGATGGTCAATTAACACGTTGGGGAATTGACAACTTTGCTGATATTTTTTACAGACCTCGTTTGTGTTTTGGAACGGTCTCGCCTACATGGGCAAATGGACCTGGCAAATTGTGGGCACTTTGTGGAAATGTGGGAATAGGGACAAATGATCCGCAATATAGTATTGAAGTAATTGGTACAGGTCGTTTTTCAAATAGACTATTAATAGGTCAAAGTGAAACAGTGCGTGCTGATTTACAAATTTCCCACATTTCTAGTAATCCTAATGCTCGTTTGTTGCTAATCGAAAATAATGACCAAGTGCTATTGCAATTGGCAAGTAATGGGATGTTGCGTGCCCGTGAAATAAAAGTGGATATGCAAATATGGCCTGATTATGTATTTGCTTCCAACTATCCTTTGATGCCACTCGAAGAAGTAGAACAATTCATCAAAGAAAATGGACATCTACCTAACATCCCCGCGGCGCAAGAAATGGAAGAAGATGGTATTAACCTCGCTGAAACAAACAAAATGCTTATGGAAAAAGTGGAGGAATTGACACTGTATTTGATTGAGCAGAATAAGCGAATTGCAGATTTAGAAAGAAAATTGGAGGTGTCCGAAACCCAAAAATAAGACAATCATGAGGTATTTTGTATTACTCATAATATGGGTTGTTTCTTTCGGAGCAAAGGGACAATCCGACACGATTTTTACGGATGATTTGCGTGCAACTATGTACGAAGTTTTTAGTGAATTAGATGTGCAAGCTTATGGAGGAAAGTTAATCGAACGATCTGTATCAGATTTTTCGTATGTCTATGAGCAATTAAAAGGAAACTACGCACAAACACATGATGCCACTTCATGGTTATTGATGTATGACGCGATAATTGATTCGTACGTTGATTCAACTGCAATTATTTCAAAAGATTCACTTGTTGCTCGCATCATGAATTTCTATTACGAAATGGAAATGATGGACACCCCCGAAGATGAGGATGAAAAACTACTCGTTCCATTTTCCTTACTTATTCATAAAACCAATGCTTTTGATTCAATTGTGGTTGCTAACGGCGGGGTTGTAAATAACAACGGAAAATTGAGTGCTACTGTATCGCAGAATACGCTCTATAAATCAATTGTCCTTAAAAGTGCAGCTGCACTTGAGTTTTTTAGTGATAATGGATTCGATTTAGGGTATCTAAAATACGACGAACGTTTTATTTCAACTAGTGATGAAATTGAATTGGAAGGCATTCGTATTAACTTGGGTGGTGGGTTTACTACATTTGATGTGGTAAATAATCTCATACCTTACAACCGCTTTTCTGATTCTATCGTGGCACAAGCAGAAATTACCTATTATCTTGATAATGTATTGACCATTGATACGCTTGATTTTTATTTGACCTTGGATGTGGGTGATATGAGAGATGCAAATATGCGCGCTAAAGAACGATGGGATCATAAATACACCTATTATGGAGAGGAAATTAATTTGCGTGTTGCCATTAAATATGGGTGTGGCAATAACAACAAAATACGTAGACCAATCATTATTGCGCCGCCATATCGACCTACTATTCATTGGGTTCACATGAATAAATACTATGACCAATTTGATTTCAAAAGTGTATTGTTTACACTATCTGAAATGGGTTACGATGTAATATTTCTGAAAGAAAAACCTGGGAATGCTAGAATTGAAGAAGCAGGTAGAGAAATTGCCCGATTTATTCACCACATCAATAATCAAAAATCCAACAACTTTCCGGGGCAACATTGGGAAAATATTCTAATGGGCTTTAGTGCTGGAGGACAACATGCACGATATGCATTGATGCATTTGGAAAAGGAACACATGTATTCTGGTGCTGGACACCATCATACCCGCTTGTTTGTTCCGTTTGATTCTCCGAATCATGGCGCAAATATACCGATGTTTGCGCAAGCAACATACTTTGATTTAACAATGAAAAGTAACATTCTTGCATTAATAGCATTTACGTATCTCAATGATGGTGGGTCAAGAGACATGGCATTTAATCACATTTTGACTGGTGGTTTAACCTTAGATACGGATAATTATGTGAACATCGATGCGAATCCTACTCCCCAAAGGTTACAACTTCTAGATCAATTTGAAAACAATTTCACGCATTTCTATACACATACAGGAGATTTACGTAAAACCTTTCCGACATTTACTCGAAATATTGGGATTTCTGTTGGTAGCTATGTAAGTGATTACGACGATATCTACGGATTGAAACCAGGAGATAATTTGTTTACTCAGGAAAATATGTTTTTACCAACCCATTTTGGTTTTATGCATAAATTCAGAAAACTCTATGCTTCAAAATATGGAACCCAACAAGAGTCTTTGAATATTCGTGATATTAATGTTGTTTTAGGTATAATACCATTAGAAACTTGGCGCATTTACCGTACAAACAACCTGTATGATTTGGATATGGCACAAGGGGGATATAAAAATGAATTTTACGACAAATTTGCAACTGGTGCTATTTCAATGATGCTTTCTGGTTTTGCTCCAAGTTTTGGTTTTATGGGACAAAAACATTATAAAGGTCATATCTCCTTCGTTCCAACCATTTCCGCTCTAGCCATCAACCCCTCCATCTGGCAAAACAACAACCTCTCCTACAATTTGCAAAGTAATGGGTTGATGTATCAGGAGTTTGATTTTGACCCAGATGATGGCAAGTCTGATATCTTCGGCTATCCTCATTTAGGCAACCCGACTAATCATTTCCAGATTACGCCGTTTGAGGCTGTTTATGCAGATGTATTGACATACGAGCACATCAAAATGCAGGAATCAGCAGATGACAATGCTTTTGATGACAACTTTTTAGTGTATTTACGCGACTTTATTGTTAATGAGGTAGAAGCAGATGTGGTTTGTTTACAAAACAAAGTAATTGGCGAAAACCATGTGAATTGGTTGCCTGAATACCGCTATAAAGCATGGTACAAAGCAAAGAAAACCATTCGTGTCGGATACGATGTAACGCCAAAAACCAACAAAGGAGATTTTACCATCAAACCTTCGGGGGATGTGGTGGTGTATGCCGGGGAATCCATCGAAGTACCTTCTGGATGGGAGGCATTGCACGTGCAACAAGGAGCTACTTGGCATGCCTATATTTACGATGACGGTTGCGACCGACCGCGCTCGCACCAAGGGTTGGCGCAATACGCTGATGATGCAGAATCTACAACACAAGAAAAAGTGGTGAATCATTTCCCTGAAGCAACCATGGAGCCAATTACCCAACGGAAAGATGAAATGACACTTTATCCGAATCCAAATAGCGGCAGTTTTACCCTTCAGTTTTCGGCTGAACAAGTGAGTGGTACACTTTCGATTACCAATCTATCTGGGAGAACTGTAATTTCTCTACCAATTACAACAGAAAAATTAGAAATACAAGAAGAAGGTTTGTCATCTGGAGTCTATTTCGTAACTTGGATAAAAGATGGTACTATGGTACAAACGAACAAGCTGATTATTCAATAGAAAAACAGATAATTATGAAATGGTTATTCAGTATTGGTATGGTATTGTTGCTCTTCTCCTGCAACAAAAAAGAAACGCTAAAAATAAGTGTGAAAAATGTGGTTACAGGAGAGCCCGTTGCAGGCAACCACATTTCAATAGTAGAAATATTTAATGTATCTGATGGTGTGTCGGGTTCCAAAACAAAGGATTTTTACAGTGGACAAACCAACAGCGAAGGGGTACTTTTTATTACAGAAAAGTTTAACAAAAATAGACGATACACAGTTAAAGTAGGAAAGTTTACGGAGGACGTATGTTACATCAACAAGTCGAATGAAAATTGGTATGTCGGCGCCAATACAGAAATCAATTTTGAGTATGCACCGTGTGCTTATTCAAAGCTTATAATTAATAACGTAAATTGTCAGGGGACGGATGATCAATTTGTTCTATTCAGACAAGATGAAATTGGGTCACTTGCTCAAGGTAGTCAAGGATGGGAGCATTTGGGTTGTACATACTGGGAAACGAATGGGTTTTCTGATATCCCAATGGGTAGGAGGTTTTATAGATGGGAGGTGACAAGAAGTGGTATTACAACTATTTATCACGATACAGTATATTATCCTCCAGGAGAATATATTACCTATGAAATAAATTACTAATGCCACATAAAGCCCTCTACATATTGTTAGCATTGTTACTCTTCTCCTGCAACAAAAAAGAAACGCTGAAAATAAGTGTAAAAAATATAGTTACGGGAGAACCTGTTGCAGGGAATCACATTTCCATAGTAGAGATATTCAATGTATCCGATGGTGTGTCGGGTTCCAAGACAAAGGATTTTTACAGCGGACAAACCAACAGTGAGGGCGTGCTTTATGTCACCGAGAAGTTTAACAAAAACAGAAGGTATGAAGTTTTTTTGGGTAAATTTCCCGAGAAACATTGTTATCTCAATAAAATGGGTTACACATGGTCAGTTGGTGAAAACACAGAGATAAATTTTGAATATGCGCCGTGTGCTTATTTGAAGTTGATAATAGAGAATGTGAATTGTGGGGGGGAGGATGATAAAATGAATTTTAGAAGTAAATCTCCATATACAGAATGGGGAGGTTGGTCAACGGATCGTTTAGGTTGTTATTTTTATCAATCGCCCAATTTTTTTGAAACTTCAATGGGGTACAAAATTTACGAATGGAAAGTTGAACGTAATGGTGTACTAACCTTTCACAAGGATAGTATTTATTTAGCACCTGGAAATGAATATGTTTTTGAATTGAGTTACTAATGCCAAATAAAACCCTCTACATATTGTTAGCATTGTTGCTCTTCTCCTGCAACAAAAAAGAAACGCTGAAAATAAGTGTAAAAAATATAGTTACGGGAGAGCCTGTTGCAGGCAACCACATTTCAATAGTAGAAATATTTAATGTGTCTGACGGTGTGTCGGGTTCCAAAACAAAGGATTTTTACAGTGGACAAACCAACAGTGAGGGCGTGCTTTATGTTACCGAGAAGTTTAACAAAAATAGACGATACACAGTTAAAGTAGGAAAGTTTACGGAAGACGTTTGTTATATAAACAAATCGAATGAACAGTGGTATGTCGGTGCAAATACAGAAATCAATTTTGAATATACACCGTGTGCTTATTTGAAATGGCGAATAGAGAATGTTAATTGCGAAGGAGAAAGTGATAATTTAAAAGTTTATTATTTAGGGAGACAAGTTGGAGGGCAAGAACCCCCAATAATCGGAGCATTAATTAGAGATGGGGATGGGTGTTATTTTTTTGAAAGTAATGGTTTCAATGACGTTCCCATGGGGGAACGATATTACCGAAGAGAGGTTACACGAAATGGCATTACAGAAATTTTTTATGACACAATTTACTTAAACGCAGGGGAGTTTTATACCTATGAAATAAATTACTAATGCCAAATAAAGCCCTCTACATATTGCTTGTATTACTACTCTTCTCCTGCAACAAAAAAGAAACACTTAAAATAAGTGTAAAAAATGTGGTTACGGGAGAGCCTGTTGCAGGTAACAACATTTCCATAGTAGAAATATTCAAAGTATCTGATGGTGTGTCGGGTTCCAAAACAAAGGATTTTTACAGTGGACAAACCAACAGCGAAGGAGTACTTTTTATTACCGAGAAGTTTAACAAAAATAGACGATACGAAATTTTTGTTGGAAAATTCCCCTATAAGCACTGCTATCTAAATTCGATGGGGCACACTTGGTCAGTTGGCGAAAATACCGATTTGAAATTTGAATATGCGCCGTGTGCTTATGTCAAACTAATTATTAATAATATTAATTGTAGTGGAGAAAACGATACATTGGCATTATTCCGAGGTAATCAACTGGGAACATTTAATTTTGATCTCCCATGGGTGCATAAAGGCTGTGTGTATTGGGAATCTCCTGGTGGGCCAGATGGTGCTCCAGTTGGATATTCCAAAGTCCCAATGGGGGCTCTTTATTACAAATGGAAAGTCATACGAAATAGTGTCACAACTGTGTATGAAGATACACTTCTTACAAACGCAGGAGAGTTTTATACCTATGAAATAAATTACTAATGCCACATAAAACCCTCTACATATTGTTAGCATTGTTGCTCTTTTCCTGCAACAAAAAAGAAACACTAAAAATAAGTGTGAAAAATGTGGTTACAGGAGAGCCTGTTGCAGGAAATTACATTTCCATTGTAGAGATATTCAATGTATCCGATGGTGTGTCGGGTTCTAAAACAAAGGATTTTTACAGTGGACAAACCAACAGCGAAGGAGTACTTTTTATTACAGAAAAGTTTAACAAAAATAGACGTTACACAGTTAAAGTAGGAAAGTTTACGGAAGACGTTTGTTATATAAACAAATCGAATGAACAGTGGTACGTTGGAGCCAATACAGAAATCAATTTTGAATATGCGCCGTGTGCGAATTTGAAGTTTCGTTATCAGAACATTTCTTGTATTGATGAAAATGATAGGATAGAAGTATACCGATATACCAATTTGCCAAAGTATGCTGGGTTTTTAATTAATGCAGTTTATGAAGGATGCGCAGACTACACAATGCCAAACTTTGTTGAAGTTCCTATGGGGTGGTGGTTTTTCGAATGGACTGTTACAAAAAATGGTGTTACTGAAAATTTTACTGATTCTTTTTATTTGTCAAATGGTCAACAAAAAAAGTATGAATTTCAATATTAGCCAATCCTTACTCAAAAAGAGTTCCCGAAATAAAACCAGTGTTTTTTCCTAAATGTGTATAGGCTTTTTCAGTTACTTTTCGACCTCGTGGAGTACGCATGATGTAACCTTCTTGAATTAAAAATGGCTCATAAACCTCTTCCAACGTTTCGGCATTTTCTCCTACAGCTGTGGCAATAGTCGTCAGTCCTACTGGGCCACCACTAAATTTATCAATGATGGTGAGTAAGATTTTGTTGTCCATTTCGTCAAGCCCATTTTTGTCTACATTTAGCGCTTCTAGGGCAATATGGGTAATACTTAGATCAATTATACCAGTCCCCTTAATTTCGGCAAAATCGCGCACTCTTCGCAATAAAGCGTTCGCAATTCGTGGTGTACCACGGCTTCGACTTGCAATTTCGTATGCTGCTTGATGGTCAATTCCAATTTTTAATATTCCAGCAGATCGTTCTACAATATCTGTAAGCGTTTTAGCATCATAATATTCGAGTCGAGAATTGATTCCGAATCGAGCGCGTAACGGTGCTGTCAATAATCCTGAACGTGTGGTAGCTCCGATTAGTGTAAAAGCATTAAGCGCAATTTGAACAGTGCGTGCATTGGGTCCAGTATCGATTAATATGTCGATTACATAGTCTTCCATAGCGCTATAAAGGTACTCTTCGATAATAGGAGACAATCGGTGAATTTCATCAATAAACAATACATCTCCTTCTTCAAGATTGGTCAACAATCCTGCTAAATCCCCAGGTTTATCAAGCACTGGTCCTGAAGTAACTTTAAAGCCCACTCCAAGTTCATTGGCGATAATATTGGCTAATGTCGTTTTTCCAAGTCCCGGAGGTCCATGAAGCAATACATGATCGAGAGATTCGCCACGTTTTTTGGTTGCTTGTACGAATACTTCAAGGTTGTCTAATACCTTTTGTTGACCAGTGAAGTCACTAAATTGTTTAGGACGAAGTACTTTTTCAAGTTCTCTATCCTTTCCTGAAATGTCATCTGATCTGTAATCGAAGCTGTCCAATGTGTTCATATTCGTTTGGTCAAAAATAGTAAAAAGGATGCAGAGAATACGATTATTATTGAATCAAATCAGTTTTTGAGTTTTCTTTTCGAAATAATGCGTTAATTTTAGCTTCCAAATTGATTTCACAATAGATATGACGACTATACACAATTACGATTTTTCTGGTAAACGAGCGCTCATCAGAGTTGACTTTAACGTACCGTTGAATAAAGAAACCCTTGAAATAACGGATGATACACGCATTCGCGCAGCGTTGAAAACGATAAACCATGTCATTTCTCATGGTGGCAGCGTAGTGTTGATGTCTCATTTAGGAAGACCCAAATCGGGTCATGAGGACAAATATTCGTTAAAACACATTGTAGGGCATTTATCGAAGTTAGTGGGAAAAACAGTAATCTTTGCAGAAGATTGTGTAGGTGAGGAGGCTTGGAATTTGTCTCAAAACTTAAAGTCTGGTGAGGTGTTGCTATTGGAAAACCTTCGATTTTATTCACAGGAAACTGCGGGAACTGAAAGTTTTGCAGCTGATTTAGCAAAGCACGGTGATTGTTACATTAATGACGCGTTTGGGACAGCCCATAGAGCTCATGCGAGTACAACCGTGGTCGCAAAATTTTTCCCAAAAGACAAAATGTTTGGGTATTTAATTGAAAGTGAAATTATTGCTGTCGACAAAGTATTGAATAGTAGCGAAAAACCGTTAACTGCAATAGTAGGAGGGGCTAAAGTGTCCTCTAAAATTACCATTATTACTCAGTTGTTAGAAAAGGTAGATAATTTAATTATTGGTGGTGGAATGGCCTATACGTTTGTGAAAGCAAATGGGGGTGAAGTTGGGAGTTCGCTAGTAGAAGATGATTACATTTCGACTGCAAAAAGCATTTTGACGAAAGCAGCAGAAAAAGGCGTTAATATTTACCTTCCATTGGATACAATTGTAGCGAACAAATTTGATAATGAAGCAGATCGTAAGTCTTGCTTGATTGATCAAATTCCATCTGGTTGGATGGGGTTGGATATAGGTGAAGAATCTTCGGCTGTTTTTATGGAAGTCATTCGCCAATCGAAATTGATTTTGTGGAATGGACCAATGGGAGTGTTTGAATTTAGCAATTTTAGCAAAGGTACTGTGGATGTGGCTCATGCGATTGTGGAGGCTACTGAGAATGGAGCTTATTCATTAATTGGCGGTGGAGATTCCGTAGCGGCAATTAATCAGTTTAACTTAGCAGATAAGGTTAGTTATGTATCTACTGGTGGCGGTGCGATGCTTGAATATTTAGAGGGAATTGAGCTCCCAGGAATTAAAGCAATTCGCGACTAGATTAGGATAATGAGTCTTTACGGATATAAAATAGTGCGATTTATTCAACAACATGCTCGGATATTGATTTTCTTGGTCTTATCAGTTTATCTGTTTAAGGCTGCGGTAAATGATAGCGATTTAGTTGCGGCAGGTGACGGAATGGAATACGTACTCATGACGGAAGCCTTATATAATCATGGGACACCTGATGTGAGGCTAACAGATATTCGCAAGTATAGACATGAAAGTGAAAAATATGGTGATTGGAAAGCCCAAATAAACCATGGATTTATTGATGATTTATACGCTCAAATACACGCAGGGAAAGCGAATTATAGAGATAACCTTTATGGCTTTGCTAAAAGTAAAAATGGACAATATGTGAGTATTCATTTTTTTACGTATCCATTGTTTATCCTTCCCATAAAGTATGTCTTAAGACCGTTTCATATTCATCCGATAAAAGTTTTTTTTATCGCGAATGCGTTATTCATTTTTGCAGTGCTGTATGTTGTATTTTTCTTTTTCCCTTTCAAGGAATGGATTAATATTTCAATTGGGTTATTCTATTATTTTAGCACGATTAATTGGTATTTTCTTTGGGTTCATCCCGAAATCATGGTGTGTAGTTTGATTTTCTTAAGTTTATTTATTTTCCAGTACTCAAATAAACCTTATCTCGCACTGTTTTTAGGAGCAATTGCGGCAACTCAATACCAACCATTGACCATTTTGATTTTCATCATGGCGATTCATACTGTTTGGAAAAATAAATTTCAATGGAAATCACTAATTCGTGTTGGGTTGGCTACTTGTATGGTGCTCGCTCCAGCAGTTTATTATTACAGCCATTTTGAGGTTACAAACATGGTTAAATACCTCGGATTTTTAGATACAAAATACATCACATCAACGCGAATTATTGGATTTTTCACGGATTTGAACCAAGGATTAATCATCAGTTTTCCACTTCTTTTTATCGTTTATTTGTTGTTGTTAATCTTGGATTGGTATACACGGATTAAGCGAAAAGCCATTCAGTTTCACATTTATGATTTAATCCCTGTGCTACTTATTGGATTATTGATGATTTTGACAACTATGGGGAATTGGAACCATGGGCAGTCGATTAACAATAGATATGTGACCTACATTGGTACCTTAATGTTGTGTCATTTCTTAATCCTATCTCTTCGATGGATACATGTACGAAGTATTCTCATTATTCTCGCATTAACATTGGTAACTCAAGTAGTCACTATACAGTATTTTGGTGGACCTAAAGCAAAATATTGGACAGAGGGAAAACACAAGAAATTAGCTGAAAAAGTATTGAATCGGTACCCACAATTTTATAATCCTGACCCATGGATCTTCATGGCTCGAACAGCTGGTTTCCAACACGAGTCGTATTATTACAAAGGAGTGGTGTATCGCGATGTAAATCAGACGTTTAAAAAAGCAATTATACATAAGGAACACCTTGATCAGGTAAGTATTACTGAGTTAGCTGATGTCAAATTGGATGAACTTGTAGCGGATAAAAATGACCAATATGGTTGGGTTTATATCGATTACATGGATTTGCCAAATGCAGTAGATAAAAACTAGGAGTAACAGGGCAAACGTATTTAAAAATATTAGAGAGTATACTATTAACTATATAAGGACGGTCATTTTAAAATTTTGAAGCTGGAGTGAACTGAATGGCGCTAATGATTGAAGAAGCTCTGTAGTTTACGGAGGAGATCACTGAAATCATCGTCATTCAGGAATGTAGGATTTAAAATTTTAAACAGACCTAGCGTTTTTTGGTTCTTTTTTTGGCAATGCAAAAAAGAACAATATTATTAGAATTACGATTTTTATTGGTATAGAGATGTTAGTTTAGTTTTAAAGTTAAATGCGTTTGCCCTGTAGGAGTAACGTCATGTTATTTTATTCAGTTAAATTTGTCAAATGAGTTCAATTCACATTGTTGGTGCAGGACCAGCTGGACTGATGGCAGCGGAAACTTATGCGGACAAAGGATACAACGTCAATGTGTATGACCATAAAAAAAGTGCAGGGCGTAAATTTTTAGTTGCTGGACACGGAGGATTTAACCTAACTTTTGATGCACCACTAGACCTTTTTGTTACGCAGTATGACGCCCCTCAAATTCAAGATGCTGTGCGTTATTTTACTCCAAATGACACACGAAATTGGCTTTCTAGTATAGGTATTGAAACATTTGTAGGTTCATCAGGTAAAGTGTTTCCGGTAAAAGGAATAAAACCAATTGATGTGTTGCAGAATTGGTTAACGCGATTAAAAGATAGGGGAGTAGTATTCCATTACAGTCACCGATTAATCGATTTTACGGATAAGGAACTTGTTTTTGAAGTACAAGGTGAGACTCGTTCTGTTGCAGTAGAAAAATCGGTTTTTGCATTTGGAGGTAAATCGTGGAGTAAAACAGGATCTGACGGGAAATGGGAAGAAATGTTTGGTGATAAAGGCATCGCAATCGATACATTGACTCCATCAAATTCGGGTTTTGAATTGGAACAACCATTTTTCGATTTAGTTGGCAAACCACTTAAAAATTGTATGCTCTTTAATGACGAAATGTCAAAAAAAGGGGAAATCGTATTTACAGAATATGGAATTGAGGGAGCTCCAGTTTATTACCTAAACCGCGCTGTACGAAAAAATGAAATGCCACAACAAGTATACCTAGATTTGAAACCTGCGTTGAGTTTAATAGAGATTGAAAACCAACTAAAATCAGGAAAACCAACACAGGTTTTAAAAGAACTTAAGCTAACAGGACCACACCTTACATTACTGAAAACATTGGATAAGCCGACTTATACCGATTTTCAAAAGTTAAGTCGAAAAATTAAAGCTTTCCCGTTAACCATAACGGGGTTTCGCCCAATTGATGAAGTGATTTCAACCTGTGGAGGTGTTGCTTGGGACGAATTAAATGAAGATTTTTCACTAATAAAATACCCTCATATTCAATGTTGTGGTGAAATGCTCAATTGGGATGCACCTACTGGAGGTTATCTTTTACAAGCCTGTTTTTCAAGCGGAGCGTGGGTTGGTAAGTGTTAATAGTACTATTTTATTGCTGAGGACCGAGTCTTGAGTGATGAGTATTGAGAAAATGAGTCTAGAGGGGGGCCGAGTATTGAGAATTGAGGGCTGAGTCTAATTTCTTTTGTCTAACAGTCTTTTGTCTTAAAATCTTGCGTCTTACAGTCTTGAATCTTGTAGTCTTGAATCTTTCGTCTAAAAACATCTAATGCGCATCCAACCAATTCACCCCAAACTCCGCTTCAACAGTTAACGGAATCGCAAATTCGAGCGCATTCTCCATTTCAAATTGAACCAGGTTATGCATGAGTTCTTTTTCTTCGTGGTGTACGTCAAATACCAATTCATCGTGTACTTGCAATAACAATTTGCTTTTTAACTGTTCCGTTTTCATGCGGTTTTGCACCTTTATCATCGCTAATTTGATAATATCAGCAGCTGTTCCTTGAATCGGTGCGTTTATAGCGTTTCGTTCTGCAAATCCTCTAACGATGGCGTTGTTTGAAGTGATGTCTGGTAAATAGCGACGGCGTTTCATCAAGGTTTCCACATATCCATGATCTCGCGCAAAAGCTATCGACTCATCCATATACGCTTTTACACGAGGATATTGTTCAAAATAATTGTCGATAATAGTTTTGGCTTCTGTACGTGAGATACCCAAATTTTGCGATAAGCCAAATGCACTTTGTCCATAGATAATTCCAAAGTTAACCGCCTTTGCTTGGCTTCGTTGTTCACGGCTTACATCAGCTTCTTCTACTCCAAACACTTTTGCCGCAGTTGCAGCGTGAATATCTTTTCCGTCTTTAAACGCTTGCATCATATTGGGGTCTTGACTCAATACTGCGATAATGCGTAATTCGATTTGCGAATAATCCGCCGCCATTAACAGGTGGTTTTCGTCACGCGCTACAAATGCTTTTCGAATCTCCCGTCCTTTTGCAGAGCGAATCGGTATGTTTTGTAAATTCGGATTGTTAGAACTCAATCGCCCTGTTGAGGTAACCGTTTGCATATAATTGGTGTGAATACGACCGTCTTGTTCATCCGCCAATTCAGGAAGCGTATCCACATAGGTGTTTTTCAATTTGCGCAATTGCCTATAGTCCAAAATTAACGGTACTATCGGATGGTCATTCAAATGTTTTTGGAGAATGTCTTCACCAGTGGCGTACTGACCTGTTTTTGTTTTTTTCGCTTTTGCCGAAATTTTTAAGTGTTCGAATAAAATATCACCCAACTGTTTCGGAGAGTCAATATTAAATTCCAGACCAGCATGACCAATGATTTCTTTTTCCAAAAACGAAATATCTTTTCCGAGTTCTTCAGAGTACGCACGTAGGTTTTCGATGTCAATATTAATCCCCTCTTGTTCCATTTCTCTCAACACCAACACAAGCGGCATTTCCATTTCATAGAACAAGTCTTTCAGGTGTTCTTTTTGCATTTCAGGTTCAAACAATTCTTTCAATTGCATGGTGATGTCTGCGTCTTCGCACGCATAATCCTTAATTTCAGCTGGATCTAAATCCAACATAGAACGTTGATTTTTTCCTTTTTTACCAATTAATTCTTCAATGGATACAGGTTTGTAATGCAAGTAATATTCTGCAAGGCTGTCCATACTGTGTTTACTTTCTGGTTGGATGAGGTAATGGGCCACCATGGTGTCAAATATTGGTCCTTCTATTTCAATACCATATTGGCTCAAAACATGTGCATCGTATTTTAAATTATGCGCAACTTTTTCAATTTGTTTACTGCTAAAAAAAGCGTTAAAAGGTTGGAGTATTTCAGTTGCCTCATTAAAATCTTGCGGAATAGCGATATAGTACGCTTCTCGTTTTTTCCATGAAACAGCAATACCTACCAACACCGCATTTCGGGCATCTAACGAGCTTGTTTCAGTATCAAAACAAATGGATTTTTGTTGCAACATTAGCTGCAGTAATTTATCCCGTTCTTCAGGTGTTGTTACAAGGTGATACGAAGGTTTTTCGGTAGCAATGGTTTTCAGTTCAGCAGTTTCAGTGGGTGTTTGCGTTTCCACTAAAGACTGTGTACCAAATAAATCCAATTGTCCCTCTTCGTTCACAGGAGCTGTAATTACAATTTCTTCTCCGATTACGCGTTTAGCCAAATTTCTAAACTCCAATTCGGTAAATATTTCTTTGATTTTTTCATCATCGACAGGAACAACACGCAAGTCTTCCTCATCCAATTCCACATCCACATCCGTGATAATTGTTGCGAGCATTTTAGAAATCAATCCTTGTTCCGCAAAATTGATGACATTTTCTTTTTGCTTCCCTTTTAAATCATCCGCATTAGCGATAAGATTTTCGACAGAACCATATTCAGCAATCAATTTTTTTGCTGTTTTTTCACCAATCCCCGGAATTCCAGGGATATTATCTACTGCGTCACCCCATAAACCCAGGATGTCGATTACTTTCAATGGGTCATCCACTTCAAATTTCTCGCACACTTCTTTAATACCCAAAATTTCAGGGCCATTGCCCATTCGAGCTGGTTTGTACATGAAAATGTTTTCCGAAACCAATTGACCAAAGTCCTTATCAGGTGTCATCATATAGGTGATAAACCCTTTTTTCTCCGCTTTTTTAGCCAAGGTTCCAATCACGTCATCTGCCTCAAAGCCGTCACGTAATAAAATCGGGATATTGAATGCTTCAATGATGCGTTTGATTGGTTCAATCATACTGCGAATGTCCTCGGGCATTTCTTCGCGATTGGCTTTGTAAAAACTGTGTTCTTCCGCACGATTGGTCATAGTGGGCGCATCAAAAACCACCGCCAAGTGCGTAGGATTTTCCTTTTTCATGACATCAATCAACGCATTGGTGAAACCAAACGCAGCGCTGGTATTTTGCCCTTTCGAATTGATTCTCGGATTTTTTGAAAACGCAAAATAAGCACGATAAATCAGTGCAAACGCATCGAGTAAGAACAATTTTTTTTCAGCCGGAGGAGTCATATTGAGCGCGAATTAATAACAAATAATGTGTGATTTCAAAGGTAGTAAAAAATGTGTGGAATGAGAATGTTGTTGTAAGATGAATCAGTGCAAACGCATTTAACTTTAATTCTAAACTAACATCTCGATACCAATAGATTTGATCATTCTATCGCATCCGTGAAAAAGATGGCAATTACTTGAAAGTACTTAGCCAATTATAAAAAATCGACTATATTATTTCGCTTAAAAAGTTTTTTACATTTTTATGTATAATTCCTTTGTAAGAAGATGTGTTCGATTCATCCATTGTGATTACCCATTTTGGATAATTGTCATTAATTTTAGTTAAATTTCCAAACTCCCTTTCTAGCGTGTTTTCATTTTGAATAGTGAGTGCAACTTGAATATATAGCATTTCTCCATTTTTTTCACATACAAAATCTATTTCCTCTTTTGAAAGTGACCCAATTGAAACTTTATACCCACAAAAAAGCAAGTGATTATAAACCATATTTTCAAGAATTTTGCCCCTATCTTCTAATCTAAAGCCCCAAATTCCATTTCTTATTCCTAGATTTTCAAAATAGTATTTTTCTCCTGTTTCAAAGAGCCTTTTCCCAATAATATCGTATCTGCTTACTTTATGTATGATGAAAGCATTAACCAAATAATCTATATAAGTAAGTACTTGATTGGTACCTATATTTATTTTTTGAGATTTTAAGTAATCACTAATTTTTTTACCAGAAAATAAACTTCCTGTATTGTTTGCCAAAAACAAAACCAATTGTTCTAAAAATCGAACATTTCGAACTTCATAACGATTTATTATATCCTTATAAACAATAGTGTTGTAGATGTTTTTGAGATATTCAAATGCCACATCATCATTAAGTGGCAAATGTTTCAAATAAGGCAATCCTCCATACTTCATATATTTTTCAATACTTTCAGTAGTATTATCCAAAGCGTGAAACTGTAAAAACTCAAGATAAGAAAGGCTATAAACAACTATTTCTATATACCTTCCGCTTAAATGCCCTGCTATATCACTAGACAAAAGATTGGCATTACTTCCTGTACAATATATATCTAAATCTTTATCGAGTAGCAAAGATCTTAAAGCAGATTCAAATCCATCAATATCTTGAATTTCATCTATAAAAACATACGTTTTCCCCTTTTTTTGAGACAAAACATAATCATTCAAATCCTTTCCTGTTTTGATAAAATCAAATGCCAAGTCTTCTTTGTTGATGTAGCAAATATGACTGGTTTTATTTTCTTTTAAAATAACGGTCATCAATTGAAACATCAAATAGCTCTTGCCAACACGTCTTTGTCCTGTGAAAACTTTTATCAATCCTTTTCCGATAAATGGTTTTGCTTTATCGAGATAATGACTTCTGTGTTGTAAATCAGTAGGAATATAATCTATATTAGGTTTCATTATATTGAAAGTTTTTTACAAAAATAACAAAAGTTTTCAACATATTGAACAAAATATTTTATACCCAGTTCTCTGCCAATAAAAATTCGGTGATATAGTAATGTTTAACCCCTTGAACAGTCCCCTGCCAAAATTCATCCATTGAAATTACCATTTTTGGATAATTGTCATCTATCAGCAATAAGTTTCCAAACTCGCGCTCAATTGCTTGTTCACTATCCAATTTGTAGGTTACTTGAACATATATTCTTTCCCCCTTTTTTTCAGCAATAAAATCTATTTCTTTTGAACCTATTTTTCCAATATAAACAGTAAAACCTCTTCTTTTTAATTCTAAGAAAACAATGTTCTCCAAAATACCGGCAATCATTTGTTGCTTAAAACCCATAGTGGCATAAATAAGAGAAATATCACTAACGTAAAATTTTTCTTGTGTTTTTAGAATTTCTTTTCCTTTTATGTCAAATCTGGATAATCGGTATAAAATAAATGCTCCTTCTAAGCCGTTTAGATAATTATAAACCGTATTGATGTCTATCTTTCTTTGTTGATTTTTGAAGTAATCTGCTACATTTTTTCCCGAAAAAGTATTACCCACATTATCAAAAGCATATTTTACAACTCTCTCAAAAAGTTCTACATCACGAATTTTATAGCGTTGAATAGTATCTCTTAAAATAACAGAAGAATAGATGTCATGTACTACTTTGTAAGCAGAATCTTCGCTATAATTTACGGTATGAATAACAGGGAAACCTCCCAATTTAAGAAATTGATTAAAAGCAATTATTTCTGAGTCATTTTCGTTAAAATAATGTTTTCTAAAAGCAAGAAATTCTTTAAAAGAAAGCGTGTAAATAGGAATTTCAATGTATCTTCCAGTTAAATAGGTTGCCAACTCAGACGACAATAAATGAGAGTTGGACCCTGTAATATATATATCAACATCAAAATCTACCAAAAATGAATTTACGGCTTTTTCCCAATCTTTAACCTCTTGAATTTCATCAAATAGCAGGTAATGTTTTTGATTTTTAGAGATAATTTCTTTCACATAATTATATAACTTAACTGCATCTGAAATTCCCAAAAAGTTAAAACTTTCAAAATTGATTAATACGATTTGTGTTTCATCAATATTTCTATCTATCAATTCATTTTTTAAAATTTTTAGAAAAGTTGATTTTCCTGACCTCCTTATTCCAGTGATAATCTTGATTTGTGGCTTATCTATAAACGCATTTATCTGGTTGATATAGTTTGGTCTTAAAATCATTTGCATAAGTTTTTAGGGTTGTAACTGCAAATGTACATAAAAATATAAAGTTCTTATGGTTATAACCACAAAAACTTTTTTACACTTTCTACTTCTTCAGTTAAAAAGTCTATTATTTTAGAGTTAAATCGCAAAAAAAGTACTAAAATTTCGATTATAATCTAAAATAATAGATAAATGTCGATTCCAAGACAAATAATAGATCACATAGAAAATGATTTTTTCACTTTTTAAGCAACAATGAATCACTAAATCGAACTTTGTGTAATCCTCACAATACTCACTAATGAGTATTGTGAGAAAATTTTCTTTCCCTTTTCTTTGTGCAGACTATAATGATGTTGAAAATAACTGGTTTACACATGAAAAAACTACTTGCTATTGCCTTGCTTTTTGTTACTGTTATTGGAATGACGCAATCTCCTCAATTAGAACCAGATTGGTGGCAACCAAATGGAACGGTAAATGCTATTGTAAAAGACAGTAGGGGAATCACTCCCTTACCTTACTATCCACAATTATCGTTACTGGACCGTCGTTGATAAGGGAGACTTGCATATCTGCGCCAAATTCACCTGTTTGTATGTCGAGGGAGCTGTTTGCGCTGAGTGTTTCAATGAATTGATGGTAAAGCGGGATTGCTGTTTCGGGACGAGCGGCTTTTATATAACTTGGGCGATTCCCTTTTTTTGTGCTGGCATGTAATGTAAATTGGCTTACGAGTAAAAATTGACCCTTAATGTCGTCAATGGATAAATTCATTTTACCATCAGCATCAATAAAAACGCGAAGGTTTATTAACTTACCCACTAACCAATCAATGTCTTCTTGGCTATCATCGTGTTCGATACCTATCAAAATCAAAAGCCCCGCACCGATTTGGGAAACTACTTGTTGGTGAATGGTAACAGAGGCTTCGCTAACACGTTGAATCACTAATCTCATCCGTAAATATTTTTTCTGTAGTGCTCATCTTCGTCATTTTGCATCATTTGCACATAGCTTTGGTAGCGAGACGGAGCTATTTTTCCATCCTCCACAAGTTCTTTAACAACGCAATTGGGTTCGGATAAGTGTTTGCAATTGTGGAATTTACACTGATTGAGGACAGCACGCATTTCGGGAAAATAATGACTGAGTACTTCTTTGTCGATATCCACTAATCCAAATGCTTTAATGCCAGGCGTGTCAATAATGTATCCACCAGATTGAAGTGGGTACATTTCTGCAAAAGTAGTGGTGTGTTGACCTTGTAGATGGTATTTTGAAATTTCTCCAGTTCGCGCAGAAATGGTGTCATCCAATGCATTTATCAACGTACTTTTTCCTGCTCCACTATGCCCCGCTATCATGACTTGTTGACCCTTTATTTCACTTCTGAGAAATTCAATATTGTCGTTGTTTATTGCACTGATTTTGTGACATGGATACCCAATAGGCTCATAAATTGAAATGATATCATCCACGACTTCCATTTCGTCTTCTTCAAACAAGTCCATTTTATTAAATAGCAATGTAGTGGGAATTCGAAACGATTCCGCAGCGACAAGAAAACGGTCTATGAAAGTTAAATGTGTTACAGGCGCAACAAGTGTGACTAACAAATAGCAACGGTCAATATTAGCTGCTAAAATGTGCGAATGTTTAGAAAGGTTAACCGATTTTCGAGCTAAAAAATTGAATCGTTCATCGATGCTGACTATAATACCTTGAAGCTGGTCTTCATTTTCCCATTCGAAAGTAACCTTGTCACCAACAGCAATAGGGTTAGTGGTGCGAAGACCTTGGAGTCTAATTTTACCTCGAACCCTACATTGAATCGATTCGCCATTATCTAGCCTAACTTCATACCAACTTCCAGTAGATTTAACAACAACCGCTTTCAATACTTGTTTCGTTTAAGTGAATTTTTTCAATGTAAAGATATACAAATGCAGAGAAAGAAAAATTCAATATTTACGAAATTCAAAATTGATGCAGAATAGTACTTTACAAAGGTTTTGCGTATTCCTCCGCAGATTGTTGTTGCTCACTAAGTGTCCAATCATCTGTAGAAGTGGTTTGCAACCAGATATTCCCCGATTTTCTAAAAACTTGTACCGAAAAGCCAAACGTATCTTGCCATGATTCTTCAAACGTACTTGTTTTTAAATTTCCATGAATGCTAAACTCCGTTACTTCATCTCCATTTCTTAATTCGCCTATTGTTAATGAAGGGTTTAGTTTATTTTGCGCTGCTGATCCTTCGCCAACAAGGTGTTCATTTAGATAAAACTCTAGTTTTAAAAGCGGAAATTTATCTTGAAACACTTGCTGAATTTCAGTTAATGTATTAGAATTGGTGACAACGATACTCATGATGATTCTTTTAATTTTAACAAAGAACCTAAATTTGTACGAAATTAAGAGTGACCGCTGTTAGTTTACGAACTGATTTTTATCAGGTATGCCTATGCTTTTTCTAAAGTGAATGAAAAAGTAGAACCAATGTCAACAGTACTGCGCACATTAATAGTCTGACCATGCGATTCGACTATGTGTTTCACAATCGCAAGTCCCAATCCCGATCCACCTTGATGTCTATTTCGGCTTTTTTCAACACGGTAAAATCGTTCAAAAAGGCGTGGGAGCTCACTTTCTTCGATACCGGATCCATTGTCTGCCACTTCAATTAATATGGATTCTTCCATAGCAAAAAAACGAATCGATGTTTCTCCGTTCTCATTGCCGTAGCTGATAGAATTTTTAATTAGGTTCGTGAGTACTTGGGCAATTTTACTTCGATCAGCTTTGACGAAAATAGGGTCAAATTTTCGTGAAAAATTTAGGGTAATGTGTTTCTCTTTAGCTAATAAATCAAGGCTCTCCATTACCTCTTTTGTTAACTCAACGATATCAAATCGTTTCATTTGCAAGTTAATTCGATCTGCTTCTAATTTGGTAATTTCATCCAAATCATCCAATATTCCAGTCATTCGATCCACTGCCAACGAGGCGCGTTCTAAAAATAAGCGATTCACAGATTCATCTTCTAAACCACCTTCTAGTAAGGTTAATATGTATCCTTGGATAGAAAAAACGGGAGTTTTCAGTTCGTGGGCAAGATTTCCTAAAAATTCACGACGAAATACCTCTTGTTCCTTTAACTTTGAAATCTCAGTGTTACGTTGTTCAAGATAATCTGAAGTTTCTGTAGCTAAATTTTGCAACACGTCATCTTTCATATTTACTTTGAAATCATCGTCTTTGGTGATTTTTCCTTTTCGTATTGTGCGGTAGATGAGTTTAATTTGACTGTGCAAAAACTGTTCAATACTGATGTAATGAATGATGAACGATAACAATCCAACTGCTAGTCCAATAAAAAAGACACTTAGCACATCAATGCTTAGGTCAAAAAAAGTGAATACAAAAAGCAGTAACCATACGAATAATGTAATTATCGTACTGGTTACCAGTATTATGTGGTATGGTTTTCTGTTTGTCAATTACCCTTTAAATGTATATCCGACACCTTTTATAGTACGAATATAATCATCTCCTATCTTTTCACGCAATTTTCGGATATGAACATCAATTGTACGCTCTCCGACGATGGTGTCATTGCCCCATACGTCAGACATAATTTTATCGCGTGTAAAGACATAACCAGGTTTAGACGTCAATAGTGAGAGAAGTTCAAATTCTTTTCTAGGGAGTTGATGCTCTTTTTGGTCAATGATGAGTAAAAAGCGATCACGATCTAGTTTAAAAAATTCGTTGTCAATTGTAGGAGAAGAAAAAGAGCGATTTTTTCTTCGTAATAAAGCCTCTACTTTGCTGATTAACAGTCTTGGTCGTATAGGTTTCGTAATGTAGTCATCTCCACCCGCTTCAAAACCAGCTACTTGAGAGTAGTCTTCAGTTCGAGCTGTTAAGAATGCAATGAGTGGACTTTCATTTTTCATTTCTGCGCGTAGTACATGACACACCTCTATACCATCAACTTCTGGCATCATGACATCGAGTAAAATTAACGAAGGCTTTATTGCTTTGGCTTTTTCAATTCCCTCTCGACCATTGTTTGCCGTTTCAACATTATAGCCTGCTTTAATAAGATTGTACTTGAGAAACTCTAGAATATCTGCTTCATCATCTACTAAAAGAATTGTTTCTTTCATTTTACCTCTACTTTATAGTTTTTTCAATTGTGTAGCAACACATTTGAATACTGCAAAACTATCGGTGTAACATGTCTTAGTGGTTAGACAACCGTTAATGTATTATTAAGCTTGTTGTTACGAATGTTAAGAAATGATTAAGTTTTTTCTTAACAAAGCGTGATTTTAGTGTAAACCAACACGTCTAAACTTGTCTAAATGCTAGATTTTCAAAGCTATCTAACCTCGGTCAAGGCATTAATGAATTTTAAACTTTGCTTGATTGAATTGGATTACGTGACTCGATAATTTGAAGACTGAAATTGAAATCCATTTTTTAGATAAATTTGTCCTGTTCTTTGCCTGTTTTTGAAGATAGGTGGAGCTTATTTGTTCTTAAAGTAAAATTATGGAAGAATCAAGTAGTAGTTCAGTAGGTCGATTTGCCGTTTTAAAGGGTAAAATTAAAACGCGAACCATTGTGCTCAATATCTTGGCAGAGTTTATTGCCTCCATTTTGTTTTCCATTCTTTATTTCATTTTTATCAGCCGCTACATTTCACCTAATTTTAGTATCGACTTCATTACGCTTTCGTATGGAGTAGGTTTGGCTTATTTTGCAGCTGTATATATTCCTTTTCACACATTTAGAATTCACGTTATCCCGTTTATTACGATAATAAGTGCATTGCGAAAGAAACAGCTCAAGTTTTTTTGGTATAAAATTCCCGCTCAAATTTTTGGTGGATTAATAGGCGTTTTATTATTCAATTTTATCAATCAGGAAACAACCCAAGTGAACATCTATGATTTGCACAAGATTCATTATGCTAATCCATGGATGATGGCTTTTGTAAACTTTGTAACGGCGGGAATTTTGTGTTATGGGTTTTTTATCATTCGTGTATTTTTCAGAAAACGTAAAGTGTCAGGTACAATATTGATGGGCTTATTGATAACAGTGATATTTTCATTAACGGGATTAATGAGTAATGTTTCGGCATTGAACCCTTTTGGGTTAATGTTTTATGATATTTTGACAGAAAAGACGCTTTACCTTCACCCATGGTACTTCTCCCTGTTGATTCATGTAGTTGCTCCTCTTTTTGCGACACTATTAGTTTATTATAGGCTTAAGTATTCGCTTTCGGAAAACGGTGAGTCAGACAAAGTCGTCCCGTTGAATGAGAAGATAATGAAGAATTACGACATTTAATTAAGAGATATGAGTAAGTTGAATTTAGGATCAGTAATTCTAGGGGAGAGACGCTACCAATCATTGGTTCTTTTTGGACTTCAAGAACGTACATTTTTACGCTTGTTAGCACTTTTTTTAGTGTTGTCAGCGGTGTTGTATCCTTATCCTAGATTAGCAATGTGGTTGGGATTTATGCTGGCGGGTTATTCTGCAATTGCAAATGATTCAATTCAAACGATAGGTACATTTATTTCTTCTAATTCGGAGCAAAAATGGTGGAAACTGTGGCTTTATATTGGAGGTATTTTTGTGGTAACAGTTTTCTACAGTTGGATTGTATACGATGGAGATGTAACTTATCAACGATTAAGTTCTCCTGAGTTTTCAGAATCTCCCACGAGTTTTCACTTTCTACAAATTGCGGCGCCCATTGTACTCTTATTGTTAACGCGATTGAAAATGCCAGTATCGACAACCTTCATGTTGATTAGTTGTTTTAGTGCTAGCTCATCAGGAATTTTCAGTGTCACGCAAAAAAGTTTATTCGGTTATGGTGTTGCTTTTGTTGTAGCGATGGTGGTATGGTATGCGTTATCGGGTATCATTAAACGCATTACAAGTGGCACTCCTCATCCAGCATGGCGTATTTCACAATGGTTAATTAGTGGGTGGTTGTGGAGTATGTGGATTACACACGATGCAGCAAATATTGCTATTTTCTTAAATCGAAAGTTAACGACCATTGATTTCGTGATTTTCGCTTCCTTTATTTTCTTTGGTTTAGGGTTGCTATTCTACTTAAGAGGAGATAAAATTCAAAAAATCATTACCGAGAAATCCGATACCGAGGATGTTCGTTCAGCAAGTATCATTGATATTGTCTATTTGTTCGTGTTGTTTGTCTTTAAAGAATGGAGCAATATACCAATGAGTACTACATGGGTTTTTTTAGGCCTTATAGGTGGGCGCGAGTTGGCAATGCAATTTTCTAAAAATTCAGAAACGAATAGATCCGTCACTCAAACACTAAAAATGATAGGTAGAGACATCCTTTTTGCTACCATAGGTTTATTGGTTTCTGTATCCATTGCCATAGCGGTTAATCCAAGTATTCAAAAAGAGTTGGCGGTATATTTTGGGTGGGAGTAGGTTTAAGATTACAACTAACTCATTTTAATCGCTCTCAATAGGATCATTTTACATTATATAAGTTGTAGTGTTGATGGAACCTGTATTGATTTAGTCTTTATCCACCTCTCCTTTATGTAAACAAGGTTTAATAAACACATAACATTGATTAAATGATGGAATAACACTACATGGGTTACTTTGTATCAAATAATTAAAGAAAGTTATGAAACTAGAATTGAAAACTATTGCAGCTGCCCTTTTAATTGGAGGAGTAGCTATTTCTACAACATCGTGTAAAAAAGAGGGGTGTACAGACCCTAACGCGACCAACTACAGTACAGATGCTAAAAAAGATGATGGCTCATGTACGTACAACAATACAAATCCTACAGATAAGGATATTGTTGAAATTTCTGGTAATATCACAGGTACTGTGAACTGGACAAACGATAAAATTTATCGTCTAAACGGTTTTGTTCGCGTACAAGACGGTGGTGTCTTAAACATTGCAGCAGGTACAGTAATTTTTGGTGATACAGAATCAAAAGGAACATTAATTGTGCAACGTGGAGGTAAGATTTTTGCTGAAGGTACAGCATCACAACCAATCATTATGACATCCGAAAAAGCTCCAGGATTACGTCAGCCTGGTGATTGGGGTGGATTAGTTGTTTGTGGTAAAGCACCAAACAATGTACCTGGCGGTAACGTTGAATTAGAAGGTGGTTATGGTGCGTTTCATGGTGGGACAGAGCCAAACGATAATTCTGGTGTTATTCGTTATGTGCAAATTAACTTTGCAGGTATTCCAATCAATCCAAATGAAGAGGTAAACTCTTTAACAATGGGGTCTGTTGGTGCAGGAACTGTGATTGAATATGTACTTTGTGCATATGGTTTGGATGATGCTTTTGAGTGGTTCGGTGGAACTGTAGATTGTAAAAACTTAGTGGCTTATCGCGGTTTGGATGATGATTTAGATGTAGATTTAGGTTATTCAGGGAATGTACAATTTGCATTAGGTATCCGTGGAGCATCAATGGCTGACCAATCAGGTTCTAACGGTTTTGAGGTAGATAACGATGGTTCTGGTTCAATGAATGCTCCATTTACAGCTGCTACTTTTTCTAATGTAACAATCATAGGTCCTAAAAAAGATCGTAACACTGCTATCAGTTTACAGTTTCAACATGCAGCTCAGTTAAGAAGAAATAACAAGTTGAAAATTCACAATTCTTTCTTGACAGGTTACCCTTATGGTATTTATGTTGATGGAGCAGGAGCTTCTGCAAATGCAACAGCTAATGAGCTTAAGGTTCGTAATACAATTATCGCAGGTGTAGAGCATTGGGGAGGAAACGGATATGGTTCAGAAGGAACTGTATTTACTGGAGCTCCATCAAATGGTGCACAGCATCCTAACAACCCACGTGGAACGGCTCTTCGTTCAAATGAAGCAACATTTGATATAGATGCATGGTTTGGAACAGCGTCTTATGGAAATTCAATGTTGGCTAAATGGCAAGATGCAGGGATTAACCCAACGATTTTTGACTTAGGTGTACCAGGTGTTTTACCACTTTCAGGTTCGGTTTTATTAAGTGGTGCGGACTTCACAGGTCTTCCTTCATACTTCCAACCAGTTAACTTTATCGGTGCATTCGGTACAGAAGATTGGACACAAGGATGGGTAGATTGGAATTGTGCATTGACAACATACTAGTAGTTTAATACTATTGAAAATGACAAAATAGGTTGGGGTGTTTGCCTCAACCTATTTTTAGATTAAGACATAATGGATTAGCTTTAATCTATTTTTAAATTTGTATCTAATATTTAACTCCACAAAAATGAATAAGTATATAAAAGTATTAAGCTTTCTTCCAATTGCACTTTTAATTGCTTCTTGTGCTAATGATCAAGTGACTGATTCTGAAATTATTGAAGACATTAATTCTTCAATAATTGAAACCACTGTTTTGGATACTGAAGAAATATATACTGACTTTAAACAATTATCAGAAGAACTACAATCAACACTACTCACTGATATTGCTTCATTTATTATTCGTAAGCCCGCAGCTGCTACTTGGGAAACAAAATTTAATCCTGAATTTAGAGAATATTATGAGCGTAACAAATCGGAGTTAGAGATGATTTATCTAACTAATGTTAGTGATACGTTTTATTTTTATTTACTCCGTGAAGCTAGAACGGTAGATGGTCTTCAAAAACGTGGTGTTGGAGGGAAGTACATCGTAAATCAACAAGGTAAAATTGTTGATTTTGAAGAAATTTTCGTCTCCAAAGTATTACACGAAACGAACTTAAAAATTATTGGAAAAGAATATATGAATCGCGTTACTTCTAATTCTGATTTAAGAGACTTTTTAGCAAAAGTAGAACATATTGAATGGCCAGATGGTCGTCTATTTTACAGTAAGCAAAAAGCTGAGTGGCGCTATGTAGATTAGTATACCATGTCTTTTTAATATGTAACTTTGGATCAATATTAAGTTAATGTTAACCATGTTAATTAAATATGAGTTGCATGTTAATTAAGTGATTAATTTTCTCCTTTACTCATTTTGTAATACATTAAAAATCAGGTATATTTGTCATTTATTGATTTAATAAAGACTTAACTTACAGGTAAAGCCTGATTCTCATTAATGAAGTTCCTTTGCGTCAAATAAAATTGACATAAAATGACTTTTTCAAGTAGAATCTTGAGTGTATTATTGGTAATCACAACAACATTAACTTTTGCCCAAAACGGAACAATATCTGGCAAAGTAACAGATGAAAAGGGAGAACCTATTCCTTTTGCTAATGTGGTTTCTGTAGAGCATGGTGTTGGAGCTTCAACAGATTTTGACGGTAAATATCAGTTTAGTATACCTGAAGGAAAAAATACAGTTTACTCTTCATTTGTGGGATATAAAAATGACACCATTGTTTTACAGGTAAAGGTTGGAGAAAAATATCAAAAGAATTTTGTGCTTCGAGAAAATGACAACAATTTACAAGAAATTGAGGTTATTGCTAATAGAAAAACCAATACAGAATTAGCTGTAATGATGGAGGTCAAAGAGGCAAAGCAAATCGTTAACGCAATTTCTGCTGAAATGATAGAAAAAACGCAAGACAGCGATGCTTCTGAGGTGGTAAAACGAATTCCTGGCGTTACGGTAGTTGGTAACAACTTCATTATGATTCGTGGACTTAGTGAACGTTATAATAATGTGATGTTACATGATGTATTTGCACCAAGTATGGAAACGGATGTAAAATCATTTGCATTTGATATTATCCCTTCGAATATGATAGATCGAATATTGATTTATAAAAGCCCTGCTCCAGAAATAACGGGTGAGTTTGCTGGGGGAGTTGTAAAAATTTATACAAAAGGTATTCCAGATTCTACATTTACAAATGTAAGCGTATCTACAACTTATCGAAATGGGACCTCTTTTAAATCATTTAAACAACCTAATCGAAGCGCTTGGCACTGGACAGGATTTAACGATGGTTATAATGATTTGCCGTCTGGAATTCCTGGAAATATTGCCACACAACAAGATCCTAATGCGATTCAATCATACGGGCAATCATTTAAAAACAACTGGATACCAAACGAGGGAAATGCAATGTTAGACTTAGGAGTATCTATATCTCATGGGCATAAGATGAAGTGGGGAAAAGTAGATGTGGGAAATTTTACTGCTGTAACATATAGTAATAGTAAAACAATATTTAACTCAGAAAGAAGTGACTATAATGCGTATGATTTTGTTAACGATAGAAGTCAATACATCTATACTTTTCAAGACGAAATTTCGACACAAAATATTCGAACAGGATTCTTGCACAACTGGGCATTTAGATTCAATGGAAACAATACGATTGAGTTCAAGAATATGTTTAATGTGTTTAGTACAACAGAATATGTAAATCGTACAGGGTATGATTATGAATTTAATTATGCACCTAATAACCACTCCTTAAATCAGGTATATCGAGGTTTATATTCTGGACAAATTTTAGGTAAGCATACTTCAAAAAATGAATTAACTAAAATCAACTGGACAATAGGATACGGGTATTCGTATCGAGACCAACCAGATTATAGAAGATACCGCTCGGATGTAGACACGTTAAATGATGAAACATTATTGTTTGTGGGTGTGCCACTCTCACCAAACTATCTTGGACGTTTTTTCTCAGAAATGCGTGAAAATAGTCAATCGGCAGCATTGGCTGTTCAGCAAAGTATTAGACAAGGCGAAAAAAAGTGGGACCCAAAATTTAAAGCAGGAATATTTTTTGAACGAAAATATAGAGATTTCAATGCCCGAAACATTGGATTTGTTCAATCCAACTTTATGTTCTTTGATAACAACTTACTTTATGGCACTATAGATGAATTATTTGCCCCAGAAAACATCAACCCTACTACAGGGATTCAAGTTGGTGAATCAACCAACCCTTCTGACTCGTACCAAGCTAACAATTTGTTGAGTGCGGGATATTTGGGTGCCGAAGTTCCATTTTTGAAACGTTTTAATTTGAATGCGGGTGTAAGAGCTGAATACAATATTCAAGAGCTGAACAGTAGAACATTAGCTGGAAATCCTATTGTGGTTAATAATCCAATCTTTAGTATATTACCATCTGCTAACTTAACGTACGACTTAATCAAAGATAAAATGCTACTTAGAGCAGCTTATGGAAAAACAGTAAATAGACCTGAGTTTCGTGAATTAGCTCCATTTGCATTTTATGACTTTAATTTCAATTTAGTCAAAAAAGGTAGTGACTCGCTTCGTACCCCAGTAATACACAACTTTGACTTCCGTTGGGAGTATTACCCAAAACCTGGTGAGATGGTTTCGGTATCTTTCTTTTACAAGCAATTTAAAGACCCTATCGAAACACTATTTGTACCTGGAGGGGGATCTGGCGGTATTAAAACATTTACGTTTGGAAATGCTAAACTAGCTACAAGTATTGGTATGGAGGTAGAATTTCGCAAATCGTTAAAAGGTATTTTCAAATCGAGTATTTTAGACGATTTCAGTGTGTTATTTAATGGGTCGTTGATCAAAAGTTACGTTGAATTAGGGCAAGAACAATTGGGACAATCTAACGAACGACCTATGCAAGGTCAATCACCGTACATTGTGAATGCGGGTATTTTCTATCAAAATGAAAAGCACGACTTTAGTATTAATGTATTGTATAACGTAATTGGTGAACGTATTTTTATTATTGGATTTGACGTATACCCAGACATCTACCAAATGCCACGTAATGTCTTAGACATCAACTTCGCAAAGAAATTTAAAAACAATATCGAATTAAAACTAGGTTTTGGTGATATTATTAATCAAGAGGTCTTGTTACTGCAAGATGCAAATGCGGATGGTAAATTCGATAGAAAAAATGACCAGGTTATTCAACGTTACAGACCAGGGATGACCGTTTCGTTTGGAATAGGTTATAGATTTTAAATACAGCGTTAGCGTTCTTTAGTCCACTAAAAGGGATTAAAGAACGCTTTTCTTATTGCAATTCAAATTTGTAACCAACTCCTTTCACTGTTTTGATATAGTGATCGCCAATTTTTTCGCGCAGTTTTCGAATATGTACATCAATTGTTCGATCTCCTACCACAATTTCAGTTCCCCAAACAGATTCAAGTATAAAGTCTCGCTCAAACACTTTTCCTGGTTTTGAATGTAAAAGTGCTAAAAGCTCAAATTCTTTTTTCGGAAACTGAAGCTCTTCACCATTTAAGAGCACAAGGTATCGTTCTCGGTCAATGAATAAACCTTCTTTTGAAGATTGGTCTGGTGCTCCAGCTATTTTTCTACGAAGAATGGCATTGATTCTACTGATTAACACTTTTGGTTTAAGCGGTTTAGCGATATAATCATCTGCTCCAGCTTCTAATCCAGCAATTTGACTGTAATCTTCGCTTCTGGCAGTGAGAAAGCAAATAAGCGTATTTTCTATTCCAGCAGTACTTCTGATGCGTTCACAAACTTCAATACCATCCATATTAGGCATCATGACATCCAGTAACACAATATCAGGACGAAAAGAAAGGGTTTTGGCTAAGCCAATTTCACCATTTTCAGCTTCTTCAACTTCAAAACCTTCTTTCTTTAAGTTATAGACAATTATTTCTCGGATGTCTTGTTCATCATCGATTACAAGTACTTTTGATTTACTCATGTGTGTGTTTTTGTGTTATAAAGGTACAAAATCTTAACGATTTTCCTTTACCTTAATTTTAGCCAATTGAGATTTAATTTTTTTTGAAAATAGGTCAAGATTGCAAAAAACAGAATAAACAGTAGTGCTCCTAAAATTGATTCCGAAAAATTTAACTCATTTTCCAACCAAGTTCTAATCCCTATACCAATGATAGCTCCGTAGAGCATAATAACGTGAAGCACATAGATAGTTAATGTGTTTTGCCCCATTTTTAAAATGAGCGCATTGGGTTTTAGTATTTTTTCTAAATAGATAAAAAGTGATACTAAGAGGGTGATATACATCAGCTGGGTTAGCACATACTGACTATTGGAAAACGACAGATGAGAATTTGTAGCGTATGCGATAAACTTCATAAGCCATTTCATAAGTTGAAGCGTGATTAAGCTTGACGTGGCGAGTATTATCGGAAACCATTTTCCTTGAATCGCAATTCGCTTTTGATAGAGCAATGAACCAAATGCTGCGCCAACTAAGATATAACTTACCCAAGGGGTGATCGGGAAAATGGAATTAGGCCCCTTAAATACATTTTGAATGATTACAGGGGATTCGGATGGAAAATACCCATCGATTGATTTAAGATATACTCCAATAAGTAAAAATAGAAAAGCAAAAAATAAATAGGATACAACGGGGTTCAGTCGCAAAATTTTAATGCATACTACATAGATAAAAATGAGTATAATCAAACCAAGCCCAATACTGTTTAAGACATGAAATGCAAAAAAACGCTCATTCAGTTTTCCCGCCAAGTAATAGTCAATATTTGCAATATTGAGTTGAAGTAAATAACCTATTAAAATGAGTGCAATGGCTCTTTTTAATCCTTTTACTACACGTACGTTTTTGTAAAATGGGCTTTTGTGCATTTTCATTAATGTAAATGCAAATACCAATCCGGATACAGTAAAAAACAACGGAGCGGTAAAACCTCTAAGTATTAACCAAATTGAAAATACCATTTCATTTTCAGCCACATGGTTACCACTTGCTAATACGTTATAATCGTTAAGCGTAAGTGAAATAAAATGACCTTGAAGCATCATAATGATTGCAATACCTCTAGCAAAATCAATGAAAAGAAGACGACTTGGTTTGTGATGTATCAAAATGTGTTTCTGAAATCAGAATATAGTGGAACTTAATATGGCTAAGTTAAGTAAATCCTTTAAATTCAGTAGAGTTTACAAAAAAAATGTTAATATTCATTGCAGAAAGAATAAAACTATATATATTTGCTCCAGTAGTAGTAGGTTAGGTTGATTTGAAAAAGAGTTTTGGACGCCCGTCTGAAGCTCTTTTTCTCTTTTTAGGATTACTATCGAATAATTACTGGAGTTTCTAACACATTACTTTCATTCAACGCTCTGTCAATTAATGTAACACGATATTTTATGGTGTCGTTGTATGCAGAAAAGGGATTGTAGAACAATGGTTCTATCGCAACTTCAATGGTTCCTTTTAACGGTTTTTCTTTTTCCAAATTGGTAAAGGGTTTTATTCGGTATTTGAATACAATTGGTTCTTCTTCCAAAGAGGTTCCCTGCTCCCAACCACTAGGGTGTTTTTCCCAATATTCGACGTACAAATTATAATAAAAATAGGATTCGTTGTGATACGGCGGAAAATTTTCATCATCTCGTAAACCAATGTCTCCATTACCATCTGTAAATTCAAAAATTAATTTAGCTGCATCTCCCATCATCACAAAATCGGTAAATGTAATTACGGGAGTTTCTGGATAATTTTCCTC
>ERZ869909.762-NODE-762-length-32486-cov-3.912895_pt1 | contig 32486 bp, 29 predicted proteins | sample MGYA00520892_ERZ869909 | MGnify/ENA primary metagenome ERZ869909 (study PRJEB32215, sample SAMEA104723947) | bioreactor metagenome | biome: bioreactor; feature: anaerobic bioreactor; material: water | place: China | collected 2015-03-12 ...
GGTGGAACGTTGTCAATTGGGACGTTGTAGAAAGAAACTTCGAAGCAGCAAAATAGTTTAACTAACGCTTAGTCAAGATGCTAAGCGTTTTTTTATAAAGGAAAGCACAGCGGACGCTGTGCTTTTGCATATTACTCTTCGTCTTCTTCCTCTTTAACTGCATTGGCAATGACTTTATCAGCAACTGGCTGAGGAGCCACTTCGTAGCGGTCAAACTCTTGAGTATAGTTACCACGACCCTGAGTGAAACTACGCAGTTCTGTTGCATAGCGCATCATTTCCGCCATAGGGACTTCCGCAGTAATCAACTGTTCTGTCTCGCTGACAAGATCCATCCCCATAATCATACCACGACGTTTATTGAAGTCTCCAATTACTGTTCCCGTGTACTCTTCAGGAATGGTCACCTGTACTTTGACAATTGGTTCCAACAAGACGGGTTTTGCCTTTGGCATCCCTGCTTTGTAAGCAAGTCTTGCGGCTGATTTAAAGGCAATCTCCTTAGAGTCAACATCATGATATCGACCATCCACAAGGGTTGCTTTTACACCTACCACTTTATATCCTGCCAACACTCCCTTAACCATACACTCACGAAGTCCAGCTTCAACAGCCGGGAAGTATTGTCGTGGTACAGCTCCACCAAAGATTTTTTCTTCGAAGATCATTTCTTCACTATCACTTGGCTCAAATGTAATAAATACATGCCCAAACTGGCCTGCACCACCGGATTGCTTCTTATGTTTACCTTCAACTGTAACCGTACCACGGATGGTCTCACGATAAGGAACCTTCGGTTCGGTCATATCAACTTCAACCTTGTACTTGGATTTCAGTTTACTAACAATCACATCAATGTGCTGATCACCTACACCATAAAGTACTAACTCGTGAGTTTCTGCATCCTTGACGAAACGACAGGATGAATCTTCTTCTGCTATCCGCTGAATACTTGTTGATAGCTTGTCTTCATCATTTTTGGTTTTCGGCCATAAAGCTACCGCCAGCATTGGTTCAGGGAATACGATCGGATCATAAACCACAGGTTTAGCTTTTGTGGCTAGTGTATCATTGGTTTCTGTATACTGAAGTTTGACAATCGCCCCAAGGTCACCGGTAAAGAGTTTTCCAATCCCGATTTGGTGTTTACCCTTGATAGCAAACAACTGATTAACTTTCTCAACTTTATCTTTCTGAACATTATAGACCTGCATATCAGTCGTTAAAACGCCCGTAAGCACCTTCACAAAAGAGATTCGACCAACAAAAGGGTCAACAATCGTCTTAAATACACGAGCACTCATTACTTCATTTTCACTGGTTTGAAGCTTAACAACATTACCCGAAGGATCTTTCGCTTCAATAACACCTTTTTCAGCATAGGATGGGAAATACTCTGTGATAAGATCCATCAGACGTTCAATGCCAGTAAGATGAATCGCCGAACCGCAATAGACAGGCATAATTTCGCCATTTCGAACACCAATGCGAACTCCCTTTAGAATCTCAGTTTCACTGAAAGATTCACCTTCAAAGAATTTCTCCATTAACGCATCATCTGTCATGGCGACCGCCTCAATGATTTGATCACAATAGGAAGCAACAATATCCTTATATGCCTCAGGAACCTCCTTGGCATTTTCACGATCATTGTAGTACCAGGCTTTATCTTTCAGAATATTGATTGATCCGACTACTTTACCCTGCTCAATGATTGGCAACTCAAATGGAATCACGGACTTTCCAAAGGTATTACGCAAATCTTCATAGGTTTTATCAAATGAAGCATTCTCTTCGTCCATTTTATTGATGAAGAAGATGGTTGGAAGTTTACGTGAGGAAACCAACTTCCAAGCCCGCTCAGTTCCAATTTGAACACCATCTTTTGCACTAACAACAATTAGTGCATTATCTGCTACCGCAAGGCCGGATTCTGTTTCACCGGCATAATCCAGATAACCTGGTGTATCGATAAAATTGATTTTACAATCTTTCCATTCAACTGGCGCCAATGTTGTGAATACCGAAATACCACGTTTGACTTCTTCAGAATCATAATCCAATACACTATTACCATCACTTGCTTTACCCATTCGATCAGTAGCCTTTGTAAAGTAAAGCATAGATTCAACGACCGATGTTTTCCCACTACCACTATGCCCGAGCATACATATATTGCGCACTTGCTGCGCTAAATAGTCTTTCATAATTAGTTAGTTCCTTTCTATTTCAAATATGGTTTTAAGTCCGCAAAACTATGTTCGCGAACATAATGAATTGCCTTATTACCTTCATTGTCCAGAATTTCTTTATCTGCACCCTGCTGCAATAAATACTGAACCAAATCCAAATAGCCAGAATAACTAGCTCTCATAAGTGCAGTACAGCCATTGGTATCTTGTGCATTTACATCTGCTTTCGCACCCATGAGTTCTTTTATTACATCCACTCTAAACGCAAGACATGCCTCCATGAGAGCTGAGCGGCCCATTTCATCCTGAGTATTGACATCTGCGCCTTTCGCAATCAAATATTTCACGACATCAGTTTGACCAAGAAAACTTGCTCTCATTAAAGCTGTACGACCTTTAAGATCCTGTGCATTTACATCCGATCCTGCTTCAACAAGCATCTTCACGATCGCTAAATGACCTTTTTTAGCCGCACCCATAATCGCCGTTTTTTGATTTACATCCCGGTCATTGACGTTTGCTCCACTGTCTAGAAGAAAGCGAACAACACCTTCATGTCCGCGTTTTGCACTTCTCATCAACGCTGTTCTACCATCTCCATTTTTGATGTTCACATCTGCTCCGGACACAAACATGGCACTTACTTTAGCTAAATCACCTGCTGCTGCTGCATCCCAGAACGTTTTGTTGGTTTGATCCATAGTAATTCCTCCTTTTATCAATCAAACACTAAATTGATGAAAAAAAAGATGGACACATTAAATCCATCTCAAAACTTTCATCCTATTTTATTTTTTTCTCCAACCGGTACAAGCGCAGCCAAAACGGTTGCATCCTGATAGCTCAAAACATTCACCATTTTGCCTCACCTACCTTCTATGTTGAATACTTGTGTTACCTATATTGTAAACGATTTCAAAAAATACTCAAGTCTTTTCACCTAAATGACACAATTAATTTCAAACTTAGAATGTTCATCATTTAACCCCAGATATATCCCACAAACGCCTCAAAATCTGCCGCATCAAGCTCCGTTTCTGAGCTTCGATCAAAGACATGTTGACCATCTGATAAAAACTGCGTCTTCGGTTGCAAGTAATAGGTTCTTAATACCCGATTAGGCACATCAGGTATCGGATCATTCCATGTTGCATCGAGGTACAGCATCTCACCATCAAGATACACAAGGTTCCACGCATGAGAAATAATGTGACTACTAATCATTATTGATCGGATATTCGCTTGATGGGCCAATAGATTGAATGCCCTGGCATAACCTGAACACACTGCTGTCTGATGTCTGAAAACTCCGACAGCATAAAACGATGGGTGATTTTGAACTTTCGTAAGATCCAAATCCAATACACTTTCATCATAGGCTGTCGTTTTAACAATATAATCATGAATGAGTGCAATTTTGTCACGATCACTCATCGAATCAGTAATAAGTCCTTCTAAAATACGGGAAGCACTCAGTCGAATCGATGCTGCATCGCTATCATCAATGACCAATTCGACAAAATAAGTTGTGACAGCGACTTCATCACCTTTCTTATACTCTGTATAGCCTTGCCTTAGCATAAAGGGATCAATCATGATACTTTCAAGAAACATATATACTCGTTGCAAGGATAAGTTCGCTTCACTCATATAGGACACATTCACAATCCCTTGCTCATATTTTTTATATAATAAAGCTGCCAGTTCCATTTCGCTAGTAATTGAATAAACTTCTTCCTTATTGAATAACCGTTGAATCGAAACTCTTTGAAAGACAAACGAAGGCGCGATAAAATCGTTTTCTCCCGTTTTGAAAGGCTCTGCTCTTGTCGTTGAGCATGCACTCAAAAAGATAAATCCCGCAAGTACAAATTTAATCCACTTCATACGCAACCTTTGCCATATGTGAAATGCGGCGAACTGCTTCCATCACAGTCTGAGTGTCCGTAGCCACATTGATTCGAATCATTGGACGGCTCTCAGCAAACATAGTAGATGTGTTGACAGCCAGATTGACCTCAATCAACGCCTCCTCAAGTTGTGCCACATCCGTATAGATATTTGAGAAATCAAGCCACATCATAAAAAGTGAATCATTTTCAATTACCTTCACATTGCTTTTCTGAAGTTGGTTTTTAATAAGAAGCATATTATTAAATGTATATCCTTTGTGTTTCTTCAACCATTCATCTCCATGGATATACGCTGTTTCTATAGCCAGATATGCCAAACTGTTTAATGCTTTATACTGAAATCCATCCAAAATTTTCTGGAATTTTTGTCGAATATCCATTTGCTCGACATGTGTAAATGATGTCTGAAACGACTGCAGATTAAATGTTTTCGACGCAGATAAAATAACAATGGCATTCTCATCCAGGGTTTGAACACTCGTAAACGGGCAGTATGTCCAGTCCGCATGAATTTCATCGCTGATAATCTGAACATGGTTTGCTCTAGACATCTCAACAATTTTCACTAGATCTTCCTTACTGAATACCATTCCTGTCGGGTTATGGGGAGAACATAATAGGATAGCCGATGCATCCTTCATCTGCTCGCCAAGCAGTTCAAAGTCAACCTCATAGTGCGTTTCAACCAGCTTCAATGGTGACTTCACCCATTCACGATCATTTTCTATGATTGCCTTTGCTAGAGGCATGTATACAGGAGTATGAAGAATTATCTTATCCTTCGGCTTCGTTGTTGCTAAGATTGATAATGCCACCGCAACGTTCACGCTCGGTGTTGTTATGAAATGATTTGGATTCAATGTCATCTGATAGTGAGTGTTATACCAGTCGGAAATCACTTGATAAAGCGATGGATATGGCTTCCCATACCCCAAGAACCCTGTTTCAATTCGTTTAATTAGAGCATCTCTTACTTGTGGACACACCTGATAATCCATCTCTGCCACAGACATTCTCAAAATATCACCACTCATTCGTGGATCTACTTTCTCATATTTAACGCTGTTCAATCCCATGCGTTCGACTAACTCTATATTTGACATCAAATCACCTCGCATCTATTTTAACATATTCTATTTGACATACCGTGATAATGGCACAAAAAAAGTGAAATCATTCCATTTCACTTTCATGGTACAACAACTACTTTTCGTAAACAGCACGTGGTCCACCAATAAGTTTCGGACGAGATGTCAATGCCGTAACATGAGCTGAGCCAATTTCCTTCACTTTTAGTCGTTTTGGAATCTGAACATGCTTCACATGCATTCCAATGGATGTATCGCCAATGTCCAATCCAGCCCTTGCCACTACATGCTCGACCACCACTGGATCACGCATGGACTCATAGGCGACCACACTACAAGCGCCTCCTGCATGCAATGCAGGAATGACACTGACCACTTCATATTTAAGTCTTTCAGCAACTTCTCTTTCAATGACTAGCGAACGGTTAATATGTTCACATCCCTGAACACACAACTCAACATCAAAAAGCTTGCACTGATTCAGAATGGTTTTGACAATCACTTGAGCAACTTCAAGGTTGCTATTTTTCCCAATGACGCCACCCACAACCTCACTACTGCTACACCCTAATACAAACAGCGATCCCTTCGGCAGTTGTGCACTTTGTAAAAGTTCAGTCATTGCTTCATTTACCTGATGTTCGATATTAATTAAGTATTCTTCCATAAAGACAGCCTTCTTTCCATGATTTATAACCTATTTTCATTATACCCCATTTCGTCTTCACTGTGTTAGTGAACAAATGACATACAATGAAAATTTATCCTTTTTTCTGTTCGAAAAAACATGTACAATGGAATGGAGGTGAAATCACATGAAATTTAATGAATTTGTATACGAAAGACCGGATTTCGAAACTGAAAAGAATCATATTCTTCAGTTAATCGAATCTTTTCAGACAGCAACATCCGCACAAAAGCAAATCGATCTGATTAAAGAAGCGAATGAAAAACGCAGTGCGATTCAATCGATGGCAACGATTTCAAGTATTCGTAATTCCATCGACACACAAGATAAGTTCTATGAAGAAGAAAATCAATTTTGGGATCAGCACATGCCTTATCTCGAAGAACTTTCCGCAAAACTTTATCAGTCTATCTTAAGTTCTCCCTACCTTAATGAAATCAAACCCCATTTTCCGGAAACATTCTTCAAAATAGCTGAATATTCCCTGAAAGCATTTGATCCATCCATTATCGAGCATCTTCAAAAAGAAAATGCTTTGTCAACAGAATACACAAAACTCCTCGCATCCGCACAAATTGAATTTGACGGAAATACTTACACCTTAACACAATTAACACCTTGGATTCAAAACAAAGATCGTAGTGTACGTCAGCGAGCACTTGAGGCTAAGATGGGGTTCTTTGAAACCCATGAAGAAACACTCGATCGAATCTATAGTGATCTTGTTTCTGTTCGAACCGAAATGGCTCAAAAGCTTGGTTATAAAAACTTCGTTGAATTGGGTTATATCCGGATGATGCGTTTTGATTACAATGAAGAGATGGTCGCTAATTATCGTAGGCAGGTTCTCAATGATCTTGTCCCTGTTGCCCAAACACTCTATGAAAAACAAAGAGTTCGGATTGGCTTAGATTCATTAAAGCATTACGACTTACCCTTTCAGTTTAAAGATGGAAATGCAAAACCTTACGGAACACCCGAAGAGATTATCGAAGCCGGACAAAAAATGTATCATGAACTATCCGAGGAAACCAAAGAATTCATTGATTTCATGATGGAACATGAACTCATGGATTTAGTAAGTAAAAAAGGCAAAGCCGGTGGAGGTTACTGCACGTACATACCATCGCACAAATCACCTTTTATCTTTTCAAACTTCAATGGCACTTCCGGCGATATTGATGTACTCACACATGAAGCTGGTCATGCATTCCAAGTCTATTCATCCTCCTCGATTGAAACCATTGAATGTCAGTTCCCAACTATGGAAAGTGCTGAAATTCACTCAATGAGCATGGAGTTCTTTACCTGGCCATGGATGGAATCCTTCTTCAAAGAACAAGCTCAGAAATACCGCTATTCTCATTTAGCCGGAGCATTGAAGTTTATTCCTTATGGTGTTTTAGTCGATCATTTCCAGCACATTGTTTATAACAATCCTGATAAAGATGCACAGTTCAGAAAAGAGCAATGGAGAATACTTGAAAAGCAATATCTTCCACACATTGACTATTCCGATAGTTCATTCTTGGAAAAAGGCACCTATTGGTATCAACAGGGTCACATCTTCCAAGCACCTTTCTATTATATCGATTATACTCTTGCTCAGGTGATTGCACTTCAGTTCTTTAAACGCATGCAGGATCAGGATCCTCAAGCATGGAAAGATTACCTGCATTTGTGTCAGCTTGGCGGAACAAAAACGTTCCTTCAATTGGTCAAAGAAGCCAAACTGAAATCACCATTCGAAGATGGAGTCCTGAAGTCCGTGATGAAGACTGTCGAAAACTGGTTAGACTCAATTGATGACCTGGCTCTATAAAAAACTAAAATCATTTATTTACCGATGGTCACGTCGCGGTAAAGTCGGAGAACGAAAAACTCACAGTCAAGCAAAGAAACTGAGGATGTATAAAAAAGTTGTCTCTTCTGTCTATTGTATTAAAAACAATCCTGTCCCTACGGAGATAGATACGATTGTTATAACGAAATATGGTTGGATAATCATAGAAACCAAACATCTTACGGGTAAACTCACCGGTAAGACCACCGATGAACAGTGGACTTTATCTACCCGAAATCATCATCGGAAGATGCATAATCCAATCATGCAAAATGCAATCCATATACAGGCACTGAATCAGTCACTTCCACAATATAAACACATACCTAAATACTCATTGATTGTCTTTGATGAAGCCGTGAGCTGGGAATCAAAAAACGGTTCATCTTTGCTTGTTTATCGAAATGAACTCAACCATAAAATTAAGCAATTACTTCAGAACAAGAAACAGGTCAGTACTCAAAGTGATGTAAGAAGTATGGCAAAAACTTTACTTTCCATGAAGAAAATTTCCATCACAAATAGGCAAAAACATATAAGGCATGTACGGAAAAGACAAAAGCTAGGAAATCACTCCTAGCTTTTTTATCACATTAAACTTTCTTAAGCTCTTCCTTGTTTAGTTTATCCACAATGGAAATCATGATAAATCCAGTGATAAACAATATAATCAATCCAAGAATACCATATCTTCCAGTTCCGGTAATCAAAGCAGAAACAGTGATGAACAACGGACCAATGGCGTCCGAGAATTTACCAAAAATATCGAAGAAACCAAAGTACTCATTCGACTCTGTTTTTGGAACCAACCGACCAAAGTATGAGCGAGATAGCGCTTGTATACCTCCCTGCGCCATCCCAACAATGATAGCCAGAATCCAGAACTCAGTGGCTGTTGACAGATTAAATCCTAAAATAGTCACAAAGGTGTAGATTACCATATAGATCTTAATCATGGTTAGTGGACCGATTTTCTTAGCCAAAACACCCGCTAAAATTGCAAATGGGAAGGCCACAAACTGTGTAACTAAAAGCGCCACAATCATAAGATTCTGATCAATCCCGACTTCACCACCAAAATTGGTTGCTTGAGACATAATTGTATATACACCATTTATATATGCAAAGTATCCTAAAATAAAGAAGAACAACTTTTTGTCTTTAACAATCTTTCTTAATGTAATCCCAACACGCTTGAACGAACTTGAGATAATCTTCGGTTGACGTGGGATCGAATAGGTTTGCTTCACATTTTTCAGAAGTGGTACGGTAAATCCAGCCCACCACAGAATAGTAATGACAAAAGAAATCTGTGTAGCCAGTTGGATAGTTAGTCCAAATGGTGTAGTTAAAATCAGTGCGATTCCCACAATAAATGGAATGGTACTTCCAATATAACCCCAGGCATATCCGTGAGATGATAACATATCCATCCGCTCATCCGAGGAAACATCCACAAGCATCGAATCATAGAAAACATTACAAGCTGAATAACCGATTCTTGATAGTATAAATAGAATCAGAAATGCCTGCCACTGTGTGACCACAGCGAGCGATAGTCCACCGAGTAGACCAAGACTTAAAAACAGGACAAACAACTTCTTTTTCATTCCCTGATAATCCGCAATAGCTCCTAAAATCGGAGAGATCAATGCTAAGGATAATACCGCAACCGTGGTTGCACCACTAAATAGTGCTGTGACATGACCGACACTGACACCTTCAGCCTCGGCAATACTTCGGAAATATACAGGAATGGTGGCTGTAACAATAAGAATAAATGCGGAGTTGGCTACATCATAAAGAATCCAACTCAGTTCTGTTTTAGTCAGTTTCATACACTTCCCCTTTTCTTTTTATCATTATAACATGTATCAAAATAAAGAGAATCTTACTTTGTAAAATTTGCGTTAAAAAAACGGCTTACGCCGTATATACTAGTATTCAATTTCCATTTCAACCAAAGAGTCATCTTCCTGTAAATATGGGTATTGTAAAATATATCCTTCATAAATACATTCCATGTTCATCAGATGAATCAATTCTGGTGGAGATACAAACTCAGGACGAATGGAATGATCAAGCACATTGATTTTAATCATAAGTTCCGAAACAAACTGTGAGCAGAAGTAATAATTCTCTCGTATGTAAGGAACTTTCAAATATGCACCAAACAAACCAAGAAAGTTATAGTGATATTTGGTCTGCTCCATTTTAAACCGCTCAATCTCGCTTCTTAGCTGCTCCATCTGCTGCTCGGTTATCTCCATTTTATATACAATAATTTCATTCAGCGGAGAGAACTGGTAGACACCCTTTTGAATATTTTCTTCAGTAAAACCCCCTCGAAATGGATCCTCCGGATTCACTCGTCCAAAAGAGTACATTAGGCTCAAGTCCTTTTCAAAGCTGATTGACGTATGAATATATTTTGTTTTTACAAAATACGTGAGTGCACGTGAAAGCCAAGTGCCTGTCTTAGAAAATACAACATAAATTTCCATAATCTTTCCCTTTATCCTTATAAAACATCTGGTTTTTCGCTTAAAAACTTCTCAACCCTCGGCGCTAAATCCAAATCACCAATCACAATCAACCGGTCATTGACCATAAAGTATGCATCAGGACCTGGAGATAAGATCATTTTAGAGGAGCGTCGAATCGCGATAACCGTCGCCTTGGTATGCTGATAGAACTGTGCCTCTTTCACACTCTTACCAATCAGCCAGCAACCTTCAAAAATATCAAATTCAAACTTTTTCAGTGGATCCGAATAACTGAAGCGATCATTTAAATCAATAATCTGATCGATGAGAGAAAATATCTTCTGATCCATTTCTTCACGTTTTTTTAACATGCTCTTCAATTCATGTTTAAGATTGTGAATATCATTTGAGAATGAATACTGCTGAAGATATAAAAGTGCCTGCTCTTTTGAGCGAATAACGACACCACTATTGTGCATAACCTCAACAATCTTCATATCCTGAAGTAGATTAAGAGCACGGCGAATCGTTTCAGGAGAAACCCCATACTCACTGGACATAGTTGATCTGCCTGAAATCCGTGTGTTTTCCTTTAGGTCACCACGTGCAATTCTAGCCGCAATATCCAGCGCAATCTGCGCATAAATGGGCTGTGCCACCATATCTTTTGCCATTCTCTCACTTCCCTTCACTGTACCTCAATATGTCACACATTATACCACAGTTTTTTTATTATTCTCTATAATATTTTCGACATCACTCAGTTTCATGGGTCGATTCAAGTAATACCCCTGTGCATAGAAGCACTGATGACTCAACAAATAATTCACTTGATTTTCAGTTTCAACCCCTTCCGCCACAATCTTCATATTCAGTTTATGGGCAAGATCAATAATTGCTTGAAGAACTGGTTCATCCTGTGACGGATGCAGAATCCGACCTATAAATGATCGGTCGATTTTCAATGTTTTGATTGGTAATTGATGCAGGTACTCAAGTGATGAATATCCTGTGCCAAAATCATCTAGAGCAATTCTGACATTTAGTAAAGATAATCGATGCATATGACGACGTGCAATGTCTGCATTTGAGACCATCGAAGTTTCAGTGACTTCAATCTGAATTTCACCCGGTTGAATGTCATAAATAGCATGCAACTTCTCTATATAAAGAATAAAGTCAGGGTTCATTAATCCCTTTGTTGATAGATTGATTGAAAAAAGATATGTTTTTTCCGATAAATCACGCCATTTGGCAACCTGAGAAAACACCTGATCGAAAATCCATTCTTCTAGCGGTTTGATTAAACCGGTACCTTCCGCATAAGGAATGAACACATTCGGTGATACCGCCTTAAACTGTTCATTGTACCAACGTACCAAGGCTTCAAATCCAATAATTTCCATCGTCTTCATATGATGAATTGGCTGATAGACAAGACTCATCTCGTTGGACTCAATCGCCCGATGAAGATGATGAATCATCTGAATCTTCTGTACACGAGCTTCGTGAATTTCATCCGTATAGAACTGATAATTATTCTTCCCTTTTTCCTTTGCAAGAATCATTGCGGCATCTGCATTTTTAAATAAATCACCATAATTCTTTGCATCCTTAGGATAGATAGAAATACCTGTACTAACCGATATAAACAGACTTTGATCTACCAGTTCGTATGCCTGTCGTAAGGATTCAGTCAGTGATTCGATCCTCTTTAATAATTTCCGATACTCATTGTGTGGGTTACGAAGTGTGAGTGCAAACCCATCACCACTTATCTTCGCAAATACTGGTTTATCACCTAGTAACTGCAAGACTCTATGAGCAATCATATTTAACAGCTGGTCACCAACCGCATGACCTAGCAACTCATTCACAAACTTAAAATCATCAATATCAAAGTAGATTAATGCTAAAGACTCACCCTGTGATAGAGTTTCCATTTCTTTTTTTACCATTTGCTCAAAATACAGGCGATTTGGTAAATTCGTCAGATCATCATAATAGGCTGACTGATATACCTGAGCATGGAGGCGATGCGATTCACTGACGTCCGTATGCGAACCGGCCGCACGCAGAAATCGTCCGTACTCATCCCACTGGGCTGTTCCTTTAGTAAAAAGCCATATAAGCTCTCCATTCGCTTTCTTAAACTGATATTCAATAGAAAGTGGTTTCCCATGTCGATAGAAATAATCGAGAAATGCCTGTTCAACCTGATGACGCTGTTCGGGTTCTACAAGTTTTAACCAGGTATCCGCATCGGCCTCATCAAAGTCATATCCCATGGAGTTCATCCAGCGTTTAGAGACTTTGTATAGCTCGGTTTCACCATCATACTCCCAGATTGCATCATTGGATCCTTCAACTGCCAGCTGATATCGATTCGTCAGAGTTTGCAACTCAACAATCTTTTCTTCAAGTAACTGATTCTGCTCACTTAACTGATTCTGAGTATGTTCAAGCATTTCATTCTTTTTTTGTAACTCATTCATCGCAGATTCAATTCGTTTCCCTGCGATAGCAATGGTCTTCAACCTACCTCTTAAAACCACATAGAAAATTGCTCCACTGACAAAGACGTAGAACCAACCTTTATACGTTTGAAGCTGGGTTAACACTTCGAAATCATCAACGAGTGCTGCCAGCCACTGATCTGACCACAATATCCAAAGTGACCCTAAAAGCAGATAGAAAATAATCATCTTAAATGATTCCCAACCAGGTTTAATCTCACCTTCGAAACGCCAAAAACGCATCCTCTGATACCATTTCATATCGTCACCACTCTTATTTTGTGCCTTGTTTGATTCATTATAACACAAAAGAAAAAGATTCGAGCAGAACTCAAATCTTATCTTTTAGTAACTTTTCAATTTCACTGACGGGTAAAACTTTGCCAAAACTTAACACTTCTTCATTTACGACAAGAGCAGGTGTACGAAGCACACCGTACGCTGCGATTTCCTTGAAATCCTTCACTTTAACAAACTCAGCTTGAACTCCTAATGTCGCAATTGCTTCTTTTGCGTTTTTCTCAAGTTGATTGCAGTTTGAACAACCTGAACCTAAAATTTTAACAATCATATTTTCCTCCTATGTTGAAAACCAATGCTTCGTTTTATTTGCCACACTGACCAACCAGAGCATGACAGGAACTTCGACCAGCACACCCACAACCGTCGTTAATGTAGCGCCATGAGATAAGCCAAAGATGGAAATAGATACTGCTACTGCCAACTCAAAGAAATTGGAAGCACCAATCATTCCAGCCGGAGCCGCAACATCATGACTCAATTTTAACTTACGTGCACCTAAATAAGCAATCATAAATATAAAGACAGTCTGGATAATGAGTGGAATAGCAATCAGTGCAATACTACCTGGATTATTCACTATGGTCTCACCCTGAAACGAAAAGATAATAATCAATGTGAGTAATAGACCACCAATGGTCACATGCTTAAACTTTCCAATATACTCATTTTCAAAATATGATAAGCCTTTTCGCTTTGTAATTACCTGACGGGAAATCCATCCAGCTGTTAATGGGATAACTACAAATAAGACGACTGACAAGAACAAAGTACCATATGGAATCGGAATATTAGATATCCCCAGTAAAAAAGCTACAATCGGAACAAAGGCAATCAGGATAATCAAATCATTCGTAGCTACCTGAACTAGCGTATATGCTGGATTCCCTTTGGTTAGATGACTCCATACAAAGACCATGGCTGTGCAAGGTGCTGCTCCCAATAGAACGGCTCCCGCAAGATAGTGTGTTGCCATTTCAGTTGGAATCAACCCTTTAAAAATAACAAAGAAGAAGATCCAAGCAATACCAAACATCGTAAACGGTTTGATCAGCCAGTTGACAACCCAAGTCAGATATAATCCCTTCGGGTTTTTCCCAACTTCTTTCACACTGTTGAAATCTACTTTCAGCATCATTGGATAAATCATAAGCCAGATGAGAATGGCTACAGGAATAGACACACTTTCTACTTCAAATCGGCTGAGAAAATCTGGAACCATTGGCAGGTAGATGCCAACTGCTGTTCCTATGATCATACAAAGCAAAACCCAAATCGTCAGATACTTCTCAAAGAAGCTAATTCCTAATGTTTTTTTATTTTCCATATGGACTCCTTATCTATACAGGACATTGAACAATATCCCTATAATCAATATACCCGTCGTTACATATCCGACAAAAAAGACAAGCAAGCGACTTTTCACTACATTTTTAAGTAATATCATCGATGGTAATGACAAGGCGGTAACCGCCATCATAAAGGCTAGCGCTGTGCCAAGACCAACACCTTTGTCAACAAGAGCCGAGGCAATAGGCAGAGTACCAAAGATATCCGCATACATAGGTACACCCACAAAGGTGGCAATAACCACCGAGTACCACTTATCTGCTCCCAGCAAGGCAAGAATCCAGGATTCTGGAATCCAGTTATGAATAGCAGCACCTATACCCACACCCACGATAACATACAACCAAACTTTTTTGAAAATCAGTATCACTTGTTCCCTGGAAAACATATGACGATCAGCTGAAGTCATCTCTTCTGCTTCTAAAGTAACCATTGGGTTTTCATATACAAACGGTTCCACATATCGCTCCATTTTGAACACTTGGATAAGTGCCCCACCAATCACAGCAAGAATAATCCCAACAACAACATAAGCCAGGGCAATCGTCCAGTTGAAGATGCTTGCAAGCAGAATCACTGAAGCAAGGTCGACTAAAGGAGATGAAATCAGAAATGAAAAGGTAACTCCAACCGGTAATCCGGCATTGGTAAATCCTATAAACAGTGGAATCGACGAACATGAGCAAAATGGTGTTACGGTTCCAAGGAGTGCCCCAAATAGATTGGCAGTAATCCCTTTGTGTTTTCCCAAGATAGCTCTTGTTCTTTCTGGAGGGAAATAACTTTGAATATAGGAAATCCCATATATTAATACAATAAGTAAGATGTAAATCTTGATGACATCATAGATAAAAAACTGAATACTTCCACCCAATCTATCTTCTAGAGATAAGCGAAACACATTTTCCACTACCCAGCCGACGCCATCATTCAGCCATTTCATTTTTAATAGCTGATCATTCAAAAATGATAAAAACTTCATAGTTGACACCCTCGATCACATTGTTCATACGTTTCGGTTGCAAACAGCCGAAGGTAAGATGAAAGTTCATGAATGATATCTGAATTAACACGATACTTCATCCATACACCGTCTTTTCGTCCAATGACCAAGCCACAATCCATAAGTTTCTTCATATGAAACGATAGAGTTGGTTGAGTTATGTTTAAATCCTCAAGTATCTGACAGGCACAAAGTTCTTTTCCCTGCAATTGCTCAAAAATAGCTAAACGAGTATCATCACACAGTGCCTTGAAGCAAAGCGAGCGATTGATTATTTCCATGGGACCTCCTTATATCGATAAACATCTATATTGATAAGCATCTATATATTAACAGTATATCCATAATATTTCAACTGAAATCAAAAAAAAGGGAGAAAATCTCCCTTACTTCGATAATTGAATAAACTGGTGAATATCCTTTACGATTAGATCAAGTGACTGACGGAAGAAATCCGGTTTGGTTACATCAATATTGACTCGCTTCGCAACATCTGCAATGAGTTCTTTCCCTGTGGCATTAAGTAAGTCATCATATTTTTTCACGAAGGACTCACCTTCCACAAGATACTGTGCATACAAGCCCTTAGCAAATAGTAAACCGAAGGCATACGGGAAATTATAGAAGTTCAGACCGGCTGAGTAGTAGTGCGGCTTGTTAATCCACATATACGGATGTAACACATCATTATCCAACCCATCACCATAAGCCTCTTTTTGTGTCATAATCATTAGTTGTTTCAAATCATTGACCGATAATACTGTGTCTTTTCGTTTATCAAACAACGCACTTTCAAAGACAAAACGACTGTAGATATCCACTATCACCTGACCAGCATCCGAAATTGACGCTTCCAAGATGGCCATCTTTTCTTCATCACTAACTTTCTTCATCGCTGCATTAACAACAATGGTCTCACAGAAAATTGAAGCCGTTTCAGCAATCGGCATTGGATAGCGACTGTTTAAAATAGATTCGTCAATCAGATTGTACCCATGATACGCATGACCAAGCTCATGAGCTAATGTAGTCAGGTTGGAGAATGATCCATTGTAATTGGACAAAATCCGGCTTTCCCTGATGGCATGTAAATTTGAACAGAAGGCACCACCGCGTTTTCCTGAGCGAGGAACAACATCCAACCACTGATGATCGTACGCATATTGAGTAAAATCAGATAAACGAGAAGAGAAGGTTTTAAACTGCTCAATGATAAACTTCATTGCTTCTTCATATTCCATTTCCAGCTTCACTTCTTTAACTGGAGCAAACATATCGTAGAATGGGAGTCCCTTGGTATGCCCAAGCAACTCACCTTTGCGACGATAATACTTTCTAAACTCAGGCAGTACCTCTTTGATTGCTGTAAACATAGCATCCAGAATTTCTGCATTCATTCGTGATTTTTCAAGGGTTTCCTCAAGTGCATTCTCATATCCACGAATCTGAACGAGTGTATTCACTTCCCCTTTGATTCCATTAAGAGCGGCTGCAGAACTCTCTTCAATCTTACGATAGGCAGTCATCTCGGCTTCATAGCCGCGTCTTCTTACATCCGCATCTTTATGATATGCCAAATTACGAACAGCAGGTAGAGGAAGACTTTTCAACTCTCCGTCCAGTTCAATATCTACCAATAGATTACTTGATAGTTTATTCTGAAGATTGCTCCATGCGGTTGAACCTGTCATCGACATCTTCGCAATTAACACTTCTTCTTTTTCAGAAAGCATCTTATCTGCTCTGACTTTAATTTGACTTAAGAAAAATCGATACGGTGCTAGTGTTTCACTTTGTGTTAAGATAAGATCAAATTCTACACATTCCTTGAGGAACTTTTGGAAACGGACGGATGGTTGTGTCAATTGAGAAGAGGCAACAGTAAGTTTGTTTAGCATCGCCAACGAAGTTTCATTGTTTGCATCAGTCGCATTGGTCAGTGAGGCAAACGCCGATGTTTTTGTAAGAAGTGTAGAAATCACTTCCATATACCGTACAAAATCAATCATCTTCTGTTCATCCGAGAGATCCTTCTGATCGAGAGTTTCACTCCAAGTTGTAAACTCAACAATCAGTTCATCAATTTTCTTCAAATCACTCTGATATTCATTACATTCAAAACTTTCATACAATTCTTTAAGACTCCAATACATATTGATCTCTTTCTAGCCAGTAACTTCTGGCAACGCCTGTACAAATGATAAAAAATCTTGATAACTTCCCCGATAGGTTGGGTCGATGGCATTGGGGTGAACAATAGCAAAGTCATCAATTAAATATGTTTTCATTCCGATGGTCGAAGCAACAAGATCTTCAAGAGTATCATTGCCTACCATTAGACATTCGTGAGGTTGCTTGGAAATCATCTGACAGATTTCCTCATAGAACTCCACTTGAGGTTTACAGTAATGATTTTTTTCAAATGAAGTTACGTACTCGAAATCCTCTACATGCAATCCTGCCCAGCGAATACGCTTTTCAATCGCAACCTTGGGAAACATGGGGTTCGTCGCCACCACAAGCGTATATCCCTTCTTCTTAAGCAGTTGAATCACTTCCGGAATAATGATCGTAGGTTTTACAGCACTTTGAACAAAGTCGAACTCATGATGATAAAATTTTAGAAATCGGTCATGATATTCCTTGATGTTATTGGAGTTCACCTGTTTTTGCATCGCTTCCAAAAAGACGGTTTCATTCGTCTTCAATTCTGTGTTTAACACCATTTCTTTCGTTGCTGTCCAAACGATAGACACAAACTCTTTAGGAGAATGAAGGTCCAAGAAATTCTTCGATAGTAAACCAAAATAAGTCTTTTCAAACTCCTGTGCATCCATCGGCAACAATGTACCATCAAGATCAAACAATATTGTATTCATCCTATACCTCCGGTTCTAACTCTTCTATTGTATCGAATGATTCTTCATTGGTCAATGAAGCCTCTTCATTCATTTGAGTTAATTTGATATAATCAATCTTGAGGTGACAGACATGAAACGGATTCAATCACTTTTATTATCTCGCTATATGGTTTCTGGATTCATTTTTCTTTCAGGCATCTTTTTTGTCATGTTATCCATCTCTCTTTTTTTCCAACATCGATTGCTGTGGATTTGGATTTATATAGTCACATTATTTGCCCTCGGTTTCTATGCCCTATCACGTTTTTTTCTATTTCTTTTCAAGAAAGAGTTTCTCCATCAGCGAAAAACCCTCATCTACCATTCGATTTTCTCCCTATGTATCATGACGTTTATTATATCCTATCCTCAAACGTACGCCACACTGATTTCGCTTGTCTTTGGTTGGTGGGTATTATTCAATGCACTCACTCGAGCTTTTGCTTATCATTTCGCAAAATCCGATGGTTTAAACACTCAATATATTCTATTTGCGGATGCGTTTGTTAACTTGCTTATTGCCATGATTCTTATTTTTGACCCATGGAAAAACCGAGCCGTTCTTTCTATGGCCGTAGCCGCCTATCTACTTCTCTTCGGTTTAGTACAAGTCCTTCGAGCGATTATTTTGCTTTTACCCGAAGATCCAACTCATCCCCGAAAAGCCATTCGAGTTCCATTGCCTATATTTATTGCGGCATTTATCCCCAAATGGTCCATTCGATTTGTGAATCAATGGATGCTCTCCGATACAAATTACGTATCCAACTATGTTTCACACAAAAATCATCTGGATGAAATTCATGTTTACTTTCATATGAAAGAAAATGGGGCTGATTCCCTAGGTCACATGGATATTGGATGGAGACATAAGATTTACACTTATGGCAATCATGATCCGGCACATCGAAACAAATATCTGTTTTGGGGAGATGGCGTTTTAATTGTGGCTGATGAAGATGAATATGTTGAGCATGCTATTTCAAGGGAAAACAAAACACTCGTCCGATTTACACTTTTGGTTAACGAGATTCAAAGACAATGCATCGACCAGCGTATTCAATCGCTGTTAAACCGTACCGAACCTTGGGTTTTACCACCACAGAAAAAAAGCATGGATTATGCTCAACGAATTAAACATTTCACCCATGCTTCTCTTTATAAATTTACTAAAGGTCGATTTAAAACATACTTTGCAATTACGACCAATTGTGTTGGACTTGTGGATTACATTCTGGCTCAATCCCATATGCACTTGCTTCAACTTAATGGAGTGATTACTCCAGGAACTTATTTTGACTTCTTGAACAAAGAGTACAACCAACCTCACTCCTTTGTGATTTCAAGAAAAGTATTCAAGTCAATCTAACTAAAACTCCAGCCCATTCCAACGAGTCTTCAATGACTCGTTTTCTTTTTCCAGCGTTGCAATCTGCGTAAGCATAGACGATAAAAAGGCTGTATCCTTAATTTGATCCAGATTAATCTTTACATTCCACAAAGCACTCTTTGCACTCGCATAAGCACTCATCGCTCCAACCAGACCATCGCTCTTCGCATTGATGTTACCAAACTCAGCCGCATCGACAGCCAAGTAGCCACAGCGAACAGCACATTTCGCAACCTCCAGTGGAGTTTCAGCAGCTTTTTTATACGCAAGTTCAATCGCTTGTTCTCTTGATGAATCTTCTTTGTCCAATCGATACGCATTCATAACTAACTGAAATGCCTCTGAATCTTTCTGCATCCAACTCATAAAATCTTTCTGTAGCGCATCTGCCTGCTTCATGATATCCTGCATCATTAACTGCACATGATCATATTTCTTTCGGCCAACTGTCAAGTTAGCCACCATACTGACCAGTGAAGCTGCCATAGCCCCTTGAAGCGCAGCAACGGTACCACCGCCAACTGTTGGTTCTTTACTCGATAATACATCAAGATACCGCTCAAGACTCATTTCGTTATACTTAATTTCGCTCATAAATTTTAACTCCCTTTTTGAAGACTTTTTCAACTTGATTGATTCCTAAATGATAGGATAAAAATGCATAGTGTGGTGCATCAAGAACAACGATGTCTGCCTGTTTTCCAACTTCAAGTGAGCCAATCCGATGGGCACGATGAAGTGCAGCAGCCCCATTGAGGGTAATCGCTGTGATGGCTTCTTCAACACTCATGTTCATCTGATGGACAGCTAAGGCAATTAATAGTGGAATGGAAAAACTAAAACTGCTCCCAGGATTAAAGTCTGTTGCAATCGCCACTGCACATCCATGATCAATCATCCATCGTGCTTTTGCATAGGGTTCTTTGAGACTGAATGCTGTTATCGGAAGCAGCACACAGATACTTTTTGCCTTTTTCATCGCAAGCAAACCTTCCGCATCACTACAAAGCAGATGCTCCGCAGAAACACAGCCAAGTTGTGCAGCTAGTTTTGCTCCCTGCCCATTGGTGATTTCATCTGCATGCAATTTCACTTCCATACCATAAGCCTTTGCGGCTGTAAGAATTTGCTTACACTGTTCATAAGTAAAAGCCTTTTTCTCAAGAAATGCATCCGCAAACTCAACCAGATGTTCCTTCGCTACACGAGGAATGATCTGTTCAATAATATACTTCACGTACTCAGATGGGCGTTCTTTATATTCATCAATCATCACATGAGCGGCCATCAATGTATTGACAACGGAAATATTACTTTCATTTCGTAATCTTCGCATAACACGCAATTGCTTCATTTCATCTTCAATAAGACCACCATAACCACTCTTATTTTCAACCGTGGTCACTCCCATCGATATCATCTGACGTAAAAACTTTGAAGCTTTTTCAAACAGTTCATCTTCACTGCTATTACGAGTCGCTTGAATCGTTTTCTGAATTCCTCCGCCTTTTTCCATAATAGAAAGGTAGCTTTCACCTTTCATTCGCCATCCATATTCTTCAGCACGATGTCCACCGAAAACAAGGTGTGTATGGCTATCTACAAAACCTGGCAAAAGAATTTTCCCTTGACAGTCGATCACTTCCGAATCTGAGTAATAACTCTGCGGAAGATTTTCTTCATCGCCAACATACATAATCCTTCCACCATCCACAGCCAAACATCCATGTTCAATCACTGTCAGTTGACTCATCGCCTCACCAAAACATGCTTCTTTCCCTTTGGGAGTCACAATCTGCGATGCATTTTTGAACAGTATTTTACTCATCCTCAACACCTACCAGCGTTTCAATCACTTTTCCTTCAAGTAAATGTGTTAGTTGTAGATAATAAGATGCACTATCCAGTAACGCTTGCATTGGAACCAAACCAACAATCTCACTACCTGTTATGGCAACACCATAACGGGCTGCTTCCATCTTGACGGTTTCGAACACCCGATAAATAGAAGTCTGCGTATAGTCTGTGATATTCATGGTAACCTGGGTAATTCCACGTTCCTTAATGGCTACCCCTCCTGCTTTAATATATCGAAATCCACCATTACTATGACGAATGCATTTGGCAATGGATTGAGCGACAGACAGATTTTCAGTGGCTAAATCAATGTTATAAGCAACCAGTGGCATGCGTGCACCAACGGCAGTTGCACCTGCAGTTGGATGAGGAGAACTCGGCCCCACATCCGGTATCCATTCCGATTTACCCATCTTGGCACTTAGACCTTCAAACTCACCTTTACGAATGACTGCAAGATTTTCTCTTTGGGGGGTTTTTGCAGACTTTTCGTAGAAATAAATAGGCAACTGTAATTGCTTAGCCAACATTTCACCAATCTGGTAGGATAAGTCAATACACTCTTGCATCGATACGTTTGAAATAGGGATTAAAGGAATCACATCAATTGCTCCCATACGAGCATGCTCACCTGAATGATGATTTAAATCAATTTCCTTAATGGCTATGCGGCATGACTCAAGAATCGATTGTTTCAACCCTTCTTTTTCACCAAAAACCGAAACAACCACTCGGTGATAATCCTTGTCCATTTCCACATTGACCAGTTTTACACCTTGCGTTTGCTTAAAAGGAGCTACAATTCGATTGACTTTCTCGACATCCTTCCCTTCACTGTAGTTAATGACGGTTTCAATGATTTGCTTCATACTCTTCCTCCTTAATCCACTTGGATAACTGTTCCTTATCACATAGATATGGCACAGATATTTGTCCATAAACTTCCTGTTCGTTAAACTGTTCAACTGTCTTTATTGCGGCTGGATTATTCGCCCAGTTACGACGGGCAACACCACCCATCACATCCCACATCATAGCACGTCGAATGATTTGATCCACACGTTCACTGCCGTCCAGAACCAATCCATAACCACCGTTGATTGATTTTGAAATCCCAACACCGCCACCGTTATGAAGTGCCACAAGGCTCATGCCAAACGCACTGTTGCCTGCATAGATGAGGGTGGCCATATCGGCCATCACATTGCTTCCATCTTTGATATTGCTCGTTTCACGGAATGGAGAGTCTGTTCCACCCGTATCGTGATGATCTCTTCCGAGCATAATGGGTCCGACTTTGCCAACCCTGACCATCTGATTAAAGGCCAATGCAATTTTCGTTCTTCCCCAGGCATCCTGATAGAGAATTCTTGCCTTACTACCCACAACAAGTTTGTTTTCCTTTGCATTTTTAATCCAGTCATAATTATCTTTATCCTGATATCGTTTCTTTGGATCAATACATTGCATAGCCATGGCATCGGTGGCATCCAAATCTTGCTGTTTTCCACTTAGACAAACCCAACGGAATGGCCCGTATCCGTAATCGAACAGATGTGGTCCAAGGATATCCTCGACATACGATGGAAAGATAAATCCATCCTGAGCATTATCCGGATTCTTGGCAACTTCTCTGATTCCAGAATCAAAAACAGCTTTTAGAAATGAATTTCCATAATCGAAAAAGTATGTTCCTCGATCTACCAAAGCAGCAATCGCCTGATAGTGTACATGTAAGCTTTCATCCACAAGTTCTCTGAATTTCTCAGGCTGGTTTTTGAGGTAATCTGTTCGTTGTGTAAAAGTAAGCGACATTGGGCAGTAACCTCCGGTATAAGGTTCATGACATGATGTCTGATCCGAAGCCAAATCAATATAAATATCGTGATTAAGTGCGTACGTCAATACATCAACGATATTCCCTATATAGGCTATGGCTTTTGCTTCTTTTGCATCTATACACTCTTTCACCCATGTAAATGCCTTAGCTAAATCATCCGTAACAACATCGACCCACCCCTGTGAGTGACGTGTATTCACACGGGATTGATCAACTTCCGCGATTAGACCAACTCCTCCGGCGATTTTAACTGCTTTTCCCTGAGCACCGCTCATTCCACCCAGACCACTAGAAACAAACAGTTTTCCTGCAAGATTTTCATTAATACCAAGTCCAAGCTTAAGTCTTCCGGCATTTAATAGGGTATTATATGTTCCATGAACAATTCCCTGAGGTCCAATGTACATCCAGCCGCCTGCAGTCATTTGTCCATAGTTGGCAACACCCATAGCTGCCGCCTGATTAAAGTGCTCTAGATCGTCAAAGGCTCCCACCATAAGACCATTGGTCAGAATTACTCTTGGGGCTGATTCATGACTTTTAAAAATTCCCATGGGATGCCCTGAGGCAATCATCAAAGTTTCATCACTTCGCAACTCTCTCAAGTAAGCTTTAACCAGATGATATTGCATCCAGTTACCAAATACAGCTCCTGATTCACCATAAGTAATCAGTTCATAAGGATACAGAGCGACATCATGATCCAAATTGTTATCAATCATCACCGCAAAAGCCTTGGCTTCCAGACATTGACCAACGTATGATTCAATAGGTTTTGCATAAAGTCGTTCTTTGGGCACAAACCGATAACCATATATACGACCATACAGCATCAGTTCCTGATAAAACTCCTTGGCCATCACCTCATGATACGCATTGGGGATGTATCTGAGGGCATTCGCAACTGCCTGCTTTCTTTGTTCTTCATTAAGCGGAGCACTACGTTTTGGTGCCCGACGAATAGATGGGTCAAACTCAGGCATGTCCGGTAAACCGGATGTAAATAGATGATTTAAGTTCATAAACGCCTCCTTACTCGAGTGTGCCAATGGCTTTTTCCACAGTTTCCACTAAACTCTTGGAGTCAATCCAGGAAACAGCCTCCATAATATCTGGATGTAAATATCGGTCTTTATCAACATGGGGGATTCGATTGCGAACAAACTCATAGGCAACTTGAGTGCCTTTCCCCAACCTTTTCTTTTGACCTAAATCAATGCCCTGTGCTGCAGTTAATAACTCAATGGCCAGCACATGTTTCACATTCTTATAGATTTCATACGCTTTTGCGGCAGCAATTGTTCCCATGCTCACATGATCTTCCTGGTTTCCAGATGACGGTATGGAATCAACGCTTGCAGGATGTGCCAGCACTTTATTTTCGGACACAAGTGAAGCAGCAGTATATTGCATAATCATAAACCCTGAATTACTGCCACCATACTCAGTTAAAAATGGTGGTAGTTCACTAAGACTCGGGTTAACCAGACGTTCAATGCGTCTTTCAGATGCGTTGGCAAGTTCACTCAAGGCAATCCCAAGAAAATCAAAAGATAATGCCATAGGTTGACCATGGAAGTTTCCACTGGAGATTACTTTCTGGTCCTTGACAAAAATCAATGGATTATCTGTAACTGCATTAATTTCATGGAGAACTTTATCCTTGACGTACTCAATCGCATCCTTGCTTGCACCATGAATTTGAGGAAGACAACGCAAAGAATAGGAGTCTTGTACCTTAACTTCACCCTGACACGTAGTCATCTCACTATCTTGGGTTATTCTCGTGATGTTACGTGCAGAGATCATTTGTCCCTGATGGTGACGAATTTTGTGTACGCGTGGATCCAGCGCATCTTTAACACCACGCAGTGCTTCAAATGTCATAGCTCCTGCGATATCCGCAACCTTAAGCAGATTTAATGCTTCATATGTCGTAACAGCTCCTATAGCAGTCAACACCTGAGTACCGTTGATGAGTGCCAGACCTTCTTTCGCCACAAGAGAAACCGGCTCTAGACCACAAGATTCAAGCGCTTGAAGACTAGGCACCACATCACCTTGGTATTCACAATGTCCTTCCCCCATCATGGTTAATACCATATGAGACAATGGAGCTAAATCTCCACTGGAACCAAGCGATCCCTTTTGTGGAATACGAGGATGAATTTTATGGTTTAGGCAATCCAGAAGCAGTTGCAATGTGCTGCGACGAATACCCGAGTATCCTTGAATTAAAGCATTCACCCGCAGTAACATAACTGCACGAACTATTCTTGTTTCAAGCATGGGTCCGACACCACAAGCATGAGAGCGAATCAGGTTTGCCTGCATTTCTTCGATTTGATGATCAGTAACAACTATATTACTAAACTTTCCAAATCCGGTTGTAATTCCATAAACTACTTCCTTGTTTCTGACTAATTCCAAAACATATGATGCGGATGCATCAATTCGTTCGTAAGCGTTTTCATCTATGCTAACAAATACTTCTTCGTTGGCTACAGCCATCACTTGCTCTAAAGTGAGGTCGCTTCCTGTAATGTATAAATGATTCATAGTTACCTCTTTCAATGTTCGTTCATTTTCATTATACTAAAGATTTTTATGAATTAAAAGGAACCGTCCAATGAGAATTACTTCGATCCTTTCTTACAATTTATCATTTATTTACATTTACTGTATTCATCTTTACATTCAGTCTTATTTCATATAAAATGATAATGGTTATCAATAACCGGAGGATTATTATATGAATGATGTCTTATTTGCATTTTTATTAACACTATTTGCCGGTTTAAGTACGGGTATTGGAAGCCTTCTTGCTTTCTTTACTAAAAGGGACAACACAAAATTTCTCAGTGTTGCACTTGGCTTTTCTGCTGGTGTGATGATTTATGTTTCTTTCATTGAGATTTTCTTCAAAGCTCAAGAATCACTGGTTGAACAACTTGGTGAAGTCATAGGTAATTGGACAACAGTTGCGGCCTTCTTTGGTGGCATGTTATTTATTGCTATTATTGATAGTTTGATTCCAAGCGCAGAAAATCCACATGAAATCTACTCGACAGATGAGATTACAGGTGAGAAAAAGCTTCCCAAAGATAAGCTCATGAGAATGGGATTGTTCACAGCATTAGCCATTGCCATCCACAATTTCCCTGAAGGACTAGCAACGTTTATCGCAGCTTTGCAAGATCCTCAAGTTGCGATTCCAGTAGCTGTAGCTATTGCCATTCATAATATTCCAGAAGGAATTGCGGTTTCCGTCCCCATTTACTATGCCACCGGATCAAGAAGAAAGGCCTTTCTGTACTCCTTTTTGTCTGGTTTAGCTGAGCCGATTGGCGCTTTGGTGGGTTGGTTTATTTTGATGCCATTTATGAACGATACCATCTTCGGAATTCTATTCGCAGGTGTAGCAGGGATCATGGTCTTCATTTCCATTGACGAACTTTTGCCCTCTGCACAAAAATATGGCGAACATCACTTGTCTATCTACGGCTTAATTGCTGGAATGGCTGTGATGGCCCTCAGTTTATTAATGTTTATCTAAAAGAGACCGCCTCGCTAGGCAGTCTCTTTTTCATTATAGATCACTATTTGGTTTCGACCATTTTGCTTCGCTTGATACAAAGCCTTATCCGAAAGATTAATGATATCTTCGATTTCAATTCCAGGCTTTACAGACAGTGAAGCAATACCGATGGACAGAGTCACTTCCTGTTTATATTTTTGTGTGGTTTCTTCAAGTTTTTCAACCATCTTTCGTGCGATCAGTTCTGCACCGGAAACATCTGTATCACTCAACAGAACAATAAATTCATCGCCCCCAAATCGCGCCACCACATCAGAACTACGTTGCACGGCATCTTCAATGATTCGGGCAACCAGTTTAATCATCGCATCCCCATACAAATGACCGAACTCATCATTAAACTCCTTGAAGTGATCGACATCAATCATCAGCAATGACAAAGTCAACCCAAGTCGTTGAGCATTGTGGACAATCATCTGTGCCACATCATCAAAATATCTGCGATTTGCCAATCCAGTAAGAGCATCTTTCTTTGACAGTTTATCCAATGAAGCGTTCATCTGTTCCAGTTTCTGTTGAGCTGCTTTTCGTTGCTCAACTTCCCTTCGTAGCGACTCAGATTTTTGTGCATTCAAGATGGCTATCGACAGATAAGAAGCCAGTGTCTTTAATGTGCTTAACGTTTGAGCATTGTATACACCCTCAAGTCGAGTTTGGGCAGATAATACACCAATAGCTTTCCCCTGCAGAATCAGCGGAACAAACATTAGGGCATTCATCGGATCACCATACGTGGAGGTTCGTATTCTTACATAATTCTTGTAAGTATCATCTTTAGAATTGACCAGAATCTCTTCCTGTTTCTTATAAGAGTATGCCGCAAAAGATGTGGGTGAATCAATGGAAATCTTTGCACCGTAAACTCTAGTTCCATCTTCCACCATAAATTTATATTCGATCATTCGATCAGCCTCATCCACAAGCCCGATTCCAAAGAAATCGTTGGGGATTAAATCTTTAACCTGATTAAAAATAATTTCGTACACCTGTTCCAAATCAAGAACTGAAGTAATCATTTTCCCAACATCGCTCAAACGCTGAAGACTGTAGAGTGTTTCTTCAAGTAACTGTGATTTCTCTCGATACTGCTGAGTCAGCACAGTCAGCTCCACATTCTCCTTATGTGTCATCATCATCTTTTCCATCGTTAATATCGATCTGAGACGAAGGTTGCGTTCAATCTCATTAATGTGATTCAGTTTTTGCTTTTCAAGTTCTTTGTAATGATATCCAAGCTCATAATCTTTAGTTAATACATATACGCGTGCGAAATGACCATAAATCTTTGACAACAACATATCCGAGTCTACTTTCATAGCGTAGTCTAGAGCTTGTTGCAGGAAAACTTTAGCTTTATCATATTCTTCTGTGTCAATCGAAACGAAATGCAACTCAATGTACACTTCGCTCATATGAATTAGTTCATTGGTCAGCTGATATAGGCTTAAGCTTTCATGATAATACTGAACTGATTTAGCAAAATCCTTCTTGAAACGATAAACCGACCCTAGGTTTTTAAGTAAAACGGATTCGATCATTCGATTTCCTTCACTTTTTGCCAAATCAAGCGCAGTAAAAGCATAGGTTTCTGCCTGATCATACTCACCTTTCTCAATAGCAACTGCACAGAAGTTAGAATATTGGGTTGATCTCGGCTGGTTATCAGCTAATAAATCAATACTCTTCTGATAGTGCTCAACTGCCCGATCATATTCTTTATGTTCTCGATATATTTCTCCCAGATTGTTATAGATACGGCTTTGTGCATAATGATCCATCTGTTCAATTGCCAGTTCAAGTGCCTGCATATAAAATGAATATGCCTGATCGTAAATATGCAAGTAGTACTGAATCGTTCCAAGCCCCATCAGAATTTCAATATGAATTGAAGGAAAGTTTAGGTGCTGACCTTTTGTCTGGGCTTCAAGAAGAATTTGCTGAGATTCTACAAGTTTACCAAGTCTTAGCAATGATTTCCCCAAAAAGAAAAGTGATTGGACCTCAAAAAGAGGGTGTTGAATATCACGTGCTTTTTCAACAGCAAAACTCGCCAGTAGGTTCATGTTAGTAACTGACGTATGTTCACTTTTGGCTATGACCTGAAATAATTGTGGAAAAGACAAGTCTTTGTATTCATCAATCAAAGACAAGCTTGGTTGTTTCATTCAATCACCACCCTGCCAATGCATTAAATTTATTATATACAAAGAAAACATCAATTGCAAAGCAAAGTTACATTACTTTATACCTTTAAAGAGCTAACATCACAAATGTAGATTTGTTGGTACTTCTCAGTCTGAACAATCTGATAAGTGGGTACAATTTGACTCAGTTGAGCATCAAATGTTTTGATAAACGCAAAGTAATCCCCTTTTTCCAACCATTCGACAAAACTGATCATCCAGTGACGTTTCTGATTGAATTCAATAATGATGATGTACTTCTTTGATATTCGAATACACTCTTTCAGCAAATCTTCTCTTTCCTTCTGATTCATCCCATGCAAAACATAAGAAATAGTTACCACATCCATGCTTTGATCATCAAAAGGAAGGTATTTATCAATCCATCGATATTCAATGGATTGACCTTTCGTTTTCTTTTTGGCAACATCGATCATCATACCAGCAACATCACAAGCATAAACTTTATCGAAATATTCTGTTGCGGCCGAAGCAAGTGCTCCTGTACCACATCCAACATCACAAAGACATGAAAATCCATAGATATTTTCTTTTTTGAGTATTTCAAAAATTCTTGTGTACTTCTTTTTCTGAACTTGGTAAAACAATCCATACGGAGTCGCAATTCGGTCAAATAGTAATTTTTCGTGTTTGCTCATCGTGGATTTCCCCTTTTGCTTAATTGTACAGAAAAAAAAGGAGTGTTACCACTCCTGATTTAAATTAAGCTAACATTGCACGAATGAACCAGATGTTCTTTTCGTACTCTGCCACATAGTCTTCAAATGTTCCGACCACAACGAAATCCCCAGCCTCATCTGCTGCATTACGGATTTCCGTAGCCAACTCTTTCATGAGTTTGAAGTCAGATTCCACAATTTCCAAAACTTCCTTTGTAGAGAAATCACTAGTTTCAAGTTCGCTAACCGTTGCATTCGCAAGGTAGTCTTTCATTTTAGCTAATGGGTACTCTCCACGCATTTTTAGAAGTTCTGCAACTTCATCATATTGTTCGAAGAAACCATCGTATGCCTTTTCAGTGAACTCATGAAGTGGGAAAAATTGCTTTCCAACCACATTCCAGTGCAAGTTGTGGAATTTTACATTTAAAACCATTAAGTTTGATAAATAAACATTCATTTTGTTTTTATACATAAAGTATCCTCCTTTATTTTTTAGTTGTTTTCAACTATACTAAGATTATAACAGATAATTGTTAGAACATAAAGAGACAAATTTGTCTCCAGAAAGGAGCAACGATGAAAAATATTCGTTTAGGCTATGAGATGCTTCAGGATTTAATTGGTTCGAAATGGGTTCCTGAAATATTATCAGAAATCAAACAGGGATCGAATCGATATTCAGATATTTTAAATAACATTCCGTTTATGAGCAGTACGGAGCTACGAAGGAAATTACGGATGCTTCAGGATCGAAACATCATTATTCGCATTGAAATCGAGCATAATGTCACGTATTCCCTTGCACCTTTTGGTGAAGATCTTGTACATATTTTCCAACATATCGAAGAAATCAGCGAGAAATATGTAACAAATAAATCGTCACAGCCTACTTACCAAATTTAAAGAAGCTCTTCTTCTTATGAATCTTCTTAACTAGACCATCCAACCCTGGATGGTTTTTCGTTGCTTGATAGCCTAGTTCAAACAACTCATCCGCAGATTGAGGATCCAAAATATGATATTTATCAATCCCTTTAGGTTCAACATATAAGTCACATCGTGCCTTTAACTCCGGGTGTACATGACCAATACCTACCTCAAAAATTCTAAGGGCCACATCCCGCATACCATCCACGGTCTGTAGTTTTTCAACTGGCATCACATTAACCGCGATGATTATATCACATGTAGTTAATAGTGGAACGATGGGTAGATTATCAAGTAATCCTCCATCCACATATGTCTGTTGATTTAACACGATCGGCTCAAATAGGATAGGTATAGAAGATGAAGCAATAACCGCATCGACCACATTTCCTTTATGCAAATATTCAACTTCACCCGTGTTAATGTTAGATACCGATATATACAAAGCTTTGGGCAACTGTTCAAAAGTGACCTCCTTCAAGGTATGGACTAAGTTCTTTCTTAAACTTTCAAGTGTCATAAATCCATCTTTAAAAATGGCAATCTTGGCATAGTCCGTAAATTTCTTCGCCTTCATTAACGAAAAGATTTCATCTACACTTAGTCCACTGGCAAGCAAAGCACCTACGATGGAACCAGCACTCGTACCTGAAATAACATCAAACTCAATACCTTTTTCTTCCAATGCTTTCAAAACCCCCAAGTGAGCAAATCCTCGTGAGCCTCCGCCGCTTAACGCAATCCCTATTTTCTTCAAATTAATCCCCTTTCTGACGTATAAAACGTTTGTGTTTCAACGACGACTTATTTTGATCAAATCTGTGTTGTTTGCATTCCACGTCAATCATAATACCATATTCTCGTGCATGCTCAAGGATGTTCTTTCGTATCTTCTGAACTTCTATATCAAATGTATGTTCATCTTTGCATTGCATAACAATAAGCATATGCCCATCTTTCTTCTGAATCACCTGAAATTCAAGCAAATTGTCTGTCGCTGTAATAATCCAGCGAGAAAGAATGTCAGGGTAAATAGGCACTCGCTGTGACTGTTTATTTTGAAAGTAAAACACATCGTCAGATCTTCCGACAATTGTATCAATCACTCGAAAGCGGCTACCACAGCCACATGGGTGACCAAGGCGAATCATATCATTCATCTGATATCGTATCAGAGGCTGCACATAATTCACCAGATTGGTTATAATCATTGATGCCACTTTGTTTGGCTCATTCACCTGACGACCTTGCTCATCGAATAGTTCCACATAAACCAGATCTTCATTGATATGCAAGTTCCCGTAAGAGCAAGCACTTGCCATCTGGCCTTCACTCGCCTGATATATTTCAATGACTTTTGCACCAAACTCAACCTCGAACTCCACCTTTTGCGCCTTTTCCAACACTTCTGCATAACTCACGATTAGTTTTACTGTCTTCTTTAGTTCATCCTTATAGGGTAGAAGTTTTCGTAAAAGACTTGGTGGACCCATGATAATATTACTTCTTTGACTTCGAATCTTTTCAATCATCACTTTGCTCTCACTCATGGTATGAATGTACTGTAATTTGATAAGCGGAGAGTTGATATCCTGAAACCCCTGAGAAAAGACGCGCAGGAAGAAGCTAATCCGGTATGGTAACAGCTTGAGTGGTATCCCACTTCGAGCCAGAAAGACAAATGGTAGTTTCTTCGTCAACCTTCGGTCAGTCAGATAGACTCCTTTGT
>ERZ869909.763-NODE-763-length-32480-cov-34.800358_pt1 | contig 32480 bp, 22 predicted proteins | sample MGYA00520892_ERZ869909 | MGnify/ENA primary metagenome ERZ869909 (study PRJEB32215, sample SAMEA104723947) | bioreactor metagenome | biome: bioreactor; feature: anaerobic bioreactor; material: water | place: China | collected 2015-03-12 ...
TCCGGCATGAAACGCTCGACCGATGCGTAGGCATCGCTCTTCGCGCTTCTCCTGGCCCTCGACCAATCTCGTCTCATGGCGGAGCCGCGCGGTTCTTTTGCCCGTCTGGTGCGTCCCAAGGTCTTGCAAACCATAGAGGTTTGCGGCGACCTTGGTCCTGCCAGCCGAACAAAAGCCCTCGCGTCGTGATACCATCCTGATTGGGTTTGGAGCCTAGTTCACGAAAACCCGCACGGTCTTGCGCCGGCGTCCTGCGTAGCCGCTGAGAAGCGCCAGCGCACCGAAGGCGATGAAGGTCGGGACCGCGAGCAGCGTGCCGATCACGCCGTCCCACAGCCAGGACCCCAGGAGCCCGGAAAGGGCGGACTTCGCCGCCTCATGCGACGTGGGGCCGAGCTCCTTCCAGTGCCCGTCGAGGGACGTCGCCTTGAGCGGCCCCGCGCCATAGACCCAGGGGGTGGCGTCGACGACAAGTGCGATGGTCGCGATCAGGAGAAAGACGGCGGCAAGGAAGCGGAAGACGGCCATGGGGAGGGGTCTGGTCTGCTGGGACGGGGAGCGGAGGCGTCAGCTTAGCACGGCCGGCGAGAAAGGGCACGGGAGCGGCGTCTCGACCAGGATCGCTTCAGGCCCTATCAGCCTGAAGCGTGAATCCTCGGTCGCAGAAAAGCCCAGGATCGCTTCAGGCCCGATCCGTCTGCAGCGCGAATCATCGGGCCCGCGAAAGAGACGGAGCATGCCGCTTCTATCGGAAAGGATCCCGCTCCAGACGTGTTGCCTCGGGATCGGTTCTGGGTATAGTGCGCCGCTTCGGTTCGCCAAGGGGGCTTCGCTCCGGGTGCGGATCCGAGCTGCGGAGGGATGGCCGAGTGGTTGAAGGCGCACGCCTGGAACGCGTGTAGGCGGGCAACCGTCTCGTGGGTTCGAATCCCACTCCCTCCGCCAGTTCTTTTCGCTCACGCCCGCGCGGCGGGCTCCGCGAGGGCGGGCCACTTGGCCCGGGTCGCGTTGCTCCCGAGCCCTTCGGGTTGTGGCTGGAGTTCGAACTTAGTCCCATCAAGCGCATCAAGCTCATTGTCTGCCCATGTCGACGAGCGTCGATGTTTGACCGTATATTTCAGCATCTTAGCATGCTGTCCGTCTGGCGAGCGTTGGTGCGCGTCGAGCCACGTCGCGCAGGCAATTGTGGGCTGGAACATGGGCAGGGCTGCGGGCTGGCGGCAGGGCCGGTCACCAGCTAGCCGGACGACCAACAGGCTGACGGCGCTTCGGGTGCAAACCTTCAGAAGCCCGGCTACCATTGTGATGGCGACAGGCTCGGGTCATTCGCTGGAGGTGTGGCGCGCCGTCCATCCAAAGCCAAGCGCCGCCATTGCCAGGATTACGTTGACGGCAATGGCTATGGGATCGGCTGGGAATAGGCCGTGTGTGAAGGCATTGGCGGTGATGGCGCTGAGGAGAGCTACGGACGTTGAGCCGATCAGGAATTGCTTCAATCGCTGAGGCGGGATGATCGTGGAGGTGATGATCGACAGCACTGTGAACATCACGTACAGCACGGGGAGAGACGACGCGCCAATGTAGGCGCCGGTCGCCGCAAAGCACAATGCAGCCGGCTGTCCCCACACGACCGCGGTCCAGACACGCGTCCAGGTCTCCGAACCGCGGCCAAGGCTCCGTTGCCGTATGAGCCATATGTTCACGCCGGTGACGCAGATGCCGCATAACACGAGACCCAAGATCCCGTAGATCAATCGGGTCGTGAAGCCGCCGAATGTCCCAAAGTGCAGCGGTGTCAGCGCCCCGATCATCTGCTTTGCTGCCGGACCCTTGGCATAGCCGCCGGACCCGATGAAACGTCCGTCCGCCGCGAAATAGTATTCCTCTCCCCGTGCGAGATCCCCCGGCGCCGTCGCGATCAGCTTGATCAACTGCCCGGCCGTGCCGGCTTGGCCGATATCGACAAAATTGACCTTTGCAGGCGCATGCTCCGCTTCGACGTGGTGGATCAGCGCCGCGATATCGGGAAGCGGAGCCTGTGCCGTCTCGCGAGCTTGCGGTTGCGGACCGACAAGCTCGGTTAGCGCGCGCCGCATGTCGCCATCGTAGCCGAGCGGCAGCAGGACCGGCGCGACAATCCATACGAGGGCTAAAATCGTGCCCGTTAAGGCCACGGCGATATGAAAAGGGAGCGCCCAAACGCTCATCCTGTTGTGAAGGTCCGCTTCGGAGAGGCGTTCCGATCCGCCACGGCGCAAGTGGAACGCGTCGCGAAAAATGCGGGAGTGCGCACAAATTCCCGTGACGATCAAAGCGAGGAGAACGGCGCCGCTGAGACCGACGATCAGGCTGCCCCAGGGATAAGGGATGTGAAGATCGTCGTGAAGATGGACGACAAAATCGATCCACGGTGTGTGGACCGGTTCGGCCACCTTGCCGCTGTCATCGGCATAGCCCCCGCCGGCAGATTCGGGCAGCCTGATCTCGAACCTCGGCAGGTCGGGTTTGGGGCCGACGAGCATCACCCGCCCTCCGGCAGCTCCCCCCGGTTGCTCCAGCGCCAGCGCAGCGGCGTTCGCGTATCCTTCGGGGGAAACTGCCGTGACATGCGGCGCGGCGGGCTGCTCCCAGCGTCTGAACTCGGTGGCAAACACCGACAGCGTGCCCGTGAGGCACACTTGGTAGATCAGTGCGCCGAAGGCGAGGCCGAGCAGCGAATGGCCCGCAAGCGTGGCACGAACCAATGACGGGTTCCAGCGCATGCGTTGGCTGAGCCTCCATCCAATCGACGGTTCTAGAATAGGCGAGGAACAAGAACGGCCGCGCAGAACAGCGAGACACCCGCGCCGCCTATGGCCAACGTCTTCGCGCTGCGCACCGATATGGTCCAGGCCATGGCACAGGCCCAGACCAGCGGCAAGAGATAGAGGGTGACGATGACGCGGGTCTGCGCTTCGAAGGGCAGCAGCACGGCGAGCACGCCGCCGATCGCGAGCGCGATCGGTACAGTCAGGACGACGGACGCCAGAATTCTGGCGGTGTCGCGATAGGGAATGTCCCGACGCAAGGCAGAGACCTCGCGGACCGGGCGAGACAAGGGGGGCCGGACGGTCCGCCCCAAATACACGACGAGAAGAGCGGCAGGTGCGAAGCCTGCGATGGCGATCGGAATGCCGATCTCGCCGCCGAAACCCCAGACAGCGATCGCGACCGCCAGCGCCAGGCACGCGGCGGCCATCGAGGCGTACAAAGACCGCCGGTCGCCGAGCCATGCTTGTCGCAAGGCCCAGCTCCCGGCGAGGAGGCTCAGCGCGATCAGCGCCGTGGTGGTGATTGCCATGCCGCCGATCGCGTATCCCGTGTGTGACTTCAGAAGCGTCCGGTCAGCGTGAGGCCGACTTGGCGTTCGTCTCCCGCCATGCCGTAGGCAGGATAGAGCGGCGGACTGTCGATTCTCTCCACGGCCGTAAGATACTTCTCGTCGAACAGGTTCTTCGCGAACAGCGTGAGCGTGTAGTTCTCCCACTCCCAGCCTACCCGAGCGTCGACGACCGTATAGCTGTCCACGAACTGCGTCGGGCTGTTGTCGACGTCGCCCGTGCTGTAATATCCGTCGATATGGCGCACGTTGGCGCCCAGGAACCAGCCCGCCGCCGAGCGGTAGAGCGCGCCCGCCGCGAACGTATAGCCCGGCGCGTCCGGATACTCGTTGCCGGTGTAGTCCTCGCCGGGTCGATTGCCTCTTACGAAGTCGTCGAACTTGGACTGTAGCAAACCGAGAGAGGCAAAAAGCTGGAGAGGCGGGATCGGGCGCCAGCGCGCTTCGAACTCGGCACCATAGGCGTGGGAGGCAGCCGCGTTCAGGATCTCGCTCACGCGATAGGAGTTATCCAGCACCGCGACCTGCTGATCGGTGTAATCGTAGTAGAAGAAATTGGAGTTGAACTCGAGTGTCTTGTTCAGCCAGTTCGAGCGGTAGGACAGCTCGTACGCATCGAGATACTCGGGAGCGACGGTCGAGCTGCGGAACCCTCCGCCGGCTGCGGGCGGCAGCATGATCCACTGCTGGAAGCCTGTGCGGTAGCCCTTGTTGTAGGATACGCCGATCGTCTGGTTGTCCGTCACGTCGTACGAGATGCCGGCCTTGGGCAGAAATTCTTCGAACGTCGCCTTCGAATTGGTATTGGTCGGGACGTAGATGCTCCCCTGGTAGGGAATTCCAAAATAGTCGTAGAGCCAGTTGAAGGCGTCCATACCGACTGTGTTCTCGTCCGACTTGATCTCGTCCCTCAGCAGTCGGCCACCGGCGTTGAACACCCAGCGATCCCAGCGGTAGCGAAGGTCGGCATAGGCCGCGATGGTCGTTGTCTCTGAACCTGCCGTACCGTCCTGATACGGTAAGGTGATGTCCGGAAGCGACCGGCCTGTGAGATTGATGAGGTATTGGACGTCTGGAATCCCCCCAAGAAAGGGAATGTGGAGCGATGAGTCGTTGAACGCCTCGCGCTCGAACTTGCCGTAGAAGAGGCCGAGCACGCCAGAAAGCCCGTTGCCCTGATTGTCGATCTCAAGCCGCAGGTCCTGCGTAAAGTCCGACCCCGAAACATTGTCGCCGTTACGGATGAGCTCGGCGCCCGCAGCGGTGAAAATCTCGGAATCCGTTTCCGCATACCCTGTCACGCTGCGCAGCGTGAGCCCCGGTGCGAATTCATACGAGAGATCCGCAGCGTAGTTTTCGATGGTCGCTTCGCGGAAGTCCGTGAACGAGGACGTGTAATTCAACTCGCGGTCGAGGAAGTTCGGACCGGAGACGATCCCGCTGCCCGGCGCGTCGTGCGTGCGCGAAGCGGTGAACAGCGCGCTGAAGCCCGGCAGGCTGTCGGGCTCGATCAGCAGCTTGCCGCGCAGCGTGTCATATGCGTCGATCCCCATGTCGGCGTTCTCGGGATCGGTATAGCGGATGCCACGATCGCGCTCGGTTTTATAACCGGAGATGCGGAAGGCGGACTGTCCGGCAACGATCGGCGCGTTGAGCACAAACCCTGCACCATAAAGATCGTTGGTGCCGATCGTCCCCTCAAGGACACCGCCGAGCTTGTAGGTCGGATCGTTGGTCTTGACGACGACGGTGCCGCCGATCGCATTGCGCCCCTGCAGCGTCGACTGTGGCCCGCGTAGAACTTCCACCTGCTCGACGTCCCACAGCCCGCGCGCCCCGCGGCGCACCGCATCCGGGTTCTGGGTCACGCCATCGACCACGACGCCGATCGCCGGCACGCCGGAGATGTGTTGCAGACCCGTCAGGCCTTCGGAATTGAGGCCGCGCACGGCAAAGCCCGCGTTGGGATCCTGCGTCGTCGTGACGTTGGCCGCTTGACCGATGGCTTCGTCGAGATCGCGGATCTGCCGCTCGGAGATGTCCCGCCCGGTGATGACGCCGACGCTCGTCTGAGTGTCGCGCAGCGTGCGGACGACCTTCTCGCCTTCGATGACCTGCTGCGCGAGAGCCGGCTCCGTTCCGGTATCGGCCGCGACGCCAGACCGCTGCGTGCCCCTGCGGAGCGCGGTCTTCTTCACGTTGCGCTTGGCGGGGGCCTCGACGATCACGCCCGGAAGCTCGATCACCTCCCCTTCGGCCGACGCAGCGTCTTGAGCCATCGCCTGATAAGGCACCCCCGCGATAACCGCCACGGCGAGTGCCGATAAGCTAAACTTTGTAACAGACATCCCCCAAAACCCCTTATTCGACATGAAGTTGGGGACTTAAGACTCACCCGCAATAATTGTCTACTCTCAAAGTAGAGAAACATGTTGCGCGCGCGTCACAGACAGGAATGTTCGCGTCGAACACGTTCGTCGACGGACTGTTCTTCATTGGATGGGTCGCGACAGCGGACATGCTCTGAGGTGGCCGGCCTTACCCTTGAGCAAACGGCTCGTGCTCAACCCAGCAACGTACTCCGAATGACCCGAAGGCGTTTTCGCTGGCCGGAGGAATGCGGACATGCGGCGGACATTTATCCGTACGATGATCATGGAAGCCGTCCAACCTCGGGAATCTCGGCAGTGCCGGAGAAACCCGCCCGATCCGGCACCTGCCTATCTCAGGAACGCGCGGAACCGCCTCAGCGAGTACACAAAGAGCACCGCGCCGATCACGAACAGCGCGAGAAGCTGCGGCCAGACGACGTCGAACCCGGCTCCGCGAAACAGCACGGCCTGCGATAGCATCACGAAGTGCGTGTTGGGCGCGGCAAGCATGATGTTCTGGACGATGTCGGGCATGCTTTCGCGGGGCGTGGACGCACCCGACAGAACTTGCAGCGGCAGAAGAACGAGCATCAGCAGCAGGCCGAACTGGGGCATGGAGCCTGCGACCGTCGCAAGAAAGATCCCAAGCGACGTCGTGGCGAAAAGCAGGAGGGCCGTGCCTACGAAGAACAACGTCATCGATCCCTGCAGCGGCACCTGCAGCACCCCCTGGGCGATCGCCACGAGAGAGAATGTCGATGCGAGCAGCACCACGAGCCCCATCGACCAGATCTTGCTGATCATGATTTCAAGCGGGGTGACCGGCATCACGAGCAGATGCTCGATCGTGCCATGCTCGCGCTCGCGAATGAGGGCCGCACCGGCAAGAATGATCGAGAGCATCGTGATGCTGTTGATGATGCTCGTGATCGAGCCGAACCATCCCTTGTTGAGTTCGGGATTGAAACGCGATCTCAGCGACAACTCGACCGGCAGCTCCGCCGTGGCGCGGTAGCGCTGCAGGAACTCCCGGATCTCCCCGGACGCGATGCTCTGCACGTAGCCGCCGCCCGTGAACGCCTGCGACATGCGGGTGGCATCGACGTTGAGCTGGATCACCGGCGCGCGTCCGGCCAGGAGGTCGCGCTGAAAATTAGGTGGGATGTCCAACGCGAAGGTGTCGAGGCCGTTGTCCATGCGCCGATCCATTTTGGCCGCGTCGATCATGACCGGCTTCATGAAGTAGGGCGGATAGAACGATGTCGCGATTCGCCCCGAGAGCGGCGACCGATCCTCGTCGACGATGGCGATGGTCGCCCGGTTCAGCGTCTCCGGGATCGACGTCGCGGACGTGTAGACCGACATCGTGAACGAGAACACGATCAGGACCAGCATCACCGGATCCCGCGCGAGGCCGCGCAGCTCCTTGATGCCGAGTTGGACGACGTTGGACCATCGCATGGCTCAGCGCTCCTGCTTATGGAGGAGAAGCGTTCCGATCCCAATGAGGACCGGTACGCTGATTGCGAGCGGGATGAGCGAGCTGGTCAGCTCCTCGAAGCCGAGCCCCTTGGAGAAGACGCCGCGCGAGATCGTCATGAAGTACGTGGTTGGATAGATCTTGCTCACCAGGGCCCCGAAACCGTCGAGAGAGGAAACCGGGTCGATGAGCCCCGAGAATTGCACGGCCGGAAGCAGGGTGAGCAGAGATGTGGCGAAGATGGCGGCGAGCTGGCTCTTCATGAATGCGGAGATCACCAGACCGAGCGCGGTTGCCGCGGAGACATAGAGCAAGGCCGCGATGGTGAAGACGAGGAAGCTTCCCGTGAAGGGCACCTCGAAGGCGAAGACGGCGAAGGCGGCCAGGATGAAGAAATTCAGCATCGCGAGCGCGACGTAGGGCAATTGCTTGCCGAGCAGAAACTCCACGCGCGTCACCGGCGTCACATAGAGATTGGTGATGGAGCCGAGTTCCTTTTCGCGCACCACGCTGAGCGTGGCCAGCATGGCCGGGATCAGCATGAGCAGCAGGGGAATGACGGCAGGCACCATCGCGACCAGGCTTTTTAGGTCCGGGTTGTAGCGATAGCGGATCTCCAGCGCGAAATCGCCGAGCGCCGCATCGCGTCCGAGCGCCTCGCGCGCACGCGTCGTGATCCATGTCGCGTGCATGCCCTGGACGTAGCCTCGCACGGTCTCCGCCCGCATGGGATTGGAACCGTCGATCCAGCCGCCGACTTCGACGCTCTTCCCGCGCATGACGTCGCGGCCGAAGCCCGGCGGGATCTCGAGCGCGATGGAAAGTTCGCCGTTGCGCATCCGCCGGTCGAGGTCCTGGTAATCGGTGACGGGTGGTTTTTCGATGAAGTAGCGCGAGCCGGCGATGTCGAGCACGTAATCCCGGCTGAGGGTGGTATCGTCCCGGTCGAGCACGGCAAACGTGAGATCCTCCACGTCCATGCTGATTCCGAACCCGATGACGAACAGCAGGATCAGCGTGCCGAGCAGGGCCATCGTTGCGCGGATCGGGTCGCGTTTGAGTTCCACCGTCTCGCGCTGGGCATAGCTGAACATGCGGCGCGGATCGAAAAAGCGCCGTGCTTGCAGAGCGGATGCTGGAGAGGACGACGCTGCGGCGTGAGGTCGAGTGGCGTCAGGTGAAGCGATGGCGCGCCCGGTGTTGGAGGAGGACGCGGGTTGCTCGCCGATCGCCTCCTCCAGATAGGAGACGAACGCCTCTTCGAGCGTCTCCGCGCCGCGTGTTGCGATGATCGCTTTCGGCGTGTCGGAGACCAGAACCTTCCCGGCGTGCATCAGCGAGATGCGGTCGCACAGCTCCGCCTCGTTCATGAAATGCGTGGAGACGAAGATCGTTACGCCGTCCTTGCGGGAAAGCTCGCCGAGGATCTGCCAGAACCCGTCTCGCGCCACGGGGTCGACGCCCGATGTCGGCTCGTCCAGGATGAGGATGTCCGGGCCGTGGATCATCGCGACCGCCAGAGAGAGGCGTTGGCGAATGCCGAGCGGAAGGGCTCCCGGGAGAGTGTCGAGCACGTCGAGGAGATCGAACCGGCGCGCCATGTCCTCCACCCGTGCCGGGATCGCCTCCTCGTCCATCTTGAACAGGCGGGCGTGGAGATAGAGGTTCTGCGAGACGGTGAGCTCGCTGTAGAGCGAGAAGGCCTGGCTCATGTAGCCGACACGCTGGCGGACGGCCATGTCGTTCGGATCGACGGTCTGTCCGAAGAGCTTGGCCGTGCCTTCGGTCGCCGCCAGAAGCCCCGTCAGCATTTTCATCGTCGTGGTCTTGCCGCAGCCGTTCGAGCCGAGAAAGCCGAAGATCTCGCCGCGGGGAATGGAGAAGCTCACGGTGTCGACGGCGGTAAAATCGCCGAAGCGCATGGTGAGGTGCTCCGCCTCGATCGCATAGCCGTCTTCCGGGTGCGAGGCCCTGGCCGGAATGGAGACGGCCGTGTGATCCTTTCGCTCGGCCTCGGGAAGCAGCGCGATGAAGGCGGCATCGAGCGTGTCCGTCCCCGTCTGCGTCAGGATCTCGGACGGCGAACCCGTCGCAAGGATCTTCCCGGCGTTCATCGCGACGAGCCAGTCGTATCGCGCGGCCTCCTCCATGTAGGCGGTCGCGACGATCACGCTCATGCCCGGCCGTTCGGCGCGGAGGCGGTCGATCAGCTCCCAGAACTGACGCCGGGAGAGCGGGTCGACGCCGGTGGTCGGCTCGTCCAGGATCAGAAGATCGGGATCGTGGATCAGGGCGCAGCAAAGGCCAAGCTTCTGCTTCATGCCGCCCGAGAGTTTTCCCGCCGGTCGGTCGCGGAACGGCGCGAGGCCCGTGCTTTCGAGAAGACTTGCGATGCGCGTTTCGCGCTCGGCGCGATTCTGCCCGAAGAGCCGGCCGAAGAAGTCGACATTCTCGAAGATCGAGAGCGTGTGATAGAGGTTCTTTCCGAGCCCTTGCGGCATGTAGGCGATGCGTGGGCACACTTCGTCGCGATGCCTCGCCTCGCGCATGTCGTGGCCGAGGACGGTGAGCCGCCCGTCCTGCATCTTGCGCGCGCCGGCGATCAGAGAGAGCAGGCTCGACTTTCCGACCCCGTCCGGCCCGATCAGCCCCACCATGCGAGACGACGGGATATCGAGCGAGAGCCCGTCGAGCGCCGTCGTCGCGCCGTAGGTGAGGCGCAACCCCTCGAAACTTGCAACGTGCGAAGCAGCGGCCGTCGTCATTGAGCAACGTTTTGGTCGAGGCGGGAAGGCCAGGGCGCATCGGGATCCAGCCGGACATAGGCCATGCCCGGAAGGCCGGTCTTCACGCGTGTCAGATGCTTCTGCAGCAGGGCGGGCGGGATGTGCGCGCGCACGCGGAACATCAGCTTCAGGCGTTCGTCCTCGGTTTGCACGGTCTTGGGCGTGAACTGCGCAACGTCCGAGACGAACGAGACGGAAGCCGGAATGACGACATGCGGAATGGCGTCCAGCACGAGGCGAACCTCGGCACCGAGCGGGACGCGCCCGGCCTGCTGGGTCGGCAGGAAGAAGGTCATGTACACGTCCGAGACGTCGATCATGTTGAGGACGCGTCCGCCGCTCGCCAGCACCTCGCCGGGCTGAGCAACGCGGAACTGCACGCGCCCGTCCCGCGGCGAGGTCAGGGTGCTGTCCGCGATGTCCGCGTCGAGGCTCTCGATCGCGGCCTTGGCCGCTTCGACGGCTGCCTCGGCGTCGATCACCTGCGCCTTCGCCGATCCGATCGCGGCTTCGGAGGCCGCGAGCGCCGCCTGTGACGCTGCGAGCGCCGCCTTCGATCTTCGCTGCGTGGCCCGGTCGTCGTCCAGAACCTGCTGCGAGACGTTGTTGTTGCGGGCGAGATGCTCGGAGCGGGTCAGCCGGCTCTCGGCGGCGTCGAGCTCGGCCTGGCGCTGCTCGATGACGGCTTCCGCCGATGTCCGTTCCGCCTGGCGCTGGGCGACCAGGCTTCCGGCCGTCTCGATGGCGATCTCGGCGCGGCGAAGCTGGGCTTCGGCCTCGCGCTTGCGGGCCACGAGCTGGACGATATCCATCTGCGCGAGCGGCTGGCCGGCCCGGATGAAATCGCCCTCGCGGACGAGCACGTCCTTGAGACGGCCCCCGATTTTTGCCGAGATATCGATCTCGACCGCCTCGAGACGTCCGTTCCCGCTCGCGAATCCGTCCGGCAGGCTGTCGTCGGTGATCTGTTGCCAGATGAGATAGCCGAAGACACCCGCCAGGGCGGCGAGCGCGAAGAGCCTCTCTCTGCGTTCGAACTTCATGTTTCTTCCTCTGGTGAACGGCGCAGGCATAAGGGCATTGTCGCGCGCACGGCTCCTTGTTTTTCCTCAAAGCTCAGGCAACTTTCCGGCGCCGGACACTTGTGACGATAGAGCGAGGGCAGCCGGGATCCCGAGCATGTTCGTCGCCTCGGCGAAAATGCCGCAGACATGGGTGCACAGTGCCGAAAGCGCCGAACGACGTGCGAGGAGGGCGAGAGACGTGGCAGTCCGGCACGCCGTTGTCCACGACCTCCCGATCCGAAATCAAGCGTCAGATTGCCGGCTTGCTGTTGCAGGAAGATGGCGCGAGAACATGGGAACACCGTCCGTCCTCATCGTTTCCGATCGCACGCCCAGGGGTGCCCCTAAGTGCCGACCAACCCGGACAGCTCGCTCAAGATCCTCGTCATCGATGAGAACCCGATCCGCCGGGCGATCATCGAAACGGGCTTGGCCGAGGCAGGCTTCACCGCGGTCACGGTGCTGGCGAACACAACACGGCTGATCGACCATATCTACAAGCTCGATCCCGACGTGGTGCTCATCGACCTCGAGAACCCGAGCCGGGACGTGCTGGAGCAGATGTTCCAGGTCTCGCGCGTCGTGCGCCGCCCCATCGCCATGTTCGTCGACAAGAGCGACAAGAGCGAGATCGAAGCCGCCATCGAGGCTGGTGTGTCCGCCTACATCGTGGATGGCCTCAAGAAAGAGCGCGTGAAGCCGATCCTCGAGACCACGATGACGAGGTTTCGCGCCTTCACGCGCCTTCAGGCGGAGCTGGAGGAAGTAAAAGGCGCGCTCAAGGAGCGGAAGATCATCGAAAAAGCCAAGGGCATCCTGATGAGGCGGCGCGGCCTCGACGAGGAGAAGGCCTACGAGCTGTTGCGCACCACGGCCATGTCACAGGGTCGGCGGATCGCGGACGTGGCGCAAGCGTTGGTCAGCTCCGCTGACCTGCTCGGCGATTAGGGAGGGGGCGATGGTCGACGCTGCGAACGGGAGCGCCGGGATAAAACCGAGAGATGTCCACGTCGGCTTCATGCCGCTGACCGACTGCGCGCCGCTCGTCGTCGCCTCGGAGCTGGGTTTCGACCGGCGCCACGGGCTCAATCTCGTCCTTCATCGCGAGGTCTCCTGGGCCAACATCCGCGACAAGCTCGGCGTCGGCAATTTCGATTGTGCCCATATGCTGGCCCCGATGCCCGTCGCCGCGGCCTTGGGGCTCGGCCGCGCGTCCGATCTGATCGTGGCGCCCATGGCGCTGAGCTTGAATGGCAACGCCATCACGGTGTCCCATCGGCTCTATGCCGAGATGCTCGCCGCGGACGAAGCCGCGACCCGCGCCGGTGGGATGTCGGCGGCGCGTGCCGTCGCCCGTGTCGTGCGCGCGCGCCAGCAGCAGGGCCGCGAGCCACTGACGCTGGGCATCGTCTATCCGTTCTCGTGCCACAACTACGATCTGCGCTACTGGCTGGCAGCGGCGGGCATCGATCCCGACAACGACGTGAACCTGATCGTCGTGCCGCCGCCGCTCAGCGTCGACGCGCTGAGGACCGGCCGCGTCGATGGCGTCTGCGTGGGGCAGCCGTGGAACAGCGTCGCGGTGTCCGGGGGCGAAGGCGTGATTGTCGCGACGAAGAACGAGCTCTGGGCCATGAGTCCGGAGAAAGTCCTTGGCGTGCGCGAGGAGTGGGCCGCGAAGAATCCGGCGCTGGTGGCGGATCTCGTGCGCGCGCTCGTAACGGCGTGTCGGTGGCTCGACGAGCCGGAGAACCGGCGGGAAGCGGCCGGCATCCTCGCGCGCTCCGAATACGTCGGCATTCCGGAACCGATCCTGGCAGGGCCGTTGACGGGGGCGTTGACGCGCGGCGGAGGGCAGGCGCCGATCGCCGATCCCGACCTCGTCGTCTTCCACCGCGGATTTGCGAACTTCCCGTGGCACTCGCACGCCCTGTGGATGCTGACCCAGATGATCCGCTGGGGGCAGGTGAGCGAGCCCTTCGACCTCAAGGCGCTGACGGAGCGGGTGTTCCGCACAGACCTCTATCGTGATGCCGTCGCCGGCCTGGACGTACCCGTGCCCGCGTCCGACGCCAAGCGTGAAGGCGGCGAAGCCGACGGCCGTTTCTTCGGAGCCGAGAGCTTCGATCCGGCCGCGCCGCTCGCCTATTTGGCCGGTCTCTCCATCCGCAACAGCGGAACGGACCTTGCCGCTTTCGCTCCATTCAATCCGTGAGGCGTGGGACGCACGGTTGCTGAAGCCTGCGGCAAACACCGCGTGCGGTGCACAATAATCGCGCAAGTGCCGTCGGCGTGCACCGGATCTTCAAGATCCATAACAATCTGAAAATCAAACAAAATATCAAGAAATTCAAGTTGGCACGATCCTTGATTTAGGAGGATCAGCGCGGCTCAACGGCGGGCCGCAGTCCATTCCAGGCAGCGCTGCCTCGACGAAACGGGACCGATAGTCGGTGCCCGCTTTGCTCGATGCAGCGCTTTTTCATTTTTCGGTCCACGCCGCGGGAGGCGCGGGCCATGGCGGAGGATCATTGATGGCAGGTTCGAAGAGGGCGGGTGCGAAGGGGCAAGGTCGCGTGTCGCGCCGGTCGCTGATGAAGGGCGGCGCGACGGCGGCACTGGTCGCGGCGGCGAAAGCGCTCGTGCCGGGCGGCGCCACCGTCGCATGGGCGGCGGGTCCCGAGACCACGAAGGCTGTGCTCGGCTACATCGCGCTGACCGATGCGGCAGCTCTCATCATCGCGCAGGAAAAGGGCCTGTTCGCGAAGCACGGCTTACCCGACGTTCAAGTTCTGAAGCAGGCGTCCTGGGGCGCGACGCGCGATAATCTCGTGCTCGGCTCCGAGAAGAACGGCATCGATGGCGCACACATACTCTCGCCCATGCCGCTCTTCATGACGGCCGGCAAGATGACCCAGAACAACGTGCCGGTGCCGATCAGCATTCTCGCGCGCCTCAACTACGACTGCCAGGGCATCTCGGTCGCGAAGGAATACGAGGCGCTGACCGTCGGCACCGATGCCTCGGCCCTCAAGGAGGCCTTCGCCAAGAAGCGCGCCGAAGGCAAGGACGTGAAGGTCGCCATGACCTTCCCCGGCGGCACGCACGATCTCTGGATTCGCTACTGGCTCGCAGCCGGTGGCATCGATCCCGACCAGGACGTGTCCACCATCGTCGTGCCGCCCCCGCAGATGGTCGCGAACATGAAGGTCGGCAACATGGACGCGTTCTGCGTCGGCGAGCCGTGGAACGAGCAGCTCGTCAACCAGGGCATTGGCTTCACGGCCTGTACGACGGGCGAGATCTGGTTCCGTCACCCCGAGAAAGCGCTCGGCATGCGTGAAGCGTGGATCGAGCAGAACCCGAAGGCAGCCCGTGCGCTGCTGATGGCCGTCATGGAGGCCCAGCAGTGGTGCGAGCAGATGGAGAACAAGGACGAGCTCGCAGCGCTCCTCGGCAGGCGGCAGTGGTTCAACGTGCCGCCAGCCGACATCATCGGCCGCCTCAAAGGTGACATCAACTACGGCCGCGGACGCAGCGAGTCCGGCACCAATCTGCTGATGAAGTTCTGGGATGACGGCGCCGTCTCCTACCCGTTCAAGAGCCACGACGCATGGTTCGTGGCGGAGAACGTGCGCTGGGGCAAGTTCGAGCCGGACACCGACATCAAAGCCCTCGTCGACAAGGTCAACCGCGAGGACATCTGGCGCGAGGCCGCGGCCGCAATCGGCGTGACGCCGCCGCCGAGCCCGTCGCGCGGACCGGAGACCTTCTTCGACGGCAAGGTGTTCGATCCCGAAGATCCCGGCGCCTACCTCGCGTCCCTTGCGATCACGCGCCTCGCCGCCTGATCCCGCGCCCCCGAACAGGAGCTTCATGCGATGAACGCGATGCCCGCACGTCCCGTGCTGATCAATGCCGCATCCGGCGCGGCGCCCACCGCAAAATCCGGGGTCCCTCCAAAGCCTTCGGAAACGAAAGTGCTGGCCCTCAAGGCGCCGCCGAATGCCTATGTGACGCGCCTGCTTGGCGCATGTCGTGAAACCGCGTCCACGGTGATACCGCCTCTCGTGGTCTTGGCGATGCTGCTGCTCGTCTGGCAGCTCGCGACCGACAAGCCGGGCGCCACGCTGCCGTCGCCCATGAAGATCTGGACCGAAGCCAACGATCTCATCGTCTCGCCCTTCTTCGTCTACGGCCCGCAGGATATCGGCCTCGGCTGGCGCGTGCTGACCAGTCTCGAGCGCGTGGCGTACGGCTTCGGCCTCGCGGCGATCTTCGGCATTGTCGTCGGCGCGATCATTGGCCAGAGCGTATGGGCGATGCGTGGCCTCGATCCGATCTTTCAGGTGCTGCGCACGGTGCCGCCGCTCGCGTGGCTGCCGATATCGCTCGCGGCCTTTCAGGACAGCGGCCCGTCTGCCGTGTTCGTGATTTTCATAACCGCGGTCTGGCCGGTGATCATCAACACCGCCGTCGGCATCCGCAACATCCCGCAGGACTACCGCAACGTCGCCGAGGTGCTGCGCCTCAACCCGATCGAGTACTTCTGGCGCATCATGATCCCGTCCGCCGCGCCCTACATCTTCACGGGGCTGCGCATCGGCATCGGGCTCTCCTGGCTCGCCATCGTTGCCGCCGAGATGCTGACCGGTGGCGTCGGCATCGGCTTCTTCATCTGGGACGCGTGGAACTCTTCGCGCCTCTCCGACATCGTCGTCGCGCTCATCTACATCGGCATCGTCGGCTTCGTGCTCGACCGGCTGGTGGCCATGATTGGCCGCATCGCCACGCGCGGCACCGCCAACGCCTGAGGAGAACTCCATGACAACGACGGAAAAGCCGTTTCTGCAGATCGAGGGCGTGCACAAGACCTTCCGCCGCGGTGGAACGGAGACGGAGGTGCTCCACGACATCAGCCTCGACATCGCCGAGGGCGAGTTCGTCTCGATCATCGGCCATTCGGGCTGCGGAAAGTCGACGCTGCTGAACCTGATCGCAGGCCTGACGCGTGTCACGACCGGCGCCGTTCTGCTCGAAGACCGCGAGGTCAACGATCCCGGCCCCGAGCGCGCGGTCGTGTTCCAGAACCATTCTCTTCTGCCGTGGCTCACCGTTTACGAGAACGTGCACATCGCCGTGAACAAGGTGTTCGGCAGGGCCAAGTCCCGAGCGGAACGCCACGACTGGACGCTGCACAACCTCGATCTCGTGCAAATGGCCCACGCCAAGGACAAGCGACCTGCCGAGATCTCCGGCGGCATGAAGCAGCGCGTCGGCATCGCCCGCGCGCTCGCCATGGAGCCTAAGGTTCTTCTGATGGACGAGCCGTTCGGCGCGCTCGACGCACTGACGCGGGCGCACCTGCAGGATTCGGTCATGCAGATCCACGCACGCCTCGGGAATACGGCGATCATGATCACGCACGACGTTGATGAGGCTGTCCTCCTGTCGGATCGCATCGTGATGATGACGAACGGCCCCTCGGCGCGCATCGGCGAGGTGCTCGATGTGGACCTGCCGCGCCCGCGCAAGCGCTTGGAGCTGGTTGCCGACACCCGCTACATCCACGCGCGCGAAGCGGTGCTCAAGTTCCTCTACGAACGTCATCGCTTTGTGGAAGCGGCGTAAGCGAGGGGCAAGATGAGCGAGCCTCTCGTCATCGTCGGGAACGGCATGGCCGCGACGCGCCTCGTCGAGGAGCTGACCACGCGGGTGCCGGGAAAGTACGCGATTGCGGTCGTCGGCGACGAGCCGTCGCTCGCCTACAATCGCGTGCTGCTCTCGTCCGTGCTTGCGCGCGAAGTTGAAGCCGGGAGCATCGAGCTCAAACCCGCCCAATGGTGGCGCGACCGCGGCGTCACGCTTGTGTACGGCCGGCGTGCGGTCGAGATCGACACGCGCCAGCGGTTCGTGCGGCTCAGGGGCGGCGCCAGGCTCGGCTACGGCAAGCTCGTCATCGCCACCGGCTCCGAGGCCGTGCGCCTGCCGTTGCCCGGCGCCGACCTGCCCGGCGTCGTGACGTTCCGCGACAAGTCCGACGTCGCGACGCTGCTGGAACGGGCACGGCCGGGCGCGCGCGCCGTCGTGATCGGCGGCGGGCTGCTGGGTCTCGAAGCGGCCTACGGCCTCATGAAGGCCGGGATGCACGTTTCCGTCGTCCATCTCATGGACCGATTGATGGAGCGTCAGCTCGATCCCCGCGCCGGCGAGCTGTTGAAGCAAGCCATCGAGGCGCGCGGCATCGAGGTGGTACTCAATGCCGAAAGCGAAGCAATCCAGGGTCGCCGCAAAGTCGCGGGCCTCCGGCTGAAGGACGGCCGCAACATCGCGGCCGATCTCGTGGTCATGGCGGTCGGCATCCGGCCGTGCGTGCAGATCGCGCGCGGCGCGGGGCTTGATGTCGGGCGCGGCATCGTTGTCGGCGACGATCTGCAAGCCAGCGCTCCTGGTGTCTACGCTCTCGGCGAGTGTGCCGAGCACCGCGGCATCTGCTACGGCCTCGTCGAGCCCGCGTACGAGCAGGCGCGCGTGCTGGCGCGCAATCTGGCAGGCGAAGACGCGCACTACGCCGGCTCGCTTCTGTCCACGAACCTGAAGGTCTCCGGCGTCAGCGTATTCTCGGCCGGCGATGTCCTCGGCGCTGCGAATACCGACTCCATCGTGTTGTCCGATCCCGGACGCGGCACTTACCGCAAGCTCGTGATCGGCGAGGGCCGCCTCGAGGGCGCGGTGCTGATCGGCGATACGAGCGATGCGCTCTGGTACCTCGATCTCATCCGGTCGGGCCGCCCGGTCTCGGCCCTCAGGAGCGATCTCGTGTTCGGCCGCGCGTTCGCCGAGCCGAAAGCCCAGGCGGCATGATGAGCGGGGAAACCATGACAGCCGAGTTCTCGACGGAGCAGAAGCGCTATCTCGAAGGCTTCGTATCGGGCGTGCAGGCCGGGCGCGTCGCGCGCGGCATGTCGCCGATCGGATCGGGCAGCCCCGCTCCTGCCGAGCCGATGGGCCCCGACGCCGCGCATTTCAAAGCCCAGGAGAGCACGAAGGCGAAAGGCAGGAAGCTCGCCGACCAGGAGAACTGGAAGCGCGAGGAGAACCCCTTCGACGCCTATGCCCGCTTCAAGGCGCAGGCGGAGCGGGGAGAGTATCCGAAGCCGCCCGACAACTTTCGCTGGCGCTACTACGGCCTGTTTTACGTTGCGCCCGCGCAGAACAGCTACATGTGCCGCCTGCGCATCCCGAACGGCATCCTCACGCACTGGCAGTTCGCCGGCCTCGCCGACGTGGCCGAGCGTTTCGGCGGCGGCTACGCCAACGTCACGACGCGCGCCAACATCCAGATCCGAGAGATCGAAGCGGCCAACGCCGTGAACGTCGTCGAGGCAGTGCAGGATCTGGGGCTCTCGTCGCGGGGCTCCGGCGCCGACAACATCCGCAACGTGACCGGCACGCCGACGGCCGGCATCGACCCATTCGAGCTGCTCGACACGCGACCCTATGCGCGCGAATGGCACTTCCACGTGTTGAACGATCGCTCGCTCACCGGCCTGCCGCGCAAGTTCAACGTCGCCTATGACGGCGCCGGTCAAATCGCCGCTCTCGAAGAAACCAACGACATCGGCTTCCAGGCCGTGAAGGTGGAGGACGGCGGGTCCGTTCCCGCCGGCATCTACTTCCGCCTCATGCTGGGCGGCATCACCGGCCACAAGGACTTCGCGCGTGATACGGGCGTCATCCTGGAGCCGTCCGAAGCGACGCGCGTGGCCGATGCGATCGTGCGCGTCTTCATCGACAGCGGGGACCGCACCAACCGCAACAAGGCCCGCCTCAAGTACGTGCTCGACGAGTGGGGCTTCGACAAATTCCTGGAGGCGGTGGAAGCGAAGCTCGGTGCACCGCTCACGCGCGTGGACGCGCGCCACGTCAAACCGCGCCGGGCGCCGGATCGCTTCGCTCATATCGGGGTGCACGCCCAAAAACAGGCCGGCCTCAACTGGATCGGCGTCGTGCTCCCGGTCGGAAAGCTCACCTGCGAGCAGATTCGCGCGGTCGCAGCACTCGCGCGAGAGCTCGGTGACGGCGATATCCGGCTCACCGTATGGCAGAACCTGATCGTCTCCGGCGTGGCCGATGCAAACATCCCGGCCGCGCTCGAGCGCATCAAGGCGATGGGCCTCGCCGCGGAAGCTTCATCCGTCCGCGCCGGTCTCGTCGCCTGCACGGGCAGCACAGGCTGCAAGTTCGCCGCCGCCAACACCAAGGGCACGGCGGAGGCCATCGCACGCTACGTCGAAGGGCGGCTCGCGCTCGATACGCCCGTGAACATCCACCTCACCGGCTGCCACCATTCCTGCGCGCAGCACTACATCGGCGACATCGGTCTGATCGGCGCCCGCGTGCCGGTGGGTGACGACGGCGACACGGTCGATGGCTTTCACATTCTCGTCGGCGGCGGCTCGGGTGCGGACGCGACCATCGCGCGCGAGATCCAGCGCGACGTAAAGAGCGAGGACTGTCCCGCCGCCGTCGAGCGTCTGCTCGGCGCCTATCTCGCGCATCGCGCGGGCCCTGCCGAGACGTTCTTCGCCTTCGCCAACCGGCACGATACCGACACGCTGCAACGCCTCGCCGGGGAGTATGCGCCATGACCATACAGACGCCGCCGCCGGGCCTCTCCACGCTGATCCCCGAAAACGCGCCGTTCTCGATAGAGCAGCGCGCCTGGCTCAACGGCTTCTTCGCCGGCATGCTGTCGCTCGACGCGGTCGCCGCGCCCGCCACGTCCGCGGATCTCGGCGCAGCGGGCGTTGCCGCGGCGGGCGATGATGGTGCCACGCCCTGGCACGACCCGACGATCGAGATCGACGAGCGGATGAAGCTCGCCGAAGGCCGCCCCCTCGCCCGGCGCATGATGGCGGCTATGGCCCAGCAGGACTGCGGCCAGTGCGGCTACAATTGCGAGGACTACGCCAAAGCCATTCATGAGCAGGCCGAGCCGCGCCTCAATCTCTGCGCGCCGGGCGGCAAGAGCACGGCGCGGATGCTGAAGACGCTCGTCGAGGAGATGGGCGGCGGTGTTCTCGACCCCGACGAGAAGAAAGCGAAGGACGAGGCCAAGCCTGCCGCATCCGACGACGCGCGTCCGGGCTATTCGCGCGAGCAGCCCGTCCCCGTGCGCTTCGTCTCGCGCCAGCGGCTCAACGGCGAAGGCTCCGAGAAGGTCACCAACCACATCGAGATCGATCTCAGGGAAAGCGGCATCGTCTACGAGCCGGGCGACAGCCTCGGCCTCTTTCCGGAGAACGATCCGGGTCTCGTCGACGCGATCCTCTCCGCCATCGGCGCGCCGCCGGACTTTCCGATCGGCGACAAGACGCTACGCGACGCACTGATCAAGGACACGGCGCTCGCCCCCGCGCCCGATGCACTCTTCGAACTGATCTCGTATCTCACCGGCGGCGAACGCAAGCGCAAGGCGCGCGCGCTGTCCAAAGGCCAAGACCCGGACGGCGACGCCGAAACCCTCGACGTCCTCGCCGCACTCGAAAAGTTTCCCGGCCTGCGCCCCGATCCCGAAGCGTTCTACGAGGTGCTTGAGCCGCTGCAGCCGCGTCTCTATTCGATCTCCTCGTCGCCACGTGCGAACCCCGGTTACGTCTCGCTCACCGTCGACACCGTACGATACGAGATCGACGGCCGTGCGCGCCTCGGCGTGGCGTCCACGTTCTGCGGCGAGCGCATCGCGCCCGGCACGGAGCTGCGCGCCTATGTGCAGAAGGCGCACGCCTTCGCGCTCCCCAAGGACACCACGACGCCGATCGTCATGGTCGGGCCGGGAACCGGCGTCGCGCCGTTTCGCGCCTTCCTTCAGGAGCGCCATGCGACGAAGGCCGAAGGCCCCGCCTGGCTGTTCTACGGCCACCAGCGACGCGCCACGGATTTCTTCTATGAGGCCGAGCTCGGCCTCCTGCAGGAAGCCGGAACGCTCACGAAGCTGTCGCTCGCATGGTCGCGCGATGGAGACACGAAGGTCTACGTGCAGGACCGGATGCGCGAGGAAGGCGCCGAGCTGTTCGCCTGGCTCGAAAAAGGCGCGCATTTTTACATCTGCGGCGATGCGAAGCGCATGGCGAAAGACGTGGAGACCGCGCTGGCCGACATCGTGGCCGAGCACGGAAAGACGTCGCCCGAAGATGCGAAGGCTTATGTCGCGGCCTTGAAGAAGGTGGGCCGCTACCAGGCCGACGTCTATTGAGAGGCGACATGAACGCACCCCCCTCGCCGCCGGCCGTCAAGACGACCTGCCCCTATTGCGGCGTCGGGTGCGGCGTGCTCGCCCGCCCCGATGGCTTCGGCGGCGCGCAGATCCAGGGCGATCGCGAGCATCCAGCCAACTTCGGCCGCCTGTGTTCCAAGGGATCCGCCTTGGGGGAAACGCTCTCGCTCGACGGACGCCTCCTTCATCCGATGATCCGCAACGGTGATGGCAACCTCGCCCGCGCAACGTGGGGCGACGCGCTCGACAAGGTCGCCCAAGGCTTCAAGGATACCGTCGCGCGGCACGGCCCGGACGCGGTCGCGTTCTACGTGTCGGGTCAGCTTCTCACCGAAGACTACTACGTCGCCAACAAGCTGATGAAGGGCTTCATCGGCTCCGGCAACATCGACACCAACTCGCGGCTGTGCATGGCGTCGTCCGTGGCCGGGCACCGGCGCGCCTTCGGGTCGGATACGGTGCCGGGATGCTACGAGGATCTCGACCAAGCCGACCTTCTCGTGCTCGTCGGATCGAACGCAGCATGGTGTCACCCGATCCTCTATCAGCGCATGGCGAAGAACAAGCGCGAGCGCGGCGCGCGGATGGTCGTCGTCGATCCTCGCGCGACGCCGACATCGGACGACGCCGACCTTCTGATCCGGATCGCGCCGGGCATGGATTCCGTGCTGTTCTGCGGCCTGTTCGCGCATCTCGCCGACAAAGGCGTGCTCGACCGCGCCTTCCTGCGCGACCACACGGCGGGATATGCCGAGGCGCTGGCCCGTGCCCGCCACATCGCGCCCGACATCGACGCCGTGGCGGAACGCTGCGAGGTCCCCCGCGCGGACATCGAGACGTTCTTTTCCTGGTTCGCGGAAACCGGGCGGAGCGTCACGCTCTACTCGCAGGGCGTCAATCAGTCCGCGCAGGGCACCGACAAGGTGAACGCGATCATCAATTGTCACCTCGCGACGGGCCGCATCGGCCGGCCCGGCACGGGGCCGTTCTCGCTCACGGGCCAGCCGAACGCGATGGGCGGCCGCGAGGTCGGCGGCCTCGCCAACCAGCTCGCCGCCCACATGGATTTCGACGCCGAGAGCATCGCCCGCGTGCGCCGCTTCTGGAACGCGCCGGCCGTCGCCGAGCGTCCCGGCCTCAAGGCCGTCGAGCTGTTCGAGGCGGTCGCGCAAGGGCGCATCAAGGCGCTCTGGATCATGGCGACCAACCCCGTCGTGAGCCTGCCGCGCGCGGACGCGGTGCGAAGCGCGCTGCGCGAGCTCGATCTCCTCGTCGTCTCGGACGTCGTGGCGCAGACGGATACGATGGCGTCCGGCCCGCACGTGGTGTTGCCGGCTTCGGGCTGGGGTGAAAAGGACGGCACCGTCACCAATTCCGAGCGTCGCATCTCGCGCCAGCGCGCCTTCCTGCCGCAGGCAGGCGAAGCGAGACCCGATTGGTGGATCGTGAGCGAGGTCGCGAAGCGCATGGGCTTCGCTGACGCCTTCGACTACGCCTCGCCCGCCGACATCTTCCGCGAGCACGCCGCGCTGACGGGGGTCGAGAACGAAGGCACGCGAGACCTCGACGCCTCCGGTCTCGCGACCATCTCCGACGAGGAGTATGCACGCTGCGATCCCGTGCAGTGGCCCGTCACCGAAAAGGACGCGCCGGGCGAGAAGCGGCTGTTCGCATCCGGCGGCTTCTTCACGCCCGACCGTCGCGCGCGCTTCGTGGCCGTCGCCGATCCCAGGCTCGCCGCCACGCCCGGCCGGCTCCTTCCGTTGCTCCTCAACACCGGCCGCGTGCGCGACCAGTGGCACACGATGACGCGCACCGGCAAATCGCCGCGTCTCGGCGCGCACATCGACGAGCCGTTCGTCTCCATCCACCCGGAGGATGCAGACGCCTTCGATGTCGCGGACGGCGGGTTCGCGCGCATCTCGACGCTGCACGGAAGCGCCGTGCTGCGCGTCGTGATCTCGGACGCGCAGCGCCGAGGCGAAATATTCGCCCCGATCCACTGGAGCGCCGCGACGGCGTCCGACGCACGCATCGGCGCGCTCGTCCAGCGCAGCTACGATCCCATCTCGGGCCAGCCCGAGATGAAGGCGACGCAGGCGACCGTTGCGCCTGTCACCTATCCGTTGCATGGCTTCCTGCTGTCGCGGAAGCCGGTCGAGATGCCGGCGAATGTCTGGTGGGCCCGCTCGGCCGTCGAGGGCGGCTTCGGCTACAGGATTGCCGCGCACGGGACCGGCGCGCATTGGTCGGACATCGCCAAGCAACTCCTTCCCGAAGAGAACGATCTGGTGGAGTTGCTGGATGAAGCGCAGGGCCGGTATCGCGCGGCCCTCGTGCGCGATGGCACGCTGGAAGCCTGCGTGTTTCTCGCAAAGCGGGAGGATGCGCTGCCGGGCTGGGCCTGGCTCAAACAGCAGCTTGCCGAGCCGAAACTTGCGGAGACTGCGCGCCGGGCCCTGCTCGCGGGCCGCGCACCGGAAGGTGGTGCGGATCACGGACCGCTGGTCTGCGCGTGCTACGGCGTCGGACGCAATCAGATCTGCAGCGTGATCGAGAAAGGCGTGGCGCGCTCTGTCGAAGAGATTGGCGCAACCCTCAAAGCCGGCACCAATTGCGGATCGTGCCTGCCCGAGCTGCGCCGTCTCGTGGCGGACACGAAAGCTGGCGCTGCCGTCGCATAAAAAATAAAAAGCGCCTCTCCCGCTCGCGTGCCGAACGGGAGAGACATACGCCTCAAAAGTTGATGAGCCCGCCGAAGCTCACGAAGTCGGCATCCTTGAAATCGCCCAGCCCCTCGACGTCCGCCTGATAGCGCTGGTACTTGAGGTAGAGCGTCATCGCGGCCGCGTCGATCTCCTGCGCCACGCCGCCGCCGAACCGCTCGAGCGTGCTTCCCGTCGCGCCGGCCGCCAATGCGACGGGGCCGAGCTGATCTTCATAGGCGGCATAGTCGCCGTAGACGATGGTCGCGCCGAGCGGCGTCCACGTCCGCCGAAGGCCCGCCTTCACATAGTAATGCTCGCTGTCCGGCTGGATGAAGCCGTTGGCCAGCACCGTGCCGTTGTTGTCCTCGCGGCCGTACGCACCGTGCACGAAAAGCCCCGTGGCAAGATGCTCGGCGTAGCCGCCGGCCTGGAAGAAATGCGAATCCTTGCCGGCCTGCGTCGCGACGAAGCCCGTCACCGTTTCGGTCGTCATCTCCGTGTAGCCGGCACCGAAGGCGAGCTTGAAGCCCGCGATCTCGCCCGCGTAGCGCAGCGCGATCTCCCAGAAATCGTCCTCGCCCCAGCTCGCGGACGCCATGAACCCGCCGAACACCGGCGTGTCGTAGCGCACGCCGTTCATGACGATGCCGTTGCAGTCGCCGCCGAGCGGCGCGCCCTGCGTGTAGCAGAAACCGAGCTGACCCCACGTCACCGGCGAAAGCGCGCCGCCGGCGTCCCTCAGGCCGAAGTGGGGAAACCCGGCCAGAAAAGTGTAGTTGTCGATGATCTGCGTGCCGGAGAGATCGGTGAACATGGCCGCACTCTTGGCCGCGTGCGCAAGGCGCCCGACGCTCAGCTTGCCGAACGTGTCGCTCTCCACGTACCAGAACGACATCTGCACGTTGAGCCCGTCGTTCCGGAACGGGTTGTCCTGGGTGATCGCGCCTGCGCCTGGGCTCCCTCCGAACGCGTTGCCGGTGAGATCCTGGATACGCATCAGATAGCCCGCGCTCCAGCCCGGCGCGATGGCGGCCTTGCCGTTGAGCCTGAAATGCGAGGCCTGCGTCGGGCCCAGGCCGTGGATGTAGGCGTTGCGCTCGACGCCGTCGTCCCAGACGGTGATTTCCTGCGCGATATAGCCCGAGATCGTGAGCGAAACCTTGCGGTTGCCTTTGCGCGCCGTCGTGGCTTCGAGCTCGGCGATCCGCTCCTCGAGGTCGGCGCAGCAGTCACCCCCCAGATCGGCCGCAGCAGCGGCGGTGCCGCCGGACGCGGCGGACGCCAGGGAGAGTGAAATCAGTGCGCATGCACGAAGTGTCGTTGTGATCATTGGTCTTCCGCCGAACGTTTGCGATGCGGGGAGCCTAGGAGAAAGCCCTCGCCCTACCGAAGAAATTCAGGCCGTCTGGCGCGGCCTCCGGGACGGTGTGATCCCGATGCAGCAGTTTGCAGGTCGGATAGGCACATTGCCTGTCTGTTGGGCCGTTACGGGCCTCCGGCGGCCGCCGCAGGAGGTCCCGGGTGCCGTTCAGACCCCGCGTGACGCGTGGTCGCGCGTTTTCGACAACCCTTTGGAAACCTTGCCGCTTCAGGGTGCGTTGATGCGGGTCAAGGGCAGCGTGCCGAGGCCCTGCCAATATGCTCTGAGATGGTATCGGTCTAACGAGGTTCGGATGACGAAAAGGTCCACGGCGCGGCGGATGGATGTCGTGCGCGACGAACCGGCAGCCCCCGCCAGGCCTGCCACCCGGCCGCTGCCTCCTCCTCCCCCGCCCTTGCATGAGGAAGACCACGGCAGCGAGACGTATCGCGCCATCGACCGCATGCGTGAGGCGTTCTCCGCGCATCTCTCCGCAGGCATTTCACCGGCGTCGCTCGCGCTGGCCCTGTTCGACTGGTCGATTCATCTCGCCTCCGCTCCGGGCAAGCGGATGGAGCTCGCCGACAAGGCGTTCCGCAAGTGGATGCGCCTCGCCACGTATATGGCCGCCGCGAGCGCGCGCCCTGGCATCAAGCCGTGCATCGAGCCTCTTGCGGGCGACGATCGCTTCCGTGGAGAGGCGTGGCGTAAGCACCCCTATTGCTGTTGGGCGCAGGGGTTCCTGCTGACGCAGCAATGGTGGCACAACGTGACGCGCGACGTGCCCGGCGTCATGCCGCATCACGAGGACGTGGTATCCTTCGCAACCAGGCAGATCCTCGATATCTACGCGCCGTCCAACAACCTCTTCACCAATCCAGAGGTGATCGAGCGCACGATGGCGACCGGTGGCGCCAACCTCGTTCAGGGCTTCCAGAACTGGCTGGACGACGTGAACCGCCTCGCATTGGGGCAACCGGCGGTCGGCACCGAGAACTTCAAGGTCGGCGAGGACGTGGCCGTCACGCCCGGAAAGGTCGTCTACCGCAATCACCTGATCGAGCTTATCCAGTACAGCCCGACGACCGAAAAGGTTCGCGCCGAGCCTCTGCTCATCGTGCCGGCGTGGATCATGAAGTACTACATCCTCGATCTGTCGCCCCAGAACTCACTCGTCCGCTATTTGGTAAGCCAGGGACACACGGTCTTCTGCGTGTCGTGGCGCAATCCGACCGCCGAGGATCGCGACCTCGACATGGACTATTATCGCCGTCGCGGCGTGATGGCCGCCCTCGATGCCGTGAGCGCCATCGTGCCCGACCGGAAGATCCACGCCGTCGGCTACTGCCTGGGCGGCACGATGCTGGCGATCTCGGCGGCAGCCATGGCGCGGGCGGGAGACGATCGTCTCGCGTCCATGACGTTGCTTGCAGCGCAGACCGATTTCACCGAGCCGGGCGAGCTTGCGCTGTTCATCGACCACAGCCAGATGCACTTCCTCGAAAGCATGATGTGGAACCGGGGCTATCTGTCGGCCGATCAGATGGCGGGCGCGTTCCAGCTCTTGCGCACCAACGATCTCATCTGGTCGCGCATGGTGCGCGACTATCTGATGGGCGAGCGGCGCCCGATGATCGACCTGATGGCGTGGAACGCGGATTCGACGCGGATGCCCTATCGAATGCATGCCGAGTATCTGCGCCGCCTCTACCTCAACAACGAGTTCGCCGCCGGTCGCTTCATGGTCGACGGCCGGTCCGTTTCGATCCAGAACATCCGCGTCCCGATGTTCGTCGTCGGCACCGAGCGGGACCACGTGGCGCCCTGGCGGTCCGTGTACAAGATCCATCAGCTCACCGATACCGATGTCACGTTCGCGCTGACGAGCGGAGGCCACAACGCGGGTATCGTGAGCGAGCCGGGCCGGCCGCGCCGCCGCTTCCGCATCGCTCTGAAGCGCGCGACCGATGCTTACATGTCGCCAACCGAGTGGAGCGAGGTCGCGAGCGAGAACGAAGGCTCGTGGTGGACGGCGTGGACGGAGTGGCTGGGCGAGCATTCGTCGTCCGGCAGCGTTGCGCCTCCCGCCATGGGCGCGCCGGGAGCGGGATATGCTCCGGTCTGCGATGCGCCGGGCACGTACGTTCTGCAGCGCTAGCTTACTGTTGTGCCATGCGCGGATTTCGTCCCCTCCGGAGTTGCCGGTGGGGGAGCGACCGCTTGCTTTGAAGCGCATGAGAAGCCGCCGCGACTTGCGGCGCACACCTCAGGGACACCCCGTTGGGAATCGCCGCGCATTGATTTCGTCTATCGCCCCAATGGGTTGACATCGGAAGCCCGACTCCGCATGTGCAGAGACGGCCCGTCGCCGGCCACCTCGGAACACACGTTGAAATCGCGTCGCGCGCCCTGATTGACGCCGGATTTCGATGCTCCCTCGCGTTTGGAAGGAACCACATTGCTCCGCGCCACGTTGGCGCCTCACCGTCCCCACAACTACCAGCGGAGATTTTCGGATGTCGCACTTCTCTCTCCCCGCTCGCTCGCTTGGAGTGTTGGCTGCTGTCGCCATGTCCATCGTCGCTCTGGCGGGAGCCCGTGCCGACGCCCGCGAGCTCGATGTGCCGTTCGTCCCGACGCCGCAGGCTGTCGTCGAGAAGATGCTCGAGATGGCGGATGTGAAGGAGGGCGATTACCTCATCGACCTCGGATCCGGCGACGGCCGCATCCCGGTCACGGCCGCGAAGAAGTACGGCATCAATGCGCTCGGCGTGGACCTCAACCCCGTTCGCGTTCAGGAAGCCAACGAGAACGCCAAGCGCGAGAAGGTCACCGATAAGGTCGAGTTCCGCGAGGAGGATCTGTTCAAGACGGATCTGAGCAAGGCGACCGTCATCACCATGTACCTGCTGAACTCGGTCAACATGAAGCTCCGCCCCGAGATCCTCAAATTGAAGCCCGGCACCCGCATCGTCTCGCACAGCTTCGGCATGGGCGACTGGAAGCCGGACCAGGAGGAGGTCGTCGAGGGCCGCACCGTCTACATGTGGGTCGTGCCCGAGAAGATGCCCGATCTCGCGCCCACGGAAGATACGCACTAAGCTGATCCCGACCGGGACCGTATAGAACGCGCGAGATCGTACGCCGCCGCACGGGAGCATTGTGAATGGACGTGAGCGCCAGTGGCCGTCGCCCGACGTTGTCGGTGCTTCAGGCAAGTGCGATGCTCGTTGGCGTCGTCGTCGGGATCGGGATTTTCAGAACACCGCCTGTCGTCGCGGCAAACGTTGCGGGACCCTCTGAGTTTCTGGCGCTCTGGGTGGCCGGCGGTCTTCTGATGATCATCGGCGCGTTGTGTTACGCGGAGCTCGGCTCCGCGTATCCCAATTCCGGCGGCGAGTACCACTACCTCCACCGTGCCTACGGCCGCTTTCCGAGTTTCCTTTTTGCGTTCGGCCGCATGACGGTCATGCAGACGGGCGCGCTGGCGGCCGTCGCATTTGCCTATGGCGATTACGCCAACGTTCTCTTGCCGCTCGGCGACTACGGATCGGCAATCCATGCCGCGTCGTGCATCGTCCTGTTCACGGTGCTGCAGCTCTTCGGCACGAACATCACCGGCAAGTCGCAGTTGACGCTGACGATCCTGACCATCGGGACGCTGTTCCTCGTTATCGGCGCGGCCTTCTTCGCGGAGCCGGCCGCCATCACGCCGCAAAGCGAAGCCGTATCGTCCGCGCCGACAACGTCTGCCGGCCTCGCGCTCGTCTTTATCCTGCTGACCTACGGCGGATGGAACGAAGCGGCCTATCTCTCCGGTGAGGTGAAGGATGCCCGTCGCAACATGGTGCGCGTGCTGCTCCTCGGTACGGTTTTCATTCTCGCGCTCTACTTCGTCTACAACAGCGCGCTTCTCTACATCTTCGGCTTCGACGGCCTGCGCGAAACGAGAACCATCATCGAGGGCCCGATCGCCGACGTCTTCGGCACGGTCGGAACGACCGTCATCGCGTTGATCATCTGCGCCGCCGCGATCAGCACGATCAATGCCACGATCTTCACGGGCGCCCGCTCGATGTACGCGCTGGGGCAGGACTTCCCCCTGTTCTCCCCGCTCGGCCGGCTGAGCGGCACCAACGCGACGCCCACGACCGCGCTCCTCGTTCAGTGCGCGATCGCGCTCCTCCTCGTCGTTGCCGGCGCCGGCGCGCGCGACGGCTTCAAGGCGATGGTGGAATACACCGCCCCGACGTTCTGGGCGTTCCTGTTCCTGATCGGCCTTTCGGTCATCCTCTTCCGCCACCGCGAGCCGGGCCGGCCAGAGTCGTTCCGCGTGCCGCTCTATCCCCTGCCGCCGCTCATTTTCTGCGCGATGTGCATCTACCTCTTTTATTCGAGCGTGGTGTACACGGGCAAAGGCGCGCTCGTGGGTCTCGCGATCCTCGCCGCCGGCGTCCCGGTTTATCTGATTGGCCGGGGCCGTGCGGCAGCCGCCGCAGACGCCACGACCAAAGCCGCCCCTGCCTCCAATCCGGCCGAGTAGCGCCGTCACTCGGCGTCCGGGCGCATCGACAAAGAGATTTTCACAAACGATATCAGTTGAGTATTGCGCTTCGCGGCCCGCTTTGCGTCCGCGTGCGGCTCGGCTTCGGCGGTGCGGAAGGTCGCGCGCGTTAAAGCGCAGACATCGGACGCAAAGTTACGAAGGCATTGACCAAATTCGCGAGTCGACAGATTGCAGTGGGGGCAGCACCTTAAGGTGTGCGCGCTTGCGTCGCGTCGGCCGTGCGATAACGGTCATGAAAACGCGATACTGCGGCGCGCGCCCACAAGCGCATCGGAGCCACGAGGGATCACCGGCATGCGAAAAGATTTGGCCTCGCGATTTGGGATTGTGGGCGCAGCGGTTCTGGCCGCCTCACTGGCGCATCCGGCCTTGGCGCAGGCGCCGCCCGCTCCGCCGCCTCCGAGTGTCGTCGTGGAGACCGTGCGCCCGCATGATGTGACCGATCAGTCCACCTACCTCGGCCGTGTCGAAGCCATCGACAAGGTGACCATCCGGGCCCGCGTCGACGGTTTCCTCGCGAGCCGCGGCTTCGATGAGGGCTCCGAGGTCAAGAAGGATCAGATCCTCTTCACGCTGGAGAAGGAGCCGTACGAAGCGGCGGTTGCGCTCGCGCGCGCCAATCTCGCGAGCGCCCGCGCCGGGCTCGATCTGGCCCAGGCCACCTATGATCGCACGCGTCCGCTGGCCGACCGCGGCACCGCCTCGCAGGCCGCCCTCGACGACGCGGCCGCCAAGCTCTCGCAGGCCCGCGCGACGGTCCAGGCCCAGGAGGCGACGCTGAGGCAGGCCGAGCTCAACCTGAGCTACACCGAGATCCGCGCGCCGATGGACGGCCGTACGGGGCGTGCCACCTACGCGGTCGGCGAGTACGTCGGGCCGAGCAGCAATCCTCTCGTCAACCTGGTTCGCCAGGACCCGATGTACGTCGCATTCCCCGTGCCGCAGCGCGTGCTGCTGGAGGTGCGCCGCGAGGGCGTCACTGCCGATCAGGTCTTGGTCCGGCTCCGTCTGCCGGATGGCTCGACCTACCAGCATGACGGCGCGATCAAGTTCATCGACGTGGAAAGCAGCAGGGGCACCGACACCACGATGGTGCGGGCCGAGATGCCCAATCCCGAGCGTCTTCTCGTCGATCAGCAGATCGTCCGGGTGAATGTCGTCTCCAAGGAGACCGACCACCGCCTCATGATCTCGCAGGCCGCGATCGTGCTCGATCAGGAGGGCAGCTACGTGCTTGCGGTCACGGCCGAAAACAAGGTCGAGATCCGCCGCATCGAGGTGGGCCCGCAGCACGGCGCGCGCATCGAGGTCAGGAAGGGCCTCTCCGAAGGCGACCGCGTCATCGTGAGCGGCCACCAGAAGGTGCGCCCCGGCATCGTCGTCGAGCCGAGCGAGCCGGCCAATGACGCCGCCACGCTCGATGAGACCAGCGGACAGGCTGCGCCATGATCTACGACGTCTTCATCCGCCGCCCCCGCCTGGCGATGGTGATCTCCATCGTCCTCACGCTTGCGGGCGTCATCGCCGTCGGCGTCATCCCGGTCGCGCAGTATCCCGAGATCGCACCGCCCACCGTACGTGTCTCCGCCTCCTATCCCGGTGCGGACGCCGTGACGGTCGAGGAAAGCATCGCCCAGCCGCTCGAGAACGCCATCAACGGCGTCACCAACATGCGCTATATGAAGTCGACGTCCGCCAACGACGGCTCCTATTCGCTCACCGTCTCGTTCCTGCTCGGCACCGATCCCGATATCGCGACCGTCAACGTCCAGAACCGCGCCAACCTCGCCACGGCCCGGCTTCCGGAAGAGGTGCGCCGCACCGGCCTCACCATCTCCAAGGTTTCGACCGACCTCCTGCAGGTCTTCCAGTTCTACTCGCCGGACGGCTCCCGCGACGCGCTCTTCCTCTCGAACTTCGTCACACTCAACATCCTCGACGAGCTGAAGCGCGTGCCCGGCGTCGGCGATGCCTCGGTGTTCGGCGCGCGCGACTACGCGATGCGCATCTGGCTCGACCCGGAGAAGCTCGCGAACTTCGACCTTTCGGCGCAGGACGTGATCCAGGCCGTGCAGGCGCAGAACGTGCAGGCGGCCGCCGGCCGCGTGGGCGCCGCGCCGCTTTCGGCCGATCAACGGTTGCAGCTCACCGTCACCACGAAGGGCCGCCTCTCGACGCCGGAGGAGTTCGGCAACATCATCGTGCGCACGGCGGGCGACGGCTCGTTCGTCCGCGTCCGCGACGTGGCGCGCGTCGAGGTCGAAGGCGCCTCCTTCGACAGCGAGGCAAGCTACCAGGGCAGCCCCGCCGCCCCTGTCGGCATCTATCTCTCGCCGGGCGCCAATGCCGTGAACGTCGCGACCGCGGTCTCGAAGCGCCTCGATGAGCTGAAGGACCGCTTCCCCGAAGGCGTCGAGCTCGCCTACATCTACAACACCGCCGAGTTCGTCTCGGCCATGATCGACAAGGTGATCCACACGCTGAT
>ERZ869909.764-NODE-764-length-32468-cov-10.044302_pt1 | contig 32468 bp, 27 predicted proteins | sample MGYA00520892_ERZ869909 | MGnify/ENA primary metagenome ERZ869909 (study PRJEB32215, sample SAMEA104723947) | bioreactor metagenome | biome: bioreactor; feature: anaerobic bioreactor; material: water | place: China | collected 2015-03-12 ...
CTCTGCACCATCAGGCCGATCAGTGGCAGGATCAAGACCATCACCAGCGTGAGCTTCCAGTTCATCCACAGCAGGTAAGCGAACAGGAAGACGATCGTCAGCCCCTCTCGCACCACGGTCTTGATCGCATCCGTGGCCGCGCCGGTCACCATGGTGACGTTGTAGGTGATTCTGGAGACCAGATGGCCGGAGTTCGTCTGATCGAAGTAGCTGTTAGGCAGGCGCAGCAAACTGTCGAACAGGGCGCGGCGAAGGGTATCCACAATACCCAGCGACACCCGCGCGATGTAGTAATTGCCCAGAAACGACCCCACCCCTTGCCAGGTCGCCACCGCGATCAACATCAACGGCACCCCGTAAGTCAGGTCCATGCCATCGAAAAGCGGCAGCCCCTGCAACACCGCCGCATCCGGATCGGTCAAGCCATCGACGAAGTACTTCAGAATCGCCGCCATCATCGGCTTGGTCGAGGCGAAGATCATGAACCCCAGCAGACTGATCGCAAACCACAAGGCAAACGGCCGCAGGTAGCCGAGCAGACGCAAGTAGATCTTCAGCGATGAGTCGACAGGGGCTTTTTGAGAAGCCATGTGCAGAAAAACTTGTCCATCAAGATGGCGCGGATGGTAGCACGCGCCCACACCCGCCAATGAATGCGATAATTGAAAGCGGGCAGCACCCTTGAATCCGCAACCAACTGAGAAACCATTATGGGACTGCCACTGCGAGACCTCGAACACCACACCTACGGTGAGTACCTGATCTGGCCGGACGACGTTCGCTACGAGCTCATCGACGGTCAGGCCGTCATGATGGCACCTCCGCCGAACCTCGAACATCAGGATATTGCGGGCGAATTGTTCTATCAGATTCGACAGCAACTCGAAGGCAGGCCCTGCCGCCCCTTCATCGCCCCGGTTGCCGTCGGCCTGCCGCGCGGCGACGAAGCCAACGAAGACATCGACACCGTCGTCCAGCCGGATGTCATCATCGTCTGCGACCCCGGCAAACTCGACCGCCGCGGCGTTCGCGGCGCACCGGACTGGGTCGCCGAAGTGCTCTCACCCTCTACCGCAGCGCACGACCAGGTCGTCAAACGGCGCCTCTACGAGCGTGCAGGCATTCCCGAATACTGGCTCGTCCACCCCAGCGACCGCACGCTGACGATTTACACTCTGCGAGATGGCGCCTACGGCAGACCGGACATCTTTGAGCTCAAAGAGTCCACCCGACTGCAGACGATGCCGGAGCTCGAGATTGCCTGGAATGCCCTGGTCGAACGACTGCCCAAGCGGGAATTCTGAATCGAACTCCGAGCGTCTGCCGGCATCCTCGGGCAACAATCCCAATCGAGTTTCCATCAGCTTCTCGCCCACTTCAAGGGTTCCGAGTGTTCCAGCAATGGTCACCCAGAAACATGTAGAATCCACCATGCGCATAGCCCAATGCGCATGGAGCAATCAATGTCAACTACGCGAGACAATCAACGCACTCGAACCGGCCTGCCCGGCAAGCGTGCGATCAACCTGAGCCTGAGCAGCGACGTACTCGACACCGCCAAGCAGCTTGAAATCAACATCTCCCAGGTCTGCGACAGTTTCCTGCGCGAAGTCGTCCGCCGTGAGCAGGAGCGCAAGTGGCGAGAGGATCACGTGGACTTCATCGCCGCCTACAACGCCACCGTCGAAGCTGAAGGACTGCCTCTGGACGAGTGGAAAAGCTTCTGATGGCGCGCTTCGATGTTTATGCCAACCCCGGTCGTCACGCCAACACCACGCCCTATCTGCTGGATGTGCAAAGCGACCTGCTCGACGGGCTGGACAGTCGCATGGTTATCCCCTTGCGCACTCTTCAGCATTTTCCGCAGGTCAAACTGCCGACCCGCCTTACACCAGTGCTAACAATCAACGGGCAAGACTATCTCCTGGAGACACCAAAGATGGGCGCGGTGCCCGTGCGCATTTTGAAGAATCCGGTGGCGTCTCTCAACAATGAGCAGGCGCAGATCACGCAGGCCCTGGACTTTCTCTTCCAAGGCTACTAGGGCACGCTCGGATTCATCATGGCTAACAGACTCCATTGGCGCTTCATTGCCGCCAACCTTCGCGCGCTGCTCACCGGCCAGTTCTCAATGCCTCGTGGCCACCTGCCCCCTGTGGGCCACCGTGTGCCCGCAGACTTCTGCGGTGTCGGCGTTGCGACCAACCCGGACCCGGCCACCGACGACGCCATCATCGCGGCGCTTAACGACCTCGGCGTAAAGCAGGTCCGGCTCGACTTCACCTATGGCGACCTCGACAACCATGTCGCCCGCTTGCTCGAGCGCCTGCTCGCGGAAGACTTCAAGGTCATGCTGCACATCCTGCAGCCCTTTGACGCTGCGCGGGCCATGCCCTCGCACGCAGCCGAAGCGCAATGGCGAGACTTACTCGTCGCCACGCTCGATCGCTTCGGCCCCCGCGTCGAGATCGTCGAAGTGTGTTCCACCATTAACCGCAAACGCTGGGCGGGCTACAGTCTCGAGGGGTTTCTGTCGGCTTGGCGAATCGGGCACGAAGAAATCCGCAAACGGAACCTCGTCCTCGCCGGCCCGAGCATCACCGACTTCGAACCGCCCTGGACCATCGGCATCCTCGATCTGCTTGCCCGTGAGGGCCTACGGCCCGATATTCACACCGACAACCTTTTCGCGGAAAGGGCGACCGAGCCTGAACGTTGGGATCACAAGGCCCTCGGATCTCTTCTAGCTCCACGAGTCCGCTTCAACCTTCTCAAAAAGGCGCGGCTGCTACAGCGGCTTGGGGCCCACGCCGGGGTACCGAGAATGATGTCGCCCGCGGCCTTCTGGACCCTGCCGCGCATTGAGCGCATGTTGCCTGACAGCGAGCAGAAGCAGGCAGACTACCTCAGCCGTTACATGGTGTTGTGCGCCGCATCCGGTGCGTTGACCCGCGCCTGCTGGGGTCCGCTGGTGTGCCATCGCGAAGGGCTGATTGACGACGGCGACCACGCCTACCCTAGGCTGGAGCGCATCATGCATTACGCATCGGTTACCGGCACCGGCTGCGACTTCAGGGTGCGACCAGCGTTTCACGCACTGGCTGCGTTCAATCGGCTGATTCCGGGCGCACGCTATCTCGGCAGACATGGGTATGAGCTTGAAATACATCGCTTCCTGCGCGACGACTCCGAAATTCACGTCATCTGGACAGCTAACGCACTGGCTGCAGCAGCGTGCGATGTCTATTCGCCTGCAGATATGATCAAGGCGGAGTGGCTGGATCGTGACGGCAACACCTTGTCAGAGCCGCCAACGCTTTTCTCGGAAGCACCGATCTACGCTAGCTGGCCAAAATCACTCACCCCGGCCCTGTCCCCCCAGGCGCGCGCACTACCCGGCCTGCGTATCCATAGACATGAGGGTAAACTGCACTTTTACTACCGTAGCCCGGACTGGCATGGCATGGTGCTCGCCAGTAACCGTGCGGAGGCGGACATCCTTATGAAGGGGCTGCGCCCCGACATGCTTCAAACACCGGCCAAGCGCGCTGACAACGCGCTGCGACACGCCCGCAACGCGATCTGGACAGTCACCGATCCACGCGATGCGCATAAACAGCTAGTCGTCAAGAAACCCATTAAACACCACTTGCATAAAAAACTATTGGATCGCCTCAAACCCTCCAAGGCAGTCAGAAGCTGGAGCGGAGCTGCCGAGTTGTTGCGCCGTGGAGTCGACACAGCCAGACCAGTCGCCTGGTTCGAGGCACGTGGAGACAACCTGACAGAGAACTGGTTTGTTTGCGAAAAGATCGAGGGCGGTCAATCAGTTGGTGCGATATTCAGCCAGTTGAGGAGCGGGAAAGCGCCGCAACGCTTGCAAGATACTCACATCCTCTATGAAATGCTGGGCGCGGAGCTGCATCGACTGCACGACAAAGGTGTGTTCTTTCGCGACCTGTCCGGTGGCAACATCATGATGCGTTCCGGAGATAAGGTGCAATTTGCACTTATCGACACAGCCCGATTGCGTGCAGGCAAGCCTGGTAGCGTCAATCTGCGGCAGCGGCTGGCTGACCTGGTTCGCGCTTGCCACAAACTTTCGCCCCCCGAACAGCAAACTTTCATCCAGTGCTATTTTGCGGTTGATAAGCGACCTCCTCCTGCGTGTGTCCGTTATCACCTCGCCGCCTACGCGCTGAAAACCAGACTGAAACGGCAAATCAGGAAAACAGCGATTTACCAGCATCTGAAACGCTGACCCCACGAATGTCCTCATTGATAAAGTCCGGCCTCATCGTTTCCTTGTTCGTGCTCGCGGGGCGTCTGACCGGTTTCGGCAGAGAATGGCTGCTCGCTTTCCGAGGCGGCGCGAGCGAACACACTGACATCGCGATCGTGCTACTGACTTTCCCCGACCTGGTCGTTAACCTGTTGCTCGGTGGCGGACTGACGGCAGCGCTTGTTCCCGCGTACAAACGCTTGGGCCCGGGTGGGGACACCGCCTTGTTGATGCAAGCCTGTCGTATCATCGGCGGGGTATTTGTGCTGCTGGCCTTGAGCGTCGCAATCCTTGCGTTGCCAACGCTAAGCCTTCTAGCGCCAGGCTTGAGTGAATCCACAAGAGACTCTTTCGTCTGGCACTTCCGCCTCGTCACCCTGTCCTTGCCTATGGCCGCCCTGTCAGGCGCTGTGGTTGCCTTGCTGAACTCGCGGGAGCGCTTTGCACTCGGTGCGGCGGGCACGCTGATCTTCAATCTTTCGGTCATCGCCAGTCTACTAGTGTTACCCGCCACGGAAACGGTCACCGCCATTGCGGCAGGCGCCTTGATCGGAGCGGGTTTGCGTCTGGCTACGCAGACATGGGGCCTTAGACCAGTCTGGACCCCCCCGATCGGGCGGCATGGCCTGATTGATCGCACCCTTGTAGCTCAGTTTCTCGGCAGCTTCAGTTTTCTGACAGTGCTGGTGATACTGCCGCCACTCGCACGTGCATTTTCGTCACTAGACGACGCGGGTTCCTTGTCATTGTTCAACTATGCGTACAAGCTGGTCGAGCTGCCAATGGGCGTGGTCATTGGTTCAATCGTCACGGTATTGTTGCCACGACTGGCAGCAGACCTGCCACAAGGTAGCGCAGCAGCAGGACATGCAAGCTTGGCAACCAGTTTACGCTTTACGCTGCTGTTTTCCTTGGTCATCGCTATCCCGTCGATATTTTTTGCCGACGTTCTCGTCCATATCGCCTTCTTCAGCGCCAATTTTCGAGCAGATCAGTTCGATACCCTCGCAGCGTTGGCCAGCATCGGCTTCATTGCCTTGCCCTTTCAGGCAATGCTCAATGTCTACGCGTCTGCCTTTGCGGCCAGCGGACACACACGACCACTTGTCGTGACGGCGATAGTCATGCTGTTTTCCGTTGCAGTTCTGGCACCAAATCTCCTGGCACAAATCGGCTTGAGGGGGGTCATGATGAGCTATGGCATCGCCTATCTCTTGGGAACCATCCTGCTCACATGGCATACAGCCCGACACTTTGGTCGCGCCACGCTCCGCTCGGCTTTGCATCATGCGCCGACAAACATCGCCCTCCCGGCTGCAGCAGGACTCGGCGTGGCATGTTTGGGCAGTACAATCGGCGTTGCCACGTGGTCCCGGTTACTGTGGGCGTGCCTGACAGTCATCGTGATGCTGACCCCTGTCATCCTGTCTGATCAGCGACTCAGAACCGCCTGCATGAAAAGAATCAAAGGACATGGCAGATGATGCAACTGATGATGATAGTCAACCAACCGGACATTGCTGCGCATGTTGCAGCTTGCGGTGTCGACCGGATCTTTGTTGACCTAGAGTACCTTGGCAAGCAGGAGCGACAGGGGCATCTTGATACCTGGATGTCACGGCATACACCCGATGACATCTCTTCCATCCGAGCTGCGATAGGCAACACCACGCTGCTTGTCCGCCTCAACCCGTGGCATGCCGGCTCGCATGGCGAGATCGAAGACGCCCTGACACGCGGTGCCGACCTGTTGATGCTGCCGATGTTCAAATCAATGGATGAAGTTCAGGGTTTCTGTAGATTGGTCCGGGAGCGTGTCCCAGTAATTCCCCTTGCCGAAACTCGCGAGGCCCTGAACATCTTGCCACTCGTGGCAAGAACACCTGGAGTCGGAGAGATCTTCATCGGACTCAACGACCTGCACCTGTCGCTCGGACAGGCATTCATGTTCCAACCGCTCGCCGATGGCACTTTGGACCGTATCGCGGAAACACTTGCCAAGGCCAACATGCCGTTTGGCTTTGGCGGTCTGGCGCGTATTGGAGAGGGCTTGCTGACGGCAGAACGGATAATCGGAGAGCACATCCGGCTTGGTTCTCGCTCAGCCATCCTGTCAAGGACATTTCACCGTCAGGCCAGGACGCTGGACGAATTGAACAAGGAAATGGATTTTGCGTGCGAAATCGCAAAACTGCGTCAATTCATCGCCGCCTGTGAAGCAGCCCACCCGTCAGTACTCGAATCCAACCGGCAGGAAGTCAAACACATCGTCAGTGAGACTGCCCTGCGTCTCGCAAATAGAAACTGATCTAACTGCAAGCCTCCACCAAGGCTTGCCGGAGCCAAAACGTGTGCGGAATTTTTGGATACTTTGACAGACAACGTGATCCCTTGCCGGACGACAAGCTGCGGGCCATGGGTGCGATATTGCGTCATCGTGGCCCGGATGATCAAGGTATCCACTTTGCAGAAGGCCTCGCCATTGGCAACCAGCGGCTTTCCATTATCGACATTGCCGGGGGGCACCAGCCCTTCGTGTCGGACGACGGAAATATCGCTGTGGTCCAGAACGGGGAAATATTCAATCATGTTGAACTGGCCCGGGAACTTGAGGGCTCAGCCTACGCTTGCCGTAGCCACTCCGACACCGAGGTGCTGCTGCGTCTTTATGAACGTGACGGCATAGCCTTCCTGAACCGCCTAAACGGCATGTTCTCCATCGCCATTCATGATGCCAGGCAGGATGCTCTCTACCTTGTTCGCGATCGTATAGGGGTCAAACCGCTCTACATCCACGATGACGGCAAGCGTCTCAGCTTTGGTTCCGAAATCAAATCGCTGTTGCGTACCGGCATCACCAGACAACTGAATCCGCAAGCGCTACACCACTATCTGACCTTCAACTACGTTCCCCCGCCGTTCACGCTTTTTGAAGGTATTGAACATCTCAAACCCGGGCATTTCCTGCGCATTGATCGGCGCGGCAGCCAGCAGCACCAGTGGTGGCGCCTTGCTGACCAGCACACCGAAACCCGCTCAGAGGACGACTGGATCGCGGAGTTCAACGCCACATTGGATGATGCGGTACGCCTCAGATTGCGCTCTGACGTGCCGTTTGGTGCTTTTCTGTCGGGTGGCGTGGACTCCAGCACCGTGGTCGGACTGATGACTCGGCATATGAGCGAGCCAGTCAATACCTACGCCATCGGTTTTCACGAGCCGCGTTTCGATGAGAGCCCTTTTGCCGCTCAGGCAGCCGCCCGCTTCGGAACCCGGCACACCATGCGCAAGGTTGACGCCAACATGCTCGACCTATGGCCGCTGGCGGTGTGGTTTTGCGATCAACCCCACGGCGACGTGTCATTCATGCCCACTTACCGTGTCGCCCGCCTCGCGGCGGAGGAGGTCAAAGTCGTGCTGACCGGCGATGGTGGAGACGAACTATTTGCTGGCTACGACAAATACCGCAACTTTTTCTCTACCCCAGACGCGCTGAACTGCAACGACGAACTCTTTCGCAAACGTTACCATGCCAATCTAAGCCTGTTCGACGAAACCGCAAAGTGTTCGCTGTACACCCCGGAGTTCGCCAAGCTAGCCGCCAACATCCGATCCTTTGACATCACCTGCCCCCTGTTCGATGAAGCGGCTCACCTTGACCGCATCAATCAGGCCTTGTACATCGACATGCGACTGCTGCTGGCCGGCAACAACCTGGTCAAACCTGACCGTATGGGTATGGCCTGCTCACTCGAGGCCCGCACTCCATTTCTTGACTATCGCATGATGGAACTCGCCTTTCGAATGCCCGGCAGCATCAAGCTACGTGACGGTGTGACCAAATACATCTTCAAGAAGGCTGCGCGCGAACTCATAGGCGATGACCTGGCCTACAGGCGCAAGCAAATGTTTACCGTGCCGGTTGGTGAGTGGTTTCGCGGTTCACTGGCCGGTTTCGTTGAAAACCTGCTGCTGTCCGAACGCACTTTGTCTCGGGATCTGTTCAAAGCCGAGTCGGTACGGAAACTGCTTCAAGAGCACCAGCAACCGGCATCCGATCGCACCCGCGAATTACGCGCGCTGATTGCAGTAGAGTTGTGGGCGAGGACGTTCATTGACCCCACAGACTTCGAACAAGACTCTTCACCCGGTTTTGCTGAATTGGGCATTGCCTTCCCCACTACCTTCGCTCAAAACGCACCGAGCACCGAATGAAGCGCTTTTTTGACATCCTTTGCGCGGCTTCCGCACTCGCGCTGCTCGCCCCCCTGTTGCTTGCCATTGCACTCATCGTGCGAATCGATTCGCCGGGTCCAGTGCTTTATCGCCAGACCCGGGTGGGACTGGGTGGAAAGACTTTCTCCATGTACAAATTCCGCAGCATGGTCACCAACGCCGACCGTATTGGCGGCTATCAAACGCAACAACAAGACCCTCGCATCACCACAAGCGGGCGCTGGCTCCGTAGAACAAGTCTCGACGAATTACCACAACTGCTCAATGTGCTCAAAGGCGACATGAGCGTTGTCGGACCTCGTCCCGATGTTCCGCAGCAGCAGTCGTTATACTTGAGGAATGACTGGACCTTACGACATAGCGTGCGACCGGGCATCACCGGCCTGGCGCAGGCAACGCTGAGATCCGATGCGACGACCGAGCAACGGCTGCAACTCGACCTTGACTATGTCGGGAGACATTCACTCCTTTTCGACCTGCGCATCATACTGATGACCGTCCGGCAACTCTGGACAAAAGGCAGCTACTAGCCAAGATAGACCAAGAATAAAGGCATGCAAATGAGCAATAACGAACAACCCAAATTCTTCAATGAAGTCGTCTTGCCCCACGCCAAGGGACAGGAAACCGGCTATCCCGAAGAATTGCTCCGTCACATCCTCCACGATCTCGCTGGCATCCACAAAGGGAGCTTCATGGACCTGGGAGGAGGCTGGGGCGCACACACAAAGATCGCCATGCATCTGGGCTTTGATGCGGTTTCACTGGACAGGGAGGCAGCAGCGGACGACGTACCTCACCTGATCTGCAACATCGCCAAGGAACGCTTCCCGTTTGATGACAACCATTTCGACGTGATTTTTTCCAAATCCGTCATCGAGCATTTCTATACCTTCGAATTGCCGCACCTCATGGCCGAGATCATTCGCGTACTCAAGCCCGGCGGCAAGGTCGTATTCATGACACCAGACTGGGATTCGAATACCCGGAACTTCTACAAGGTCTTTTCACATGTCACTCCGTACACTCGTGAAAGCCTCACCCAATGCCTCAAGATGTACGGATTCGAGAACGTTCAAACAACCAAGCTGATCCAGCTTCCCTCGTCATGGCGCAGCCCGTTCATGGCAACGCTCGCACGCCTAACGGCTGCGCTCCCCCTTCCTCGCAGCACTTCCAAATGGGTACGCTGGAGCAAAGAGGCCTCTCTTGTCGGCGTCGGCTGCAAACCACAGAACTGAAAACCAAAGCAAAGCCAGCAACTGATGAAAGTTTTTTTGACCTGTTATGGTGGAGCGCATATTGCGGCCATAGCACCGTTAACACGTACGCTGACACAACTCGGCCACCAATGCACCCTGCTTGCCCTGACGACAGCAGCCCAAGTCGCTGAGCTCGAACAACTGAGCCCGCTTCGCCCAATAGACTTCATTGACACTTCAGACCCGGCTATACGTCTCCCTGGTATCAAGCTAGCCGAAAAACACCATACCGATGGCAAGGGAATCACCCGTGAAGAGTCCATCGCCTATCTCGGGGTGTCGTTTCGTGATCTGGCCTCAGACATTGGTGAATCCGCAGCCTGGCAGCGTTATCGCGAGCTAGGTCTCAATGCCTTCACCCCTGTGCATTTCATGCGTGAGGTCTTGTCACGGATTCGGCCCGATGTCGTCGTCGCAACAACCTCGCCCAGAATGGAGAAAGCTGCATTGCGCGCAGCCTATCAACTCGACATCCCAAGCCTGTGTATGGTCGAGTTGTTCGGCATTCTTGAAGAACCCTGGCTTGGTCGCCCGGACAACGGTCACGTGATTGCGGTGTCGCGCGAAGACGTGACCAAACGCCTGATCGCTGCAGGGCGACAACGAGATGACATCCACCTCGTTGGCAGTCCCATGTTTGATCAATTGGCCGATCCCGGCCTGCCTTCCGCAGGGAAACGCTGGCGGCAGGAAAGGCGAATACCCGAAAACCAGAAACTGATTTTCTGGGCCGAACAACCCGAACCGGACGACCCTCAGTTGCCCCGACGGGTACGACAGCATCTTGCCGATATCTGCCGGGCCAACGGGTGGCGACTGATTGTGCGCTTGCATCCGAGCAGCACAGACCCACGCGGCGAGGTCATTCCCGAAGACTGCCTGCAGAGCTACGCGAATGAACCGCTGTCGCACCTGATCCACGCCTGTGATGTTGGCGTCACCCTGACCTCAACAGTCGGCTGGGAGCTTCTACTGTCGGGCAAGCCCCTGCTTGTTCCTCGTATCTCATCCTATGCACGCTTCGTAACCTACGGCGACAGTGACGGTGCGCTGGCGGTTGGGTCCCTTCAGGATGTTCAGTCCGGCCTTCAGAGCCTCCTGACGGATACACCGACCGCACAACAACTTGAAGCCCTTCGAAAAACCCTGCCGCAGCCGGGTGGCGCATCCGACCGGGTGGCCAAGCTGATTGAGGATGTCGTACTGCCACGACGCTACAGCCTCGAAAACCTGTACCGAGAACGTCATCATGAACCCTGAAACCAGACAGCCCGTCCTGCACGTCGTTCATTGCATTGACACGGAGGGGCCGCTCAACGAAGACATACAAGCGACCTTCTCCCGGCTGAAAAGCATATTCGGCATAGACCTGCCCCCATCAGTCGCCACGCTTGAAGCCCTGCAACGCCAGAAAGTCGACCTTGGCGGAATGGAGGCACGTGTCGCCGCCGTACTATCGCCAGCCCTGCTGGCGTATAACCGCGACTGGAGCGATATTGAGCGAATGCTCGAAGACGCCTTGTCGGCCAGTTTCCGAAACCGCATGCTTGATGCAAACGGATGCGGCTGGGTATATAGCTGGCACTGCCTGGACCACCTAGGTTATACCGAAAACCCTCGTCATAAAGCCTTGGGTTATGGCAAGGTTTTCAACTTTTATAAACAGATTCTCGCATCAAGCAAAAGCACCCGGGACGAGATCAACTGGCATTTTCATCCACTCTCGCTGACACGCCGTCCGCTCGCTGCGGCGACCTCGTTCAACAACTCAATGGATATCCTGCTAGCAGTCATTGCCAGACGCATACTGGAAGACAGTTGGTTTCCAACCACCAACCGCCCTGGTTTTCATGCCGAGCGCCCGGATAGCCATCTATTCCTTGAACAATGGCTACCCTTCGACTACGCCAATCAAGCCTGTGACGACAACTTGCAAGGTCAGCGTGATCTTCAACTCGGACGCTTCGGAGACTGGACCCGCGCCCCCGCTGACTGGCTTGGCTATCACCCCCATCACGACGACTACCAGACACCCGGGCATTGCCGTCGCTGGATATTCCGATGCCTGAACGTTGGAACAAGGCTGCGTTGCCTGACCGAAACCCATGTCCGTCAGGCCTTTGATGACGCCTGCGCCAAAGGCAGCGCAATACTCGCTTTTGCCGACCATGACTATCGCGACATCCGTCCCGATGTTGATCATGTTCGACAGTTGCTTGCAAATGTCGCTCCCGCCTATCCCGAGGTATCACTGCGCTTTTCGGGCGCAGAAGAAGCCGCTCAGCAACACGTCTGCCTGCTGGAAAATCGCCAACCTCAATCTCCGCCGTGTTTTGATCTGCGGCTTGACGGCAACAGACTGCATGCCAGGCTGAGTGCAGGCAGCATGTTCGGTCCACAACCATTTCTTGCAATCCTCGATCACAGCGGCCGTTATTACCACGACAACCTCGACGTCATCGAACCCGGAAAGCACTGGACCTATGTATTCGATGAACAGACCTTGGCGCTGGAGTCCATATGCCGTACCGGCATTGGCGCTGCCGGCAAAGACGGCGGTTTTGGCGTCAACTCAATTTCTTTGGCATACTGAGATTTTCATAAACAATGTCACAAGCGGACCGGCCGAAACACCCGCCGCCTGCGGATCTGCGGCACGCTCGCCAGACACTACCGGCGAGAAGGTTAGTAATTCGGGAATATGCACAACACCCTTGTCAGTGACCAGAAACTGCGCCAGGCCTATCTCTGCCTGTTGTTCGGAGCCATCGTGCTACCCATGCTACCGATCTGGCAGGGGGGAGTACGGGGGCTCGCGGCTGTCTCGGTATTGCTCATCCTTTCCTGGAGCTTGACGCTCAAGCTGGTGCTCGGGCTGATCCTTGCCCTTGCTGGCCTGGCCAGCCTTGGAGGCTGGTTCCACGCCCTGCTCCAAAGCCCTGTTTCACACGTCATTCACTCACTCACCGATGTTTTCGGTCAACCCGTCGGACTCTTGCCCGACCTGTCATTACTCGGTTTTGACTTACTGCTCGTTTCAATTTTTGGATCTTTACTCTGGCACAAGCACCCGACACCGATATCACGCCTGTTCATCGCGGGTTTATCGTTGTTCTGGTTGTTAAGCCTGAACACATTGCTTAGTGTTGCAACCAATGGCGCAGAACCGGAGGCAATCGCTCAAACTGCGACTGCGCTATCCGGTTGGGCCACCTGGGTTTACTGGGCTTTTCTGGCCTTGTTGCTGTTTAAATCCACACAACAACTCGAATCCGCAATCAAGGTCATCGCGCTTGCAGCGTTGCTGATAGGCGGCATTATCCTCATTCAATGGTCAATTGGTGACTATTCCTATTTTCTTGGCCCCATTGATGCCAGCGGTGAAGCTTTCTTCAGAGTGCGCGGCACAGATTACTATCACGCACCAGCCGCACTGATCACCGCGCTTGGTACCATCGTATTCTTCGGATGGATGCGCGGCCACTTCACACTCTGGCCAACACTAGGTGCAGTATTTCTCGTTGGCATCACAATCCTGAACAACACACGGGCAGTCAGCCTGTCGCTCATCGCCGGCTTGCTCGCGCTGGCCGGACTACTTGTGCTTCGCCGGAGTTGGCGAATTGCGGCGCTAGCTTTAGCCGCAGTCGTCGCCGTCACCCCCAACGTGATGTATCTCAAACCACCAGCATGGCTCGAAGCGTCACAGACAGAAACTTCAACTCAGACACGGGATCATGAGCCAGCCATTGAGTCTGGCCCCGGTACGGCAGCGACTGCACTCGACAAAGACGTCATAGACTCAATCCCATCCCCAAACGCGGCGTCGGAACCGTCAGTGAATGAGACTGGCGTCAGAGACCTCGCTGTAGCCAACGCTCCCAGATCCTCTCTAGCCTATGCCGGGCTGTCCCTGTTGCCAAGTAATCTATTCACTGGCTCAGGTCCCGGCATTCTTGAAGTCCCGCTGGAGGGCAACACTTTCGGGGGCATTACCAGCACCTACTCAACCCACATCCTGTATTTGGACCTGCTTCTGATGAGTGGCGGTCCCGCCTTCCTGCTGTGCATGCTCGCGATGGTTTCGGCAATCTCCGCAGGTCTACAACACTGCCAGTCTCATGGGTCAGGGAGCAGTTCAACCCAGCAGGCCTTGCTGGGGATGCTCGTTGTCTTTGCAGTCTCATGGCTATTTCTTCCGCAGGAGCGTAACGAACTGATCGGCCTGGCCTTTGCCTGTGCCGGTTTTTTGATCAGCAGGCAGACTCAACAAACAACACTTGACCGCGAAGACTCCGACAACGCCCTCCCCAGACGTGGATTGCTGGTCATTGCACTGACAGCCGGTGGGTGGGCTGTTGTAACCAGCCCGGTTTATGTTTTTCCGACCATTGAACTCGTCGGACGTCATGGCAGTGAAATCATCACAGAGCAACAGAAGGTTTATATCACCGAACCAGCAAGCAGACCATTGCTGAGTGCTCTGCTGAAACTCAGAGGGGGCACCAGCGCTCAAGTAGAGGTTTTGCCAGACGACATCAACATCCTTAAAGAAGACAACATCTGGATCCTGTGGAGCCCGACCCGCGAGACCGAGTATCCGGAGTTGATTAAGGAGTTGGACAACAAAGCCTATCCAAAACAGCTATACCCGCTGGGAATCGGCATTCCCGAACACTGGTGGCAAGTTCCATCGGCACAGCCAGTCCTCAGCCTCTTATACGCTGGTACTCGCGAAACTTTTGAAAGCGGTATCTATACGTACCCGAATCTCGCTCATTATCTCGCTATCCACCACTCGGACAACGTAGAGGGCAATCCGAGAGATGTCACCGACCCTAATCTTTCCGGCGCAGTTTCATGGCCCTCCTCTACTGCAGCGACCATTGACTTTGACCTTGATGAGGCAGCACCTGGCATTTTATCCATCTATCGTCTCGTTGCACTCAATCATCAAGGCATGACTCGCTCAATGAACTACACCTGGGAGGTCATGGGACAGCTTTCCAATGGCGAGTGGATCGTAATTGATATAATCAAGAGCTTTCCTCTCAGTCAGGTTATTCATGAGCCGTCCCGGTTTCCGGTAAGTCCACACAGCACCGTCAGGAAGATTCGGTTCCATTTTTTACCCGAAGAAAACAGCCCTGATACGGCTTACTCAGGCTTGAAGAAAGTTGAACTTTATTTCTCCCCACAGCGCTTTAATGGCGCAGGAAGAGCAACGCATGAAAACTAAGAAACTGAAATCCCGAGATCTACACCCTGAAGGCATTGCCGAAGAGTTCGATCGTCTTATGCTGCTCGACATTGACGACATGCTGACTCATCGTAGCGATTTCAGCGATACATGCTGCCCTGCTTGTCATGGTAGTCATGTTCCGTACGCGTTCACGTATCAAAATCTCGACTATCGGCGCTGCGCACATTGTGGAATGTTGTACATATCGCCCGCACCAAGTGAAAAGTTGCATCTGGACTTCGTTCGCAACAGCCGCGCAATGGCTTTCTGGCGCGAGATGCTGCCACCAGACATGAAGGTTACACGTCGGCCGATGTACCAGGAGCGGGTAGCCTACGCACGCGCAGTCTGGGAGCGTTTCGGAGTCAGACCCGACAGCATTCTTGAGCTCGGGGCGGGTAACGGTGAATTCGCCGAAGAGCTCGCTGCAACTGGCGCAACCAAGAACATCGTATTGCTCGAACCACAAGCGTTACACCTGGACGCCGACGGCATCGAGATCATCACAGAGGGTTTCGAAGCCCTCGAAAAAGCGGACCGCAAGTTCGACACGGTTTTCGCCTGGGAGCTTATCGAACACGTACTCGAACCTGATGTTTTTCTGCGTCTGGTACGAAAGGTGCTCAAGCCCGGCGCCCCGCTCATATTATCCACTCCAAACGAGCGCAGCATAGAAACCCGCAAGCTCGGCACTGCATCATCCAACATTCTTTTCGACCATGTACGCCTGTACAACCCTGTTGCCATGCAGGCGCTGATGGCACGAAACGGTTTCCGGATAATCGAGTCATGCACACCAGGGAAACTTGATGTAGATCGACTGCAGCAGCATCGCAAGGCCAACCCGGACGCTTACATCAATGATCACGGACTCTCCCTAATTCTGGACGATGAGCAAGCCGCAGACGATTTCCAGACCTTTCTTCAAACCCACTCCCTCTCCAGCCACATGCGTGTCGTCGCTGTAGCTGATGCTGAGTGGAACGGCTCACAGACTCCAAGGCTTTGAACATGCCATCTTCAGCCGGGCAACCCGCTCAACCGGCCATGAGCTTCGAAGCCTTTACCAATGCGGCTCCAGATTCGCTCTACTGGTACGACCGCCTGCCCGGAGATGGTTTCAGCGTCTGTGCGATTCCGCAAAGCCCTTCAATTGAGCACTTGCGGGATGCGCTGCTTGCCACCAGTGAGCCGAGCACTGCTGACATCGACCTTCTCGCTGCCTTTCTTCTCGGACATGAACATATCCCAGCTCAGCATGAAAGATGGAAAGCACTCACCCAGCACTTGTCCCGTTGCATGGCAGCACAATTGACCTCTGACGGAAATCGCCCCCTCAGGATGCGCACCCAACGGCTTCACTACTACATCGAAGCACTGATCGCTGACGCACCTTCTGTTCAGGATCATCAGTGCTTCGTCGGTGAGCGCAACCTGGAGGCAATGAAACCCTGGGACTATGTGGAACACCGTGGATGCGAGTGGTGGATATCGTCTGGATCACCAAACATATACTGTGACAACGGCCGGCAGCTGTTGCATTGGAACCTGGGACTGCCAACCCAACTTGACCCCTTGCCCGACGGAAGGCTCTGCGCCGGTTCAATCTACAGTAACGGGGCCAGCATTCATGAGAGGGGTCAATGGGTTACATTAAATCATGACCAACCAGTACCCCTCGTTTTCTGGCACAACGCAAGGCTTTACTTTATCGACCACCTCGGCAACCTGTGGTGCGATGAGCCTCGCCAGTTCATCGCCAGGGTGCCATGTAAGCAGGTCCACTTTGCACGTTATTTCGAAGGTACGATCTACTGCCTTGACAACTCAGACTACGGCCACATCACAAGCTTCAACGTGGATCGCATGGTCTCGGTCAGGCACGCTGTACTGCCAGTACAGGTCTGCAACGATCTGGCTATCGTCGGCCAGCACTGTTATCTGATCGACAAACAACAGGGCAGCGTTTTCAAATTCGACCGGACCTTCCGCTTTCTGGAGCAAAGGCTTCATTTCGGACGTGGGCAAGCAAGGCTGCTTGATCCCGTGTCGATCCGGCTCAACGGAGATCAACTGGACGTCGTCAGTTGGTTGTCGCAGAAACTGACCCGACTACGTGTTTTTTGAACAGCCCGACTTAAATGGACGATCCGCACCTGTCATGACCCCGAAGATACTTTGCACCATCTGCGCCAGAGGCGGTTCGAAAGGCGTTCCCAACAAAAACGCCCGCATCGTCGCAGGTCGCCCTTTGCTCTCACATACCGTAAGCCAGGCTCGGAGTTCCGGCCTATTTGACTGCATTGCATTCAGCAGCGATAGCGCCGATTACAGACGCTTGGCTGGACAAGCAGGGGCAGATTTACTGATTGGCCGACCCGACGAACTCGCAAGTGACGCCGCCGGCAAGATCCCGGTCATCCGACACTGTGTTGAACAAGCAGAGGCTGCAACCGGTACGACATTCGACCTAATCATAGACCTCGACTGCACATCTCCGCTGCGCTTGATCGACGACATCGTGGCATGTGTTGAACTGGTCAAGAAAGAAAGCGTGAACAACGTCATCACTGCAGCACCTGCTCGCCGCTCGCCCTATTTCAACCTTGTGGAGCGAACTGCAGAAGGTCGAATCGACCTCGCGAAAATGCCTGCGAGACCCATATTACGGCGACAGGATGCGCCCGAATGCTTCGACATGAACGCCTCCATTTATGCATGGACAAGAGCTGCTTTGTTCGAGCGCGAAGGACTCTTTCACCCCGACACCGCACTCCATGTCATGCCCGAAGAGAGATCCATCGATATCGACAGTGAGCTCGACTTCGAGATCGTTTCGCTTCTTCTCGAAAGGCGCGAATGACAATGATGAAATGCCTCGTCATAGGTTTTGGCTCCATCGGTCAGCGACACGCAAGAGTCCTGAGCGAGATGGGGCATGAGGTCGCTGTGCTCAGTGGTGCCCCGGTTCAGACGTACCCATGCCACAGTGCGTTGAATCCGGCTCTTCATTCATTTGAACCAGACTATGTGGTTATCGCCAACGACACCGGCAAACATGCGGAAACACTAGACCAACTGGCCGAACTCGGTTACCAGGGCATTACCCTGGTGGAAAAGCCGCTGGCCGCAACCAACAGCCAACTGAAACGGACGCCGAAAGGGCCTGTTCACGTTGGCTATACCTTGCGCTTTCACCCGGCCCTCAAACAACTCAAGGCTTATCTCGGGGCTAGCACACTTTGGTCGCTGACCGCTTACTGCGGCCAGTATCTCCCCGACTGGCGCCCGGATCGCGACTATCGTCAAAGCTACTCTGCACGCCCGGACGAGGGTGGCGTCATTCGTGACCTCAGCCACGAACTCGACTATGTACAGTGGTTCGCCGGAAGCTGGCAACGGACGGTCTCCTCAGGAGGTCGCGTCAGCAATCTTGAAATCAGCAGTGAAGACTGTGTCAGCATACTCGCCGACTGCGAGGACTGCCCTCTTGTGACAGTTCATCTAAACTATCTCGATAGGCAAGCATCGCGCCGTATCGTCGCCAATGGGCCATTCGGCACAGCCACCGCAGACCTCATCGCCGGCACTCTCAGCATTAATGGGGAACAGATGAGTTTCGAACTCGGCCGTGACGCCATGATCCGCGAACAGCATGTGGCGGCTACATCCCGGGCAAACGCTCATACAGTTTGCACGCTTGCCGAAGCGCAAACCACCATGCAGTGGATCGACGCGATTCGTCGCTCACTCATCGAACAACGTTGGATTGCCCGCCCCTCAATATCCGTCAAAGCCCACGGCCTAACATCATGACACTCTCCGACACGTTTCTCCGACTGGACAACAAGCTCGCTGTAGTCACAGGTGCAGCAGGCATCATCGGCAGTGTCATTGCACGCCAACTGCAAGCTTACGGCGCCCGGGTTGCCCTGGTCGACATTGATGCAGAACGGCTTGACGCGGTCGAGGCCGAAACTCCAGACCGACAGCGAGTACGTGCCTTTCGCTGCGACCTCTCAGACGCTGAGGCAATCACAAGTACGGTCGCGGCAATCAATGCATGGAATGGCGGCATAGACATTCTGTTCAATAACGCTGCAACCAAAACCGAAAAACTCGAACGTTTCTTTGATCCGGTTGATGAGTACTCGCTGGAAACCTGGCGCGAAGTCATGGCGGTCAACGCCGACGGCCTGTTCGTCATGGCGCGGGAGTGTGCGAAAAGCATGAGGCGACAGCGCGGCGGGAGCATCGTGCAGACCGCTTCAATCTACGGTGCCATGGCGCCAGACATGCGGATCTACGAAGGTTCGGAATACCTCGGACGACAGATCAACACGCCGCCCATATACGCAGCATCCAAGGGTGCAGTGATTGCCCTGACGCGTTATCTGGCTGCCTTATGGGCAAGCGATGGGATCCGGGTCAACACCATTTCGCCTGGCGGTGTTTCTAGCGGTCAGAACGGTGTTTTTCACGAAAAGTATCGTGCCCGTGTTCCGATGGCTCGCATGGCTGAAGCAAGGGAGATCGCAGACGCCGCGCTCTTTCTCGCATCGCCTGCGGCCAGCTACATCACAGGGCAGAACCTGATGGTAGACGGAGGCTTGTCGATATGGTGACCAAGCAATCGGCAGACTCACCTTGCCTGATCATCGCCGAAGCTGGCGTCAACCACAATGGCAGTCTGGATGCAGCGTTACGGCTTATCGACGCTGCGGCAGATGCCGGTGCCGACATTGTCAAGTTTCAAACCTTCAAAGCCGAACGCCTTGTCACCCGCCATGCGCGCAAGGCGGCCTATCAGGCGACTCATACCGGTGCGGGCGACCAGTTCTCCATGCTCAAGGCACTTGAGCTTTCGGACGAAGCACACTACAGACTGCTCACACATTGCGAAACACGAGGAATCGAATTCTGGTCGACCGCGTTTGATGAGGCTTCAGCACAATTTCTGGTAGACCTTGGAATCCGTCGTATCAAGATCCCGTCTGGCGAACTGACCAACGCACCGTTCATTTCCGCCATGGCTGCTCACGGTCTGCCCATGATCGTATCCACTGGTATGGCTACGCTTGACGAGGTTGCCGACGCAGTCAGCTGGATCCAAGCCACACGACGTGGTCCATCAGCAGACCAAGCGCTTGCCGATTTCGTTACCCTGCTGCATTGCACCTCAAACTACCCCTGCCCGATAGACGATGTCAACCTGCTGGCCATGGGTACCCTCGCACACCACTTTGGTTTGCCAGTCGGATATTCAGACCACACTCAAGGCATTCTTGTGGCACCGCTGGCACGGGCCATGGGGGCCACGGTTTTTGAAAAGCACTTTACGCTGGATCGTAGTCTACCTGGCCCGGACCACGCCGCATCGCTGGAACCTGACGAACTTAAACAAATGGTTGACAGCATACGGTTGGCCGAGCGTGTGCTCGGTCACACAGACAAGACACCCACACCAGCCGAGCTGGAAGTAAGAGTCGCAGCACGGCGAAGCCTGACCATCGCTCGTGACATACCGTCGGGGCACACCCTGACCCGAGCCGACCTCTGTCTGATGCGCCCGGGAGACGGTCTGCCGCCAGTCATGCTCGATCAAATCACTGGGCGCACGGTGCGCCATGACATGAGGCCCGGAGACACCCTCAAGGCGGAGGACCTCGTATGAGGCGGGTTCTCTACGTCACCGGAACTCGAGCGGATTTCGGATTGATGCAACGTACGCTTGAGCGGATTCACGCAGACTCAAGGCTTGAGCTGGAACTCTGTGTGACTGGCATGCACCTTATCGAAAGCTATGGACATACGGTGAACGAGATCCAGGCTGCAGGCCTGCCAATTGCAGGTACCATACCGGTCAAACTCGACGGCTCCGACGGCAGAAGCATGGCTCACGCGATTGCTGACGAGCTTCACGGCATGGTGGAACTACTCGCCAGTCGTCGTCCAGACATCGTCTTGCTACTGGGCGACAGAGGCGAGATGCTGGCCGGTGCTCTGGCTGCGCTTCACCTCAACATCCCGATTGCCCACATTCACGGAGGCGAACTGTCCGGGACTGTCGATGAGCCGGTCCGGCACGCCATAAGCAAGCTCTCGCACTACCACTTCACCAGCACCGAAGGTGCCCGGGAGCGGCTGTTACGCATGGGCGAAAGGCCGGAACAAGTCTTTGTCACGGGAGCACCTGGCCTGGACGGCATCATCGATGAGGCCAGGGCTGACCGTGATGCACTGTGCCGCACGTATGGTTTCGACGTCACACGTCAGATAGCCATGTTGGTGTTTCACCCTGTCGTGCAAGAAGCAAAGCAAGCGGCGACACAGGCACAGACCCTCCTTGAAACCCTCTTGCAGCACGGCTACCAGATCATCGCGATGATGCCAAACAGTGATGCCGGTGGTAGCGCCGTACGTCAGCTACTAGAAGACAGCAGACACCAGCAAGACATCCGTGTGCTCACCCACCTCGGACGTGAGCGCTATCTTGACCACCTGGCCATGGTCGATTTACTGGCCGGAAATTCCAGCAGCGGTATCATCGAAGCGGCCAGCTTTGGTCTACCCGTCATCAATGTCGGGAGTCGTCAGTCCGGACGCGAACGCAGCAAAAACACCTTCGACGCCGAGCCCACGGCCATATCGCTCACGCACGCCATCGCTCAAGCGCGCAACCGGGGTCGATCATCCTGCAGCAACGTTTATGGCGACGGAAGAGCAGCCTCCCGCATTACAGACCTGCTGGCGAAACTACCTTTGGGCCCGCACCTGTTGAGCAAACAGAATGCCTATTAAACGGGCCACCCTGATTGGCGCAGGCGGTCATGGACGAGTCGTTTTCGAAGCCTGGCAACTGACGCTTGGCAGCGACGTCCAGATCGCGGTACGCGACGATAACCCACGACTGGCAACACTGCTGGGCGTAGCGGTGCAGTCCCCTGCAATCCCTGACGACAGCACTGAACTGCGTGCTCATGTGGCAATAGGCCATAACCCCACCCGCAAACGAATTGGCGTCGCCTTGATGGCCGGACGCGGCAAGCTTGAGCAAATCCTGCACCCATGTGCCTCGGTATCGCGTTACGCCGCAATATCTGACGGAGTATTCGTTGCAGCAAACGCAACGATTTCGGCCGGCTCACATCTTCATGTCGGCGTCATTATCAACCATGGTGCCGTTGTGGACCACGACTGCAGCGTGGGTGCGTGGTCACACATCGCTCCCGGTGCGATACTAGGCGGAGGAGTATCAATTGGAGAAGGAGTGCTGATTGGCAGTGGCGCAGTGATTCTGCCCGGACTCAACATCGCCGATGGCGCTACCATCGGCTCGGGGGCCGTGGTGACACGAGATGTTCTGGAACAGCAATGCTGGGTCGGAGTACCAGCGAGGAATATTGATGAGCAACGTTGAAGAGCTTTTGATCCAGCAGAACGAAACCATCCGTAGTGCCCTGGCCCGCCTTGACCAGACCGCCCGTGGCCTGTTGATGCTGGTTGGTGAAGACGGCGTGTTGTTGCGTACTGTCACAGACGGTGATCTCCGCCGTCTGCTGCTCGCCGGAACCGATCTCAACGCCCCCTTGTCGTCACTCCCGCCCTTATCGCCCAAGACCATTGGACCTGATGACGATGAAAAGGTCGCGCTTGAGTTGATGGAGCGCCACCGCGTCGACCACGTTCCCAGAACCGATGCAAGCGGGCGCCCCTGCGGACTCCTGTTGCGCAGAGACCTGTGCAGCCCCATCCTGCTATCGACACCACATCTCGGTGACGAAGAACGCAATTTCGTCGACGATGCATTTCGCACTAACTGGATTGCACCCCTGGGGCCCAACGTGGACGCTTTTGAGCGCGAACTCGCTGCACACGTCGGCGTTGCTCACGCTGCCGCGCTGTCATCCGGCACCGCCGCAATCCACCTTGCGCTGGAGCTGATCGGGGTCGAAGCCGGTGATATCGTATTCTGCTCAACACTCACCTTCGTGGCCTCAGCCAACCCTATTCTTTACCAGCGTGCAACACCAGTCTTCATTGACTCCGAGCCAGGCTCCTGGAACATGTCTCCGGCTGCGCTGCGGCGAGCTCTGCGCGATGCAGCGCATAACGGCAAACTCCCCCGTGCAGTCATCGTGGTGAATCTGTACGGTCAGAGTGCCAACATGGACGCCATACTCGAAGCCTGCAAAAAATATGAAGTCCCGCTCATTGAAGACGCGGCGGAATCACTCGGCGCCACCTACAAGGGCAAACCAAGTGGCAGCTTCGGAAAGTTCGGCATCTACTCCTTCAACGGCAACAAGATCATCACCACATCCGGCGGCGGCATGCTGGTGTCAGATGATGGCGAGCTTATTGCCCGGGCTCGGCATCTCGCCACACAGGGACGCGAACCGGCTCCTTGGTATCTGCACCAGCACATGGCCTACAACTACCGGATGAGTAACATCCTGGCCGGGGTGGGTCGAGGCCAACTTCGCGTGCTGGATCAACGTGTTGAGGCTCGTCGCAAGGTGTTTGACACTTATCAGGCAGAACTGGGTCACATTGTGGGGCTCGAATGGATGCCCGAGGCGAATTTCGGCATGTGTACTCGCTGGCTCAGCGTGTGCACCCTGAACCCGGACACTCTTGGTATCACACCGACTGAATTCATTGCCGCACTTGGGCATCACAACATTGAAGCCCGACATGTCTGGAATCCCATGCACAGGCAGCCACTGTTTTCTGGGTGCGCATACTATCCGCACGATGACGACTTCAGCTTTAGCGACCACGCCTTTCTCACTGGAGTCTGCCTGCCGTCCGGCTCCAATCTGGATACATCGCAGATCGACCGGGTTTGCGAAGCCGTACGCGATATCACGAGATAAATGTTGAATCGCCGACAAAAACGCACGAGCGTATGAACCCACGCCTACAACTCTCCCTTGCCATTCTGCTCGACACTCTCGCCGTCTGCATTGCCTGGGTCGGAAGCTACCTCATCCGGTTCAACTTCGAGTGGCCTGCTGACTACACGGGGCAGATTCAACTGGGTCTGGGACTCTTCCTGCTAACCCATATCCTGGCGGGTCTTCACTTCGGTCTATATCGAGGCATGCTGGCCTTTGCAAGCTTGCCCGATGTAAAACGCATGCTCAAGGCTGTTCTGGTCACCACCACTGTCATGGTGCTCTTCATGGCGACTTACAGGGTGCAGCCCGGCACACCCCGATCAGTCATGCTGCTATTTCCCCTGCTGCTCATGCTCATCATGGGCGGAGGGCGACTGGCATGGCGCATGTGGAGTGAGCATCGCCTGTACAGCCCATCCCGACATAGCGGTAAACCTGTGGTGATTGCCGGAGCGGGCAGAGGCGGCGCCATGTTGCTGCGTGAGCTCGACCGCAGCCCCGACTGGAACGTGGTGGCTCTGGTGGACGACGACCCGGCCAAGCATGGACTCGAGATGTTCGGACGCCCAGTAGCAGGTTCGATCAATGACCTACCAGACATACTCCAGGCCTTCGAAGCCCATCACGTCATTCTGGCCATGCCCTCTGCCGCACGTGACAGCCTGCAACGTGCCACCACGCTTGCCGCAGCATCGGGGGCCCATGTTTTTACCGTCCCCAGTCTTGAAGACCTCATGACCGGAAGAGTCGGCATACAGTCCATGCGCCCTGTCGCAATCGAAGACCTGCTGGGTCGTGAGCCAGTGTCGATAGACACCCCCCATGTACAAAAGATGCTTGCAGGCAAAACGGTTCTGGTCACCGGCGCTGGTGGTTCGATAGGGAGCGAGCTCTGCCGACAGTTGCGTCGCTTCTCTCCTGAACAGATCATCCTGTATGAGCTTGGAGAGTTTGCCCTTTACACCCTTGAGCAATGGTTTGCGACTCACAGCCCGGAAACCCGCATTATTCCATTAGCCGGTGATGTCAAGGACGACAGGCGCCTGGAAGAAGTCTTCTCGCGCTACCGCCCGCAAGTCATATTCCATGCGGCTGCCTACAAGCACGTCCCCCTTATGGAGGTGGACAATGCCTGGCAAGCCGTGCGCAACAACGTGCTGGGCACCCTTCGCGTTGCGCAGGCAGCACAGGCGTTTGGGGCAGAACGCTTCATCCTGATCTCGACAGACAAAGCGGTCAACCCGACCAACGTCATGGGAGCCACCAAGCGGTTGGCCGAGATGGTCTGCGAAGCACTTTACCGCGAATCGGGCTCGACACAGTTCGAGATGGTGCGTTTCGGAAACGTGCTTGGCAGCAATGGTAGCGTCATTCCGAAGTTTCAGGAGCAGATAGCACGAGGTGGCCCCCTCACGGTGACTCATCCTGAGATCACGCGCTATTTCATGTCCATCCCCGAGGCCGCTCAGCTGGTATTGCAGGCTGCAGCCATGGGCGAAGGCGGCGAAATCTTTGTTCTGGACATGGGGGAACCTGTCAGAATTATCGACATGGCGCGCAACATGATCCGGCTATGTGGTTACACCGAGGATGATATCCGCATTGAATTCACTGGCCTTAGGCCCGGTGAAAAGCTCTACGAAGAATTGCTCGCAGATAGCGAAAGCACGCGACAAACGCCCCATCCAAAACTGCGTATTGCCCAATCTCGCCCGGTCGATCACAACTTCCTGAACAAACTCGCTCTGTGGCTAAATCAGACCATACCAGTAAGTGACGAAGAAACTCGGGCAGGCCTAATTGCTTGGGTGCCCGAGTACACTCCTGCAATGCACGACATCAGTGCGAAAACCACGCCAAAGGGGCTACCGCAAGAACCATCAAAAGCCGCTCCAACGGAACTCCAGACATGACCGACTCACCAAGCTGTCCAATCTGCGGCAACCGCTCACGGTACGACTTCAGTGGGAGGGATTTGATGTTCGGGCTACACCAGCGCTACGACTTCTTCAAATGCGATGGCTGCAGCGCCATATTTCAAAACCCAATGCCGAGCCCGGAGCAGATTGCGAGCTTCTACCCTGAAGAATACGGGGTCTACTCGGAAGACGCCCGGATACGTCACCTCAGCGGGTTTCGCAAAGCCTTGCTGAGACAGTATCGTGGATACAAGCACCTGGATGTGCCACCACACTTGCGCCTGGCCGCGAAGCTCTGGAACGCATCTCACCGTATCGGCACCCCTGCGTTTGGCAACGGAGGCAAGATGCTTGATGTGGGTTGCGGCAATGGTCGCTACCTGCTCACCATGCGCAAACTCGGATGGCAGGTCGAAGGGGTCGAATTCAGTGAAAGCGGGGTGCGGGTTTGTCAGAAGGAAAGTCTGACCGTTCATCATGGTGATCTACCCTCAGCAAACTTCGAGGATGGCTGCTTTGATCTGATCACGGTTCGTCACGTTGTAGAGCACATACCCGAACCCCAGGGTTTCATGGCTGAACTCGCTCGAATCCTCAAACCGCAAGGTCGGCTTGTCATGGAAACCCCAAACGCCAACGCTCTGGGTCGCGCCTGGTTTGGTCCAAATTGGTACGCAAACGACGTTCCGCGCCACCTGATACTATTCACGTCTGACAATCTGGCGCTGCTGGCGGCTCAACATGGACTTCAAGAATCTGGTCGCGTCGTTGAGACATCGCCAAAGATCGTTCTCAACAGCATTGACTACGTGACCAATAACACCGGCAAGCCGTCAAAGCGGCGCTGGGCGCGTCGCCTGCTCGCGCAAATCTACGTCTTCATTGCAAAACGAAGTGGTCGCGGCGATACCTTCCAGATCACTTTTGTCAAGCCGTGAGTCGGACCATCCTCTACCTGTCCAAAGGCATAGAGTCCGCCTCGACCCGCTACCGTGCGTTGCAGTTTTTTGCTCCGCTCAGACAAGCGGGCTATTACCCTCTACACATGCCTTTGAGTGGTGGAGCCATCAACTACCTGCGTGCCTTAAGGCACGCCCGCAAGGCGGATGCGGTCATCGTATTGCGCAAGACACTGCCTCTACCGCTGTTGTGGCTTCTGCGCAAGCAGACCAAGCGCCTGGTTTTCGAACTGGACGACGCCATTTTCTGCAACAGCGACGGCAGCCCGTCGTCAACCCGCATGACCCGCTTCATCCAGATGATCAGGCGATGCGACCATGTCATCGCCGGAAACCGCTTTCTGGCAAACACGGCGCTTCCCATCAACGCAGCGGTCAGCGTACTGCCGACCTGCGTGGATGCCGACAAATACGCGATCCAGGCCACACCATCCGCTGAGTTCTTTGATGTGGTCTGGATTGGCAGTTCATCCACCCGTAAATACCTGGAAGCCGCGTTACCCGGCTTACGGCTGGCACATCAGGCCATTCCGCAGCTTCGACTCAAGGTCATTGCCGACTTCGATTTGCCCGATGCCGGGTTGCCCTGCCTGGCCATTCCATGGCGAGCCGACACCGAGGTGCAGGAACTGGCAACTGCCCATGTCGGCATTGCCCCAATGATCAACAACGACTGGACGAGAGGCAAGTGTGCACTCAAGGTACTGCAGTATTTCGCTGCAAACCTCCCAGTCGTGTGCTCGCCAGCAGGGGTAAATGCAGAGATCGTGACGGCTGGCGAGAACGGTGAGTTTGCCAGTTCACCGTCCGAATGGGCGCAAGCCCTGCAAAAGCTCGCAAGCGACCCGACACTGAGGCAGCGCTATGCCAGCAGCGGACGAGCCCTGGTCATCAGGGACTTCTCACGGAGCGCGGCCCTGTCAAAGCTCACAGATACCCTCAACAGTCTCATACCCGCGCAAAACGCCTGACTATTCGACCTGCCAATTCCTATCCGCGAAACGGACAGCCAGAATCGTTCTTTTTCTGTCATCACTAAAACGTGCGACAAGCTCAAAACCCTCATCCAACAAGGCCAGCTCAACCTGGCTCTCACCAGCGCGGATTTCAAGCATCAGCATGTCCAACTGGCCAGCCTTGAGGGCAGCCAGCGCCTCATCTCTGGAGTTCATGCCGCGCGCGGCCTGCGTAAAACTCCAGCCAATAAGGTGAGCCACTTCGGGGGTTTCAAATGAAACACGATGCTGCTCAACCGCTTGCGTAGACAGCCAATTAGCTGCATCCAGATAACGGGTTTTGGGCGGCGACGTCGACACCACGTTGGAGATTATCAGTAGCACTGTAAGTACGCTGATCGACCAACGCCAAAGACGCCCTCGCTCAAACAGCTGCTTCAAACCGACAGCCGCCAGTGGCAACAACAACAAGGACGCCACCGTGACATATCGTGAGGTCATGAACTGGCGCTCAAGTACAAACCACACCAGCAGCACAAGATGAAGCAAGAAGGCCGCCAGAAACAGGAACAGGCCCGGGGAAGTGTAAATACTAGACCTTCTCGACAGCGCCGTCAGCACAGGCACTACCAGCAGTCCGAGCGTGCCCAACAACTTGACTGGAATCAGAGCCAGCAATCCCACCACGAGAATCAGACCAGCCTCACCAGCAGACCACTTAGGCAGGATACCTGCCATCAGCTCGACTGAACTGGTCAGCGCTGACGTCTCACGAAACGGATTATTCCTCTCGGTCAACCGCCCGATAGCCTCTACCCAGTGAGACAGCCCCCACAAACCAGCCGCACCCACTAGAGCAACAAACAATACAGCGGCTGTAAATCGTGGATTGCGGAACGCAGATAGCCACTCTGGCTGCTTGAGCAGCATCGCAAGCGGCAACAGCAGCAGAAAAATCAAGCTCTCCGGTCGATACATCGCCGCAAGAACAATCGCCACAGTTGCCACCAGGATGCGTCTGCGTTGCCCCTTGCGCATCCACACAAGCAGCAGATAGAGCGCAAGAAACACGAAAAACCAGGCACCAAACTCGCGCAGAATGTAGTCCCGATAACCATTGAGTGACGGAATGGTCAGCACTGCTACGACTGCCCACCAGGCTGTTCCCGGAAACAACTCCTCGCAGCACGAAACAATCAGCGCGCAAGTACCGGCTATGAACAGCAGGCAAAGCAGAAACGCCGCATGCTCAAGCTCCAGACCGGTCAGGGCCGCCGTCCAGGCGATGTTTGCCGAAACGAAACCACGCGCAAAGCCGTTCCAGTCGAACAGACCTGAAGCCGCAGCAAACCCGCCTTCCTGATACAGCCGCGCAGCCTCTATATAAAGCATGCCGTCGTTGTTGGGAGTAATGACTGCCGACAACGCAATCCAGGACAGCAAGACGCTGAGCGTCACGGTCGCCCACTGGGGCAACAACCTTTTCAACCAAGGAGGCATAGATTGCTTCAAAACAGGAAACCCTCCACTACTACCGGGTAGCCTGTTGTGAATCCCTGGGCTTCACACCCACCATTTCAATCATGGTCGGTGGAACGAGATAACGATGTTGAGTCAACCAGCGGAAGAGCCCTATGCGCCCTGCCATCGCGAGCACATCGGCCCCGATACTTTTCAGGTACTCATCCCGTTTCCGGAACCACTTTCCACTGATCCTGAGTCTGGAGATGTCCTCATTGACAGGACGAAGATCGCCTTCAACATCGGTAGACACTCGCGCGATATTCATGTCAAAAGTCAGTTGCGGAAAGAGCTTCTTGACACCTTCATGAGTGAAGCGCCAATAGTCGGACGGATAGCCGTGAAACTTCCATGCATGAGGAACAGAAACATACAGAACCCCTTGAGGCGCAAGTAGCCTGGAAATGTTCTCCGCCATCAGAAAAGGCTGTTCGCAGTGCTCAAGCACACTCAAACAGAATATCGTGCCAAACCTCTTACCCCCTAACAATGCATCTACGTCACTGAATGGCATGGTCAGATCAACGACAAGATCCACCCCCCCACCCGCTTGCATATCAACGCCTACGTAAGTTTCACCCGGAAAACTCGTACGAATCTTCTCAGTTGAACCGTAATCGCGAGAACCCACCTCAAGAAACGGACCCTTGAACAGTGCCTTGTTCCGCTCCATGAATATTGCATGATTCCTGAATCCCATACCATCACTCTCCGATTAGGGTTTTCACCACCACCACATCCTCCATCACCAGCACCTGCAGGTCCGACCCGAAGAACATGTTCAGGGCGTCGGTCGGCGAGCAGATCATGGGTTCGCCACGGCGGTTGAGTGAGGTATTGAGCACCACGCCGTTGCCGGTGAGCGCCTCCAGCGCCTTCATCAGGTCGTAGTAACGCGGGTTGTGTTCGCGCTTCAGCACCTGGGCGCGGGCGGTGCCGTCTTCGTGGACGACTTCGGGCACCCGTTCCTTCCAGCCCTCGGCGACCTCGAAGGTGAAGGTCATGAAGGGTGCGGGGTGGTCGGTGCCGAGCATTTGCGGGCCGACGGTGTCGAGCATGCTGGGGCAGAACGGGCGCCAGCGCTCACGGAACTTGATCTGCTCGTTGATGCGGTCGGCCACGCCGGGGGCGCTGGGGCAGCCGAGGATGGAACGACCACCGAGGGCACGGGGGCCGAACTCCATTCGGCCCTGGAACCAGGCGACCGGGTGGCCGTCGGCGAGGATTTGCGCGACGCGACGCGGGATCTCTGTGTCGCCGTCGGCGACGAGCTCCCACTGCGGCTTGGCCGGGTGGCGGGCGCAGGCGGCGATCACGTCCTCATTGCTGTAGCGCGGGCCGAGATAGACATGCTCCATCTTCTCGACCGGCACGCCGCGTTGCACCGACACATAGGACGCAGCGCCGAGCGCGGTGCCGGAGTCGCCGGAGGCCGGCTGCACGTAGAGTTCCTTGACCTCAGGGCGGGCAATGATCTTCTGGTTGAGCTTGACGTTGAGCGCCCCGCCGCCGGCGAAAGCGAGCTTGCCGGTCTCCCGCAGGATGTCGCCCAGGTAGTAGTCCATCATCTGCAGCGAGATGTCCTCGAACAGCTTTTGCATGCTCGCGGCGTAGTGGATGTAGGGGTCGTCGGCGATGTCGCCTTCGCGCTTGGGACCGAGCCAGTCGATGATCTTTGGGGAGAAGTAGAAGCCCTTGCCTTTTTCCTTGTAGCGGCGCAGGCCGATCACGTTGGCGTAGTCGGTGTTGATGATGAGTTCGCCGTTCTCGAACTTTGCGAGCCGCGAAAAATCGTAGCGGGACGGATCGCCATAGGGTGCCATGCCCATGACCTTGTATTCGCCGTCGAGCATCTCAAAGCCGAGGTACTCGGTGATCGCGCCGTAGAGGCCACCGAGGGAGTCCGGGTCGAAGAACTCCTTGATCTTGTGGATCTTGCCGTTTTCGCCGTAGCCAAAGAAGGTGGTGGCGTATTCACCCTTGCCGTCGATACCCATGATCGCGGTTTTCTCGGTGAAGCCGGAGCAGTGGTAAGCACTGGAGGCGTGGGTAAGGTGGTGCTCGACCGGCACGATGTCGGTTTTCGAGAGGTCGAAACCGAGTTGGAGCAGACACCACTCGATGCGCTTTTTGTAGCGATAAAAACGGCGGTTGCCCATCAGGATGGCGTCGAGGCCGCGGTCTGGCGCGTACCAGTAGCGCTTGGCGTAGTGCCAGCGTGCGGGGCCGAACAGGCTGATCGGCGCGAATGGGATCGCCACCGCGGTGACGTCCTTGGGCTTGATGCCGGCGAAATCGAGGCAGAACTTGGCCGACTCGTAAGGCATCCGGTTCTTGGCGTGCTTGTCGCGCACGAAGCGCTCTTCCTCAGCCGCCGCGACCAGTTTGCCGTCGATGTAGAGCGCTGCGGAGGGGTCGTGGGTGAGTGCGCCGGAAAGGCCGAGAACGGTCAGGGACAAGGGCAAACCTCTTCAACGCGGCGCCTCGACAGTGTTCGCCGAACGCCTTGAATGCTTCAGTAAATCTCGAATTATACAGTCGAAGCTATGGCGCAGACGCCGACTGTGACACGCAGCCTGAGCCTTTGCGCCGGAGACGCTCGTGCCCGCACAAAGCCGGATGCCTGCCGAAAAGACCGATGGCTAATGCGCCTCGTCCCAGTTCGCGCCCGCACCAACCTCGACCAGCAAGGGCACCGACAACGCCGCCACTTCACCCATCAGGCGCGGCAGGATGTCGCGGATCTGGTCGAGTTCGGCCTCGGGCACCTCGAGCACGAGTTCGTCGTGTACCTGCAGGATCAGGCGCGACTGCAGGTCGGAACCCGCAAGCCAGCGATGCGTGGCGATCATCGCTCTCTTGATCAGGTCGGCGGCGGTACCCTGCATCGGCGCGTTGATTGCCGCGCGCTCGGCACCCTGGCGGCGGCCGACCTGTTGGGCGCGGATGTCGGGCAGGTAAAGGCGACGGCCGAACACGGTTTCGACATAGCCCTGCGCGCGCGCGGCGGCCTTGGTCTCTTCCATATAGCGGGCCACCCCAGGGTAGCGGGCAAAGTAGCGGTCGATCCAGCCCTGGGCGGCGGCGCGTTCGATGCCGAGGTTTTTCGCAAGGCCGTGGGCGCTCATGCCGTAGATCAGGCCGAAGTTGATCACCTTGGCGTAGCGACGCTGCTCGCTGCTGACTTC
>ERZ869909.765-NODE-765-length-32378-cov-24.257175_pt1 | contig 32378 bp, 22 predicted proteins | sample MGYA00520892_ERZ869909 | MGnify/ENA primary metagenome ERZ869909 (study PRJEB32215, sample SAMEA104723947) | bioreactor metagenome | biome: bioreactor; feature: anaerobic bioreactor; material: water | place: China | collected 2015-03-12 ...
AGCTTCAGCAAAGGAGTGCAAAGATAAACAAAGATTGTAATAAACAAACAACTTCCTTTATAAAAATAACAGATTTTTGTAGCTTTACGCTCCATTAAAATTTTACTATGAACAGCGCTAAAAATTACATTGAAGAAAACAAAGACCGTTTTCTTAACGAACTCATTGAATTATTAAAAATCCCATCCATCAGTGCCGATTCCGCTTATAAAAAAGACGTGATTGCCTGTGCCGAAGCGGTGAAGTCCAGTCTTGAAAAAGCAGGCTGTGATACTGTTGAAATATGCGAAACACCGGGATACCCCATCGTTTATGGCGAAAAAATAATCGATAAAAACCTACCCACAGTTTTGGTATACGGCCACTATGACGTGCAACCACCGGACCCACTTGATTTGTGGGACAGCCCGCCATTTGAACCTGTCATCAAAAAAACCGAAATCCATCCCGAAGGTGCCATTTTTGCCCGTGGAAGTTGTGATGATAAAGGTCAAATGTATATGCACGTGAAAGCGATGGAATATATGACCCAAACAAACCAGTTGCCCTGCAACGTCAAGTTCATGATTGAAGGCGAAGAAGAAGTGGGAAGTACCAGCCTGAGCTGGTTTTTGGAACGTAACCGTGAAAAACTCGCTAACGACGTCATCCTCATCAGCGATACGGGAATGATTGCCAAAGACGTGCCCTCCATCACAACTGGACTTCGTGGTCTTAGCTATGTAGAAGTGGAAGTCACCGGACCCAACCGCGATTTACACTCGGGGCTTTATGGTGGTGCCGTGGCCAACCCCATCAATATACTGGCAAAAATGATAGCTTCTTTACACGATGAAAACAACCACATTACCATACCCGGTTTTTATGACAAAGTCATTGAGCTTTCAACCGAAGAAAGAGCAAAAATGGCCGAAGCCCCTTTCAGTCTTGAAGCTTACAAAAAAGCCTTGGATATGAACGATGTCTATGGCGAAAAAGGCTATACCACAAATGAAAGAAACTCCATAAGACCAACACTGGATGTCAACGGCATCTGGGGCGGCTACACCGGTGAAGGTGCCAAAACAGTGATTGCCAGTAAAGTTTACGCGAAAATAAGTATGCGTTTGGTTCCTGATCAAGACTGGAAAGAAATCACCGAATTGTTCAAAAACCATTTTGAAAGCATCGCTCCAAAAGCCGTAAAAGTAAAAGTCACCCCACATCACGGCGGAACGGCTTATGTAACACCCATCGACAGCATGGAATACCGCGCTGCTGAAAAGGCCTATGAAGCCACTTTTGGGAAAACACCCATCCCGCAGCGTAGCGGCGGCAGTATCCCAATTGTAGCCCTTTTTGAAAAAGAACTCAAAAGCAAAACCATCCTAATGGGCTTTGGGCTTGACAGCGACGCCATCCACTCACCCAATGAACATTACGGTATCTGGAACTACCTGAAAGGGATAGAAACCATCCCGCAGTTTTTCCATCATTTTACCGAAATGAGCAAGTAAATTCTAAAATAAAAATCCCGCAAATTGCGGGATTTTTTGTCTTATGTCCTATGTATTGAAGTCTTACGTCTAAAATTTACACTTTCTTCACAAACTTCGTCAAAATCACAATCTGCTGACCATCGACTTTACCTTCAATTTGTTCGGCATTGTCGTGCACCAGGGAAATGCGTCTCACTGCCGTTCCTCTTTTTGCGGTGATGGAAGACCCTTTGACATCCAGGTCTTTGATTAAAACCACAGTGTCACCGGCTTCCAATACCACCCCATTACTGTCGATATGTTTGATACTTTCCCCTGTCTCATTTCCTTCACCGGAGGCTTTTGCCCACTTCAGGGTATCTTCATCCAGATACAACATATCCAGCAAATCCTGTGGCCAGCCTTCTGCTTTCAAACGGTTAAGCATACGCCAGGAAAGCACCTGGACAGCAGGAAATTCGCTCCACATACTGTCGTTCAAACAACGCCAGTGATTAGGGTCAATAGTATCAGGGTTCTCAATCTGGCTCAGGCAGGTTTCGCAAAGCAGCACATTGGTTTCATTGATGTCGTTTGGTGAGTTGGGCAAGTCATAGCTTTTAAGGTTGTTTACAGATTTGCACATTTCGCAACAGAAACCGCTTCTGTCTTGGAGTTGTTGAAGGCTAAGCATTTTAATAATTTTTGGCAAATGTACCATTAATTCATTAGCATTTCAACCCTTTCAGGGTTTGAAACCCTGAAAGGGTTTACCGGCAAAATGAGTGTGTTTGCCGTGCAATGTCGGGTGAATGTCGGGTGAAATTCATTGAAAAAAATTGTACATTGAGGTGTTCATTCGTAGTATTGTGGCATCAATCAAACATCAAAAATGAAACAACCCGAACTTGGTCAAAAAATTCAAGACCTGAGAAAACAAAAAGGATTAACTCAAGAGGAGCTTGTAGAAAAGTGCAACATCAATGTGCGCACCATTCAGCGCATTGAGGCCGGCGAGGTCACACCCAGGCCATATACCATCAAAACCATTCTTGGAGCTCTTGGTTATGATTTTGAGACCATCAATCATTCAACTTCAGATATAGAGCAACAATTCATCGCCCCTGAAAAAATGAACTACACCATAAAAACCTTAACTATTGCCTGTGTTTTTGGCGGTATTTACTTTTTGCTGGGATTCCCGGAGTTTTATGCAGATTGGAGCCGGTTTGCAGACAATGTAATTCCATATCCCACCACGATCTATATATTCTTAAAGATTTTCACACTCATTTCGGTAGTATTTTTTATTAAAGGATTTTGGGTCTTGGGAAATGAACTTCATAATACAATTTTAAAATTCTCCTCCCTGGTTTTGATTGTACTCTCAACACTAATTTACATTTATGATATCACGTCCATTTTTGTGGAAATCATTCCCATGGAATATTTTATTAGTGCCATGTCCATAAGTTTTGGTGCCATTGGGGTATTGTTTGGAATTGGTATCATAAAACTCAGGAACCAACTAGGCAATACCGCACTGGCTACAGGGGTTTTTGAAATCATCGTTGCTTTTTTATTCTTTACAGTTATCCTGTCCTGGTTGGGGTATATTTTAATGATTCCTTTAATTCTTTTGGAGATTATTTTGCTTTACAAAGCGCTGGAGGTAATTAAAAATGATAAAAAGCATCCTCATAATGGGTAACCACTTCAGTTGTTTTATTTTTTAAAACGGCAATGATGTCAAACCGGGTTTCAAGCTCAATATCCTTTTCCTCCAGATAGGCATTCATCACTTTGACAATTTGCTTGATTTTCCCTGGAGTGACAAAGCTCTGCGGGTCTCCAAAAAAGTCAGAATTTCGGGTTTTGACTTCAACACACACAATCAGATTGTCTTTTTGGGCAATGATATCAACTTCTTTATGTTCAAAAATGAAATTGCGATCCAGAATTTTATACCCTTTAGCCAGCAAATGCTGTGCTGCCAGTTCTTCACCTATTTTTCCAAGTTCGTTGTGTTGTGCCATTGTTGGTTTCAAGTTTCAAGTTCAACGTTTCAAGTCTTTGATTTTGTATAATAACCAGAGCGGTGGCTGAGCGGAGCCGAAGCCTGAGCAATTTCCAAATTCCAAAAGAAAGTTCAATTTACAAAATTTTACTTTCCAAACTTCCGTCATCGGTCATCCAGCACCCAGCCAAAAAACTCACCTCCTCACAAACTCACAAACTCACAACTATTTTCTACCTTTACGGAAATGGAAAAAACCGCTTTGGAAATACAGATTTCAACCCTGCCTGATAGTGCCGGTGTGTATCAGTATTATGATAAAAACGGCAAAATTCTCTATGTTGGCAAAGCCAAGAATTTAAAAAAACGCGTCAGTTCTTATTTTACCAAAAACCACGACAATGCCAGAACACGGCTATTGGTCAGGAAAATCCATGAAATCAGGCACATTGTTGTGACTTCGGAAACAGATGCGCTCTTATTGGAAAACAACCTCATCAAAAAATACCAGCCGCGATACAATGTCATGCTGAAAGATGACAAATCTTATCCCTGGATATGTATCAAAAACGAGCGTTTCCCCAGAATTTTCACTACCCGTAAAATGATCAAGGACGGCTCTGAATATTACGGCCCCTACACCAGTATGAAAACCGTTCAGACCTTATTGGATTTAATAAAAGGGCTTTACCCTTTGAGAACTTGCAATTACGACCTTTCGCAAGAGAAAATTGATGCGGGAAAATACAAACTGTGCCTCGAATATCACATCGGGAATTGCCTGGCTCCCTGTGAAAACAAACAAAGCGAAAAAGACTACCACGACAATATAGAAGCCATTCGCCAGATAGTCAAAGGCAATTTTAAAGACTCTTTGCAGCGTTTCAAAACCCAAATGAAACAGTATGCGGAAAAACTCCAATTTGAAGATGCCCAACGACTGAAAGAAAAAATTGAGATCCTGGAAAATTACCAGTCGAAGTCAACCATCGTAAACCCAAAAATCAACAATGTGGATGTGTTTTCCATCGTGTCTGATGAGGATTATGCTTATGTCAATTTCCTCCAGTTGTCCTTTGGTTCCATCATTCGGTCACATACTTTGGAAATCAAGAAAAAACTGGACGAAAGCGACAAAGAACTGCTGGAGCTCGCCATTGTTGAAATCAGACAGCGGTTTCATTCACAATCCAAGGAAATTTATGTGCCATTTCCTGTGGATGTGGGTGAAAACATCAAAGTGCATGTCCCGCAGTTGGGTGACAAAAAACAAATCCTTGAACTCTCTGAGCGAAATGCCAAATTCTACAGGATTGAGCAACTCAAACAAATCAAAATCACAGACCCTGACCGTCATGAAAACCGCATTATGGCACAAATGCAGAAAGACCTTCGCTTACCTGAAGAACCCCGCCATATTGAATGTTTTGACAATTCAAACATACAAGGCTCCAATCCTGTGGCCGCCTGTGTTGTATTCAAAAACGGAAAACCAAGTAAGAAAGATTATCGCAAATACAACATAAAAACCGTAACAGGGCCAGATGATTATGCCTCCATGGAAGAAGTGGTTTACAGAAGGTACAAAAGATTGCTCGATGAGAAGCAACCTTTGCCGCAACTCATCATCATAGATGGAGGAAAGGGGCAGTTAAATTCGGGGTTAAAAAGTCTTGAAAAATTAGGCTTACGCGGAAAAATTGCCATAGTGGGGATTGCAAAAAGATTGGAAGAATTATTTTTTCCAAATGACCCAATTCCCTTATATTTAGACAAAAAATCGGAGACCTTGAAAATCATTCAGCAATTGCGGAATGAGGCTCACCGTTTTGGAATTACATTTCACCGAAATAAAAGAAGCAATCAAGCGTTAAAAACCGAACTCGAATCCATCCCCGGAGTAGGTGAAAAAACCATCATTGACCTTTTGAAACATTTTAAAAGTGCCAAGCGTATTTCTGAAGCAAGCTTTGGGGAAATCGCTGAAATTATAGGTCACAGCCGAGCTGAAAAGGTAATTGAACATTACAAGAATATAAAATGAAACATACGATTCTTATCTTAGTAGCCCTTTTGCTCTCAGGCATCTCATTTTCGCAAGAGCAGGAGGACGTCAAGGTGGGTCTGGTGTTGAGTGGCGGTGGTGCTAAAGGTTTGGCGCATATTGGTGTTTTAAAAGTTATTGAAGAGGCAGGTGTGCGCATCGATTATATTGGTGGGACAAGTATGGGAGCCATTGTGGGCGCTTTATATGCTTCCGGATATACGGCCAGGGAACTGGATTCCATTTTTCATGTGATTGATTTTGACGAATTGATACAGGACAATATTCCCAGAGCTGCTAAAACTTTTTACGAAAAAAACGATGCTGAAAAATATGCCCTCACCTTGCCTTTTGATGGCTTCAAAGTCTCTTTTCCCACATCATTATCAAGAGGTCAAAACCTTTTTAATCTAATATCAAAATTAACAGATCACGTTAGCCATATCAACGATTTTTCTGAATTGCCCATCCCATTTTTCTGTATGGCTACCGATGTAGAAAAAGGTACCCCTGTAAAATTAACACATGGTTTTCTTCCTCAGGCAGTTTCGGCCAGCGGTGCTTTGCCGTCACTATTCAGTCCGGTTGAAATTAACGGGCTTCTGCTAATTGACGGAGGTGTGACAAACAACTATCCGGTTGACGAAGTAAGACGTATGGGTGCTGATGTAATCATTGGAGTTGATGTGCAGGACAGTTTGCTTTCGCGTGAAAACCTGAGATCTGCTATTGATGTTTTGGTTCAAATCAATAATTACAGGACTATAAACGACATGAAAGAGAAGCGGGAAAAAACAGATATTTATATCCATCCTGATATTAAAGAGTTTTCTGTGATTTCTTTTAACCAGGGCAAGTCAATTATAAAATCCGGAGAGACCGAGGCCTTAAAATTTGAAGAACAACTACTTGAACTAGCCCGGAGACAGCTTCCCTCAGAGCGACCAAAAATTGAAAAAAAGCTATCAGACAGTTTAACGATTGATGTAATAGAGATTTCCGGCAACAAGGATTATACACGCGCTTATATCCTTGGAAAACTCAAACTTCAACCTCCGTTAAAAACAACTTATCAACGTTTCAGCGAGGGAATTAACAATTTATCAGCAACCGGAAATTTTAGCCAGATAAATTACTTTTTAAGAGAAAACAATGAGGAAGAAACTGTTCTTGAATTACAGTTGGCGGAAACCAGAACCAGAACACTCTTGAGAATGGGCATTCACTATGACGATTTGTATAAAAGTGCGGCTTTGTTAAATGTTACCCGAAAAAGATTGTTGCAAAAAAACGACATTGCATCTTTTGATTTGATTCTGGGGGATAACATCAGATATAATTTTGACTATTATATTGACAAGGGTTATTACTGGAGTGTGGGCGTAAATTCCAGGTTCAACAGGTTCAAGAAAAATGTAAGATTTTCATTGTTTCCACCGGAAGTAGTTGAAAACATAACGTCTGTGGCCAATATTGAAATCAAACTTGAAGATTTTACAAATCAAGTTTATGTGCAAACCCTATTCAGACAAATTTATTTAATTGGCTTGGGGGTTGAACACAAGTATTTGAATTTACAAACCCTTACCCTTCAAGGAGCCAATCAAAACAACACAACAATTTTTGAAGACACCAACTATTACAGTGCTTATGGAAATATAAAACTCGACAACAGAGACAACAAATATTTCCCAAAAAGTGGTGCTTTAATTGAAGGGAAATTCAATTTTTATGCATTTGCTTCCGGGCTAAATACAAGCTTTGAAGAGTTCTCGATTGCCCGGGCAACATTGGGTTATACTTATTCCCCAACAAAAAACATCTCAATGACTTTAACTTCTGAAGGCGGCTTTAAAATTGGAGGTGATGATACTAGCACACTTGATTTTTTTATGGGAGGCTATGGCTTTCAACCCATCAATAACTTTGTGCACCTTTTTGGCTATGATGCGCTTAGTTTGAGAGGAGATACATTTTTAAAATCAACTTTAAGGGTAGATTACAAATTTTACCGAAAAACCTATATTTCAGGAGTGGCAAACATAGCCAATGTGGGGGACAAACTATTTGAATCCTCTGCCTGGATAGACCGCATACCCCATAGGGGTTATGCATTGGGATTGGCCAGTGACACATTCATTGGCCCCATAGAGTTATTTTATTCCTTTTCAACTGAAACCAAACAAAGTCAATGGTATGTAAGTTTAGGCTTTTGGTTTTAAACATTTCTTAGCTTTCTTTTACTTATTTTTTACGATATTTGTTAGCTAAACAACTCGTTATGCCTTTCTATCATAAACTGGGAAAAATTCCTGATAAACGCCACATTCAATTTAGAAAACCTAACGGCGATTTATATTATGAACAACTCTTTGGGACCATTGGATTTGATGGTATGTACTCCAATATGTACCACGTTCACAGACCCACTCAGGTAAAGGAAATTAGAAACCAATACAGCGCAGCACCAAAAATTGTCAATCCCAACAATATGCAATCGTATAAATTATTTGGATTTGATGTGGCTCCTGAAAAGGATTATCTGGAAAGCAGAAAGATTGTAATGACCAACAGCGATTGCCACATTACACTGGCTGCTCCTCAAAACAAAACCCAGGATTATTTTTATAAAAATACTGACTCTGACGAATTGCTATTTATCCACAAAGGCTCCGGAAAACTAAGAACCCTTTTGGGGAATCTGGAGTTTAAATATGGTGATTACCTGCTTATTCCCAGGGGCATCATTTACAAAATAGATTTTGATACTGAAGACAGCCGCCTTTTTATAGTGGAATCGAGAAGACCCATTTATACACCCAAAAGATACAGAAACTGGTTTGGACAACTTTTAGAACATTCCCCTTTCTGCGAAAGGGATTTAAGAAAACCGGAAGAGCTGGAAACTCACGATGAAACCGGCGAATTTCTTATCAAAGTAAAAAAACGTGATGAAATTTTTGATATGATTTATGCCACTCACCCTTTTGATGTGGTGGGCTATGATGGCTATAATTTTCCCTATGCATTTTCCATACACGATTTTGAACCCATAACCGGAAGAATACACCAGCCACCACCGGTGCATCAAACATTTGAAACCGATGCTTTTGTAGTATGTTCGTTTGTTCCCCGTTTGTATGACTATCATCCGCAATCCATCCCGGCACCTTACAACCACAGCAATATTGACAGCGATGAGGTGTTGTATTATGTAGATGGTGATTTTATGAGCAGAACAGGGGTCAAGCCTGGAAACATTTCATTGCATCCCGCAGGTATTCCGCACGGTCCACACCCGGGAACCTATGAAGCGAGCATAGGCAAAAAAGAAACCAAGGAACTTGCCGTAATGGTTGACACCTTTAAACCCTTAATGCTAACCGACGAGGCTATGAAAATTGCAGATGACACATACTACCAATCTTGGTTAGAGAAATAAAAAACACAAAACAACAGTAACAATGAGTAAAGAAGTAAAATCAGTAGACTACGGTCTCGAAAAAATATTTGAAGGTGCTCAAGACTTTTTGCCCCTTCTCGGAACAGATTATGTAGAGTTTTATGTAGGCAATGCCAAACAGTCTGCCCATTTTTACAAAACTGCATTTGGTTTTCAGTCACACGCCTATTCTGGATTAGAGACCGGAAACAGGGAACGCGCTTCTTATGTCTTAAAACAAGACAAAATTCGATTAGTACTTTCAACACCTCTCAATAGTGATTCTCCCATCAATCAACATATCGTTAAACACGGTGATGGTGTTAAAGTGATTGCTCTTTGGGTCGAAGATGCCACTGCTGCTTTTGAAGAAACCACCAAACGAGGCGCAAAACCCTTTATGCAACCCACCGTTGAAAAAGATGAACACGGCGAAGTGGTGCGTTCCGGTATCTATACCTATGGTGAAACAGTTCATATTTTTGTCGAAAGAAAAAACTACAACGGTGTCTTTCTTCCGGGATACAAGGAGTGGAAATCAGACTACAATCCTGAGCCGGTGGGCTTAAAATACATCGACCATATGGTGGGCAATGTGGGCTGGGGCGAAATGAACCAATGGGTCAAATGGTATGAAGACGTGATGGGGTTTGTGAATTTCCTTTCGTTTGACGACAAACAAATCCATACCGAATATTCAGCATTGATGAGTAAAGTAATGAGCAACGGCAACGGAAGAATTAAATTCCCAATCAATGAACCTGCAAAAGCCGCCAAAAAATCACAGATTGAAGAATATCTCGACTTTTATGAAGGCTCGGGAGTGCAACATATTGCCGTAGCAACAGACGATATCATTAAAACAGTAGCACAGTTAAAAGCACGTGGAGTCGAGTTTTTACCTCCGCCACCACAAGCATACTATGATGATATCCCCAGAAGGTTGGGTTCTCACATGGACATCATGAAAGAAGATATACAGGAGCTGCAAAAACTTTCCATATTGGTAGATGCTGATGAAGAAGGATACCTCCTTCAAATTTTCACAAAACCCGTTGAAGACAGACCCACATTGTTTTTTGAAATTATTCAGAGAATGGGTGCCAGAGGTTTTGGCGCAGGTAACTTTAAAGCCTTGTTTGAATCTATCGAGCGTGAACAGGCACTTAGAGGAACACTTTAAACTTTTACACTTTTACCATTAAACCACCGTTTTACAATTTTGGAATAACTATTGCAATGGAGACAAAAAAAGTTATAAGTCTATGAAAAATGTATTGATTGTGTTGTTGCTGTTTTTGGGTATGTCTGTAAGCGCTCAAAAAAAAGCATTCCAGGATGGAGAATGGTTTAAGTTCAAGGTGTCTTATTCCGGGTTTTTAAGTGCCGGTTATGCAACACTTCAAGTGGATAATGCCATTTTAAACGGAAGGGAGGTTTATCACATAAGAGGCTACGGAAGAAACACCGGGCTTTCTCGAATTTTCTTCAAAGTGGAAGACATTTATGAAACCTATATGGACAAGAAAAAAGACATTCCATACAGGTTCATAAGAGACATCAATGAAGGCGGACACACCCGGGATATTGTTGTCGATTTTGACCATAATAAAAACCTGGCACTAGTCCACGATAGAAAAAAGAATACCAAAAACACCCATCCTTTTCCCGACGGTGTTCAAGACATGCTTTCAACATTTTACTATTTGAGAAATAATGTGGACACAACAAACTTAAAACCCGGTGATTATACTGATGTGGATATGTTCTATGGGGATGAGAGCTTCAAATTTAGGTTAAAGTTTTTGCGAAAAGAGGTTTTAAGGACTAAATTTGGGCGAATTCAAACCTTGGTGTTCAGACCCTATGTTGAATCCGGAAGGGTTTTTAAGGAAAAAGAAAGTTTAACCGTCTGGATTTCAGACGATGACAACAGGGTTCCATTAAGAATAGTCGCCGATTTGGCCGTAGGATCTATCAGAGCAGAACTCGACGAATACAAAGGACTCAAACATTGGTTTAAAATTTTAGCAAACTAGGCAAACAATGGATAAATCTTCAAAAAGAAACGAACTTTTAGATCGACTGGAAGAAAAGTTTTCCGCAATGGGTCAGGATTTAAATGTTCACCTTGAAGGTTTATTGCATTCCAAACCCATTACATATTGGGATTATATCCAAACAGATGCCTTGCTCAATTTGCAAATTCAGCGGACCAATCAGCCTGATGAAATGGTATTCATTATGTACCACCAGGTTAATGAATTGCTCTTCAAAATGATTCTATGGGAAATCGAGCAAGTGGCACACAATAACGATTTAACTGCCGATTTCTTCTCGACAAAATTGATGCGCATCAGTCGGTATTTTGATATGCTCACTTCATCATTCAACATCATGCGAGAAGGCATGGAAGCAGAGCAGTACATGAAATTCCGAACCACTTTGACGCCGGCCAGTGGTTTTCAAAGCGCTCAATATCGAAAAATTGAGTTTGCATCCACCGAATTAATCAATTTAATTGACAACCGGTTCAGGGCAACCATTGACAGAAACACGCCTTATGAACATGCCCTTGAGCATCTGTATTGGCAGGCCGCAGGCAAGGATTACAATACCGGAAAAAAATCGCGTTTACTCACCGCTTTTGAAGAAAAATACAAAGTGGAGTTTGTCGCCTTTACGCAAGAATACAATACCATCAATCTATATTCAAAATTCAAATCACTTCCCAACGAAGTCAAAGAAGACCCAGATTTGATCAAAGCCATGCGTCACTATGACTATACCGTAAACATCACCTGGGTAATGGCACACTATGATGCGGCAAATTATTACCTTACTGGTGGAAACCCCGACAAAAAAGTTGAGGCCACAGGAGGAAGTGACTGGACCAAATACATGCACCCAAAATACCAGAAAAGAATTTTTTTCCCAAGTTTGTGGAGCAAAGCTGAAATAGACCAATGGGGAATGAACCTTTAAAAACATTAGAGTTGAAAAAAATTGCTTACCTATCCCTTTTTACAACATTATTTTTAATAAGCTGCAGCAACAATTCAGAAGAAAATGAAACTATTGAAGAAGTTGTTCCCAAAGTCAATAAAGAATTTGGATTTATTCTTGACGATTATGAAGTCATAAGAGACACTATTAAATCCGGTGAAACTTTTGGACTTATCATGGATAAGCAAGGTGTTTCTCCGGCAACAGTCTTCACAGTTGTTGACAGGGTTAAAGACACCATTAATGTTGCCCGGCTCAGGGCTGGAAGACCCTACACCATACTCAAGTCCAAAGATTCATTAAATCTAGCAAAGGTGTTTATATATCAGGCGTCACGCATTGATTATACTGTCATTCATTTATCAGACAGTATTTATGCATACAGAGACCGCCTTCCGTTAACAACAAAAAGAAGGGTAGCAACCGGTGTGATTACATCTTCCCTTTCACAAGCTATGGTTGATGAGGGCTTAAGTCAGGCACTCGTTCACGAACTTTCAAGTGTGTATCAGTGGACCGTAGATTTTTTCAGGCTTCAAAAAGGAGACAATTTTAAAATTATTTACAACGAAAACTACATCAACGACACCATTTATGCCGGTATAGAAAGCGTTGAAGCCACTTTATTAAACCACCACGGAAGACCTTATTACGGTTTTCGGTTTGTGACAGACAGCATTAAAGGCGAAGCCGATTATTATGATGAAAAAGCAAATACCCTGAGAAGCTTCTTTCTAAAAGCACCCTTAAATTATTCAAGGATATCTTCCCCTTATAGCTCCAGCAGGCTGCATCCTGTAACCAAGCAAAGACGCCCTCATTTAGGCACCGATTATGCCGCACGCCATGGCACCCCCATTATGACCACTGCAAATGGGGTTGTGGAACGTTCAGGCTATAACGGCGGAAATGGAAATTATGTAAAAGTCAAACACAATAACACTTACTCAACCCAATACCTGCATATGTCCCGAAGGGCAGTAAAAGTGGGTGACAGGGTCAAGCAAGGCGATATAATTGGCTATGTGGGCAGTACGGGACTGGCAACAGGGCCTCACGTTTGCTATCGTTTCTGGTACAACGGCAAACAAGTTGACCCTTATGCCATTCAACTTCCTGCAGCAGAACCCATAAAAGAAGAACTCAAAGACTCCTATTTTAAATTCATTGAACCCCTTAAAAGGGAAATCGATGCTATTCCTGAAAAATCCATTAGCTTATAATTTCTTTCCATTTTAAAAACCTTCATAACGTTTATCTAAAGTTAACATGAAGTATTGTTAACCATTCCATAAACCCGGAATGGCATAGAATATATTGCTTTGTACTTCATTATAACTAACAATTAAACAGATGAAAAAACAACTACTTTTTTTATTTCTACTTGTAGGCTATTTGGGTTTTTCCCAAGGGGTAACTACTTCTTCTATTAATGGAAGAATTGTTGATGCAAATCAGGAAGCATTAATGGGAGCAACAATTATAGCTGTTCACACCCCATCCGGGACACAGTATGGTGGTATTACAGACTTTAACGGCTTTTACAGAATTCCCAACATGCGTGTGGGAGGTCCTTACACCATTAAAATCACCTATGTTGGGTTTGAAGATATTGAAATCAACGATGTTTATTTACAGCTTGGTGACTCTGAAAGAATTAACAGAGAAATGTCTGAAACCGCAAGTGCTCTCGATCAAATTGTAATTACAACTTCCAGAAACAGTATTTTCGATCCAAATCAAACCGGTTCAAATACCAATGTGTCTGCCAGGGAAATCAGTACTTTGCCTTCAATCACAAGGTCTATTGGTGATTTTGTAAGAAAAACGCCTGAAGCAGGTGTTTCAGAAAACGGAGCCATTTCTTTAGGAGGTCAAAACAACAGGTACAACGCGATTTACATTGATGGTGCGATTAACAATGATGTTTTTGGACTTGCCGCTTCAGGAACAAACGGTGGACAAACCGGTGTAAGTCCAATCTCATTAGACGCTATAGAGTCTTTTCAAATCAATTTAGCACCTTTTGACGTAAGACAATCAGGTTTTGCAGGTGGTGCCATCAATGCCATTACTCGTGCAGGTACAAATAACATTGAAGGTTCTGCTTATTACTTTTTCAGAAATCAAAACTTAGCAGGTCTAACACCCACAGCTTTAAGTGAAGATGAAAGGGAAAAACTGTCAGACTTTACTGCAAAAACTTATGGAGCAAGAGTGGGTGGAGCGATTATTGAAGACAAGTTGTTCTATTTTGTGAATTATGAAAGACAAGATGATCAAACACCTCAACCTTTTAATATTGCAAACTATTTGGGTGATTCAAATCAAAGCGACTTAAACGCACTTAGACAAGGTTTGATCAATAGATATGGTTATGACCCGGGTAATTTTAATGAAAACACACGCCAATTAACCAGTGATAAATTGATTGCAAGAATTGACTGGAATATCAATGAAAAAAACTCACTTACATTCAAAAACAGTTATGTAAAATCTGAAAACATTGGTCCTTCACAAAGTGGAAATACTGCGATTAACTTTTTTAACGGAGGTGTGTTTTTTCCATCAAGAACTAACTCAACTACTTTGGAGTGGAGCACTACCAATGGTTCAAATATGTCAAACAACTTGATTTTAGGATATACCGATGTAGTTGACGATAGAGACCCTCTTGGAGATCCATTCCCAAGAGTGCGTATTGATGATGGCAGCGGAAACATCTTTTTTGGCTCTGAACCTTTTTCAACTGCCAATTTACTTGAACAACAGCTGTTTACTATAACAAACAATTTTGAATACTATACAGGGCGTCACAAATTTACACTGGGTGCCAACATAGAATTATTTGATGTTAAAAACGTGTTCTTTGGAATCAACTTTGGTGAATACAGATATAGCAGTCTCTCAGACTTTATGAATGTACTTGACGGACAAAATGTTGCTCCAAGCACTTATACAAGAAACTACTCACTTTTAGGTGGTGTGGGTGATGAATCTTTGGGGGCAGCAGAGTTTAAATACAATCAGTATGGTGTCTATATCCAGGATGAAATTGACATGAGTGACAAGTTTAAGTTAACACTAGGTATGCGTATTGATGTTCCTTCTTTTGAAGAAGGATTGGAAAATGAAGATTTCAATACCCGCACAGTTGAACTACTTGAAAATGCCGGGAAAGACCTTCAGGGAGCCCGAGTAGGGAAACCCATTGAAAGCAGCATTCACTATTCACCAAGAATTGGTTTTAACTGGGATGTCCACGGAGACAGAACTACCCAAATAAGAGGTGGTGTGGGTGTATTTACATCCAGAGTACCGCTTGTTTGGCCGGGGGGCACATACAACAACAATGGTGTTTCACAAGCAAACGTAAACCAAAACACTCTAGGGCAAACACCATTTTTCATTGCAGACCCCTTTAATCAATATGTAAGACCCGGTCAAGAACCAGGCTCAGGATTTACCGGAGGAAACGTGGATCTTTTTGCTCCCGGGTTTAAACTTCCTCAAGTGTTGAAATACAACTTTGCTATAGATCAAAGAATTCCTGTTTGGGGATTGATTGGTTCAGCAGAATTTTTGTACAACGATGTATTGAATGCCATTTATTATGAAAACCTAAATATTAAAGGACCTGTCGGAAACCTTTCAGGTGCAGACAACAGACCTTTTTATGATAGATTTGATCTAATTGACCCAACTTATAACTTTATTATTTTGGGCTCAAATACAAACAAAGGATTTTCATACAATGCAACTTTAAAACTTACCAAGCCTTTCCAAAATGGTTTTGCAGGACAGATAGCATATACTTTTGGTGAATCCAAAAGTATTTTTGAAGGCACTTCATCACAAAACAGCAGCCAGTGGAGAACCATTCAAACTGTAAATGGGAAAAACTCATTTTTAGAACCCTCCCGTTCTGATTTTGCTTTAGGTTCAAGAGTTTCCGGTTATGCATCTTATGAACTTAAATGGTCTGAAAATGTCAAAACCACTTTTTCTATGTTCTACTCAGGTGAACAAGGAAATGCTTATAGTTATGTATATCAAATCGGATCAAGAATCTTGAATGATGATGCTACTGACAATGCTTTAATCTATGTTCCAAGAAATTCAAGTGAAATCACCTTTAGACCCATCATACAAGATGGTGTGGTTGTTGCAACCCCGGAGCAACAATGGGCTGCTTTTAACGCTTTTATTGAAGGAGATGACCACTTGAGAAGAAGAAGAGGCTCTTATGCTGAAAGAAATGGGTCAAGAGCCCCATGGAGTGATATTGTTGACTTCAAGGTCTTGCAGGATTTTAACATAAACATAGGCAACAAAAATCATTCTTTCCAGGCGTCGCTTGATATATTCAACTTTACTAACCTAATCAATAAAGATTGGGGTAGAAGAAGTTTCGTGCCTTCAAATGTTGGGATTTTAAACGCCGTAAGCGGTGGACCAAACCCAGAATTTACTTTTAATGAAAGATTCTTGACTGAAGGAGTTGCTCAGTTTGATGACAGCGGCATCTTGTCTTCAAGATGGCAAATTCAGGTTGGACTGCGTTATTCAATAAAATAAACCCAGTTTGAATCAAAATTAAAAAAACCACTTCTCGAAAACAAGAAGTGGTTTTTTCTTTAAATAAATCTTACTTTTGTTTTTCAACAATAATAAATATTATGGCTATTGATAGAATTTTAGATGTTATTCACGGTTATTGGGCATATCTGGTGCTACTCATTTTGCTTTTGGCCAGTTTGAATGCCCTTGTTAAGTATATTGCAAACAAGCCTTTTGGCGCAAAGGATTTTAGAATCTCTCTATTTGGTTTAATAGTTACCCACATTCAGGTTTTGGTGGGGCTTATCCTTTATTTTGCACACCCCACTTTAGGGTTTGCTTCCATAACTCGCGATGATATGACCATGGCAGATGTAATGGGCAATAGCGAATTGAGAATGTTTGCAGTTGAGCACCCATTGATTATGATTATAGCAGTCATTCTAATTACCATTGGTTATTCAAAACACAAAAAGCAATTAACTTCAAAAGGCAAGTTTAAAATACTGGCTATTTTTTACACCTTAGGTTTAATTTTAATACTCTCAAGAATTCCTTGGGATCACTGGTTGTCTTCTTAAAATTAAAAAAGCCCCCCAAGTTCACTTAGGGGGGGAGCTTTTTATTTCAATGAATTTAATATCTTAATTTGCTTCTTTAATCAGTAATACATAGACCGGAAAGTGGTCGCTGTAACCCCCTGTAAAGCCACCATCTGCAAAAGCTCGGTATGGATAGCCTTTATAACGCCCCCTTGGGTTTGCAAGATAGGGGGGGTTGTAAATTCCTGCTCTATAAAATTGATAAGTAGAAAAATCTCCTGATAAAAGACCGGCTGACACCATTATCTGGTCAAATAAATTCCAGCCATCACGCCACGCTAGTGTGCCTAAGCCTCTTCTGTGCATATCCTCAAAGGGGTTAAAAAGATCTTTTATAACAACATCTTCCCTTTTTGATTTTGTAGCCAACACGTTTCTTATACTTTGGTTTGTGGGGTCATCATTAAAGTCACCCATATTGATAATTTTTGCATAGGGGTCGATACTGTGGAGCGAATCAATAATCCGTTTATTCAATTCTGCAGCCTTGATTCTGTTGGGTCTGCTTCTTGCTTCCCCTCCACTTCTTGAAGGCCAATGGTGAACAATGATATGCACCATATCTCCATCCAATAGACCGCTAACCACCAGTTGATCACGACTATAAACCCTTTGACTAGGATTGTTGTTATTATAGATTAACAATTCAACACTTTCTGTGTTTGTGGGCACAAAAATGTCTCTCTTGTATATCAGGGCAACATCTATTCCACGTCTATCAGGGGAATGATAATGAATAATTCCATAATTACTTGAACGCAATGCTTCCTGATTAATTAAATCCTGAATTACATCACGGTTTTCTACTTCACAAAGACCAACAAGTGCAGGAGTAGTGCCTGTGACATCTGAGCCTATTTCTGAAATTACTTTTGCTAAATTTTTTAACTTGGCATTGTAAACCGGTTTTGTGTAATAGGCATCTGCCCGTGGCGTTCTGTCGTGATAAACCGTAAACTCATCATCTTCCAGTGAGAACAAATTTTCAACATTGTAAAAAGCAACTGCATTGACCTTATATGATTTTTTATCTTGAGCTGATAATGTATAGGTAAGGATTAATAAAGCAAATGATAAAAAAAATCTGGATGTGTACATCATATCTGTAATATTAATTAATTGTAAATCTTGAGCAAATGGAGTGCCAAAGGTAAATAATTCATTTAAATAATGTAATTTTGTCCCTCATTTATAATGATTTCTTAATCTAATCAAATTCTATTTCGAATGAAAAAAAACATTTTGACTTTACTGTTTTGTGTCTCATTTTTTGCGTTTTCGCAAGCACAAGACACAACAGTTAAGGGTAGAGTGATTGAAGCCAACTCAGGTGAACCAATTCCAAGTGTACAGGTAAGTATTCAGGAGAGTATTTACAGTACAACTACTGATGCCAGAGGTAACTTTTCAATCATAGACGCAAACCTTCCTTTAGGCGAACAAATTCTTTTAATCGAAAGAGTGGGTTACACAACGCTACGGATGCCCATAAACATTCAAAGCGGAGGCACTTTAAATCTTGACCCTGTAATTATTGAGGTTGACTTTGCGGAAGCCCAAACACAAATTGGAATTATCACTCTTGCAGATGATGAGCTTGACCAAGAAGACGGTACTTCAACCAACGTATCCGGTTTACTTCAGGCTTCAAATGATGTATTCCTAAATGCCGCAGCTTTTGATTTTAGTGCAACTTTCTTTAGACCCCGAGGTCTTGACAACTCAGACGGGAAAGTGCTTATCAACGGTATTGAAATGAACAAGCAATTTGACGGAAGGCCACAGTGGGCAAACTGGGGTGGTCTAAATGATGCACAAAGAAACCGTGATTTCTCAATGGGTTTAACCGCAAACGATTATACCTTTGGTGACCTTGCTGGTACTTCAAACATCATTATGAGAGCTTCACAATACCGTGAAGGAGGGCAAATTTCATATGCTGCTGCCAACAGAACTTATCAGGGCAGGGTGATTGGCTCTTACAACTCCGGTACAACCGCAAGCGGATGGGCTTACTCAGTATTGTTGTCCAGAAGATATGGCAATGAAGGATATGTAGAAGGAACACTTTATGACGCCAACTCATTTTTTGCTGCTGTTGAAAAAATGATAAACAGCAACCATAGCCTTAATTTTACAGCCTTTTATACTCCAAATAGAAGAGGTCGCTCCGCTCCTTTAACACAAGAAGTTCATGACTTAAAAGGAAGAGAATACAACCCTTTTTGGGGCAAGCAAGATGGTGATATCAGAAACTCGAGAATCAGAGAGGTTGAAGAGCCTGTGTTTATGCTGAACCACTACTGGACCATTTCAGACAGAACAAGATTGAATACCAACGTGGCCTATCAATTTGGTAAAGTTGCAAATACCAGAATTGACAATAACGGAACAAATCTGGTATTAATTGACGGACAGGAAGCATATGTGGGAGGTGCCAGAAACCCTGATCCACATTACTATCAAAGGCTACCCAGTTACTTCTTGCGGTTTGATAATCCAACTCCTTTTAACTACCAAAATGCATATTTGGCTGAGCAGGAATTTAGAAACAATGGCCAATTCAATTGGGAAAACCTATATAGAGCCAACATGATTGCAAGGGCTGAAGGCAAAAATGCCGTTTATGCCATTCAGGAAGACCGTGTAGATGATACTCAAATTTCAGCAAACACCATTTTGAGTTCTATCCTAACAAGCAATATTACTTTAAATGCCGGATTGAACTTCAGGTCACTGAAAAGTGAAAACTTTGCTGCTATAAGAGATTTGTTGGGAGGTACCGGATATTTAGACATTGATACTTTTGCCGAAGAAACCATCGACATCAGCGCTAGTGATGTAGCACAAAGTGATTTGAGAAACAGAAACAGAATTGTTCAGGAAGGAGATCGTTACAAATACAATTATGAAATTGACGCCACTGTAGCCGGAGGTTTTGCCCAGGCACAATTCAAATACAGAGCTATTGACTTTTATCTGGCTGCTGAAATGTCCCAGACTTCTTACCAGAGAAACGGCTTGTTTGAAAACGGGTATTTCCCTGGTGAGCGTTCTTTTGGCAGAAGCGAAAAACTAGATTTCACCGATTATGGTGCAAAAGGTGGCCTGACCTATAAGGTTACAGGAAGGCATTTGATTGATTTCAATGCTGCTTACATAACCAAGGCTCCAAACATCAGGAATTCATTTTCTAATGCAAGACAAAGCAACGATGTGGTTATCGGTCTGGAAAGCGAAAAAGTTCAGGCTGTTGATTTGAGCTATATTTTCCGTTCACCAATTATCAAAGCTCGTATTACCGGTTTTTATACCGGCATAGAAGATGCAAGCGAAATCGGCTTTTTCTTCACGCAATCCTTCCAAGGGCAAGGCTTCAACAATGACGCTGCCTTTGTTCAGGAAATTACTACAGGAATTGAAAAAAGACACATAGGTGCAGAATTTGGTATTGAAGCACAGGTAACGCCCACAATCAAACTGAAAGCAGCAGGATCGTTTGGGCAATATACTTACAATAATAACCCAAACATTTATTACACCAGCGCAGATTTTGACGGCCCTAAAACTTTTGGAGACGGCACAACTAAACTTAAAAACTTACACTTGTCATCTGGCCCCGAAAGAGCATTTCAGGTTGGCTTTGAATACAGAGACCCTAACTTCTGGTGGATTGGCGCAACTGCAAACTACTTCTCAAATGCTTATATCAATGTGAGTAAATTAAGAAGAACAGATGCCTTTACAACAGACACAGACGGTTTACCGTTTAATGACTATGACGAAACTGTTGCCAGAGGTTTATTGCAGCAGGAACGTTTTGATGACTTTGTTTTGGTAAACATAGTGGGTGGTAAATCCTGGAGAATCAATAACTACTTTGTTGGTTTCTTTGCTACTATAAACAACGTTTTTGACAAAGAGTTTAAAACTGGTGGTTTTGAAGATTCAAGATATGCAGACTATAGAAAAGTTAGTGAAGATGCTAACAGACAAACACCGGTTTTTGGAAGCAGGTATTTCTTTGGAAACGGAACCACATATTATGTTAACGCTTATTTCAGATTTTAATTAAAAAACTTATATAAATTCAGTACAGATGAAAACAATTAAATTTAATAAAATATTGATGATACTACTGGCAATGGTAGTAGCCACATCCTGTGTTAAAGATGACGACTTTGACATGCCAAACCTAAATATTGAGGAACCAAATATCGACCCGGCAGACATAATTCAAATTTCTGCAGTTGCAGGAGCACTTGCTCAATCCAATGACCCCGTAGTTACCTTTAGTGAAACAGGTAAATTTATGGTGGGTTATGTTGTCTCAAGTGATGAAGGAGGTAACTTCTTTAAACAAATTATTCTTCAGGACAGCCCTGACAACCCAACAGTTGGAATAAAAGTTCTGGTTGATGTAAGCCCTCTGTTTGTTTCTTATGAAGTAGGAAGGAAAGTTTACATCAAAATTGACGGATTGACTGTGGGAATTTCAAATGGTGTTCTAGGTCTTGGTATTAGAGACGGTAACAGACCGGGAAGAATACCCTTCCCAAGCAGGGAAGAACACATCATTCGCTCTGCTGAAGTAGCTACAATTGTTCCTAAGCCTCTTACAATTGAGCAGTTCTCTATGCAACACACAAATCAAATGATCAGGCTATCTGATATGCAATTCAACAGAAATGAATTGGCAAAAACTTTTGCATCAGAGCCAGGTGATCAATTTGATGGCGAACGCATTTTAGAAAGTTGTGCTACTGAAGCTCCTGTAATTTTAAGCACCAGTACTTTTGCAAGCTTTAAAGGCGTGAGAGTGCCATCAGGAAGAGGAAGTATCGATGTAATTCTTACACGTGACTTTTTTGATGAATTTTATACAGTTTACTTAAATGATCCCACATACATAAACTTTGACAGTACAGACAGATGTGACCCGGACATCTTTGAATGTGATGGACCAAGTGGTGGTCCTGATAATTTGATTTCTGAAAATTTTGAAGGCATTACAAACATTAATCAACTTTCAGATTGGATCAATATAAATGTAAGTGGCGGTAATACGCGTTTTGTACTTGGAAATTTTGGCGGAAACAACTATGCACAGATTTCAGGATTTAATTCCGGTGAGTCAAATATTGAGGCTTGGTTTGTAACACCTTCTCTGGATTTCAATTCATTTACTAGACACCAGCTTGAAATGGATATTGAAGCAGCCTTTGATAACGGAAAAATACTTACTGTACTAATCACAGAAAACTTTACAGGTGATGTAACCACTACAGATTGGCAATTGCTCAATGTTGATGTGCCAACTGGGCCAAGCAGTGGTTTTGGAGGATTCCAGTCAATTACTCCGGTTAATCTTTCCTGTTTTGAAGGTAACGTTAGAATAGCTTTCAGATATCTAGGTTCAGACCCTTCTGCAACTACTCGCTATCACCTTGATAATATCAAAATAACAGGTATTCAGAATTAATTCTGCACCAGTTAACACTTTAAAAAAGGCTTCCTGTTTGGGAAGCCTTTTTTGCTTTAATACTGTCAAATTTATAATGGTTAGAATTTATTAAAACTGATCTGGAGAAAACATAAAAATATACTTACTTTCAGTTAGAGCTAATGGGTTGTCTAATCTTTTTTGCCACTTTATGCTTTTTCACTTTATTTAAAAAATTGATAATTAAAAATGAGGTTAATCTTATAACTTTTTGGATATTTTATTTTCCAAACGTATTGCTAAAGAAAAACCAGGTAATACCATCCTCACAGATTTTTAATAATTCATTTGGGAATCAAAATACTGGATAGCCAGTGAGTTTCACAATGAATTGTTTGAAACGAAAATAATATTTGAAAAGATAAGGCTCTTATTTACCTAAATAATTATACTCTTTACCCTTTTTTAGACATTGAAAAGTAGTATCACGGGGAATGATGTATTTGAAAATAAAAATAATAAAAAGCCCTGCCAGATATTCTAGCAGGGCCTTTTGGTTGGTTAATTAGTTAACTTTAACGTTTCACAATAATAAATTCTGAACGCCTGTTTTGTTGGTGTTGTGCCTCTGTACAGTTTGAGCCACAATTAACAGCCGGTTTTTCTTCTCCAAAACCTTCACCACTGATTCTACTTGCGTCAATTCCTTTAGAAATCACATATTGTACAGTAGATTGAGCTCTACGGTTAGAAAGCTGCTTGTTGTATGAAGCCGGGCCTCTAAAATCAGTATGTGCTTCAACTTTGATTACCATATTCGGATTCGCTTTCATTAACTGAACAAGATTATCAAGTATCAAAGCTGCCTGAGGCTTGATGTTGTGCTTGTCAAAGTCAAACAGTATTGGTTGAAGCACGACTCTTTCATCCTGAACGATTTCGTCTATTGGTCGTAAACTAACTTCAGCGGTAACTCTTCTCTCAGCGGTTGAAACTTTTACTGAGTTTGCTTCAAAACCGTTTGCAGAAGCCTGAACAGTAACTTCTTTATCACATTCAACTTCAAATGTGGCTTTTCCGTCAGTACCGGCAATTTTTGAAGCTATTCTGTTTTGGTTTCTGTCATAAAGCGCAACTGTTGCACCACCAATGGGTCTGTTTGTATTTGAGTCCTTCACGATGCTCTCAATTGTAGAAACACAAATCTCTTTAATGAGATAAATGTTATCACTTCCACCGTCCTGTACACCACCTCTGTTTGAAGAAACAAAACCTTCATCAAGAACCGGGTCATAGCTGTATGCAAAATCATCAGATGTGCTATTAATTGGCACGCCTAAATTTGTAACTTTCCCATTTTTGTATGAAAAAACATCCAATCCACCCAAACCAAGGTGTCCATCACTTGAGAAATAAAGTGTTCCGTCATTTGCAATAAAAGGAAACACCTCTTTTCCTTCAGTATTTACTGTCGCGCCAAGGTTTTGTGGCTCACCAAAAGAACCGTCTTCATTGATTGCAACTTTGTAAATATCAGAATCTCCATATCCACCCGGCATATCAGACACAAAATAAAGTGTTTTTCCATCAGGGCTAAGGGCTGGGTGACCAACAGAATACTGTGAATTGTTAAAAGGAACCTGTTGAATGTCTCTCCATCTGCCATCTACCAACTCTGCATAGTAAATATTCAATTGGTTTATTCCGTCATCATCTTTTCTGTATTTTCCGTTAAAGAAATCGTTTCTGTCAAAATACATTCTGCTTCCATCAGGTGTTATGGCTACAATCCCTTCGTGAAACCTAGTGTTTACATCTCCACTCACAGGTTGTACATTGGTGGCCATCCCGTTAGCAAATGTAGCTTCATAAATATCAAGGAACGGCTCCTGGTTTCTTCCATAAGTCTTTCTGGCTGTATTTCGCGCAGAACTGAAATAAATTTTATCCCCCACCCTGGTTGCACCAAAGTCTGAAAAACTACTGTTTAAACCTCTAACTGGATTAGCAGAATATCTGGGTTTTCCTTCAAGAATTTGAGTGATATAGTTTGGGTTTCTTCTATACTCTATAGCCCTGGAATCATTTGGACTCATTTGTGCAAATTTGTCCATCATAGCGTTTGATTCGTCAAACTTGCCATTGGCTTTAAGTGTTTGGGCATAGTTGAATATAGTTTCAGATGAAACATTTGGTCTGGTAGAAACCCTTCTGTAGAAAGGCTCAGCCTTCTCAGTATCATTTACCATAAAATATGAATCGGCAAGGCGCGTATAAACGTAGTCATCTGCTTTACCTCTTCTAATTAGCTTTTGGTATTCTTCTGCAGCTTTTACATATTCAAAGCGGTCAAAATGTTTATCTGCAGTTCTTGTGTCTCTATTTTGAGCAAAAGTTAAAGTTGTGCTCGCTACTAAAAGAAATACTATTGTATATAATTTTTTCATGTCTTTTTACTTTGTTGATTAGAAGAATCTTGGTGAACGCAATACTCGCTTAGCGAAAAATATATCAAATGTTAAAATGACTTCATGTGAGGCAGATGCCACCACATTAAGATCTGATACAACGTGATCATAGGCATATCCAATTCTGATGTTTTCAGTAACCTGGAAGCCAACTAAACCACTGAATGAATCATCAAGCCTGTATGAGGCACCCAATTCAAATCGGTCAAAGAATAAAGCATTTAAATTTGCATCAAAAGACAATGGTGCTTCAAAAGCTGATTTCACCATTACTGAAGGTTTTAATTTAAAGTTATCACTCACATTAAATACATATCCGGTAGTAGCAAAAAAGTGCTGGGTTTCTGAACCGTACTTTAGTGCATTCTCATCAAGGTGAACAGAGTTCAAAAAGTTTGGAACTGACACACCTAGATAGAAATTGTCTGTATAAAAGAATGCCCCGGCACCCACATTAGGATATACATTACTAATATCTTGAGAGAAAAACGGGTCATTCGGGTCTTGCAATTCCAGACTGGTCAATCCCACATCGTGAAAAGTCGCACCCGCTTTTAATCCAAAAGCTAACCTTGCCTGATCTCCCAAACGAAGTGTATAAGAGAAATCAACATAAACATTGGTTTCCTTTATAGGCCCAAGTTCATCTTTAATTGCAGATAAACCTAAGCCCACTTTTTCCCCAACCGGGGAATGTGCAGAAAAAGTTATTGTTTCCGGTGCCCCGTCAAGACCGGACCACTGCTTTCTGTAGAGTCCGGTTAATGACAAGCTTTCCTTTGAACCTGCATAAGCAGGGTTTATCACATTCATATTGTACATATATTGTGTGTACTGTGGGTCTTGTTGTGCACTCAAATCCTGAAATCCTAGGACTAAAATAAAGATGAGTAAAAGAGAGAATTTTTTCATTATATATTGTTTGTTGTTATGTTAGTGATTATTTGTTTAAGTATATGTAGCCTGTTCTAGGTTCTTCATCTTGTGATTTAATGACATAGAAGTAATTGCCTACAGGGAGGTCATTACCATCATTGGTTTGACCACACCATTGATTGATGTAATTATTCTGTTCAAATACCACACGGCCATATCTATTGAATATGGATAGTTCCAATGGCCCTGATTTGTCATTTAAAAACTCAAGATCAAAACAATCATTCATTCCGTCACCATTTGGAGAAATACCTTGTGTAATTACACAGTTTTCATTGGCATAAAAAGAGACAACCACATCAGCTTCCCCAATACAACCGTCATCGTTTACTACCACTGCATAAATTCCAGCCTCAGTAACATCAATTGTTGCTCCTGAAGCTCCTTCAATTACTCCACCATTTAAAAACCAGGTGTATGTAACATTTGGTGATGCTTCTTCATTAGTAGTTGCAGTTAGTGTAACCACATCCTGAGCACACTTTACTACATTTTCGCCTAAACTCACAACAGGCAGGTTTCTGAAAGTAACATTGATATCATCTGTTTCTGTACAGCCGGCAAAAGTTACTTCTACGCTATAATTTCCGGTAGTATTCACAATTATACTGAATGTTGTAGCTCCTGTACTCCATAAATAGGTTGCGTCTTCCGGGTCAATTCCTTCAATCACAGGAATTATTTCATAGGACTCCCCATCACATAGTGTAACGTCTGGGCCTAAATCTACTGTAAAATCTGTGATTATTACAGAAATACTATCGCTTGAAACACAACCTAAATCAGTTGTAACAACAACCATATAATCACCAATTTCAGTTACTTCAAGGGTTGCTCCATTTTCACCGGCTATGGGATCATCGTTAAAAAACCACTCATAGGTCACTTCGCCCAAATCTGCAATATTTTCAGGGGTTGCATCTAGTGTAGCTGAAACCTGATCGCAAACGAGTATGTCTTCTCCTAAATCCACAATTGCAGATGTTCGGAACTCTACAACAATTTCATCACTTATGACACAGTCTGGAGCATTTGGGTTTTGAATTTCAACCCCGTATGTTCCCGCTACTGTGACCACTAATTCAGGGCCGTCTTCACCGGGAATTGGTTCGCCGTTAAAGAACCAGGTGATCACTGAGCCTTCGGGTGTATTTACACTTAATACTAATTCATCATAATCACAAAGAGCATTTCCGTTATCGATGGTAACATCGCCTCCTAAATCGGCATTCCCAATAAAGAAACTTCCACCCTCTATAAAAACTGCAGAATCCCAGGAAGAGTCATTCCTGTCTGCAATTACCAGCTTCATTCGGTAAGGGGTATTTGGTGTAACATATTGCCAAGCCTGCATCAAAACGGTGTGTCCATTTAAGTTAATTGGTGCCGTTGCATTGGGCAAACCATTTGGTGTACCGTAATACAAATCAAAATATTCAGGGTTTTCTGAGGTACACGAACCGTTATACAAATTATCTCTAATTGTGGTTACAGAGATTGGGGTTTCAGTGGGTGTATCAGGCACCAAGGCCATATTTACAATATCACCGGTCACCTGATCTTCCAAAAAGAATGCAAATGCATCTGAAAAGGTACACTGGAATGTTCCATATTCATTGGACGCAAAAACAAAGTTAAAACTGATAGAGTCTGTCAATGGTGTAAAATCAAACTCCATTATGGTTGCATCGTTGTATGATGTCAATCCCGGGTCAATACCCAATGACTGTATGTAATTAAACAATTGTGTGTCACCCGGCCAACCTCCTCCCGGAAATGTAGCTGTATTATTGGGTCCCGGCACACCACTAACGTCTCCGGTTGCAAGAACAACCCCGTTGCTCATAGGGAAGCTTGGGTTAGTGTTCTCAAAATATCCAATCCCATTACCTAAACCAAAATTAGTTCCTGTAATTGTAGTTATATTATTAACTATAGCACAAGGTGAGTTGATCAAAACTTCAGTAACCAACTCTTCGTGGGTATATTCAGTGGTTGATACTGTTACTACCTGTGCAAAACTTATAGGGATGAAGAATATTAATGTAAAAAAAGTAAAAAGTAGTTTTCTCATTATAATATTTGTTTTAATTGTGATTAGTTTGAAGCTCTATTTATATAAATCCATCCTGTTTTTTGATTACCAAAAACAGAATCTTCAGTAGAGAAATTTATCACATAAAAATATGTTCCTGTTGGCAAAATATCTCCTTCATCAGTCTGTCCTGCCCATTGGTTTACGTAATTATTTTGTTGATAAACAACCCTACCATGTCTATTGAATACCTGAAGGTTTTCAATTCCACTTCGGTTTGCAAGAAAGGTCAAGTCCAATCTGTCATTGAAACCGGGGGAACCATCAGGTGAAAGACCTTGAGAAATGACACAATTTAAAGCCATCACCTCAACTTCTGCAGTGCCGGAACATTCCCCTTTACTAATTACAACACTATAAATGTCCGGCATATTAGATGGTGATGCCGGCAGTGTTATATTAAGGGTATTTGAAGTTTGACCTTCAATCAAATTCCCATTTAAAAACCACGCAAAAGTAACCCCCTCTTCAGAAGTAGTTGCTGTTAGCGTTTTTGGTTCTGTTGTACATCCAGACACCGCTTCCCCAAGACTAACCATTAAATCCTCTCTTGGAGAAATTACAATAGCATCTTGTGAAATACATATACCAACTGATACAGTTACTGTGTATGTTCCAAATTCATTCACCTCAATTACCGGAGTGTCCTCCATCATTTGAACTCCATTAAACGTCCATAAATATGTGCCGTTTTCAGGAGGGTAGTTTGAAGGGGAGGCATCCAAAAATACCGGGTTTTCAAAGCAGGTTTCAAAATCTGGCCCCAAATCGATTTCCGGATTATCATTGAATTCAACAAAAACTTCGTCTGTTGCTGAACAATTGTCAAGACTGATTTCAAGTGAGTATGTCCCTGTTTCAGTAACTATAATAGTTGGGGTGGTTTCACCGGTACTCCATAAATAGGAAACGTCTCCCGGATCTGCACCGGTAATGGTAGGTACGATCTCATAAGATACAACATTACAAAATGACTGGTCTTCACCCAAATCAACAGATAGTGCCCCGCCACCAAGAGTTACTGTAACTGTATCTGTTTCAATGACAACATCACCATTACAATTTGTATAAGTAGCTTGGGCAGTAAAGATTGTTGTTTCTGATGGACATACCTCAATGGTTGGTGTGGTGCCAATAATGTCACCATCCCCGTCAAGCCATACAAAGTCCACATTTGAATCACCATTTGGAATAAACCTCCAAGCCTCCTCAGTTGCAGACCAATCACCGGTATTTCTTCCGGGAGGGGTTATTCCTTGGGTACCACCCACATTTTGGATACCTATGAGCGCATTCCCACTATTCCAGGAGCACCCTGACGGTCTGTTCTCAACATATACATCAATAATGTTTGTCGTCTCATAAAAAACTATTTGAGATGTCAAAGTCAATCCCTGACAAGCACCTCCAAAGTAAGGTATATTTGGAAAATTCACAACAAGTGTCCTTGAAGGGGCCTCTCCAAAAAAAGTATAATTAATAATCCCGGAACCTCCAATCGAAGGATCAATGTCCATATACACCCCATTAATAGAAGCCGATATTAAACTTGGACTGGGAATTGAAGCACTGAATGACCAGGGACAAAATCCTCCGGGCGTGTTGCTAGTAGTGTCAAAAGTAACCACTCCGTTTGAACCAATTAAAAACTGTGTATAAGTTTCATCGTAGAAACAAAAATCAAATGGTAGTGGAATAATCTGAGACCAAACATCATCTGAGCCTACTGAGACTGATGTCCCGCCTGTAAAAGGAAAAGGGGGATCATAGTCAATTGAAACCACTTCATAGGAAGTTGTTTCTCCGGTATCAAAAAAAGTTGCGGTCAATTCAGTGCAAGGTTCATCACAGTCCAGAATCACATCCGGACCTGCATCAACAAAAGGAAAACCAGGTTGCTGCGCCTGCATCACAACCCCCATAAGCAAAAGTAAAAACACGAAATTTTTGTTGCTTTTTGTTGATTTTGTTGAGGTTAAATTTTTTAAATTCTTAGCAAACTTAAAAAAGTCGCGTAGTTGTTTTTTCATATAAATCAAGTTGTTATAAGTAGAAGCCACTAAAGTAACAAATTTCTAGAGATTAAGAAATAGTTAACATTCATTTTCTTTTAAATTTATGATGTTTAATCCTCGACTGAGGGTACTGTTTAGTGTTTAATATCAACTATTGAACAGGTTATAAATTTTAATCCTTCAGTCTAAAAGTGTAATTTTACAAACAATATTAAAAATATGCTGGAAAAACTCGAAATACAATATGAAAAAGCAGTCCTTATAGGGCTGGTTACCCAATATCAAAGCGAAGAAAAAGCCGTCGAATACCTCGATGAGCTTGAATTCTTGGCATACACTGCAGGCGCCGAAGTCATCAAACGCTTTATGCAAAAAACCGATAAACCAAATCCAAAAACTTTTATCGGAACAGGAAAAATAGAAGAAGTACGTCAATTTGTGGAAGAAAATGAAGTGGGCACCGCTATTTTTGACGATGAGCTCTCCCCAGCTCAACAAAAAAACATCGAAAAAATATTAAAGTGCAAAATCATTGACCGCACCAACCTGATACTTGACATTTTTGCACAACGTGCACAAACTTCCTATGCGCGCACTCAGGTAGAACTCGCTCAATATGAATATTTATTACCCAGACTTGCCGGTATGTGGACCCACCTTGAACGTCAACGTGGAGGTATCGGTATGCGTGGCCCGGGTGAAACTGAAATTGAGACTGACAGGCGTATCGTGCGTGATCGTATTGCCCTACTTAAAGACAAACTCAAAACCATAGATAAGCAAATGGCCGTTCAGCGAGGCAACCGTGGTGCATTAGTAAGAGTGGCTCTAGTGGGATATACCAATGTGGGGAAATCTACCTTAATGAATGTAATCAGCAAATCTGAAGTGTTTGCTGAAAACAAATTATTTGCAACCCTGGATACCACCGTTAGAAAAGTTGTGATTGGCAACCTGCCGTTTTTGCTTACAGACACCGTGGGCTTTATTAGAAAACTACCCACCCAGTTGGTTGAATCGTTTAAAAGTACACTCGACGAAGTGCGGGAAGCCGATTTACTTTTACATGTTGTTGACATTTCACACCCTCAGTTTGAAGACCATATCAATTCAGTCCATCAAACCCTTGACGAAATTGAAGGGAAAGACAAACCCATGCTGATGGTGTTTAACAAAATTGACGCTTACACACCCGAACCGCTTGCTGAGGATGATTTGGAAACCGAAAAAACCAATGCTCACTTTACTCTTGACGAACTCAAAAACACCTGGATGAACACTGTAAATGGCGATGCAGTTTTTATTTCTGCAACTCAAAAGTCAAACCTTGAGGAGTTTCGAAAAAAAGTCTATGAAATGGTTCGTGAAATTCACGTGCAGCGTTTTCCATACAACAACTTTCTGTACCCTGACTATGACGGAACTGAATAATTAAAAACTTGTTAATCTTTTTTAAAATTAAGTTAAAACGCTGTTGTGCAGGTGTTTGACTCTTGATAGTTTATTCATATTTTATTAATTTGGTGAAATATTAATTTTTAAACTTTAATGTTATGCCAATTCAAATTATTTCTAAAGTAGTAAACGGTTTAAAAGGTGGTGTTGAAGCCGCATTAAAAGGAACCGCAGATGTGGGTAGTTCTGTTGCAAACGTGGTTAAAGACCTTGCCGTCACCACCATCAAAGGAGCAGGTGACCTCGTTGTTAAAGGCATTCAGGTGCCTGCATCAATTGTTGCCGGAGCCTTAAGTGGTGTGGCCAATGTAGGGTCAACAATCATCCGTTCTGTAAAAGGAATTGTTGACGGTGCCATTCAAGGTGCTATGAAGTCTGGTGTGTCTCAGGATGATGCTGTAAAAGGTGCCGTCCAACAAGCCATTCATTCTGCTAAAGAGTTGGGGCAAGACACCATTGGTGTTGGCGTTGAAGCTATCAAAGGTGCCGTAAGCGGTGTTAAGCAAGTGGGAGGAGACTCAGTTTCTGCAACAAAACAAGCTATTGTTGCCGCTCTAGAAGCCGCAAAAGAGATTGGAGATGAAACAGTGGACTCATTAAGAAAAGCAATTCACGAAGGTGTTGATGGTTCAAAAGAAATTCTTGACGAAATCAAAAAGTAAATAATTTTATTCCAAAAAATCTATAATGAACGGCCTTAAAAGCCGTTCATTTTTTTATACTATTTTTAAATGAAAACTCACTCCTATTAATATTAGGTAACCCGTAGTGCATTATAGAAAAAGTTGCTCAAAATACTAAAAATTAGTATATTGTATTGGTTACCAATCAAATACAA
>ERZ869909.766-NODE-766-length-32329-cov-4.851358_pt1 | contig 32329 bp, 24 predicted proteins | sample MGYA00520892_ERZ869909 | MGnify/ENA primary metagenome ERZ869909 (study PRJEB32215, sample SAMEA104723947) | bioreactor metagenome | biome: bioreactor; feature: anaerobic bioreactor; material: water | place: China | collected 2015-03-12 ...
TCGGGCCGGAGTCCCGTGTCTTCTCCGTGGGCGGCTACATCCAGCCGTCGTTCGAGTACACCGGCGACACCCCGTTCAACCCCAACGACTACGACGGGTTCAACTTCCGCGCGACGCGCCTGTTCGCCCGCGCGCGCTACTCGCTGATCGAGGATCAGCTCACGGTGGGCGCGCGTGTCGAGCTCGACTTCGCCGAGGGCAACGCCGTCATCAAGGACCTCTTTGGCACCGTCGGGCTCTGGGGGGACCGCCTGCTGCTCGACTTCGGGCAGTCCAAGATGGCGTACTCGCAGTTCCTGCTCACCGGCGACGGCGTTCGCCAGTTCGCGCTGCCCCGCAACTTCGAGCCCAACTTCGGGCGGCTCGCCGGCTACCGGGACCGGGGCGTGCGCGCTCGCCTGAACGTGCCGATCGGCCAGGCGCACCTGACGTGGTTCGTCAGCCTGATGAACGGCGAGGGCGAGAACGTGAACCGGAACCAGGACAGCCGGTTCCTCTACTCGACGTTCCTCGAGATCGCGCCGCTCGGGCGCATGTCGATGGACGAACCGGACCTGCTGCGGGGACCGCTGCGCGTCGCCGGCGGTGGCTCACTGGCGTACACGCCGAGTATCGGCGCCTCGACCTTCGGGAACCCGGGCGTCAACAACAGCGAGCTGCGCTACGGCGTGCACGGTCGCCTCAGCTACCGGGGTCTCGCCGTCCGTGGCGAGTACCTGGGCATCGCGCAGGAGCGGCCCGAGGACGGCTCCCCGCAGGTCCACCGCCGCGGGTGGTACGTCCAGGCCGGCTACATCCTGCCGTGGATCGACTGGCCCGCGATCGAGCTCGTCTCGCGGGTCCAGCAGTTCGACCTCGACACCACGCGTGACGGCTTCGAGTCAGCAGCCACCGGCCTGATCATCTTCGATGTGGTGGCCACCCGCCGCTACGAGGTCGGCGTCGGGGCCTACCTGCTCGACCACCGCCTCAAGGCGCAGGTCCTCTATCGCGTCACGCAGCTGCTCGAAGGCAACCCGACCGACACCAACGGGAACCGCCTGATCGGCGACTCCCTCTTCTTCACCCTGCAGTTCGGCGCGTTCTGAGCGCCCGCTGATCCCACGGACACCAGCACCACAAGGGAACACCCATGAAGATCAACGTCCCCATGACCGCCGCCGCGCTCCTCGCCGGCTCCACCCTCCTCCTCGCCTGCGACGCAGAGGAGGGCTCCCTCGACAACGGCGGCGACGCTCCGGGCTGCGAGGTCGAAGGCCCCCGCCCCGAGCTCACCGCTCTCGTCTGCCCCACCCCCGGCGTACTGCCGTTCGCGACCCAGTCCTGCGGCTTCGCCAACCCCGACAACGAGGCGCGGCTCAGCCTGCGCTCCGACAGCAGCTTCGGGCGCGACATCGTCGAGACCGAGGACGGCGATCAGGTGCTCGAGGGCGGCTACTGCCGCATCGGCAACTTCATCCCCAACAACTGCGGCAACGGTCTCGCCAACGAGTGGGTCAGCTTCTGGGAGTACCGCGACGACGCCTGGCAGAACCTGGGCCGCGTCCGGACCGACGATGGCGGCCGCTACTCGTTCTCCCTCACCGGCGACGACCGCTACCCGATCGGCGAGCACACCGTCTATGCGGTCTTCGAAGCCACCCAGACCTGCGCTGAACACGGAGTCTTCGTCTACCCGGAGGGCACGCAGGTCATCATCACGGACATCGATGGCACGCTGACCCGCGACGACAACGAGTTCATCACGCAGCTGAGCAACCCGAGCCACGTCCCCGCCCAGAACACCGGCTCCGACCGCCTGATGCAGACGTGGAACGACAAGGGCTACATCGTCGTCTACCTGACCGCGCGCCCCAACGACTTCCGCTGGCAGTCCCGCAACTGGCTGCGCAGCCAGGGCTTCCCCTACGGCCCGATGGAGACGGCGACGAGCTTCGTGTTCGGCGAGACCGCCCGGACGTACAAGCGCGCGTTCGTCAACCGGGTCTCGGGCGATCTCGACTGGGATATCGTCGCGGCCTACGGCAACGCGTTCTCCGACGTGGACGCCTACGAGGACGGCGGGATCCCCAAGAACGTGACCTTCACGATCAATGAGGCGTCGGGCGCCGCCGGTACGGTAGGCATGCCCGGCCCCGACTGGACGGCGCACATCAACGGCTACGTCAGCGACCAGCCTGCGGCCACCCAGCCGTTCTGAGTTCGCCACGGCGTCGCGCCCACGGCCTCTGCGGGGCGACCGATCGTCGCCTCAGCGCCTCGCGCGAGGCCGGCGCCGCGTCGCGAGCGTCTCCGGCGCTGCGCTCACGGCGAGGCCGCACCTCCCACCGCAGCGCCCACGTTTCCCCGAGGGTCTTGACCCCGGGCCGTTGTGGCACGAGATGGGGCGACGTGGGCGGGGGCTCACGCTGACCCTCTGGCAGCGCTTCGCGGCACGTCGTTGGCGGCACATGGCTCGCGGCACCGTGGCTGCGGGGAGGCTCGTTGTCCCCGCCAGCACCCCTCGTCGTGGGCTGCGCCGCTCGAGGCGGCCGCGCCTGTCGTTCACCGGGCCGTGAATTTTGTAGCGGCCCCCCTGGTTCTGCATTACGGCCGCCCACCCGTCGGCGGTCATCGCCGCGACCGTCCGCCCTCGACTCCCGAGCGGACACCGGCCCCGGAGGTATCGACGTGCTTCACTTCACGATGGATGGCTTTCAAGGCTACCGCTCGCGGTTCGACGACCTGCGCCTGGTCCATGAGCTCATGGAAGAGCTGCCGGACGCGCTGGGCCTGCAGCCGGCGATGCCCCCGTTCCTGTTGCCGTACTACAACGGGGTCCACCCCGACGACTGCGGCATCTCCGCGTTCGTCTTCCTCGTGGGCGGACACCTGACCATCCACACGTTCAGCGTGCGGGAGTGCTTCTTCGCGGACCTGGTCTACCCGACGCACTTCGACGCCTCGCGGGCGACGCGCATCTTCTCGCACACCCTGCCGTGTCGCTCGGTGACGACGGGAACGCTGGAGCGCTTCGCCGGCGATCTTCGCGACCAGCCGTACCACCCGGACCAGGACTTTGGTCCCCACCTGTTCCTCGACATCGAGGGCTACACGGGCGCTCGCGACATGAACGCGCTGTTCCGGCTGTTCGAGGAGCTGCCTGCGCGCCTGGACATGACGCCGATCATGCGCCCGTACATCATCGAGGGTCGCGACGCGGACGGGCGCGAGGTGATCTCCGCGATGACGATGATCGCCGAGAGCCACATCGCGCTGCACGTGTTCCCGGAATCGAACCGCGCGTACTTCGATATCTTCTCGTGCCGGCCGTTCGATCAGGAGGCGGTACAGTCCGTGCTCATGAGCGCGTTCCGCGGCGAGCGGATCCAGATGGCGCTGCTGCCGCGCGGTCGCGCCTACACGTCGCTGCGCTCCAACCGGGAGGACGCCGCGACCCGCTCGAACCGGTGGACGCGCGCGCTCGGCGAGTGATCGGTCGGTGACAGGGCCCGCTGCGGGCTGTGCGCGGTGGCCGGCTTGCCGCCGTGCTGGTGCGACCTGACGCTGCGTGGCGTTCAGGGCTCTGCTTGACGATGTGTCGCGTTTCTCCGTAGACTGGAACGTGTTTCAGTTTCGGGGGAACCCACGCGTCAGATCCAAGGAGCCCGCCATGGCCGTTCTTGAGCCGATCCGTACATCCAAAGGCCAGCCGCGCCGTTTTCGCGTGGCGCACCCGGCGACGCTCGAGCCGTTGGGCGAGCTGGTGGTCACGCCCGCCGATGAGGTCCGCGAGGCGGTCCGCAAGGCGCGGGAGGCCCAGAAGAAGTGGGCGCGCGTCCCGGTCGCGGACCGCGCCCGTCTGATGCTGCGCGCCGTCGATATCCTGCTGGAGCGCCAGGAGGAGTACATCGACGTGATCATGCGCGACACCGGCCGCGGGCGCGTGGAGACGATCCTGATGGAGATCATCCCGGCGGTCGACACGATGGCCTACTACGCGCGCCACGCGGAGCGGCTGCTGGCTGATCGCACGGTGTCGAACCAGACGCTGCTCAAGGCGAAGAAGCTGGTCATCACGTGCCGGCCGATGGGCGTGTTCGGGGTGATCACGCCGTGGAACGGCCCGTTCGTGCTGGCGGTGAACCCGGCGGTGCCTGCGCTGCTCGCGGGCAACGCGGTGGTGATCAAGCCGTCCGAGGTGACGCCGTTCTCGGGCCGTCTGTTCGTGGACCTGTTCCGCGCGGCGGGGTTCCCGACGGACCTCGTGCAGTGCGTCGACGGGGACGGCGAGACGGGCGCGGCGCTGATCGAGGCGGGCGTGGACAAGCTCTCGTTCACCGGCTCGACGGCGACCGGCCGCAAGGTCGGCGAGGCCTGCGGGCGGAACCTGATCCCGTTCACGCTGGAGCTGGGCGGCAAGGACGCGGCGATCGTGTGCGCGGACGCTGACCTGGACCGCGCCGTGTCCGGCGTGATCTCCGGCTGCATGTTCAACACCGGACAGTTCTGCTGCGGCATCGAGCGGGTCTACGTCGTGGAGTCCATCGCGGAGGAGTTCATCCGCCGTGTGGTGGCGGAGGTGCGCGAGCTGCGGCAGCACTGGGACGGCACCCAGGACGTGAGCGCGATGATCTCGCCGGCGCAGGTCGACATCATCGAGGATCACGTCAACGACGCCGTGTCCCGGGGCGCGCGGGTGCTGATCGGCGGCCGCCGCAACGACTCGTTCCGCGGCGCCGCGTACGAGCCGACGGTCCTCGTGGACGTCAACCACGGCATGAAGGTGATGACGGACGAGACGTTCGGCCCGGTCCTGCCGATCATGGTCGTGCGCGACGAGGACGAGGCGCTCGCGCTGGCGAACGACAGCATCTACGGGCTGTCCGGGACGGTCTGGACGAAGGACCAGGACAAGGCGCTGGCGCTGGCGCGCCGCATGGAGACCGGCAGCGTCTGCGTGAACGAGACGTCGCTGACCTTTGGCGCCCACAACGCGCCCTTTGGCGGGGTCAAGCAGTCGGGCGTCGGGCGTGTCCACGGCGAGGCGGCCATCCGCCAGTTCTGCCATGAGGTCCCGGTGATCTTCGACCGCCTCGGGCTGAAGAAGGAGCAGAACTGGTACCCGCTCAGTGAGGACAAGGGCGACGGGATGCAGAAGTTCATCCGGATCTTCTACGGCTCGAAGCTCCTGCGCAAGCTCGTCTGAGCGCGCCCGGCCTGAGCGCGTCGTTCCAGAGCGCGTCGTTCCAGAGCGCTCGGCCTCAGCAGCACTCCTGGACGACGAACAGGTCCGCGGCGCGGAGCGTCAGCTCCACGTCGCGGGCGGCGGCAGGGATGACCCCGCTCGTACCGATCGCGAGCGAGATGTCTCCCAGCCCCGTGCGCGCGTCGGCCTCTCCCTCCACGCACGTGACGGCGACCATCCGATCGTCCGTGGGCAGCGTCCAGCGCCCGGTGCCCGTCACCCGCGTCACCTCGTACCAGGGGCAGCGCAGGACGTGCTCGATCCGCAGCGCGCCGTCGTCGTGCAGCACGGAGCCGGGTTCGCGGCACCAGTCGACGAACGCCGCGCCGCGCGGCGCGTCCCATCGGGTCGCCTCGAGCGAGCGCCGCAGGTGCAGCTCCCGCATGTGCCCCGCCGGGTCCGGGTTCCCACGCTCGTCGTAGCGTCGGTTCCAGTCCCAGTAGCGGTAGGTCACGCCGCGTCGCCCGGGGAGGACCGCTTGCGGCTCGAACAGCGTGACGCCCCGACCGACCGCGTGCGGGGTCCCGTCGCGGATGCTGAACACGTCACCTCGTCGCACCGTGACGAAGTTCATCAGATCATCGAGCGGACCGTGCTCCTCGATGCACGCGCGCACGTCGTCCCGACCGACCCCGTCTCGAAAGCCCAGGTAGATCCCGCAACCCGGCTGCGCGTCGAGGATGACCCAGCTCTCGCACTTGCCGCTCTCTCCGTCAGCGAGGGCAGGGTCATCCCAGGCCGGATGCACCTGCAGCGACAGGTCGTCGCCGGCGTCGAGGAGCTTGATGAGGAGCGTGGTCTGCCCGTGCCGCTCGGCGAGCGTTCGGCCGAGCCACGCGACCGGGTCGCGGGCGATGACGTCGCTCAGCGGGACCTCACCGCCCCCGCGCTGCAGACGACTGGGGAACGACGGCTCGACGGAGACCTCCCACGACTCGCCCACCGGGCCCTGGACGCAGGGCCCCAGGTCCGGCTTGAAGCGCTCGATGATCGCTCGGCCTCCCCACGGGGTGCGGCTGGAGGGGGTCAGGTTGTCGGCGCGCAGGAGCTCGGGGCGTACGGACACGGTCGCCTCGGAGACGGGGCGGTGGGGTGGTGGCGAACGGCGTCCGTCAGACCAGCATCAGGAGCGGGTGCTCAAGATAGCGGGTCAGGGCCTGGAGGAACAGCGCTCCTGTTGCCCCGTCGACGGCCCGGTGATCGCAGGTGAGCGTGACGCTCATCTGCTGCTCGGTGCTGATGCCGCCGTCGTCTCCCACGACGGGCACCGTGCGTGTCGCGCCGACGGCGAGGATACCGGCCGCGGGCGGGTTGAGGACGGCGGTGAAGTGGTCGATGCCGTACATGCCCAGGTTGGAGATGGAGAACGTGGCCCCGGTGAACTCGTCGGGCTGCAGCTTGCGGTCACGGGCGCGCTCGGCGAGGTCCTTCATGCGCCGCGCGATGGTGGCGACGCCGAGCGCGCCGGCGTCCCGGATGATCGGGGTGATGAGGCCGCCCTCGATCGCCACGGCGACGCCGACGTCCGCGCGCTGGTAGCGCAGGATGGCGTCGCCGTCCCAGGCGACGTTCATGTCGGGGACGTCGTGCAAGGCGAGCGCGCAGCCCCGGATCAGCAGGTCGTTGACCGAGACGCGCGTGCCGCCGTCGCGCGTCGCTTCGTTGATGCGTGCGCGGAGCTCGACGAGGGCGTCCATGCGGATCGTCCGCGTGAGCATGAAGGCCGGAGCCTGCCAGGCCTGCGAGAGGTTGCGCGCGATGGCCTTGCGCATCGGCGAGAGGGCGAGGCGTTCAGCCGACGCCTGGGTTGCCGAGGCTTCGCCGCGGGGCTGGTGCTGGGCTGGTGCGCGGCTGGCGGGCGAGGCGTCGCGGCCGGCTGCGGGGGCGCTGGCGTGGGTCGCACCTGCGCCGCCGGCGGCGCGCAGGGCCTGCTCGACGTCGCGTTTGATGATGCGCCCCTGGGGGCCGCTTCCGCTGATCTGTTCGAGGGCGAGGCCCTCTGCGCGAGCGATGTTGCGTGCGACGGGCGAGGCGAAGATGCGCTCGCCGTCGTCGCGGGGCTGGGTCGTGGTACCGCCATCGTTGTGGCCGCCTTGCTCGTCGCCGGCCGATTCCGCGCCGTTCGTGTCGCTGTCGCCCTTGTCGCCCTTGCCGCCCTTGTCGCCCTTGTCGCCCTTGTCGCCCTTGTCGCCCTTGTCGCCCTTGGCGTCGGCGTCGGCGCCGGCCGTGGGCTGCGGGTCGGCTGGCGCGTCCGTCAGAAGGTGGTCGATGTCCTCACCCGGCTCACCGACGATGGCGAGCGTGGTGCCGACGCGAGCGCTCTGTCCTGCCGGCACGAGGATGCGGAGCAGGGTCCCGTCGAAGTAGGACTCCATCTCCATCGTCGCCTTGTCGGTCTCGATCTCGGCGATGAGGTCTCCGGTGCTGACGCTGTCCCCTTCCTTGCGGAGCCACTCGACGACGACGCCCTCCTCCATGGTGGGGCTGAGCTGGATCATCTCGACTTTCTCTGCCATGGCCTGGGTCTCCGTGGGGGCGGTCGTTGGTGGTGGCCTGGCCGGGGTCGGGCTCCGGCCGGGGGTGCCGGTTTTGCGGGGAGGGGCTCTCGAAGGCGCTCAGAGGTAGGCGACCTGACGGATGGCCTGCTCGATGCGGTCGAGGTCGGGGAGGCTGAGCTTCTCGAGCGGTGGTGCGTAGGGCATGGGGACGTCGCGCTGGTTGACCCGGGCGACGGGCGCGTCGAGGTAGTCGAAGGCGCCGCGCTGGATGAGGTCCGCGATGGTGGCGCCGACGCTTGAGTGTGGCCAGGCTTCCTCGACGATGACGGCGCGTCCGGTCTTGCGGACGGACTCGAGGATGAGGTCCTCGTCGAGCGGGCGCAGGGTGCGGGGGTCGAGGAGCTCGATGTCGAGCCCGGTGCGCTCGACGAGCTTGTCGACGTTGTCGATGAGCTGGCGCATCTGGCGGGACCAGGCGATCACCGTGACGTCCTTGCCGGCCCGTTTGATGTCGCCGACGCCGATCGGGATGATGTGGTCGGGGTCATCGGGGACGTCGCCGCGGGTTCCGTAGAGGGCTTCGTGCTCGAAGAAGACGGTCGGGTCCGGGTCGCGGATGGCGCTGCGCAGCAGCCCGTGTGCGTCAGCCGGTGTGGCGGGGCTGACGACCTTGAGCCCGGGGATGTGGGTGTACTGGGACTCGAGGGACTGGGAGTGCTGGGCGGCGAGGGCGCCACCGGCGCCGGTGGCGCCGCGCAGCACGATGGGGCAGGCGAGCTTGCCGGCGGTCATGTAGCGGACCTTCGCCGCGGTGTTCACGATGGCGTCGAGGGACAGCATCGCGAAGTTGAAGGTCATGACCTCGATGATGGGTCTGAGTCCACCGATGGCTGCGCCGACGCCGAGTCCGACGAAGCCGAGCTCGGCGATCGGTGTGTCGAGGACGCGCTGGGGTCCGAACTCGTCGAGCAGCCCCTGGGAGACCTTGTAGGCGCCGTTGTACTCGGCCACCTCCTCACCGAGGAGGAAGACGGTTTCGTCGCGGGTCATCTCCTCACGCATGGCTCTGTTGAGCGCTTCGCGGAAGTGCATCTCTGCCATGGTGCGTCCTCAGTGACGGTTGGGTGTGGCGTGGGTGTAGGCGTCGAGGAGCTCGTTGTCGGGCCAGGGGGCCTGCTCGGCGTTGCGGACGACGGCCTTGAAGTGCTCCTTGAGCTCCTGGTCGATGGCGTCGAGCTGCTCCTGGGTCGCGGCGCCGTTGTCGACGAGGTGCTGCGCGAGCCTGGGGATGGGGTCGCGGGCCTTCTCTTCCTCGAGCTGTTCACGGGTGCGGTACTTTCCGGGGTCGCTCATGGAGTGTCCGCGGAAGCGGGAGCAGCGGGCCTCGAGCAGCGCGGGTCGGCTGGTGGTGCGCGTCTGCTCGACGGCGCTCGAGATTGCGTCGAGGGAGGCGAGGAGGTCCATGCCGTCGAACTCGCCGTGGTCGATCTTGTACGGCTTGCCGAGCTCGTGGATGGGCGGGAGCGAGGAGACGCGGGTGACGGCGGTGCCCATGCCGTAGTGGTTGTTCTCGACGATGAAGACGACGGGGAGGTCCCAGATGGAGGCGAGGTTGAGCGACTCGTGGAGGGCGCCCTGGTGCACGGCGCCGTCCCCGAGGAGGCAGACGGTGACGGCGTTGGCGTTGCGGTACTTCTGGGCGAAGGCGAGGCCGGTGGCGGTGGGGACCTGCTGGCCGACGAGGCCCCAGCCGCCCATGAAGCCGTTGTCCGGGTCGAAGAGGTGCATGGAGCCGCCGAGTCCCTGCACGCAGCCGGTGGCCTTTCCGAAGAGCTCGTCCATGGCGGGCTGGTCATCCATGCCGCGGGCGAGGGCGAGGGTGTGGATGCGGTAGCCGCTGATCAGGAGGTCACGGGGCTGGAGGGCGTGGCCGAGCGCGGCGGCGATGGCCTCCTGGCCGATGTGGAGGTGGCAGAAGCCGTAGATGCGGCCCATGCCGTAGGCACGGGCAGCGGCCTCTTCGAAGCGCCGGAAGCGGACCATCTGGCGGTACAGCGCGAGGAGGTCTTCCGGTTCGGGCTGGGTGCTTGTGTCGGCCACGGGTTGCTCCGCTGGGTGGTGGGATGGCTGTCGTTGCTGCGGTCGTTGCCGTTCGTGTCGGGTCGTTCGTGTCGGGTCGTTCGTGTCGGGTCGTTCGTGTCGGGTCGTTCGTGTCGGCGACCGTGCCGCCGGTCTGGCCCCGCCGTCGTGCGGTTCGGGTCGTCACGTCGAGCTCGTTCTGGCGCTGCGGGTACCGGCGCGTGGTTGTCGCGCCGGCCCTGTCGGGGGACTAGAACGTGTTTCACCCGGTAAGGCAAGCGGGTGCTCTCGCGGGGGTCATGCGTTGAAGAAGCCGTCGGGGAGTGGGGCCAGCGTGACGTCACGGTCGTCGAGCCGCAGGACGAACTGTCCGTCGCGCTCGTCGAGCCGCTCGGTGAGCGTCCGGTAGGCTCGGTTGACGAGCCGTGCCGGCCCGTCGGGAACGCTGCAGGCGATGATGTCGATTCCGTCGGTGTAGAGGTTGGTGAGGTCGAGCGTGACCGTGGCGCCGTCGAGGAGGGTTGCGGTGGTGGTGGTGGCGGGTTGCGCGATGGTGTCGACGAAGCGGTGGGTGAGCTCGACGATGATCGGGTAGGTGTAGGGGGGGATGTGGAGGACGTGGTTGCCGCTCGAGGTGCGTTGGACGGAGCGGTGGAAGAGGGCGGCGAGGCGTTCGTTGAGGAAGGGCTCGCCCTGGTGGGACCAGCGGCCCCTGGCGTCGAGGCGGATCTCTTCGAGGTCGGCGCCGTTTCTGAGGAAGTCGCGGACTGGTTGCGGGACGTCCTGGTCGTCGAGGATCTTGTGGCGCAGTTGGTCGAGATCGTGCATGGTGGCGTGGCGTGGGGGGTAGGAACGAGACGAAGTGGCGTCACCCTTGCGTCGGGCTCTGTAGCCTGTAAGTAGTGGACAGGCATAAGTCTGCGTGCGACGTTGCGCCATGGTGATGCTGCCGTTCGGCGTGACACGGCCGGGCCGGTCGTGTACTGCGCTTGTCGTGGCGTCGACGAGGCGATGATGGGAGTCAGGGTGCAGGACGTCCCTGGCTCGGTTGGGAGGGTGCTTGAATGGGCATGCGATCGAAGGTGGGCTGGTTCGCGATGATGCTGGTGGTGCTGTTGGCGCTGCCGGTCTCTGCGCAGTCGCCGGGGTCCTCGGCTGAGCCTGCGGGCTCGTCTGGCGCATCCGCCGGCGGCGTCCGTTCTGCCGGTTACGACATGCGTCTGCGCGAGCTTCAGGAGCAGCTGGACGAGCTCAAGGAGGACGTGTTCCGTTCGCGGTCGCGTCTGTTCCTGCTTCGTGAGCAGATCCTTCAGGACGCGATGGGTGGCGCCCAGGCGATCATTCGGCACCGGAACGAGCTGGGTCGGAACTTCCGGCTGGTGCAGGTGCTGTACAGCCTCGACGGGACGCAGGTGTACGCGGCGACGTCATCGACGTCGCAGATCGCGGAGCTCGAGGAGCTCGAGATCCTGCGCGGCGCGCTGCTGCCCGGCGCACACAACCTGTCGGTGCAGTTCGTGATCGAGGGTCGCGGTCGCGGTATCTTTGCGTATCCCAAGGTATTTCGTTTCACGGTGACGACGTCTCACGCGTTCACGGTGGACGGTGGCCAGACGGTGGAGCTTGACGTGATCGGGTCGCGCTCGGGGCGTGGGAGCACGCCGTACGAGCAGCGTCCGACGATCCGGTTCGAGGAGCTTCGTCGTGTGACGCGCGTGGTGACGCAGGACGATCTGTCGTCCGCGGTGGAGCAGCCTTGAACGGCAGAAGAGGGCGAGCGATGAAGCGCCTTGTGGGAAGCATGCCGGCGGTGGCCGGTGTCATGGTGTCGCTGTGCGCGTGGGGCGCTGCCGCCTGGTCGTGGGGCCAGGCGTCGGCGCCTGTCGACGACGCTCGCTCGCTCGCGGCTCGTGTCGAGTCGCTGGGGCCGCTCCGCATCACGCAGGTGGACGCGCTCCGGGACTACGGCGTGGCGACGCAGATGGCTGACGCCGAGCTGTTCTTCCTGATCGGCGACTACGAGTCGACGTCGCTGCGGCTGATCCCGCTGGTCGAGGAGCCGCGGATGCGGTCCCACCCGGCGCGTTCCCGCGCGCGGTGGCTGCTGGCGGAGTCGCTCTACGAGCAGCGGAACTACGCGATCGCATCGACGTACTACGAGCAGGCGTCTGCCGAGCGTGACCCGGACTACGGCCGGGCGTCCGCGATCCGGCTGCTGGAGATCGCGCTGGAGGTCCGTGACTTTCGTGCGGTCGACCAGCGCTTCGACGAGCTCACCAGCCGCTACGGCGGTGAGGCGACGCCCGAGGTCGAGTACCTCCGTGGGCGGGCGCTGTACCGCCGCGGCAGCTTCCCGGCTGCGCAGCAGGCGTTCGATCGTGTGCCCGACGAGCACCCCGAGTACGGTGCGCGTGCGCGCTACCTCTCGGCGGTATGCCTGACGCGGATGGGCGACCTGGGCTCGGCGCTCGCGGCGTTGCAGCGGCTCGAGGCGTCCCTCGATGGCGCGATGCCGCTGAGCGAGGACTGGGAGGTCCTCCAGCTCTCACGGCTCGCTCAGGGACGCCTGCACTACGAGGACGAGCGCTGGGACGACGCGGTCAACGCCTACGCCCGCGTCAACCGTGACTCGCGCTGGTTCCAGGACGCGTTGTACGAGATCTCGTGGACCATGATCCGCGAGGAGCGCTACGAGGACGCGGTCAACAACCTCGAGGTCCTCTCGATCATCTCGGACAACACCCGCTTCGTGGCGGAAGCCCGCCTGCTGATGGGCGACATGCGGCGGCGTGCGGACCAGCTGGACCAGGCGCTCGTCGACTTCACGGCGGTGTCCGACGACTACGACCTGATGCGCGAGCAGCTGATCCGCATCGCGCAGGAGCCAGGCTCCGCGGCGCAGCGGTTCTCCGCAACCGAGCAGATCGACACCGGCGGCGTGATCGCCCCGTTCCGCATGAGCGACTGGGTCGTCGAAGACGAGGAAGTGGCCGTCTCGCTGCAGATCGTGCGCGAGGCAGACGCGGTCAACGACCTGCTGCGTCGCAACAGCCTGCTCGCCGACGAGATCCGCGAGGCGCTGGGCTCCCAGGCTCGCTACGAGCGGGTCCCCGAAGCGCAGGCGTACCGTAACCAGCTGCTGCTGCTGCTGGCCGAGAGCGTCGACCTGCGCATCCGCACGGTCAACGCGGTCCGGGACGTGGTGGTGCCGGGCCTGAGCGCCGAGCAACAGGCCGCCTACCGTGAGGTCGCCGCGCGGCGGCAGCAGGCGGAGCGTGAGTTCCGCAGCGCGCCCCGCACCGTCGATGGGCTGCAGGGCGGCAGCGCTTCCGTGCGCTCCGAGCTCGAGACCACGATCCTCGGGTACTACCGGGCCGAGCTCGAGATCGAACAACAACTCGAAGATCTGCGGAACACCGAGGCGATGGTTCGACAGCAGACCCGAAGCGGGCTGCAGCCGTCGGCCGAGGCCTCCGACCTGAGCGCCGAGCGCGCGCGGCTTCAGACACAACTGGAGGAGACGCGCGAGGTCCGGCTGGGCCTCGAGCGTGAGCGCACGCGGCTGGGCGTCGGCGAGATGCGTGCCCGGACCGAGCGCCGCGCGCAGGCAGTGATCGAGCTCCTCGCGGAAGAGCACGGGTTCCTGGTGACAAGCTCGGGGCAGGCGAGCCCGGTCCCCGGATCGGACTCCGTGCTGGCCGAGCTGACCGCCGTCGAACGTCGCCTCGCCGAGCTGAGCGCGGTCGCCGATCGTGAGGTTGACGTCGCGCTGGGGAACCTCCGCGAACAGCTGGAAGCCGAGGAGCGCGCGCTGGCGCTGCTGAACAACCGCCAGGCGGCCCAGCAGCAGGCCGGCGTCGCCGCCGCCGATGCCATCGCCATGAGCGGATACCGGCGCGTGCAGGCGCGACTGGATGAGGTGACCCTGCGCGCCGACGTGGGCATCATCGACGTCGCGTGGTGGGAGAAGGAGCGTCTGTCCGTGCGGATCGCCTCGCTGTTCCGGGAGAAGGAGCGCCAGCTCCGGATCCTGGACTCGGACTTCGCCGAGATTCGCGGTCAGGAAGACTGAGAGCCACGTATGGAGGCTCAATCAGCCATGAAGAGCAGTGAAACGATGAAACGTCTGCCGGGCCGCATCGGTCGCAGCGTGCGATGGGTACCCGGGCTGGCGCTGTGCGTGCTGGGCAGCGTGGCGATGCCTGCTGTCGTGGCCGCCGCCCAGGAGCCGGCCGACGCGTCCTCCGAGTCGACGTCCCGATTGACCCGCCCGATCGTCGGCGGCGGAGCCGACCAGGCCGAGGTGGATGCGTACCGCGACGCGCTCCGCATCTTCGAGCTCGAGATCCACGACTACCGCCAGACGGTGAGCGCGATCGTCGAGGCAGAATACCGCTCGCGTCGCGCACGGATCGACGGGTTCTTCCAGACCGAGATCGACGCGCTGCGGATCGAGGAGCGCCAGCGGCGTGAAGCCGCCATCGTCGACTTCGAGCGCTTCCTGCGTCGCTACCCGAACCACGCGCGCCACACGCCGGACGTCCTGTTCCGGCTCGCCGAGCTGCACTACGAGAAGACCGAGGACGACTACCTGCTCAGCGACCTCGAGTACGAGGTCCTGGAGCGACGGTACGAGCTGGGTGTCATCCCGGAACTGCCGGATGCCCCCGAGAAGGACTTCACCCGGTCGATCGTGCTCTTCCAGCGCCTCGTGACGGAGTTCCCGGACTACCGGTTCGTCGATGGCGCGTGGTACCTGCTCGCGATGTGCCAGCTGCAGATGTTCCAGGGCCAGGAGGCGCTGGCCTCGCTGCAGCACCTGGTCGAGAACTTCCCGGACTCGGAGTTCGCCCAGGAGGCGTGGCTGCGCATCGGGGAGCACTACTTCGAGCGCGTCGCGTTCGCCCAGGCGCGGCCGGCCTACGAGCGCGCGCTCGGCTACGGCGAGTCCGTCTGGTACGACAAGATCCTCTTCAAGCTGGGCTGGTCCAACTACCTGCTCAACGACTACGACACGGCGCTCGCGAACTTCACCGAGCTGCTCGAGTTCTACGAGCGCATGGGCGAGGGCACCAACCGCGCGGTCCGGGAGGAGGCGCTGCAGTACTTCGCGATCGCGATCGCGGAAGAAGACTGGGACCTCGACGGCCAGATCGACCCGGAGTTCATCCTCGGGCGCCTGGCCCGCTACCTGCGCGACGAGCGGCCGTACACCCAGGAGGTGCTCGACCGGATCGCGCAGCTGCTGATGGAGAACCGGCGGTACGAGTACGCGATCGACACCTACCGCCACATCCTCGCGCGCTACCCGGTGGACCGCCTGAACGCTCGTCGCCACGACGAGATCATCACCGCCCACCTGCGCATGGGTGATGTCGAGGCGGCCCTCGCGGAGGGCGCAGTGTTCGCGGAGCGGTACGCGTCGGGCACGGACTGGCACGCCGAGCAGGAACGCCAGGGCGCCTTCGAGGAGATCGCGTTCGCCGAGCGTGTGGCTCGCGACCTGCTGATCACGACCGCCGGCCGGATGTACAACGAGGCCGACGAGCTCGCGCGGCGCGCGGCGCTCACCAGCGACGTCGAGCTCGCTCGTGAGGCGCGCGCCCGCTACCAGACCGCGGCGCGCGTCTACCAGGAGTTCCTGACCACCTACCCGAACGATCTCGAAGCGTACGACGTGCGGATGTTCATGGCGCAGTCGCTGTTCTACGCCGAGAACTACGTGGGCGCCGCCGAGGCGTTCCGTGCGGTGCGCGACTCCCAGCTGAGCGATGAGTACCGCGAGATCGCAGGCGAGCTGACCATCATCGCGCTCGGGCGTGCGCTCGAGCGTGAGATCAACGCGGGGCGCCTCGAGGCACGCGCGTGGCCGCCGTACCGCGGGCCCATGCTGCAGGATGAGGATGACGAACGCGATGACGGCCGCGGGGCCCGCGGCGCGACCGTCGATCCCGTCCCTGACCTGAGCCTCCAGTGGGTGCGCGCGATCGACGAGTACATCGCGATGGACCTCAACTCGGAGGAAGATCCGACCACCCAGGGGCGGTACGCCTACGGCGCCGCTCGCCTGTTCTTCGACTACCGGAGCCACGACGAGACCACCCGCCGCGCGATCCACATCCTGGAGCGGTACTGCGGCCAGGACGAGACGGGCCTCGCCGCTGCGCTGCTGCTGGAGTCGTTCCGTGCACGCGAGCAGTTCGACCAGGTCGAGTTCTGGGCGAACGAGATCGAGCAGCGCGAGGCGTGCATCACCCTGCCTGACGACCTCATGGCGTCGCTGCGTCGCGGCATCGAGTCGTTCCGCATGGGCGCCGTCGCCCAGCAGGCCGAGGCGCTCTACGAGCAGGGCCTCTACGAAGAGGCCGCCCAGGAGTACGCGCGCCTGACGAACGAATACGCGGACAGCGACTTCGCTCCGCTGGGCCTCTACAACGCCGGCGTCATCTACGAGCAGGATCTGCGCCGGTACGAGACCGCGATGCGCCAGTTCGAGCGGCTCGTTCGTGAGTACCCCAACAGCGCCCAGGTCAACGACGCGCTGGTCCGTATCGCGATCAACTCCAGGCAGTTCTTCGACTTCGATCGGGCGATCGAGACGTACCTGACGCTGCACCAGCGCGGCGTGGCAAACGAGGAGACGGGCCAGAACCCGATCCTCGATGCCGCAGAGCTGCTGCAGTACACCCAGCAGTACGGGCGGGCGGCTGACGCGTACATGACCTTCGTCAGCGAGAACCCGCGCAACGCGCGCGCGGCGGCGGCGCTGTACACGGCCGCGATCCTGCGCGGCCGCGCAGGGGACGACCGAGAGATGCTGCGGCTTTTCGAGCGCTTCCGGCGCGACTACGGCAACACGACGAACGAGTACATCGACATCACGACGGCCGTCATGGACACGCTGGTTCGCGAACTGAACCACTACCGTGCCCAGGGCGACACCCGGAACATCGCGCGTGCGGAAGACCGACTGCTCGCGGAACACGGTCGCCGCAACCCGACGAACCCGGACGTGCTCTACGCGGTAGCCGAGATCATCTACAACCGGTCGATGCAGACGTTCGCGCAGTGGGACGCGCGTGACCTCGGGGACACGCAGGCGATCCAGACGCGGCGTCTCACCGAGCGCCGCGACGGAATCGCGGGCGTGCTGTCCGCGCTGGATCGGGTCATGGACTACGGCTCCGCCGACTGGATCGTGTGCGCGTTCTACCAGCGCGGGCGGGTGTTCCAACGCATGGCGGACCTGATCTACACGACCCCACCGCCGGACTTCTCGGTGATCCGGGACCCGTGGGAGCGTGAGGAAGCTGAAGACATCTACATGATGCAGATCACCGACCTCGCGCGTGCCTACGAGGAGCAGGCGGTCCGGGAGTGGGTGGATGTGGCCTACCCGGGTATGCAACGGTTCGGGATCGTGAACGAATGCACGCGGGAGACGACCCGACAGCTGAACCGGTACCAGGGCGACGAGTACCCGATCTTCCGTGAAGAGCTGCAGCACGAGGAGCGGCGTCTGAGCGGGCCCGGCGCGTACGCGGTGCCTCCGGCGCGCATCCAGCAGGGTGGCGCCGCGATCGAGTCCCGCCCCGGCGGCAGCGCGGAAGAGGGAGCTCAGGACGAGCTCGAGGACGAGGTGGAGCCGTGAGCGACAAGACGAGTCAACGTCAGCGCTGGCTGGGCGTCGCGCTCGCCGGCGCGGTCCTGAGCGCCGGCTGTGCCGGCGCGCAGCAACCCTCCGCGGACCCCGTCACCGCGGCTGTGGACAGCCCGGTCGCCGCCGTGGAGGCGGCTGACGTCGATGAAGGCGCCTCGGCTCCGGAGACGTCAGCCGACGCCGCAGAGGCAGGCGGCGCGCCCGCGGCGCGGGTCACCCCCGATACGACGGAGCGCGCCCGGGCGGAGGCGGACCGGGAGCGACGCCGCGAGGCGATCGTCTCGGCCGCTACGCGGGCTCGTCGCGGCGACCGCGCGAGCGCCCGCACCGATCTGCAGCAGATGCTCCGCGATCCGGAGTTCGGCGCCTACGCCGCATACAACCTCGGGGTGATCGCGGCGTACGAGGGCCAGGCAGACCAGGCTCAGGACTACTACCGGCAAGCTCTGGAGCGAGACCCGGGGTTCGGCCCGGCCGTCGTGGCGCTGGTTCGCGGACGACTGGTCGAAGGCGATGTCGCCGGCGCAGAGCAGCTCGTGGCCACGCAGCTCCGGGCGAGCAACAACGCTGCTGGCGTGCGTGCGGCGGGGCTGCTGGTCACGCTGGCTCGCGAGCGCTACGAGCAGGTGATCACGGACACGCGCGCGATCATGACGTCGCAACCGGAGAACCTCGACGCGCACTACGCGCTGGCGATGGCGAACCTGGGCCTCGGGCGCCATGAGCTCGCGACGTACATCCTGCAGCGCGGTCTCGGTCGGGAAGCACAGCGCCCGGACCTGTACTTCGGCCTGGCGCGCGTGGCGCTCGACCGTGGGCAGGACCAACAGGCGCGGATGTACCTGACGCGCGCGCTGGACGTGGAGCCGAACCACCTCGAGGCGCGCGTGAATCTGGCGCTGCTGAACCTGCGGGCGCGGAACTTCGAGGAGGCCGCGCGGCTGCTGGAGGGCGTGACGTCACTGGCGCCGCGCTACCAGGAGGCGTGGCTGGCGCTGGGCAACGCGTACAAGGGCCTGCAACGCTTCGATGAGGCCCGGCAGACGTTCGAGCGCGCGGCTCGACTGAACGATCGCTACGCCGACCCGTGGTTCAACCTCGGGTTGTTGTACCTCGACGTCGACGAGTTCGAGGGCCTGGATCGCATCCCGCGAATGGAGCGGGCGATCGCGATGTTCACGGAGTTCCGGAACCGCGCCGGAGGAACCGTCGGCGCGGACCATCCGGTTCACCGGCACATCGCTGACGCGACGCAAGCGATCGAGACACAGCGGGAGCTGGATGCTCGGCCGACGTTCACGGAGCCTGCCGCTGGCGGTGACGGCGACGGCGGCGAAGGCGACGGCGGCGGTGGTTTCGACGACTTCGACTTCGACTTCGACTGAGCCGGTGACGGCGCGAGCTGATGCCTGTGGGCATCGGGGGGCGAGAGATGGCACGGATGGCCCTTGTGATGGCGACGTTGCTGCTGGCTGCCGGGCTGGCAGGGAGCGCGTGGGCGCAGATGCGGGTCCTGGAGCTGGACGAGGACGTGCTGACCGGTGAGATCGAGAAGCCGGAGGCGTTCTACCTGCTGCGGGCGTCGAGCCTGACGTACGACACCATCGAGCCGGAGTCGTCGTTCCTCGAGGAGCTGTACCTGACGGTCGAGGAGCCACCGTTCTGAAACGGTTTGGTGACGGCGAGTCGAGCGGCTTGGCGCCGGTGGATCGGGTGTGATAGGTGGTACCGGAAAGAGCGTCACGTGAGGAAACTTCGCGCTGCTTGAGGGACGTGTCGACACGGTGTAGAGACGTGCGAACGACTCGGGGGCGTGGTGGAGAAGCACGACGGCGACGAAGTGTGACCGGGAGGCGGGTGCTCCGTCCCCGGAATCCGTTGGCAGGGTCCTGATCGGGTCTCAAGAAGGAGAGAGCGGACCATGGGAGCAATTTCGCAAGCGTTTCAGAGTGGCGGCGGCTGGATGATTCCCATCCTGGTCGTGTCGGTATTTGCCGTGGCGATCGTGATCGAGCGCTTCTACGTGCTGTTCTTCCGGTACAACATCAATGCTGACGAGTTCATGCAGCAGATCCGGAAGTTCGTGCTCGCAGGGAACGTCGACCGCGCGATCAAGCTGTGCAACGCGTCTCCGAACGCCGCGCTTCCGCGCGTCGTGAAGGCGGGGCTGATGCGGGCGAACAAGGGTGAGGTCGCGATCCAGAACGCGATCGAAGAGGCGACGCTGGAGGTCATGCCGGCTGTGCGTGCGCGGACGGGCTCGCTGCTGGTGATGGCGAACATCGCGACGCTGCTGGGTCTTCTGGGTACGATCATCGGTCTGATTCAGGCGTTCGCCGGTCTGGCGAACGCCCCTGAAGAAGAGCGTCAGAACGTCCTGGCCGCCGGTATCTCGGTCGCCATGTACACGACGGCGTTCGGTCTGGTCGTTGCCATCCCGACGATGCTGGCCCACCTGTTCCTGTCGCGCCTGACGGTGCGGATCGGGGAAGAGGTGGACCACTACTCGGTGATGCTGGAAGACCTTCTGGTTGTTCAGGGTCGCGGCGGCGCAGCAGACCAGGCGTAAGGCCCGGTTCGGGTTGTCGTCATCGTGATCAGGACAGGAACGGTAGCGCGCGCCCTGCAGTGGGCGCGCCCTCTACAGGCAGGGTGACTCATGGCACGTGGACGCGGCCAGGTAGAAGCAGAAGCGGATATGGAGCTGAACCTGGCTCCGATCATGAACATGGTCATGATCCTGATCCCGCTGCTGCTCGTGATGGTGCAGTTCGACAAGAAGGGGATCATCGCCGTTGAGTCGACGAGCTCCGCAGCGTCGGCTGCCTCGAGCGACGAGCAGGAGCAGGAGCAGGCTCCTCGCCTGCTCGTGACGATCTCGGACGACGGCTTCCGGATCGCTGACCAGCGGAACCTGCCTGCGTTCGCGCAGTACATGGTACCGGTGGCCGGGTGCACTGGCGCCGGGGCGGCTCCCGAGGACGGGGCCGCGCAGGCGAACCCGACGGTCTGCCTGCGCCAGGACGCGGCAGAGGATGCGTCGCTGGTCGACAAGCTCGACTACGCGGCGCTGTACAACCGCCTGGTCGAGATCCGGATGCACCCGGAGTGGTTCGCGCTGTTCAACCAGCGTGAGAACTCCGTGATCAGCTTCATCCCGGACTCCGAGGTGCCGTTCGAGGTGATCGTTCGGGCCATGGACGTCTCCCGGTACATCCTCGCGCCCGCGGGGACCGAGCCCGAGCTCCCGACGGCGGGCTCCGGTCCGACGTCGTACCAGCTCGCGGGCGGCGCGAGCCCGAGCGAGGACGACCTGCTCCGCGCGCGGTTCCTCCGCCGCGAGGACGTCGTCGAAGGCGAGTCGCCGTTCATCGGCCTGTTCCCATCACCGGTGCTGCTGAGCATGCGTTCGGGCGGCTGAATCGTCGATGGCAGCACGCGGCGTCAGACCGCACCGCGCTGCGCAGTTGGCCAGGGGGAGTTCGAGATGAGTGAAGACAAGAAGGCGCCAGCGCTCAGCTACGAGGAGCGCGTCGCCCTGATGAACGCCAAGTCCAAGAAGGGACGTCGTGGCTCGCGCGGGGACGAAGGTCCGTCGCTCAACATCAACTCGATGATGGACATGATGGTCATCATCCTCTGCTTCCTTCTGATGAGCGTCGGCTCCGACCCGCTCAACGTGAAGCAGAACGATGACCTGCGGCTCGCGAACTCGACGACCGAGGTCAACCCGGAAGACTCGCTGACGATCACGATCAGCCGTCAGTACGTGCTGGTCGGTGACCGCCGCGTGCTGACGCTGAACGACGGGCGCATCGACCAGCAGGACCTGGCGAGCTCGGAGAGCGCGCTGATCCCCGAGCTGCAGTCGGCGACCGAGGACGTGCTCGCGCAACGCGAAGCGCTCGGCGCGCAGGTCGGCCGTGAGTACGCGAAGATCGCGACGATCATCTGCGACAACCGCACGCCGTACAACGTGCTGGCGCGTGTGATGCGCAGCGCCGCAGCGGGCGGCGTCGAGAGCTTCCGCTTCGCCGTCATCCGTCGCACGCAAGGCGACGTGGGCGGCTCGTCCGAGTCGTAAGATTCCGACACACGCGGCGTCCAGGGGGGACCGGTGCAGGCGTGCCGTCTCGGGGTGTGGCTGGACGCCAATTTCGATTCTGGTATCGTCCTGCTGTCCACAGCAGAGGTTGCTCGATGGCCACAAAGGCACAGCAGAAAGGTGCGCCCCGCAAGATCCTTCGCGTGGGCGTCATCCAGAACGGTCGCATCATCGAAGAGCGGCTCGTGCGGGAGCGGGTCACCGTCACCGTCGGGCGTAGCCTGAAGAACACCGTCGTCCTGGCCTCCGACGGAGTGCCGGCCTCCTACCCGCTCTTTGACGTCGTCAAGGGCGAGTACCATCTGCGCTTCACCAACCGGATGCGGGGCCGCGTGGCTTTCGGCGACGGCGTCGTCGACCTGGCGACCGCCCGGGAGTCCGGCCGCGGTACGCAGACGAAGGACGGCTGGCTGCTGCCACTGGGCACCGAGGCGCGCGGCAAGGTCGCTGTGGGCGACGTCACGCTGCTCTTCCAGTTCGTTGACGCGCCCCCCCTGCGTACGCTGCCGGTGCTGCCGGCGAACATGCGCGGCGGCATCCTCTACTTCCTGCGGAACGTCGCGGGCCTGACCGGCCCGTTCATGCTCGCGCTGCTGATGTCGCTGCTGATCCAGGTCGGCTTCCTGCTGTACCTGCGCTTCATGGTCCCGCCGCCGCCCCGCGGCGCCGGAGACGGCATGCTCAACGAGCGGTGGACCCGCTTCCTCGAGCAACAGGAGCGGCAGGAGGTCGAGGTCGTCGAGATGGACCTCGAGGCTGACCTGAACGAGATCGTCGAGGTCGAGGACACCGCCGTTGAGGAGCAGGCCAGCGCTGCGCCATCCGAGGAGTCGTCATCCAACCGCAGCCGCGACGAGGTGCGGCAGGCTGCCGAGCAGCGCGTGCAGCAGATGTCGCCGTTCGCAGCGCTCGTCGGCTCGGACGGCGGGATGAACCTGGGGATCGCGGTCGACGATCGGATGTCCGCGCAACGCGCGGCTGAGGCCCTCGCGAACGCCCAGGCGGCCGGCAGTGACAGCGGCGCGATCGTCAGCAGCATCGGCAGCGGCGACGGCGCGGGCTCTGGCGCCGGACGTCTCGGGATCGAGGGCGGCGGCATGGGTGACCTGACAGGCCAGCGGCCCACCGCGCAACGTGAACGCGAGACCGTCCGCGTCAGCGTCAACGTCCGCGGCTCCCGTGAACAGACCGCCGGCTCCGGCTCGCTGGACGCCAGCGAGCTCGCGCGGCTCATGCGACGGTTCGAGCGGGATATCACGCGTTGTTACGAACGCGGACTCGGCTCCAACCCCAACCTGCGTGGCCGCGTCGTCATCGAGTTCCGCATCGAGGGCAACGGCAGCGTCGGAGACGCACGGCTGCCAGACAACGAGGTCGGCACCGAGGTCGGCAACTGCATCACCGGCGCCATGCGTCGCTGGCGCTTCCCGGCTCCCGATGGCGGCTCCGTCATGGTCCGCAAGGCCTACATCCTCGAGCCTGGCGGCTGAGATTCGCGGCGGCGCGCCGGGGGACGCGCCTTCCGCAGCCCGAACGACACGGTCGGAACAGCGTAGCTTCTGGATCTGCGGGCGATTACGTGCTATCCCTCACCGGCGTGGGCGACAATGGCGGTGGGCGCGTGACGTCGATAATGCCCGGCCGCGTACGTTGACAGCGTGATGGCTGCTCGGTAGCCTCACGGTCCAGAGTGGCAAGTAGCCGAGTGTCGCGCTCGGGAGATGGCGTTATGCTGAAGAAGATCGCTGGACTGGTGCTGGGGCTGTGCGTCGTCACAGCGGGCCCGTCGCTTGCCGTCGCGCAGGCGCTCGATGAGGCCAGTGTCGCCCGCATGGGGAACGAGGAGAAGATCGAGGGCGCCCGCGCGGCGCGAACCTGGATCGCCGAGGTCTCCGATCGCATCGGCGAGCTGCGCCGAGCCGCCGCGTCGGCCGAGGACGACCCCACCCGCGTGCGCTGCCTCAGTGAAGCCGCGACGTCGATCAACGGCTTCTCCCAGGTCGCCGGACAGGCCTTCGAGCGCCTGCAGACCGCGGTCGCTACCGGCGACACGTCCTCGGCGAACCACCAGTACATGATGGTCATGATCTCGCGGCAGCGCGTCACCGCGTTGGAGGCGCAGGCCAGCCAGTGCGCCGGTCACGCGCTGCGACACACGGGCGATACCCAGCGCACCGTGTCGGTGGAGCGGGCGATGGCGGAGTTCGACGGGACCGCTACCGGCGTCGACAGCGGTGGGGCCTTCATCTTCGTTGAAGGCCTCCCGGCCCGCACCAGCGCTGAGCGTTGAGCGCGCCCGGCATGCGACAGGAACCGATGAATGCGAAACGCACGCAGCCGCGTGCGAGGTGGAAGAGCATGGCGCGAACAGGTCGGATCGCCTTCATGGCTGCTGCGCTCATCATGGGCGTTGCCGCGAGTGGGGAGGCGCAACAACGTCCGTCGGACAGCTCCGAGCGACTCGGCGTCGAGGTTGGTCGCTTGCTGATCAGTCCCGGGCTGCACCTCTCGCTCGGCTATGACTCCAACGTCGCCTTCCGCTCCGAGCAGGAGCTCGTCCGCTCCAGCCCCACCTTCTACGTCCTGCCAAACCTCCGGTTTCGCACGCTGAACCCCGCCATGGTCGACGCCAGCGGCAGCTTCGCGGTCGGCTGGCGGCAGTTCTTCGCCGGAGACCAGGACGTCAACCGCTTCTCCTTCCTCGAGGTCGGCGGCAACGGCGAGGTCGTGATCAACCCCCACGGCCCCGTCTCCGTTGGCATCAACGAGCGCATCCGCCTGAGCAACGAAGGCGCGTACACCGTCGAGAACGATGACGACGTCTTCTCCATCCCGTTCCAGGAGTACGGGATGGACTTCTCGAGCGACGGAGTCCTCGTCAATCAGGTTGGCCTGAACGTCGGCGTGCACCCGGGCGGACGCAACGCCTCCCGCATGGGGTTCTCGGCAGACGTCGGCGCCTTCCACCGCTACTACCACTTCATCGAGCGCGACTCGTCAGACCGGCACGGCGTCGGAGCCACGCTGCAGCTCAACTGGAACCCGCTGCCCCACACGACGTTCTTCATCGATGGCTCTGTCATGCGGACCCTCTATGTCCGTGACATCAGCCAGCCTCTGTCCAGTGAGTTCCTCAACGACACGATCGCAACGTCGCGCGCGCTGCTCAACGTCAACTCGACGCCCGTTCGGGCCGGCGTCGGCGTGCGCAGCCTCCTGCTGCCGAGGCTCGGCACGACCCTGCGGCTCGGCTACACGAACGGCTTCTACGACGAGGGTGACAGCCCCAGCCGCGTCTACGCGCTCGGTCAACTCGAGGCGCAGTTCAGCTCGTGGAACCGCCTGACCGCCGGCTACTCGACGGCCTTCGCCGACTCTGCCTTCGCCAACTACATCAACTACCACCGCGTCTGGGTGACCTGGCAGGCGCACATCTCGCGGATGCAGTTCGGCGTGACGGCGTTCGGCCAGATCAACCGCTACGCAGAGATCGACGACCAGGTTGTCGATGCCGGCGGCAACGTCGTCGAGGTCTACTCGACCACCAACCGCGTCGACTACCCGGTAGGTGTCCAGGGCGACATCGGCGTGACGCTCGGACCGCACGTCGTGACGGGTGTCCGGTACCGGTTCATGGCCAACTTCACCGACTTCCAGGCCGAGCCGGCCGGGGGCTTCCCCGACGACCTGTTCCTGGGTGGCGACCCCTCGTTCGTGCGGCACCGCTTTGAAATCTTCCTGTCGATGCGCCTCTGACGCCCGGACGTCGGCGCGACAGGAGGGCCACCACCCAGCCGCTCCTGCTGCCGAACCGGGCGTATCGCGGCGGTGGTTGGCCCGGCGCAGAGCGCTCCGCTCTCGCGCCGCGCTCGTCGTGATGGCCTTGTCGCTCGGCGTGGCCTGCGGCGCGCCTCAGGCGGACCCGCGCTACGTGGAGTTCGCGCGACGGTCGTTCGTTGAGGCGCCAGAGAGCGTCATCGGACCGCGTGACCAGATCTCGATCCGCATCTACCCTGAGGCAGAGCTCTCGGGAACCTATCGTGTCTCGCCCGTCGGGACCATCAACCACCCGCTGATCGGGACCGTCCAGGTCGCCGGCAGGTCCTGCTTCCAGATCGAGGAAGAGATCACGGCCCGGCTGCGCGATGGTCTGCTGCGCGACCCGGCCGTCAGCTGCCAGATCGACGAACTCAACTCGCTGCAGGTGCTCGTCATCGGTGCGGTCGGTCAGCCCGGACCGGTACCCTACACGGACACGCTCACCGTCGTCGAGCTGGTCGGCAGGGTTGGTGGCTTCACGGAGATCGCCGCGCGCGATCGGACCACCGTGACGCGGACCGTCGACGGGCGGCAGATCGAGATGGTCGTCCCGGTCCAGCAGGTGATACGTGGACGGGCACCGAACCTCAGGCTGTGGCCGGGGGATGTTGTCTACGTTCCGGCCGCGGGGTTGAGGCAGTGATGATGGCGGCACGACACGACGGAGCGCCCCGGTGAGCGAAGCTCCGAACAGCGGCCCGCGGCGCGACGCTGGCGGTGGGCTTGACCTGGGCAGGTACGTCGCCGTCATCCTCCGGTACCTGTGGCTGATCCTCGCGTTGACGGCGCTCGGGGTCGCGGCAGGCGTGCTGTTCCACGAGGAGCGGGTGGCGTCCTATCAGAGCACCGCGACCATCATGATCCAGCCGACCGCGCCGCCCATCGTTGGCGACATGGACTCGACGCTGCTCATGTGGTCGGCCTACCTCGACGGGCAACGGTTCCGGTCGACTCAGCTGCGGGTCATGACCTCGCGCATCATCCTCGAGCAGGTGGCGGAGCGTCTGGATCTGGGGAACGACCGCTCCTTCCTGGGCCTCGAGCACGTCGACGATCCGGACGAGCTGGCGGACGCCATGGAGCGCGCTGACGCAGTGTCACGGCTGCGGAGCGTCGTCGAGGTGAAGCCAGAGCTCGACACGATGATGGTGACCATCACCGCGCGCTGCACCGTGCCGCGCTACTGCGCCGACATCGCGAACACGCTCGCCGAGACCTACGCCGAGTACAACTACACCCAACGCATCTCCTCCGGTGCGAGCGCTGAGGATTGGCTGCGCGGCCAGTATCAGACGACACGAGAGCGGCTGGAGCAGGCGGAGGAGGAGCTGCTCGCCTACCGCCGCGATCGCGGTCTGCTTTCCGTCTCGCTCGACGATCAGTTCAACCTCATCGCGCGGGACCTCGAGACCGTCACGGGGCAGCTCGCGGAGGCGGAGTTCGAGGTCGTCCGGCTGCAGACATCCTACAACCTGGTGCAGCGGATTCGTCGCAGCGGCGACTACCTGAGCGCCGGGCTGCTCCAGGTCGTCGACAACGCCCTCATTCAGCAGCTCAAGGCGCAGCTGATCACCCTCGAGACCGAACGCATCGAGCTGAGCTCGACGTACCTCGACGGGCACCCTCGCATGATCGCCAACGCCGCCCAGACCGAGCGCGTGACGGCGACCCTCGAGCGCGAGATCGATAACGCGCTCGCGGGTATGGCGCTCGAGTACGAGACCGCGGTCAACCTCCGCGCCTCACTGCGCACGCGCCTGGACACAGCCTACTCCGAGGCGCTCGGCCTGGGCGACAGCCAGCTCGAGTACGACCGGATGCAGCGGGCGGTCGAGGCGACCCGCGCCGTCTTCACCGCGCTCGAGAGCCGCCTCAAGGAGGTCGAGCTGGCCAACCAGCTCGAACCCAACAACGTGCAGCTTGTCGAACCCGCACGCGTGCCCGGCGCGCCGACCGGCTCGGGCGGCATCCCGCTCGCGCTGATCACGGGCCTGATCGGTCTCGCGCTCGGGCTCGCCGTCGCCGTCGGGATCGAGACCCTCGACCAGACCGTCAAGACGCAGGAGCAGCTGGAGGGCGAGTTCGGCCTGCCATTCCTCGGGCTCATCCCGACGATGCAGACGGTCCGCGCCTCCGGCCCGTCCTCGCGCGGACCTCGGCGCGGAGAGGCCTTCAACCCCGACACCTACGTCAACGACTACCCCAAGTCCTCTGCTGCCGAGGCGTGCCGCTCGATCAGGACGAACCTCATGTTCATGTCCACCGAGCGCCCGCTGCGCAGAATCCTCGTCACCTCGTCCGCGCCGCTCGAGGGCAAGACGACGTCGGCGATCAGCATGGCGACCGTGCTCGCGCAGAGCGGCGCGCGTGTCCTCATCGTCGACAGCGACATGCGCCGCCCCCGCCTGCACCTCGCCTTCCGCATGGAGCCCACGGCGGGACTCACGTCGCTGCTGCTCGGCGAGGTCACGCCGGAGCAGGCGATCGTCGCCAGCCCGATCGACGGCGTGGACCTCCTGCCGTGCGGCGCGATCCCGCCCAACCCCACCGAGCTCCTGTACACGCAACGCTTCAAGGACGTCATCGACGACCTCGACGCCCGGTACGACATCCTCGTCTTCGACGCTCCGCCGGTCTCGCCGGTCACCGACTCGGTCGTCCTCAGCGCGCTCGTCGACGGCGTGCTGCTCGTCGTCCGCGCGGCGCGCACACGCCGCGACCTGCTCGCGCGGACCGTGGACCAGCTGGACGCGGTCGAGGCGAACATCCTCGGGGCGGTCCTCAACGACGTCGATCTGACAAGTCGGTCGCAGGGCTACTACTACTACTACCACCGTCAGTACGGTCACTACTACGGCCGGGACGACGCCTGACGCCCGCCCCGAGCGAGCGGGTGGCTTCGGTCACGCCCCCGGCTCATCCGTCCGGTCGGGGCCCGGCGTCGGTGTGAGGACGGTGCGTTCGTGAACCGATGCGGCGACCGCGACGTCGCGCCCGATCTGCTCCCGCAGCGCCTCGGGTGACTCGAACGCCCGCTCGGGCCGGACGTGCTCAAGGAACAGCACCCGCAGCGGTGTCCCGTCGGGCACCCCGTCGAACGGCTCCAGCACGTGTGTCTCGAGCGACACCCGCGGATCGTCAGCGAACGTGGGTCTGGTGCCCAGGTTGCTGATCGAGCGCCACGAACGGCCCGGCGCCATCAGGCGGGTGACGTAGACGCCGTGTGGCGGCAGCAGCCGCTGTTCGGGGTAGAGGTTCACGGTCGGCGCGCCCATCTGACGCCCGCGTGCGTGGCCGTGCGCCTGCTGCCCCGAGATGAACCAGTGGTGGCCCTGCAGCGCCGTCACCTCGCCCAACGCTCCGGCACGAAGCGCCTCGCGCACCCGGGTCGAGCTGATCGTCGCGCCGTCAGCCTCCACGGCGTCCCGCACGTGCACGTCCACCCCCCGCTCTCCACACAGCTCCTGCAGCCGCTGCGTTGTCCCCTCGCGACCCCGCCCGAACGCGAAATCGTAGCCGATATGCACCTCGCACGCGCCAAGACGATCGATCAGCAGCCCGTGCACGAACTCCTCCGCGGTCAGCGCTGCGAACTGACGGCTGAACGGGATCGTGAAGACCTGCTCGATGCCGTAGTACATGAGCAGCTGTTCGCGTTCGTCCGCGGCCGTCAGCCGGAAGGTGTCCTGCGGCTGATCACGGAAGACCGAGACAGGGTGCGGTTCGAACGTCAGCGCCAGGCTCACCGCGCCGCGCTCGGCCGCTCGCTCGCGCACCTCCGCGATGATCGTCTGGTGCCCCCGGTGCACGCCGTCGAAGTTGCCGATGGTCACGACGGTGCGCGCGCGGATCGCCGGGGAGAGCTTGTCGGGGATCAGCTGGTCGAGGTAACTGCTCATGCGCCTGTCGTTCTCCTGCCCTGGCCCCGAAGCGGGGACGGCCGCATAGTGCACCAACACCCGGGCGATGCCAATGCGGCTGCTCGCCCCGGAGGGATGATCGTGACCGTCGAGACCACCGCGTCGCTCCATGTCCTGGGCCTGCCCATTCGCCACTCCCGCTCACCGGTGTTCCAGAACGCCGCGCTGCGCGCCGCCGGTCTCGACGCGGTGTACACGGCTCGCGAGGTCGACGCGGCGGGGATGCACGAGGTCGCCGCCCAGGTGCGGCAGGGCGACGTGCTCGGGTGCAACATCACGCTGCCGCACAAGGCGCTCGCGGCGTCGCTCTGCGACGAGCTGACCGCCGACGCGCGGGCCTGCGGCGTCGTCAACACGTGGTATCGCCGCGGCGATCGCCTCGTTGGCGACAACACGGACATCCACGGCGTCCGCGTCTCCTGTGCCGCGCTGCTCGGTCGTCGGGCACCCCGCCAGGTCGTCGTCCTGGGCGCCGGCGGTGCGGTGAGCGCCGCGCTCTACGCCGTCGCGCCGCTCGTCGAGCGTGTGGTCATCGTCAACCGCACACCCGCACGCGCCGTCGAGGCGTGGCGGCTCGTCGCCGACCACCTGAGCCGCCTCCCCCACGTCGACGTGCTGCCGTGGCCTGACGATCCGACGCTGGCGGGCGCGGCGGCGTTCCCCGAAGCGGCAACCTCGCTCGACTGGAGCGCGGTGGATCTCGTGCTGCAAGGCACGTCGCTTCCGGTGCTCCGGCCTGATGATGCGGCGCCGTTCGCAGGCTTCCCGATCGAGCGGCTCCCCGGGCATGCGGGCGTGCTGGAGCTCGCCTACGCGGCGCGCCCGACCGTCCTGATGCGGCGCGCCGCGGACGCTGGTCTCGCGACCCTGGATGGTGCGACGATGCTGCTGCACCAGGGCGCGCGTTCGTTCTGGCGGTGGTTCGACCGCGATCCGGATGTCGTGGTCATGCGCGATGCCCTCGCTGACGACCTCGGGCGCCCTCGCGACGCCATCCCGGCCCATGTCGATCCAGCCGCGCTGAGGCTGTGGGCCGGTCAGTCGATCGAGCGCTGAGCGCGCGGCCGCTCCACGACCCCCTGAATGCCGACGCTGAACAGCAGCGACACGACGGACGTCCGGGACTCCGCGCCCAGCAGCGCCCGCCATTGACCCTGCACCTCCACGAAGAGGGGCCCGATATCCATCAGCGCCAGCGCCGCGCCTGGTCCGAGCGCCTGAAACGACGAGCGCGACGCCCCGAGCCACTCGCCGAGCGGGTTGGCGTTGATCGCGAACGACCCGTACTCGAACGCCGCCTCGAGGCGAAGGCGGTGCGCGAAGCCGTGCGCGCCGAGCCGCGATCCGAGCCGCGCGCCGAGTCCGAGGTCGAAGGTCCGCATCCCGCGCTGCAGTGGCGGCGCCTCCTGGGTCGTCAGCCAGGCGTCGGAACCCAGACTCAGGTAGAACGCCACAGGCCGGTAGCGGATGCCCTGCCGGAGCGACAGGCCAACGCTGTTCGAGGTCACGGCAGCGACGTCTCCCCGCAGCTGCTGCGTGGCGACGCCGGCCTGCATGAAGACCGCCATTCGGTTGCCGGCTGCGTTGGCCTCGCGAGGTCCGCCGAGCCAGAAACCTGCAGCCACGAGGAGCGCGGTGGCCGCAACCAGCGCGGACCTGGATGCCGGATCGCGTGATGGAGCGTCGCTGTGACGGCGGCGCCGCCGCATGACCGTCAGGATCACCGCAGCCAGCAGCAGCGCCGCGCCCGCCTGACTCGGCTGGCCGGGTGACTGCTGGCAGCCGCCGCTGTCAGGTCGAACGCAGTAGCCCTCGCGGGTGCAGGTGCGGCCGGCGTTGCAGTCGTTGTCCGAGCGGCAGTCGAGCTGCTCGATGTACGCGAACAGCACGGCGTCCGAGTCGCAGGCGCCGGGCCCCAGGCACGTCAGCTCGAACGCGATCCGGTCGCCGACGCCAAGCTCTGGGGCGGCGACCCGACCGACGGCGGGATCGTCCGGCGCAGCGTTGATCGTGCGCGTGATCGGCGGTCCGCTCGTGCCGGGGCACGTGCGCTCGACGGTGCGACGGGCCTCGCAGGCCTCGCTGATCGTCAGCGTGACCTCGTCGGTCCCCGCGTAGATCGCGAGCACGTGGTCACCGTCGTTGAGCTCGTAGACGGTCACGTTGGAGGCAGACTCGCAGTCCGCGGGGGCAGTCGAGACGAGGGGGGGGATCAGGTTCGACGAGGGATCGTAGACGGCGAGCACGGTGTTGTCCGGCTCGATCACGATCCGGTAGGTCGTGCGCTGCGCGGGAAAGGTGACGAGGCCTGCGGGGGGGATGATGCCGGGCAGGCTGATGCGCACGGCGGCGTCGAGGGGACGCACCAGCGGGAAGCGCTGGCCGAGCGGTGGAGGGGTCACCGTGTCCCAGGGGTCTGCGCGGGTGACGCGCGGCGGGGGCGCGGCGACCCGCAGGCAGGACTCGAGGTCCGGGTTGCCGGAGGTCTGCGCCTGGACGGTCAGCTCGACGTCGTGTGCGCCGCTCGCGCCGCGCAGGCCATAGTCGAGGCTCAGTCGCCCCGCGAAGCGTTCCTCGATCGAGCCTGCGACGATCTCACCGGCCGCCGCCTCGAGCGGGACCACGAAGGGACCGGAGACGTCCTCACCTGCGCACTGCATCGCGAGGCAGAGCGGGGCCAGGAGGACCATCGTGACGATCATCGCAGCGCGCGGGTGCGGGGTCATGTGCGCGCCTCGCGCAGGCGCCCGAGTATTCCGGGGATCGCGTCGAGCAGGTCGCTGGCCACGACGCCGTCCGGCCCGCTGGGGGCCGCGACCGCGTCGGCTGCGGTGACATGAATCCAGGCAGCCAGGCAGGCCGCGTCGAGGGGGGCGTGGCGGGTGAGGAGCGCGGCGGTGATGCCGGCGAGTACGTCGCCGGAGCCGGCGCTGGCGAGCGCGGGCTGGGCCCCGTGGATCCAGCGCTCACTGACGCCGTCGGTGACGAAGGCGCCGGCGGACTTCGCGATGACGACGGCGC
>ERZ869909.767-NODE-767-length-32268-cov-6.655152_pt1 | contig 32268 bp, 28 predicted proteins | sample MGYA00520892_ERZ869909 | MGnify/ENA primary metagenome ERZ869909 (study PRJEB32215, sample SAMEA104723947) | bioreactor metagenome | biome: bioreactor; feature: anaerobic bioreactor; material: water | place: China | collected 2015-03-12 ...
ATCCTGCGACCCGGTCTTTGGGGAGCGCGCACGCGCGCGGCGCGTTTGACGCGTGGTCTCGGAAGCGATGCGCGGGTAGTGGCCAGCGTGCTGCGCAGGGCTCCCTGTGCACGCGGCCCCTGTGCGCTCCAGGGCGCTCTTTCGCTGCTGTGGTCGCGCTGGCCGTCGCGGAGGCTTGTTGCGTGCGCGTCTGCCCGGTTGACCGAGAGGTGGCCCTCCGGTATCGTACGGCGGGCTTGAGCGCGTCGTTTCCGCGGTGAGCGGTCTGGCGTGGGTACCCCTAGTGGAGGAACTGAGGATGGTGAAGCGAAGTGTTGCCGTCGGCCGAGGGCTCGCGGCGGTGTCTGTGGCGCTGGGAATGGTCCTCTTCGGGGTGGTCGCGTCGGGGTGCAAGGGTGTCTCGAATCCTGACCCCCCGTCGATCCAGATATCGACGGATTTGCTGGTGTTTCAGCAAGAGGAGTCCGGGCTCCAGCGCAGCCTGCGCGTGACGAACGTGGGGGAGGGTGATCTGCTCTTCACCGGACGCGTGACTCGAGGCGGCACCGCGTTCACCACGAACTTGCGCGGTGAGCAGCGGCTCGCTCGCGACGAGTCGATGGTCGTCCAGGTGACCTTCGATCCGTCGATCCGCATTACGCAGGGCGAGCTGGTGATCTCGTCTAACGATCCTGAGCGCGGCACTGTGAACGTGCTGCTCACCGTGGATGACGCCAGCCCGCAGCTTGCGGTCTCGGCCGACCCAGTCCGCTTCGGTATCGTACCCCCTGGGCAGCAGCAGCGGCGGACGGTCAATGTGCTGAACATTGGCAACGCGCCGCTCGAAGTGCTCGACATCGAGTTGAGCCAGTCGGCTGACGACTTGCAGCTTGGTGAGGGTGTGCTTGCCAGCCTGCCAGCGACGCTCCAGCCCTTCTCCGATACGCTGCCGATCGACATTCTTTGCGTCCCTTCGAGCGACCGAGAGGTGTACGCGGAGCTGATCATCTCCAGCAACGACCCCCGCTACCCGACCGGTGAGCGCATTGTTCGGGTCGAGTGCAACACCGCCGCGCCCTGCATTGATGTGCGCTCGGACGGACTGAGCTTGGGCACGGACGTTCCCCTCGACTTCGGCGCGACGCCCTTCGACTTCTTCCGCACCAAGCAAGTCACCGTCGCAAACTGCGACCCGCGCGGTGGCGACACCCCTCTCCGGGTGACGGAGATCTCCTTCGTGCCTGGGCTTGAGAACGAGCGCTTTGAGCTTGTCGACGAGACCCTAGCAGACCTTCCCTGGGAGATCGGCTTCCAAGGGGAGCGGACCTTCGAGATCCGGTACCGCCCGGAGCGGCCCGCAGACTACGTCGAGGGTGAGATTCGCCTGGACGAGACGGCGCTGCTCTTCGTCTCCAACGACGACGCTCGGGAGGATCTGCAGGTGCCCGTGCGCGGGTATGGCTCCGACTTCGTGCCTCCGGTCGCGGACGTGCGCTGCCGAGTGGTGGATGGCGCTCCGCCGACCGCACCGGCAGTGTCGACGTCCACGCGGCCCTTCGCGCGTATTGCCTGCTCCGGTGCTGGGAGCTCGGATCCCAACGACCTTCCCATCGTGGAGTACCTGTGGCGCAAGCAGCTGGACGGTGGGAACTGGGTCGACATCGCGAGCCGCGAGGTTGAGATCCGGGAGCTCTTGGATACGGTCGGTACCTTCCGTTACGAGCTTCGGGTCCGCAACAGCCAAGGCCTTGAGTCGGATCCAGCCGTCGCAACCGTCTTCGCCGTCCCCGAGGGTGATCTTCTCTGCCGTCTGACCTGGAGGCACTGGTTCGGCGGTCGGACTGATCCTGTGAACCCCTCGACCGGTGGCTGCGGAGCAGACGTCGACCTTCACGTGGTTCCCGGCTACGGCTTCTTCTACGACAACAGCACGCACGTGTCCTACCAGGCACGCAACCGGTCCTGGCGGAACGGCGAGCAGGCCTCCCTGGACATCGACGTGTTGCGCGGTGTCGGTCCCGAGAACGTGACTGTTCGGAACCCCTCCCCCGGCGAGACCTACCGCTGCTCGGCGCACTACTACAACGACCGTGGCTTCGGAACGGCGACCGCGACGATGGAGGTGATCATCGGTGGCGCACGCTACGCGACCTATACGGTGGACATGCTGCGCACCAACCAGTGGTGGGACGCTATCGCCGTCATCTGGGATCCGGTGAGCCCCGATGTCGTCGAGGTCAACAGCCTCTACGACAATGTCTGTGGTTCTCCCTTCCGGCGTGCCAACATGTCCGGGGTGCAGTGTACGCCCGGTCAGACCAGCCGCGACCAGCCCTGCTGGTAGCCTACCGTCGATGGTCGTCAGGCCGCAGCGTTGCGCTGGCGACCCCCTGCCCTCGGTGAGGGATGTCCATGGCGCATACGGCAGTGCTCCTTCGCTTGCGGCTCTCCGCCCATGACGCGCATTACGGCGGTGGCCTTGTCGACGGCGCCCGGATGCTCGCCCTTTTCGGAGACGCAGCGACCGAGCTCCTGATCCGACATGACGGCGATGAAGGCCTCTTTCGAGCGTACGACTCCGTCGAGTTCCTCGCTCCCTTGCGTGCGGGGGACTACGTCGATGTGCGCGCGGAGCTGCTCCATGTGGGCCGTACCAGTCGCCGGATGGCCTTCTCCGCGTGGAAGGTCATCAGCGCACGCCCGGACCTGAGCGATAGCGCCGCGGAGCTCTTGGTCGAGCCCGTTTTGGCGTGTCGCGCGACGGGGACCTGTGTTGTCCCCTTGGACAAGCAGCGATTACAGCGTTGACTCCGATGTGGCGTCGACCTCAACCCCTCAGCGAGTGGCTCCACGGATGAACGCCCATCAGCCCTTGATCCTGACGGCCGCGATCAACGGCGCGGAGACGACTCGAGAGCAGCACCCCTTGCTCCCGATTACGCCGGAGGAGGTTGGCGCCGAGGCCCTCCGATGTCAGGAGGAGGGGGCGAGCGTGATCCACCTGCACGGGCGCACCCCGGAGGGTCTTCCCTCGCAGTCGATCGAGAGCTTCCGTTCGTATTTCGAGGCCATTCGCGCGACGGGCCCGGCCATCGTTCAGTTCTCGACCGGCGGTGCGGTCGGTATGGCGCTCGAGGAGCGGATTGAGGCCTTGTGCCTTATGCCCGAGATGGCGTCGCTCACCACGGGAAGCTGCAATTTCGGCGACGGGGTCTTCGCAAACCCGCTGCCTGATGTCCGAGAGATCGCGCGGAGGCTGCGGCAGTTCGCGGTTGTGCCGGAGATCGAGGTCTTCGACTTGTCCATGCTAGAGGCAGCCGAGTCCCTCGTAGGCGAGGGCCTGCTGCGCGCGCCGCTGCACATCAACTTCGTCCTGGGTGTGCCCGGCGCACTACGCGCGACGGAGGACAACGTGCGCCTCTTGGCCTCCCGTGTACCGGAGGGCTGGACGTGGGGCGTGACGGGTGTAGGGCGGCACGAGATGCCCATGGCCGCGCTGGCGATTGCGTGGGGAGGTCACGTGCGCGTTGGGCTCGAAGACAACCTCTATGCGGCGAAGGGAGAGCTGGCGCAGGGGAGCTGGCACTTGGTGCAGATCGTCGCCGAGATGGCGCGTAACATCGGCCGTCCTGTGGCGACAGTTCCCGAGGCAAGATCTCTTCTCCGCTGTCCGGAAGTGCGTTACCCCACCGGTTAGGCAATAAACCCTGGAATTTGGTCTGATTGGAGGATTGACAGGAGGCGCGGAAGGGCGATATGACGCCAGGACCTGCTGAGGTATTCGTTGGGCTGGACCTTCAATAGCGTAGGGTCCCTGTGGACAAGAAGAGGTAGGACAATGACCAAGACCGAACTGATCGACGCTGTGCACGGGAAGATGGACGGGAAGCTGAGCAAGAAGGACGCCGCGGCCTTCGTTGACAGCGTCTTCGAGGCGATGCGTGAAGCCATCAAGAACGATGGCCGCTTCTCGTACCCCAGCTTCGGCACCTTCACCGTGAAGGAGCGCCAAGAGCGTGAGGGCCGTAACCCCAAGACCGGCGAGTCCATGAAGATCGCCGCCTCCAAGAGCGTCGGCTTCAAGCCTTCCGCTGGCCTCAAGGGCGCTCTCAACTGAGAGCATCCCAGCGCAGCGTCTCTGCGATCTGTTGAGCGTCCGACGCCGCGAGCGTCCGGGCGCTCATCTCTTTTTCGCTCACCTCTTTTTCTTTTCGCGCATCTCTTTTTTCTACGGGGCTTCCGCACCCCCTCGCTTTGCTCTGCGTAGCAGGGCTGCCACGCGGTTGCGGAGAGGGCTGCCAGCATCACCCAGCAGGACCAACAGGATCGCAGCGCCCACGCTTCCGTGGACGCCCAGCACCAGGAGCTGGCCTAGCGGACCTTGCATCCACGTGCTCGGTAACGACCAGGCTACAAGCAGCGCCGCCATGGCGCCGGCAGCTCCCGCCAGCGCCCCGCGACCTAGGGCGCGAGCCAGGACGCCCCACAGGACGTCCCCATGCCAGCGGTGCACCATGAGCAGCGTCGACGCCAGGTGGAGCCCGAAGGCGACGACGCTCGCCCCCGCAAGACCTGGCAACCCGAACTGCTGCGTACCGAAGGCGTACACGGGGAAGGCAAGGGCCGTAACCGCTGTCCCCAGGAGCATGGGACGCCACGTGTCCTCTCGCGCGTAGAGCGCGCGCACCGCGATGGTCTGGGCTGCCCACAGCGCAACCATCGGGGCCAAGATCGCGAGGGCGTGCGCGGTCCGCTCCCGTTCCGCGGCGCCGAAGGCACCGCGCTCGTAGAGCAGCCCAACGAGCTCTTGGGACCAGAGCATCAGCACCGTCGTCGCCAGCACGCCCAGCGCGGACGCGAGGGTCAACGCGTTGCTGAGAAATCGACGAAAGCTGGACAGGTCACGCCGTGCCCACAGCTCGGTCAGGTAGGGCAGACTCGCTTGACCCACCGCCATACCGACCAGCGCGACAGGGAGCACGACGAGGCGGCGCGCGTACTGAAGCGTGCTCAGGGCGCCCGCGTCGACTTGTGCGCCGAAGTAGCGTCCGAACCACTCGTCGGCAGTCACCAAGGTCACGCCAATCATCAGGGGCAAGGCCAGCACCAAGTAGGTGCGCACATCGGATGCGGCGCTCCGGGGGGCGCCTCGCAGCTGCCACCGCAGGTGCGGCCATGCGATGACGAGGGCAAGAAAGAAGCTGCCCAGGATTGCACCAGCCAGTACGCCCCAAGCGAAGGCGTGGGCCCCGGCCGTCGAGCCCCATGCCAGACCGCACATCAGGATGGAGACGTTGTACAACAAGGGCGGCAACGCGCTGGCCAGGAAGCGCTTCTCGGCAGCCTGAGATGCCGCGATCAGGCCGCCGAGGAAGAAGAATACCGGCCCCGGCAGCACCCAGCGGGTCAGCGACACGGTGAGGGCTTGGGTTTCCGCGTCCATGCCGCGGTACGCGATGGCCACGAAGTGGGGCACGTAATGCCAGGCCACGGTGAGGGTCAGGCCCAAGACCAGGGTGCCGCCGACGGCAAGCCAGGTGAAGAGGCGCCACGCACGCTCCCGCTCGTCTTGCGCCTGAAGGCGCGTGAAGAGAGGCAGGAACGCGAGCGAGAAGGCCCCCCCGGAGAGTAAGTAGTAGAGGACGTCGGGAAGCAGGAAGGCTGCAAAGTAGGCGTCGGTTTGTGGGCCGGCGCCGAGCTGTGCCGCAAGGACCACATCCCGTGCGTAGCCGACGACGCGCGAGAGGAGCGCGCTCGCCGAGAGCAGAGCAGCAGCGTAGATCCAGGGCTTGTGGGTTGAACTCATCGACTCCAACCAGAGATTGACACCACCGAGGGCAGCAGCTAGCGCCCCCGCCAGGAGGCGGCTTGGACAGTAGCCTCCCTCGTTGTCGATGCCTAGGATGGAGGAAACCCGATGAAGCGGGTCTTCGGCTTAACGGCCGACTTTGAGCTGCCGCGCGACATCGAAGCGCTCCGACCAGCAGACCGGGAACCTGCTTGGCTGCGTGCGGTAGGACGGCTGTCGTCCCTCTCGATCGCCGTGCCCAACACGGGTGCGCAGCACTTCGAGGGGGACATTGAGCTCTTGTCCCTCGAGGGGCGCTTCGGCGGAACCCTGCGCGTCGTCGCGGCCATCGGCGTGGGAAGCGGTCACGCGGTGACCGTGGGAGGCGTCTTGCTGCAGGCATGCTTCGTGGAGGGCGATGCGCTGGTGGACGATGCCGGGACTGCCGACGCCCTGGGTCTGGTCGAGAGGCCTGCGGTGCCGGGATCTGCACCCCGCGGACCTGCGGAGGACGTTGCGCCGCCGCGACCTCCCACACCAGCCTCGGGGCGAGGGGGCAGCCCCGCGTCGCAACCTGCCGTGGCTCCGGTAGCGCCTCGGGCCGCTGCGTGGGCGCAGGTGGCCGCCGCGTCCGAAGAGCTTGTGAGCAGGCTTGATGACGACGACGAGATCGAGAGCGACGAGCTGGTCCGCGGAAATGTACTCGTGCATCCTACCCTTGGGCGTTGTCGGGTGCTTCAGATCGTAGGGGTCGACATGGTGCGGGTTCAGCTCCCGTCACGGTCGACACCGCAGAAGCTCATGCTCCGTCCCTTTCGGGTTGTGAAGACGGATGAGGCAGGCTGTTTCCGCCTCGACAAGCGCCTGAACACGTAGACCTATGGAGATCCCTACGCCACCCCAGCGAAGCGCAGCCAGGCTGCGAGAGGTGCTGCGGCAACGTCCCGCCAAGGAGCTGCCAACGTCGGACGTACCGGAGCACTTCAGGCGTGCCGCAGTGCTTGTCCCATTGTGGGAGCACCAGGGGGATGTCTGGACGTTGGTCACGGAGCGGTCAGCGTCGATGCCGCAACATGCGGGTGAGATGGCGTTCCCGGGCGGTGGGCGGAGCGGAGCGGATCCTACGCTGGCGGCCACCGCCTTGCGTGAAGCCGAGGAGGAGGTGGGGCTCTCGCCGTCGCTGGTCGACCTCGTTGGCCCCCTCGATGAGGTTTGGACGATGCGCGGCTTCGTCGTGCAGCCTTGGGTCGGCTGGCTGCCGAAGGAGCCGACCTGGCGGCCCGAAGCGCGTGAGATCCAAAGCGTGATCTCGTTTCCTCTGAGAGCGCTGGAGGAGGCGGGGGTGTACTCGCAGGACCATTGGACCGGGAAGGGCTGGCGTCTGACGTCTCACCGTTATGACGTGCAAGGAAAGAGTATTTGGGGGATGACAGCATCCATCCTGCATGCGCTGTTGGCGCTCTGGCGGGGAGATGTGCCCTCCGCCTGTCCCAACGGCGAGGAGACACTGAGGATCTTCATGGATCAGCGTGGAGGACGAAGTTAGATGTCCCGATTGCAAGGCAAGCGCATCCTGGTCGGTGTTGGAGGCGGCATCGCGGCATACAAGTCTCCTGACTTCATCCGACAGCTCCGCAAGGAGGGGGCAGAGGTCAGGGTCGTGTTGAGCGCGTCAGCGCGCGAGTTCGTCGCTCCCCTCGCGCTCCAGGTGGTCAGCGAGAACCCGGTCGCGCAGGATCTCTTCGATCCTCAGTTCGAGCATGAGATCGGTCATATCGAGTTGGCTCGTTGGGCGGACTGCGTGTTGATTGCCCCTGCCACCGCCAACCTGCTCGCCCGGCTTCGCGTTGGCATGGCGGACGACCTGCTGACCACCTTGGTGCTGGCGACGACGGCGCCCGTCGTGCTCGCTCCAGCGATGAACACCCAGATGTGGGAGCACCCGGCTGTTCGCGAGAACGTTCAGGTGCTGTCTACCCGCCACAAGACGGTGGTGTTGCCCCCGGACGAAGGCCTCCTGGCGTGCAAGGAGACGGGACCGGGGCGTTTGCCGGACGCAGCCGTTCTGCTGGCCTGCGTCGAGCGCGCGCTCTGCGGTCACAAGCTCGCGGGACGGCATGTCGTCGTGACCGCTGGGCCCACGAGGGAGTTCTTTGATCCAGTGCGCTTCCTGTCGAACCCCTCGAGCGGCAAGATGGGCTACTCTCTGGCAGCCGCGGCCTGGTCGGCTGGCGCGGCGGTCACCCTGATCTCGGGGCCTACCTCGCTCACGCCACCCTACGGTGTGACCATGGACCGCGTGGTCTCGGCTCACGAGATGTGCGAGCGGGTCATGGCGACGCCCTGCGACATTCTCATCATGGCAGCGGCCGTAGCCGACTACGTGCCCACCGAACGCTTCGAGCACAAGCGCAAGAAGACCGAGGCGCCCTGGAACCCGGTGCTGACCAGGACTGCCGACATCCTGGGACAGCTGGCTGCTGCAGAGCGCCGCCCCGAGGTCGTCGTCGGCTTCGCCGCAGAGACCGACAACGTGACGGGCAACGCTCTCAAGAAGTTGGAGTCCAAACGCTTGGATGGCATCGTGGCCAACAGCGTGTACGGGCCCACCGGGGCGTTCGGCAGCGACGCGTCGACCGTCGTGCTCATGGGGCGCGGCGGTCACCGGCATGAGTTCGGCCCCAGCCCGAAACGGGAAGTTGCCGATCACATCATCGATTGGATCGCTGAGCGAGGGTTGAACTGATGGCGACGGACGAGCAGATGCGGCTCCTCAGCCAGGCGCTCGCAGGCTCGCTTGCGGAGGCCTTGGAGCGCCAGCGACAGCTCGGCTTGCGCTACGTTGAGAGCGCGACCGACGCGGCGATGGCTGCTGCGCTCGCTGAGCTCGTTCCCCTCGACGCCGCCTCCATGAATCGCTCCGAACGACCGGGGGCTGCGGCCGCACGCGTTCAGCCGACGAGCCACGTGTCCAGTGACGCTGGCGTGGCGGAGGGAGCGTCCACGGGTGACGGGACACCTGGGGACGAGGGCAGCGTCGCGCTGCCCTGGGCGCAGCGCCGTCGGCCACGAGCGGGCGGTCTCTCCGCGTTGGCGGTCGAGGTCGCCACGTGTGTCGCGTGCCCGCGTGGGTCGTCAGCGGCGACGCGAGCTCCCTTCGTGAGCAAGCGCCGGCGCAGCGCGAAGGCCATCGTCGTCCTCGCCTGCGCCGAAGGCGACGGATCTGGATGGGGCGCGTGGTTCGAGCCACCGGATGCCGACCTGGTGGAGCGTATGCTCTCTGCCATCGGCCTCCAGCTGGAGGATGTCCATGTGCTTCCCTTGGTGCGGTGCTCCCCCGAGCCTCGCTCCGCCCTGCGGGACGAGGACGTCGCCGCTTGCAGCGTGTGGCTGCGCAGGGAGTTGAGCGAGCTGCCAGCGGCTCCGATGCTGGTGATCAGCCGTGAAGCTGCCAGTCAGCTTCCCCGTGAGGGTCGGGGCGGAAGCGCACAGCTCATGGGCGCATGGCATACGAGCTTTGGGAGGGCCTGGGTTGCCATCGAGCATCCGCGGACCATCATGGAAGACCCGGAGCGCGTGGGAGAGCGGAAACGGCAGGCTTGGCAGGTGCTGCGGATGGTCGCTGAGCGCCTGCCCTCGGCGTCGGCCTCGGGCGGAGGTGGTTCATGAAGGGCGAGGCGTGGCGCAGGTGGGGCGTGCATCGGGTTCTTGAGCCGATGGGGTGTCTGCCGCAGGCAGCAGCGCGCCTGGACCCTACTTTGCCCCTGCAACCGGAGGAGATCCTGCTGCGGGTGACGACGCTGAACATCGACTCGGCGTCGTTTCGTCAGATCGTGGACGATGTCGGAGGCTCACCGGATGCGGTTGCACGACGCATCGAGGGAATCGTCCGCGAGCGTGGGAAGATGCAGAATCCCGTTACAGGTTCTGGAGGGATGCTGCTTGGGGAGGTGGTCGAGAGGGGCCCTGCGTTTGACGGTGACCCTGCGCTGGTGCCGGGAGCGGCCGTCGCGACGCTCGTGAGCTTGACGCTCACGCCACTGGCGATCGACGCGGTCCACGCTGTCCATATGGATCGGGAGCAGGTCGCGGTGACGGGGCACGCGATCCTCTGGCCGACAGCGCCTATGGTGGTGTTGCCCTCTGACGTTGGTGCGGCCGCCGCGGTCTCGGTCCTGGACGTAGCTGGTGCCCCGGCGCAGATGCATCGCTTGGTCGCGCCTGGGATGCGCGTGGTGATCGTGGGGGCGGGCAAGAGCGGGCTGCTCTGTTTGGCCGCGGCCCGCCAGGTGCTGGGGACCTCTGGTAGGCTGGTTGCCCTCGATCGTGCGCCCGGCTGGCTCCCCGAAGCGCAGCGGGTTGGGATGTGCGACGCTTGGTCTGTCGTTGACGCTACGGACCCGGTGGCGCTGGCAGACGCCGCTTGGGCCGCCATGGGCGGCCCTGCGGACTTGGTGGTGAACACTGCGAACGCTCCCGGCACGGAGATGGGCTGCATCCTTGCCGCCCGGCAAGGGGGCGCGGTGTACTTCTTCAACATGGCGACATCGTTTTCGCGCGCCACGTTGGGTGCCGAGGGCGCGGGCTGTGATGTCACGTTGCTCATGGGCAACGGCTTCGTCCCCGGCCACGCTTCCCTCGCGCTCGACCTGGTCAGGTCAACGCCCCTCTTGCGTCAGGTGTTTCGCCTGGACGCCTCGTCTCCAGCGGCCCCGTGACGTGGGACGCCGCAGGCTTGGCCCGCACCCTGGGTGGCCGGCTGGTTGGGGACGCAGGGGCTAGCTGCCACCGGGTGACGATCGACACGCGCTGGGGCTTGGGACCAGGGGACGCATTCGTCGCGTTGGTCGGCGAACGCCGAGATGGAGCGGAGTACGTGGCCCGCGCGTTGGAGGAGGGGGCCAGCGTCGTGTTGGCGCAGTCCTCGCCCGCGGGCGTCTCGCCGGGTCCTGGGCAAGCGCTCGTGCTGGTCCCCTGCACGCGCCGCGCGCTGCAGCAATGGGCGGCCGCTTGGCGGAGAGGTTTCACGGGCCACGTCCTCGGAATCACAGGATCGAACGGGAAGACCACGGTCAAGGAGATGTTGCGGGCTCTTGTCCCGGCCAGCGCCCGGGTCGCTTTCTCGCCGCTCTCGTGGAACTCCCAAGTCGGTGTCCCGCTCTCTCTCCTCTCCATGCCGAGGGATGTGGATTGGTGGGTGGTGGAGTGCGGGATCAGCCTGCCTGGAGAGATGGCGACGCTGGCAGCGATCGTGCGCCCTACCCATGGCGTGTGGACCTGCGTGGGTGAGGCGCATGCCTCCAGCCTCGGCGGCAGGCATGGCATCTTGCGTGAGAAAGCCCAACTCTTCTCCGCTGATGTACCCGTGTGGCTCCCCGAGGACGAGGAGGACGCGCGCGAGGTGCTGTCAGCTCGGGGGGCGTCCCCACGGCCAGTGCCGGTGGATTGCCGCGGCGCATGGGAGGAGCTCTTGCCTCCTCACGTCCGAGCGCACGAGGGTCAGCGGAGGAACGCCTGCCTTGCCCGTGCGTTGGTGCTGGCGTTGGGATGGGGCGACGAGGACGCCTTGCGCTCTCTATCGTCTTGGGCGTCTGCGCCGATGCGTTGGGAGCTGGTCGAGTCGTCTGCGGGGGTGACCGTACTCAACGACGCCTACTCCTGGGATGCGGTCTCGCTCCGGTTTGCGCTCTTGGGGTTGCTCCGCGAGCAACGCGGCAGGGCGGCGTGGGCCGTGCTAGCCCCTCAGGGAGCACCGGACGCGACCCTGCGTCTGCCAGGCCTCGGACGCCTGGCCGGGGTCGTCCTGACAGGCGACGCACCTCTGCCGCTGTGGAAGGCGGCCCTAGAAGCCGCGGGGTTGGCGCCTGGCCGTGTGTTCGTCGTGCGCGCGTCTGGGGAGGTAGGGGACATGCTTCGTGGCGTGCTGTCCCCGGGCGACGTCCTCTTGCTGAAGGGCAGCCGCCGCGCGGAGCTGGAGCGGGTGCTGGCTGCGCTCCTGGAGACCGATGCGCCGACACGAGCCCTCGTCGACCTCGACGCTCTGGTCGACAACTACCGCGCGGTCGCGGCCCGGGTCGGGCCAAGCGTGGCGGTGTGGCCGGTGCTCAAGGCCTTCGCCTACGGGTTGGACGCGTTGAGGGTTGCGCGCGCTCTGGAGCGGGCAGGTGCGGGAGGCTTCGTGGTGGCCTTCGCCGAGGAAGGGGCAGCGCTGCGCAGCGCGGGAGTCGGTGCGCCCATTTTGGTGCAGCATGTTCTCCCCACCGACGCGGTTCGGGTGGGGCGTTACGGGCTCGCGGCTGAGGTTGTCGAGCGCGGCCAGCTCGCGATCCTCTCCAACATGGCAGCACAGGTGGGCTGCGCTGTGGCGGTGCACATCAAGGTCGAGACGGGGCTAGGTCGTGTCGGGTTTCAGGTCGATGAGCTCGCGGAGGTGCTGGAGGCATGGTCTCAGTGGCCCGCTCTGCGGCTTGAGGGCCTGATGACGCACTTCGCTGCCGCTGACGATCCGGCGGAAGACGCCTACACCCAGTCCCAGATGCAGCGCTTTCGACAAGCGTACGCTGCGGTGGTGGAGGCTGGACATCGCCCGACGATGGTCCATGCAGCCAACTCTGCTGGCGCCGCGCGCTTCTCGGACCCCATCTGGACGGCGGTGCGCGTCGGGATAGCGCTCTACGGTGGGGCCGACCCTGCGGTCGCCTCCGCGCTCGGCACGCGTGGCGTGGTCCGCGTGGTGACGCAGGTGCTCGCTGTTCGGAGTCTCCCCCGGGGTGCCTTCGTAGGATACGGTCGATCGTATGAAGCGGCCCGCCCGACGCGCGTCGCGACGGTAGCGATCGGCTATGCGGACGGCTACCCTCGGGCTGTCTCTAACCGTGGATGGATGGTGCTCCATGGGCAGCGCGCACCGGTCATCGGGCGTGTCTGCATGGACGTGACCATGGTAGATGTCACCGACATCGAGGCGACGGTTTGTCCGGGCGACGAGGTCGTGGTGATCGGACATGCAGCGCCTGACCCAACCTTGCACGACCTCGCCTCATGGGCGGAGACGATCCCCTACGAGATTCTGACGCGCATCTCGCCGCGGGTTCGCCGGGTGTACGTGAGGGAGACGGAAGCCTAGGAGCAGGACGGATGACGTACAATGCGAGACGATCCATGGAGACACGCGCCGTCCATGGGGCGCGCACGAGCGGAGCCAACCCTTGGGGGGCCGTGGCGACTCCCATCGTGCTCTCCAACACCCATGTCATTGAGAGCAGCGCAGCGCTCGAGACAGCACGGCGGGGTGAGCACGAGCTGTGGGAGTACGGACGCTACGCGAACCCGACGGTCGCGGCCGCGGAGGAGCACATTGCCGCGCTAGAGGGCGCAGAGCGCAGCCTCCTCTTCTCCAGCGGCATGGCAGCGCTGGCGGGTGCGGCGCTCTCGCTTCTGCGTCCTGGTCAGCACGTTGTGTGGGTTCGGGATTGTTACCGCCCGAGCGGGCAGCTCTTCTCACGCGTGCTCGCGGACTGGGGCATCCGCTCCACCGGGGTGGATGCCCTTGATTCGGCTGCCCTGGAAGCTGCGCTCTCCGTGGAGCAGACCCGCCTGCTCTTCGTGGAGCTGCCGACCAACCCACGGGTGTTGGTGCCAGACGTCCCTGCGATGATCGCCATGGCCCATGCACGCCGCGGTGTGAAGGTCCTCGTCGACGCCACGCTAGCCAGCCCTGTGCTGGCGACACCTCTGAGCTGGGGGGCCGACCTCGTGATGCACTCGGCGACCAAGTTCCTTGCGGGTCACAATGACCTCCTGGCAGGGGTGTTGAGCGGGCGTGCGGCGCTGATGGAGCTCGTGGAGGAGCGGCGAAGCCTCTTGGGCAGCGTGCTGGATCCCCACGCGGCCTACTTGCTGATGCGAGGCATGAAGACGCTCGGGGTTCGGGTCGATGCGCAGTGCAGGAGTGCGTCCGAGCTGGCGCGGCGCCTGGCAGAGCACCCGCGTGTCGACCGGGTGTGGTATCCGACCCTGGCTGGCCACCCTGGTGTGACGCTCACAGAGACCCTCTTGGGTGGCCGCGGCGGTGCCGTGCTCGCGTTCGCGCTCCGCGGAGGCGAGGTGGCTGCTCGTCTCGTTGTGGACCGCGTCCGTCTCGTTCGCCACGCCGCGAGCCTCGGCGGCACGGAGACCCTCATTCAGCAGCCATCCCTCTTCTCGTACGCAGACCTGTCGGAAGAGGAGCGTCGTGCCGAGGGAATCGACGATGGACTGCTGAGGCTCTCGGTTGGGTTGGAGCATGTGGAGGATCTGTGGCAGGATCTGACCCAGGCGCTTGACGAGGGCTGAAGGACGGGGCGGGTAGGGTGATCATCCCGGCAATCACAAGACATCCAGCGCTGCTGAGGGTTGTTCTGGCAGCCCTGTGCTTGGCGTGGCCGTCCCCTGGGGCACACGCGTCCTCCGCGGGTGGGGAAGACGAACGGGCGATCCTGGACCAGTGGGAGGAGTCGTTTCGACCCCGCGTGTACGCGTGGGAGCGAGCACGACCGCTGGCCGACGCCGAGCTGAGCGCCCGTCCATTGACGGAGCCTCCTTTCCCCTGGCTCCCTGGTGAGGATCGCACGCGGAGCGCCTCAACCGGCACGGCGACCGATGGGTTTATGTGGAACACGCGGCGGGTTGAGGACTCGTCCTACATGCGGACGACCCCGCGACACTTGGCGCGAGGGCTGCAGTACGGCGGAGAACCCTTGCTTCGATTGCTGGACGAGGCTGCGCGACGGGTGGCCGCTCGTTACCCTGGCACCGTCACCTGGCTGGGCAACCTCGGACGCGACGGCGGTGGGGACATTCCCTGGTCCGTCAGCCACGCGAGCGGGCGTGATGCGGACATCGTGTTCTTCATGACGGACCCCAGCGGCAACCCGGTCGTGCCGCCAGGGATGCTGTCCATGGACGACCGCGGCCGCAGCCGAGCCTACGGCGGCCACTACCGCTTCGATCTGCCGCGCAACTGGGCCTTCGTCGAGGCCTTGGTCGGTCAGACACAGGTACCTGTCCAGTATGTGTTTGTGAGCAACGGGCTTCGAGAGCTGCTCCTGCAGGAGGGTCGCAGGCAAGGCGCTGACCCCCACGTCATGGATGCAGCGCGTCGGGTGATGCGGCAGCCTGGGCCTGAGATCCCTCATGACGATCACTACCACCTGCGGGTGTTCTGTTCGGCTTTCGACGTATCGGCCGGCTGCGTGGATACGGGGCTCCGCCACCCATGGTCGCGTGATCATCGTGAGGTGCTGCGCCAGACCGAGGAGCGTGCGCTCGCGGCGCTCCGCGACGACGACCCCGCAGTGCGTCGACGTGCCCTGGAGCGGTTGCGACTGATCGGTACGGCGCGCGGTGTGAGCGCCGCGATCGCGGCGACAAGCGATCCCTCGCCTTGGGTTCGGGCGGAAGCCGTCCTCTCGCTAGGCCGCGCTGGCGATGCGTCCGCCCGGGAGCGCCTGTTCGCGCTGTGGGAGACGGAGGACGACGGGCTGGTGCTCGAGCGTGCGTTGCGCGCGATCGGCGATCTCCCGGGGGAAGATGTCGATGCGTTTCTCTTGCGGGTATTGGGCCGCCCCGATGCCTTGCGCGGTGGGTGGAAGACGCCCAGTTTGGCCTTGGTGGCCTTGGACGCGATCGGCGAGCGTCGTTCCCTCGCCGCGGTCCCCGAGTTGCTGCGGTCGCTTGAGCACGAGGATCGGTCCCATCGGGCACGTGCCGCCGCGGCCCTCCGAAACATCGTCAACGACGACCCGGTGCCCTTTCGTTGGGGCCACCCTGACCTGGACGCGCGTGAGCTCTCCGCGGCCCTAGAGGGGTTGCATCGCTGGCTTGCTGCCCGAGAAGGGATGAGCCTTCGAACGTTGCAAGAGGAGGGGTTTCGCCGGGCCGGCTACGATCTGCGGCATGGTGCCGCCGCTGCGCTGGCGGAGGCGGCCGGCGACGAGCGGCTGTGGATCCGGACCAACGCGCAGCGTTGGCTCATGGACTGGTCTGGAAACACGCCGCGCAGCCTACAGTGGAGCCGACAGGACGCGCGGCGTTATTGGGTGCGTTGGGTCCGCAGGAACCCGCATCGTTTTCGCTAGGTGCGTCACTTAGGCGAGGTACCGGAGCGTGCGTGACGCGACTCTCTTGTTGAGGGCGCTGCAAGCTGCTGCGCTTGGGCGAAGGTGGGGAGGTCGCTGTGACAGCGCGAGGCGTGGTGCTGTTCTGGTGGCTGGCGTTGTTGCTGTGGACGCTGGCCCTGGCCGGTAGCGTGCGGGTGGTTCGACACCTGGGAGGCCACGGCCGCGCCGTGCCTCCGGCGAAGGTCGTGGTGCCCGCTTGGCGGGTGCCAAGGAGCCTGTGCGTCCAAGAGGAGGTGAGGGACGTGGCGTGGAGTCCATGTGATGCCCCTGGCTCGATTCCGGTTGCCAAGGCCCACCACCCAGTCAGGCGTCTGGTAGGGCTGCCCCTCTGTTGGTCTCAGGCACGCGAGGCGGACTTTCGATCGATCCAGGGGATTGGGGAGAGGCGGGCGGTTGCCCTGGAGGCGTACCGCCATGACGGAGGCGCCCCGGTGGCGGAGGAAGTGCGGCAGGCGGTGCCTGGCATCGGTCGGGCCGCGGACCTGGTCGCGGAGCGGATGGGTGGGCCTTGCGTTCCGTGGCCAGGCAAGGACCCCTAGGGTGGATCTGCGGGCGCCTCGTCTCCGAACACCCTGGCTCGGTCTCGCCGCGCACGTTCGTCGGATCCAAAAAGCGACACGGCCAGCTCGACGTTGGCCCGGTTGTGATGGACGAGGCTGAGTCGATTCTCGAACACCTCGAGCAGCGGCTCCCTAACGCGCCATACGCCATCCCTCTCTCGTACCAGCTCGATCCGCTGGTCGGCGCGCGTCGTCACGAGGGCAATTCCCTCCTCCACGAGTTCGATCCGCTGCGCCCGGAGCCCCTTGATCTGCTGGACGGTGTCGGGGATGTTTTCGGCAGCGTAGAAAGTGCGAAAGAGATCCTCGGGGCGATGCGCGCTCTGCAGGAGCTCGATGCCTGTCAAGCGCGTGGCTTCGTCGCGGTCGGCTGGGTCGAGCTGGACGAGAAGCCCGCGCATCACGTGCAAGCTCTGAAGGCTCTCGTCGAAGAGACGGTGCGTCTCTTCGGAGAGGGTAGGCCAGAGCGTGTCCGGGTTCCCGCTGAGCAGCGCATCGACGAAGGCTTGGTAGCCGCCCTCTGGCTCCGTCACGGCAGCCTGACTGCTACAGGCCGTACCCGTGAGAGCGAGGCCCCATACGAGGAGAAGCACGCGGGCATGGAAACCCGCTGTGTCGCGGAGGCACGTGCGCAGGGCTTGCGCTGAGGAGGGCGTCATGGGGCTCCAGGGCGGGGGGTACCGTCGTCGCCGAGGCGACATAGGGCCCAGGCCGGTGAGGTTGCGCGGCGGTGGTGCACCTGTCAAGCGGGCCTTGCCGATCCGGCGCTTTGGCGACGCGGCGCGGGTGGGTCGCGGCGTTCACCGAGGAGGTCGCCGCATCACAGATGCGCAAGCCTCTCCCGAAAACTAGCCACAAAAGCCTTGCGCTCTGCCAGCGCGCGGACTAGACCTCTCGTCACTTCGGTGTACAAGCGATTGTTCGAGGGTTGCCGGGGTAGATAGCAGTGCCCTGAGACAGTCCGAGACAGTGAGGATCCGGTTGACGCTCAGAGCCATGGTTGAGGCGCAGTTTGAGCGTCGCGGAGGAGAGTGTGATGACGAAGCGTTTGTTTGTAGGTGGTTTGAGCTGGGGCACGACGGATGATGGACTGCGCGATGCGTTCTCCGTCCACGGAGACGTGAGCGACGCCAAGGTGATTCGCGACCGTGACACCGGTCGGAGCCGCGGATTTGGTTTCGTGACCTTTAACAACCCTGACGAGGCCGAGTCGGCTGTTCAGGCGATGAACGGCGCGACGCTGGATGGTCGCACCCTGAACGTCAATGAGGCTCAGGAGCGTCGTGAGGGCGGCGGAGGCGGCGGTGGCGGCGGCGGTGGCCGTGGCGGCCGTGGCGGCGGCGGCGGTGGCGGTTACGGCGGCGGTGGCCGTTGGTAGGTCGCACCCCCCTTGCCTGATTGGGGCGAGGCGTTATCCCAGGTGCGGGTGACAGGAGGGCTCAGCGCTGGTCGCTGGGCCCTCTCGCGTTTTGCGCACCCCATGCACCGATGGGAGGGCAGGATGACGCACTGGGTGCTGGTAGCAAACCGGGAACGGGCGAGGGTCTTTGCTGGGCCGGGCCTCCAGGTTCCGATGACTCTCGTGGAGGAGATCGTGGACGCTGCGGCTCGCTTGCGGGAGCAGGACTGGCAGAGCGACCGGATGGGCAGCCGCGGGGATGAGGGACCTGGAACGCACGGCTATGGGGTTCGCGATACGGCTGTGCGTCATGGCGCCGAGGACTTCGCGCGACGCGTGGTCGGGGTGCTTGAGGGTGCCCGCCAGGCTGGCGCCTTTCAGCATCTCAGCTTGGTGGCTGCGCCTGAGTTCCTGGGGATGTTGCGCAAGGCGATGAGCCAAGCGCTGGAGCGTTGTGTCATCGAGAGCGTGAGCAAGGACCTCACGCACCAGACGGAGGCTGAGGTGCGAGCCCACCTGGCCAATCTCAAGGCGTGAGTATGTGGGTCGCGCAGGGGCCACGCCGCATCGTCTGCCTGACGGAGGAGACCACGGAGTTCTTGTATGCGCTGGGCGAAGAGGAGCGCATCGTTGGCATTTCGGCCTACACCCTTCGACCCCCCGAAGCGAAGCGGACCAGACCTGTTGTCTCGGCGTTCGTTGGAGGTAGCGTCGAGCGCATCCTCGCCCTCAAGCCTGACCTGGTCATCGGTTTCTCCGATGTGCAGGCGGATTGGGCTCGCACGCTCATCCATGCGGGCCTTCAGGTGCTGATATTCAACCAAAGGTCGCTGCAGGAGATCTTCGAAGCGCTGCTGGTGGTGGGTCGAATCGTGGCCGCAGAAGAGCGCAGCCGCGTTCTTCTCGGCACCTACGCGGCGCACTTGGAATCTATCGCGCGGCGTAGGGCAGGAGCGGCGTGGCGGCCCAAGGTGTACTTCGAAGAGTGGGATGAGCCGATGGCTACCTGCGTCCAGTGGGTCAGTGAGTTGATCGAGATCGCTGGTGGACACGCGCTCTTTGCGGACCGATCGCGGTGCCCAGCGTTCAAGGACCGCCACGTCAGCCCAGAGGAGGTGGCTGTCGCTGCCCCGGACGTCATCTTGGCGTCCTGGTGCGGTAAACCCTTCGACGAGCATGCGCTGCGCGATCGCCTCAGCGCGACGATTCCGGCGTTGGCGCGTGGTCATGTGCATGAGGTCGACGCCGCCATCATCCTCCAGCCTGGCCCCGCTGCGTTGACGGATGGCGTGTCCACCATCGCTGCGCTTCTGGATCAGGCTTCGCTGGAGCGCCCCTCACCTTCCTAGGAGCGACCTTCAGGCGCGCCTCGCGAGGTTTGCAGTCTCGCCAGAGGAGGGCTATGCAACGAGCCGCATGCGGCGGAGCACGTCGCGGCTCACGACGGGTGGGACGGGCGAACAAGAGGTGATGGATGGGACGCGATTTCGAGAACCGCAAGGCTTCCATGTTTGCGCGCTGGGACAAGCTCGCCAAGGCCTTCACGCGCATCGGCAGGGACATCGAGATGGCCGTGCGCGCGGGTGGGCCGAGCGCGGAGTCTAACCCCGCATTGCGACGGGTGCTGCAGAACGCTCGCTCGGCTAACATGCCGAAGGACAAGGTGGAAGCAGCGATCAAACGAGCATCGGGGAAGGACTCCTCGACCTGGGAGGTGATCAACTACGAAGGCTACGCACCCCATGGCATCGCACTCCTCGTGGAGACGGCGACCGACAACCCGACCCGCACGGTCGCCAACGTCCGCGTCCACTTCAACAAGGGAGGAGGGACGCTGGGGAACAGCGGCTCGGTGGCCTTTCTCTTTCAGAGGATGGGGGTGTTTCGCCTGCGTCCGGCAGGGATCGATCGCGAGGCGCTTGAACTGGACCTGATCGACCACGGGCTGGAAGAGCTGGAGGATGGAGAGAGCGACGAGGGTGAGGCCCAGCTCATCATCCGCGTGTCCTTCGCCGATTTCGGTCGCATGCAGGCTGCGTTGGAGGAGCGGGGCCTGGATGTCGTCTCCGCGGAGAGCGAGTATATCCCGCTCAACACGACCAAGCTCGCAGACGACCAGGCGGATGATGTGCTGCGCCTCATCGGACGGCTCGAGCAGGACGACGATGTCCAGAAGGTCTTTCACACGATGGCGTGAGGAGCAATGCCCAGGTCGAACGCATTGCGGGCCCCCGTCGGGGCAGTCTTGTTGTGGCTCTTGCTCTACGCGGCCGCCTGCCACCACGCCCACGATGCGCCACGTGTAGAGCTACCCGTTGTGGTGGAGGCTTCTGTGGTCGCCCGCACGGGCTCCAGTACGGAGTGCCGCGAATCCGACGCCGAACGAAAGTTTGGGTGTTGGCTTCATTGGGATGGTGACTCGGCAGCTCGCGCATGGGGCTAGTGGCGCGATCCACTGGACTCTAGACCTCGTCGCAACCCTTGGTCGCAGCGCTGTTTCATTGAGCGTCCGAGTCCTTAGCGACCAACGCCTGGCAGACCCGGAGCTTCGCGCCCCGTCGTGGTGACGTACTCCGAGTAGCCGCAGCCAAAGAGTGCGGTCTGCCCGCCGTCCACCTCGATGACACGGTTGGTCGTAGCAGCGAGGAAGTCACGGTCGTGCGACACGAGCAGCATGGTTCCTTCGAACGCGGCCAACGCTCGCGTCAGCATGGCCTTGGTCTCCATGTCCAGGTGGTTGGTAGGCTCATCGAGCACCAAGAAGTTGGGCGGATCGAAGAGCATGGTCGCTAGCACGAGTCGAGCGCGCTCGCCCCCCGACAACACCCGACAAGGCTTCTCGATGTCGTCTCCATGAAACCCAAAGGCTGCCAGGAGATTGCGTAGCGTTCCGATGTTGGTTTGCGGAAACTCTGCTTCGACAGTGCCGATCACGCTACGCTCTGGCTGGAGGACCTCCATGGTGTGCTGTGCGAAGTATCCAAGCCTCACGTTTGCGCCGAGCACAACTTCGCCAGCGTCGGGAGACGCCTGACCGACGATCAACTTGAGCAAGGTGGATTTGCCGGCGCCGTTGATTCCCATCAGGCACCACCGCTCCTGGCGCCGGACCGTGAGTGTCAGATCTTCGTAGAGGACCCGCCGACCGTAAGCCTTGGCGACGTGGTGAAGCCTGACCACCTCATCGCCGGACCTCGGCGGCTGCCGAAAGGAGAAGTCGGGCACATGGCGTCGTCGAGGAGGTTCAATGACATCGATCTTCTCTAGCTTCTTCACCCGGGACTGAACCTGGGCTGCGTGGCTCGCGCGCGCCTGGAAGCGCGCGATGAACGCCTTCTCCTTAGCGAGCATGGCCTGCTGACGCGCAGCCTGTGCTTCTCGCTGGGTGTTCGCCAGCTCTCGCTGCGCGAGGTAGAAGTCGTAGTCCCCCGAGTAGGAGATGAGCTCGCCGCCGTCGAGGTCGACGATGCGCGTCACGAGTCGGTTGAGGAGAGCCTTGTCGTGCGACGTGATAATCAAGGCGCCATCGAAACTCTGCAGGTATCCTTCCAGCCAGATGATGGATTCGATGTCGAGGTGGTTTGTGGGCTCGTCGAGCAAGAGGGCGTCGGGCCGCATGAGCAGGATGCGCGCGAGGGCCACGCGCATCTTCCACCCTCCCGAGAGCGCGCCGACGTCGCCGGCGACCTTCTCGTCATCGAAGCCAAGACCTGCGAGTACTTCACGGGCACGCGATTCCAAGCCGTAGCCGTCCAACTCCTGGAAGCGTGCTTGGACGTCCCCGTAGCGGGTCACGAGCTGGTCGAGCTCATCGAGGCGGGCGGGATCGGCCATCGCAGCCTCCAGCGCGAGCACCTCGGCGGCGAGGTCGGCCACCTCGCCAGCGCCGGCCATCGTCTCCTCGAGCACGCTGCGTCCCTGCATCTCGCCAACGTGTTGGTCGAAGTAGCCCACGCGCCGTCCGCCCTCGATCACGACCTGTCCCCCATCGGGTGGTTCTTGGCCGGTAATGATCCTGAAGATGGTGGACTTTCCAGCCCCGTTGGGACCCACGAGCCCTACCTTCTCCTTGGCATGAACGGCCAAGGATGCCTCCAAGAGGAGGATCTGCTTGCCGTGGGCTTTCGAGACACTGTCGAGTCGCAGCATGGCCGTTCCGGGGGAGAGGCGGGAGCGTTGCGGCAGCGCGGGGTCCCTGACGCTCTGGGGCGTCCTTTCCGCAGCGCTGCTCGCACGCCCTACGCAGCGCGTGTCAGGGCTGCGCTGGGTGGCTGGCATAGTCGGCCTGGCCTCGCGCGGCTATGGGAAAGCGTCATGTGTGCCCGGCGCCGCTGGACAGATCCGGGGATTGCGGAGCGCCCTTGGGTCGATCTGCGACGAGGGCTTGGAGAGTCCCTAGGACGCGCCGCCCTCAGGGAGGGTGCCTTTCGGCCCCGGGGCGTCCGTGTCGGGCGATGTCGGCTCATCCGCAGCCCTGCCGGGGTCGCTGTCCCAGCTGGGGAGCGCTTCTGCCTCGTTGGGGCTGGCCACGTCCTCACCGGAGGGTAGGTCGTTGCCCTCGCGCCCCTCAGGCTGATTGTCATCCCCGCTGACTGCGGGGATGACTCCGTGCGAGCTGGTTGCCGTGGCGATACGGCGCACGACGTCGCCGATCTGGTCGTCCAAGCTAACGGCGCTGAGCAGCGGTGCTGGGGTCTTGCTGCGCTCTACCTGTGCCGCGAGGTACTCCTGTCGCGCTCTCCTAGAGCCCGTCAGCGTGGTTGTCGCCCCAGCCTTCACGAGGTTCGAGACCTGGCGCTGAGCTTGGTCCATGGTCAGGCCAGAGCGGCTGGGTTCCGTGTAGAGGTGACAGGCGACCCAATGCCCGCTCGTGACGGAGGCGAGCGCAGGTTCTTCCTGTCGGCAGCGAGCGAAGGCGGCGGGGCAGCGCGTATGAAACCTGCAGCCCTGGGGTGGGTTGATCGGGGTTGGGACGTCCCCCTGCAGGATGATGCGCTCTCGCACCTGCCTTGGATCCGGGACGGGGATGGCTGAGAGCAGGGCCTGGGTATAGGGGTGCGCTGGATGAGCGAAGAGCTCGTCGCAGTCAGCGATCTCGACGATCTTGCCAAGGTACATGACGGCGACACGATCGGAGATGTGCCGCACCACGCTCAGGTCGTGGGCGATGAAGAGGTAAGAGAGCTTGAACTCTTCCTGCAGGTCTTTGAGCAGGTTGATGACCTGGGCCTGGACGGAGACGTCCAAAGCGGACACGGCCTCGTCGCAGACAATGAACTGCGGCTTCAGGGCGAGGGCGCGTGCGATACCGATGCGCTGGCGCTGGCCACCCGAGAACTCGTGCGGATAACGGGACACGTAGGAGCCTTGCAGCCCTACGCGCTCAAGGAGCTCCATGACACGGTCTCGGACCTCGCTCTCCTGAATGAGCCCGTGAAAGAGCATCGCCTCGCCGATCAGGTTCTCCACGGTCATGCGTGGGTTGAGCGACGAGAAGGGGTCTTGGAAGATGATCTGGAGGTTCCGACGGGCCCGTCGCAGATCGCGGGTGTTCATGGTGAAGAGGTCGCGCCCCTCGAAGTGCGCATGGCCTGCGGAAGGCTCAATGAGCCGCAGGAGGGTGCGCCCCGCTGTCGTCTTGCCGCAGCCAGACTCTCCGACCAGGCCGAGAGTCTCCTGTGGAAACACGTCGAACGAGATGTCGTCGACGGCCTTCACGTCACCGACATGTCGGCTGAAGATCCCTTTCCGAATCGGGAAGTACTTGCGCAGGCCTTGGACCCGCAGGAGCGGCTCGGGCAGTCGATCACGCATCAAGGAGGCTCCGCGGTCGCTAGCTCGGGTCTACGATATGCTCATCGATACGTCCGTCGACGACCGATTTGCGTACGATCCTTCCGTCCACGTAGGGTCCACTACGCTCCTTGGTACCTGCGAGGACCTCGTCAGCGTAGTGGCAGGCTACCGTGTGCCCCGGAGCGATCTCACGGAGGTGCGGCTCAAGGGCCGAACACTCAGCGGTTGCGTAAGGGCAGCGCGTACGAAAGCGACATCCGGTCGGGAAGTGCAGCGGAGCCGGGACCATGCCCTCAATGACATTCAGCCTGCCTCCACGCTCGCGCGAGACGTCTGGTAGGGACGAGAAGAGGCCCAGCGTGTAGGGGTGCGCGGGGTTGGCGTAGAGCGTGTCGACGTCCGCGTACTCGACGACTTTTCCGGCGTACATCACGGCTACGTGGTCCGCCACTTCGGCCACGACGCCGAGGTCGTGGGTGATCATGAGGATGCTCATCCCCAGGCGGTCCTGGAGCTCGTTCAACAAGTCGAGGATCTGAGCCTGGATGGTGACGTCGAGCGCTGTCGTTGGCTCGTCGGCGATGAGAAGCTGCGGGCTGCAGGAGAGGGCCATCGCGATCATAACCCGCTGCTTCATGCCCCCCGACATCTGGTGTGGGTACTCATCGATCCGGGTGTGGGGCGAGGGGATGCCGACCTGTGCGAGCATCTCGATCGCCCGCTCGCGCGCTTCGTTGGCTGGGAGGCGCATGTGTAGCTGGATCGCCTCCATGATCTGGTCACCGACCGTGAACACGGGGTTGAGGCTGGTCATCGGCTCCTGGAAGATCATGCCGATGCGGTTGCCACGCAGCTTTCGTAGATCACGTTCAGGGAGCGTGACCAGGTCCGTCCCCTCGAAGAGAATCGAACCGCTGACGATCTTCCCGGGTGGTGCCGGAACCAAGCGCATGATGGAGAGGGCAGTGACGGACTTCCCACAGCCCGACTCACCGACCACACCCAGCGTCTGACCGCGGTAGAGGGTATAGTTGACGCCGTCGACGCTGGGGGCGATTCCCGCGTCCGTGAAGAACCAGGTGCGCAGGTCGCGCAGCTCGAGCTGCACTGGGGGCTTGGTGAGGGTGTCGCTCATTTCCTCAGCTTGGGATCCAAGGCGTCGCGGATGCCTTCACCGGCGAGGTTGAAGACGGAGACCGTAACAAAGATGGCCATGCCGGCGATCAGCATCATGCCAAGGTCGCCGGTGTCGCGCCCGTAGGAGAGGATGCGACCCCACGAGGGCAGGGTGGGATCACCGAAGCCCAAGAACGAGAGCGAAGACTCGACCAAGACGGCGGAAGCCACCCCGAAGGTGGCGTTCACCAGCACCGGGCCCAGCGCGTTGGGCAGGATGTGCCGGAAGATGATGCGCGTTGGGCGCAATCCGCACGCCCGGGCCGCGCTCACGAAATCAATGTTCCTGAGCCGCAAGAATTCGCCGCGAACCAGACGTGCCGGCTGCGTCCATCCGACCAGGCCGATGATCACCATCACCCACAAGATGGACGGGCGGTCCAAGAAGCCGATGAAGGTGAGGATCAGGAAGAACGAAGGGAAGCAGAGAAAGATCTCGATGATGCGAACGACGACGAGGTCTACCCGCCCGCCGAAGTATCCGGCGAGTGACCCCAGAACGGTCCCGATCGTGATGTAGATGCCTACCGCGATGACACCGATCGAGAGGGAGACCCGCGTCCCGTAGAGCAGGCGTACGAAGATGTCGCGTCCTGCGTTGTCCACGCCCAGCAGGTGGTGAATACCCGGCCCTTCGACGCCATGGAGGGTGTCGCCGTAGTTGATGCGGAGCGGCGGAAACACGCCCCACACCCCGTCACCAGCGAAGGCCAGCGCCCGATAGTCGAGGAGCGCGCTGCGCGGCGAGGAGAGCACGACCGCGACGAAGAGCGCGAGGATGATCAGGAACCAGGTGCCCAAGAAGCGCCGGAACGCTCGCGCGCCTGCCTGCACCTCGGCGACGCTCACCGCTTCGACCCACCTTCGACGCGCGAAGCACCAGCTCCCTAGCACGAAAGGGCTCAACACGAGCAGGAGGTTGAAGAAGAGGTCGATGCTGCTCTCGAACACGTTCCGGTTGAGGAGGAGCGCGTGCAGCCATGGGCTCGAAAGCCCCGTCTCATCCGACCACAGGAAGGGCAGACCCAGCGCCACGACCGGGGCGTAGATCGCGATCGCGAAGAGGAGGCCGATGATCCACAGCGCGACATAGCTCGAGAGCTGCTTGCGAAACTGCTCCCAGACGATCGACCAGTAGGTCGCGTAGGTGCGCTTCGGCTTCGTTGCGGTTGCTGCCACGCTCATCACCTCAATCGAAGCTGATGCGCGGGTCGACCAGCGCGTAAGAGATGTCGCTGAGCAGAATGCCGATCAGCGTGAGGATGCTCGAGATCAAGAGGATGCCCATGATCACGTTGTAGTCACGGAAGAGGATCGACTGAATCATGAGGCGTCCCATCCCGTCGATCACGAAGATGAATTCGATGATGATGGACCCCCCGATCAAGACCGGCAGGGTCGTGCCCAGGAGCGTGAGAATCGGGATCATCCCGTTGCGGACCGCGTGCTTGAGAATGACCACCCACTCGGACAAACCCTTGGCCCGGGCCGTGCGGATGTAGTCTGAGCGGATCACGTCCAAGAGCCCGCTTCTCGCGTAGCGGGAGAGAACCGCCAAAGCTGTGTAGGTCAGACAGAACACAGGCAGGACCATGTGCCACAGGATGTTGAGCATCCAGTCCCAGGTGGTCACCTGAAGCGGGTCCACCGACTGGAATCCGGACACCGGGAAGATGTCCAGCCCGTTGGCTCGCGTGAGGTAGCTCTGTGCCAACGTCGCCACGAAAAAGCTCGGCAAGCTGTAGAGCACGAAGAGGAAGATGCCGATCCCGCGGTCGGCGAAGGTGTTCTGCTTGACCGCAGCCAGGATGCCGATGGGTACACTGATCAAGTAGGCCAAGAAGAGCGACATCAGGCTCAGGTAGATCGAATAGCGCCAGTGGTCGCCGATGACATCGAGCACGGGGCGCCGATAACGGATGGACGTCCCGAGGTCCAAGCGAGCGAGATTTCCCCAGTACTTGGCGAAGCGTGTGTCCAAGAACACCTCGCGTACGGTACTGGCGCCGCTTCGCTCGTAGCGCCCCTGGTTCTCCTGGAACCAGCCGACCCAAGCGGCCAGCGCCTCGGCCTTCACCTCGGGACCCGCGTCCAGAGGATAGACCCAGCGCGCCATCCGGTTGTTCTCCTGGACGATCTCCCGATTCAGAGCGGCCTGGTCGGGGGTAGGTCGCTCGCCGTCCCGCACCACGAGACGCCGTCGCGCGTTGACGCTCAGGCGCTGTACGGCCAGGAAGCGGACCTTCTCGGTCATGATGGGGTGAACGCGCCACGACGCGCCGTCGAGCTGCACGACGCCCGCGTCCGGTATCGACCCTCCCGGCAGATCGCGGAGGAGCAGGCCGCGGCCTTCCTCTCTCCGAGCGCCCAGGCCGTCCGGGATGAGGTATACGTAGGAGCTCGCGATCTCGATGAGGAAGGGCACAATGGTCTGGCCCCAGTTCTCGAGGTTCTCCTCGGCGCGAAAGACGCGGCCTTGTGGCGGTCGCTGGGGACGCAGCGGCTCGAGCTGGACGAAACCTACGTTCAGCCGCTCCCTCTCCAAGCGCCGCTGGGTCTCCTCATCCACGCCCGGCGCGGCGAGCTGACGCTCGATGTCGTAGTAGGCGCGGTTGTGGATGGCCGAGAGGACGCGGGACGCGCTTAGACCTACGCCTAACGCTACGCGCTCGCCAGGTAGCGCCGAGGTCATGTTGGCCGCGACAACCTCCAGCTCGTCCATCACGTCCGCGACGTCGAGAAGAAAGCGGAAGTTCAGCAGGACGGGCTTGTCGAGGTTGTACTGCTCCTTGAAGAGGCGGTGGCTCTCACGGGCGTTCGCGCTCTGGTCCGCTGACTCGCTGCCACCCGCGCTCGCCGCCTGGCCAGGCTCCCCAGGAGCGAGGTTGACGATCACGAACACGAGGAGCGTGATCATCAGAAAGGTCGGCACCATGAGGAGGAGCCGCTTCAGGATGTACTGCGTCATGGGAGCGCCCCGGGCAGTGGAGGGGTTGGCCTACTGCGCCAAGAACCAGTTCATCGAGGAATCGAAGGGGCGGATAGGGCTGAAGTTCACGTTCCGAACCCCAGAGCGCCACGCCGCGACCTCCCGCGGTGCATACCAGAAGGTGTAGGGCTGCTCGTCGTGGACGATACGGTGGAAGCGCCGGAAGAGCTCGCGCCGCGCGTCGTCATCAAAGGTGCGCCGGACCTGCTCGATGATCTCGTCGGCCTCCGGGTGACGGAAGCCAACGCGGTTTGAGCCCCGCGGGGCGTCGGCTTGGCTAGAGTGCCAGATCTGGTAGAGATCGGTGATCCAGCCCAACACCCACCCTCCCGTGAACGCGTCGAAGTCCTTCTCGGTCATCCGTTGGACCATGATGGCCCACTCGACGGGCTGGATTCGCATGGAGACACCGATCCGAGCGAGGTCGTTCCGGTAGGACTCCATGGCGGCGATGAACTCCGGACGGTGCCCATAGACGAGGATGCTGAATTCGAAGTTCACGCTCTGCCCGTCGATGATGCGCTCACGAATACCGTCCCCATTGCGGTCCTCCCACCCCGCCTGGGTCAGGAGCTCCGCTGCCCGTTGCAGGTCGTAGGGCCAGGGCTCGATACCATGATCGTAGTCGGGACCGTCGATGAAGAAGGGCCCGCTGATGACCCGGCCGAGGTTGTGCATGTTCCGCTCAAGCAGCCCCTGGCGATCGAAGGCGTGCGTCATGGCGAGGCGCACTCGGCGGTCGCGGAACCAGGGGCGCTCCGAATTCCAGCCGAGATAGAAGTAGCTCGTCCCTTGGAAGGTGTCGTTCTGAAGGTCGCCTGTGCGGAAGCCGCGCGTCCCTCCGTCCATGATCTCGTTCTTGTACTGGGTCGGGAGCAGACGTACATAGTCCACGTCGCCCGCGCGGAGATTGTTCAACCTGGCCGTGGCGTCGCTGATGACTTGGAACTCCAGGCGGTCGATGGCTGGCGGCTCGCCGTGGTAGCGTTCGAAGCGCTCCAGGATGATACGCCCGCCTTGCTGCCAACTCACAAAACGATAGGGCCCTGTGCCAATCGCCCGTTGGTTGTACCAGTGGTTGTTGAAGCGGCGACCCAGCTCCGCATCATCAAAGGGCTCGCCGTCCTCGTCGAAGGCGTAGAGCCAGCGAGGCATAGGGGAGAGCCCCAGCGTGAACGAGATCGACTGGTAGGTCGGCTCGGACCAGCGCACCACGAACTCGTGGTCGCTGATAACCTCGAAGGACTCGAGCTCCTGGTAGTAGTTCCGCAGGAACGCAGCCTCCACCTGAGGGTTCTGGATCAGCTCCAGATAAAAGGCGAAGTCGTCCGCGACGACCATCCGCTCCTCACGGAGCCAAGCGTAGCGATCGTCGGTGAGATCAACGGCGGGCTGGTGCCAGCGCACGTTGCGCTTCAAAAACACCCTGTACTCGGTGAAGTCATCGTTGACCTCCACTCGGTAGGCCAGCGAGGGAATCCATCGGTCGGGATCGTCGCGTTGCTGCGCGGCGAGGCTCTCCGCGACGTAGTGGTAGAGCTCCGATACGTCAGCAGAATTCTCCGTGAGAGGGTTCAAGCCCGGGATGTCGGTGATGAAGGCCCGCCGAAGCGTGCCCCCCGCCTGTGCATCCGGTGCGCGGACGCTGTCGGTCCGGGCCTGCAACAGGTTGCCCGGACGAACCATAGCCTCATGCTCTTCTGCGCTCAGTCCTCCCATGCGCGGTCCCCGACGCGCGGCGGTCGGGCTCGCCTCCGCGTCCCCCCCAGCAGCCACCGCGCCGAGCCCGCCGTGCTCCAGCTCGTGCTGGAGCCGCGCAACGGCCCGCTCCATCTGCTGGACGGACTGCGCCATCTGGATTACGTGCCGCTGCGTATGGTGAATCTGCCAGCTGTGGAAGGCCAACAGACCCGCGAAGAAGACCATCGTCACCAACATGCCGATGGAGGTAAGAAAGGACTTCTGCATCGCCGTGCATGGAGGAAGGGGAGGACGCTGGCTCAGCTCGCCCGCGGCGCGGTTGACGACCTTAGTCCATGCAGACAAGGGGTGTCAATGCGGTGAACTCGGCGGTACCGAGGGCGCAGGGGTGCTGGCGTGCCGGCGTACGAGGGGCCGGATTGAAGCAACGGGAGGCCTGCCCGTGCATAGGCCATCCGCGGCCCTCAGGTGCCGAGCGCTTCGGTGCTGGGCTCGCGAGAGCCCCCCTGGGTCGCATGGGTCAAGCATTCCACCCGTAGCTACGCGAGCACCCGGAGAGCAAGGGACCACTCCAGACCAAATAGGTCGCTTAACACGTAGCTTGCTCCAATCAGCCACGTACCCAAGAACGCGAAGTACAGACGGATACTCGCCCTTGGCCGTGAGGTCCACAGGAGTACGCCAGTGGTTGGCAGCACGCCGAGCATGAGCAGGACGAGGGCCGGGGTCCAACCGTATAGACCGCCCAGCAACGCGCTTGCACCCACGAGTCCGAGGGTCACCAGCGCGGCCAGCATCCGTTGCACGGACGCGGCGTCTCGCCCGAGCTGCACCAGCTGTACGTGCAGGGTGGGAATGCCTTCCGCACGATCCGCGTCGACGTCCTTGAAGTCCTTGGGCATGGACAAGAGCGCACCACCGCCGAAGACCAAGACGCACGGCCAAACCAGCGGATGAGGGCTTGCCACCACGAGCGCGCCCGCAAGGCCCGTCGCGAACGAGGCCAACGCGCCAGCACCTTCCACCATGTAGGACATGCAGAAATGCTGCTTCAAGCGCGCGGCCGGATGATGGTAGGTCCAGCCGATCAGCAAGACGAGCGCTCCCGTCAGCGCAAGCATCGGCGCTACACGAGCTACGTAAAAGACGAGGATCCACCCCAGCACGGTCGCCCAATACGCGTCGTCGCCAGACGCGCGGGTCACGCGACCGGCCCGTGCGTCTTCGTTGGCGTCGTATGTGTCGTTCTGAAGGAGCAAGATGAAGCACAGGTAGAGCACGAAGCCCCCTCGCCACAGCGCGTCGCCCAGCGAATGACCTCCGTAGGCGGCACCGCACAGGGCTAGTCCTGCGAAGGGCAGCACATGATTGAGCCGAAGCAGGCTGGGCAGGTGCGCTCGAAACCGGCTTACATGGAAGATGAGCGCCGAGGTGGTCAGGGTAGGAGCACCCATGATCCACCGGTCTGGGTGCAGACTCGCTTCGTGCGTTCCAACGAGCCAGGAAGGAATGATCGTCCCACCCCACATGAAGATGCACCACGCACCAAGCAAAGCAACGAGAGGCTTCCACCAGGACCGGGAGACGAGGGCCACGAATACGCCGGCACCAACGATGGCCAGCCACACCACCAAGGTCTCCGACAGCGGCTGATACGTGGGTTCGTAGAACCACAGCTCGTACTGGAAGAAGTAGTCGTAGTACTTCTCCTTCCCACCCAACGACGGAATGAGCGCTTCGAACACAGGTGGCGTGATGCCCAGCAGGAGACCTGCAGCCACGACGTTGCCTACCCCGAGATGAAGCGGGAGGAGTATCCGAAAGAGCGCGGTGAACGCGAAGTACGCCATCGTGTACACGATGAGCGCATCCGAGATGAAGTGCGGCAGCCGCGTCCACGGCAAGTCAAAACCCTTTACCCCGACCTCGACGACAATGCGACCGACGCTGACCAGCAGTATCGCGCTAAAGGCCATCCTCGGGTCAGGTGCCTGCCGAAGTAGGCTGCGTAGCCAGTCGCGCACGGAGACTCCAAGGCCGGGAATCGTTGCCACCGCGCGAACGGAGCGCGCAAAGGTCGTCCCTTTCTATGGCCATGGACCCTAGGTCCGGTCAAGCCACCGCTGCATCCCGCGTCGGGAGTCGCGTGCCCAGACGACCGTTCGACCAGGGAGGTCGTTGAGATGGACGGGTGATCTTGTCCACACGTAGACCAGGCCTTACCCCTTCTCACAGGCGCCTGCGCGGACGAAACGCGGCTCCAGCGGTCCGGGGTCGCTGTGACGTATCGGATGCCATCAGGACACGGTCGCTGCTCGGCGGCCCTACTCGCTACATCGCTTACGTTGCGTCAGGAGCTACCATGAGAAGCGCATGGGTTAGGTATTCCTTGTGTCTTTGGATGGTGATCGCCCTCAGCGCGGCGGGATGCTCCACTGGTAGCGGGGGTCGCGACGACACCAGCGACGCGGACGACACCAGCGACGCGGACGACACCAGCGACGCGGACGACACCAGCGACGCGGACGACACCAACGACGCGGACGACACCAACGACGCGGACGACACCAACGACGCGGACGACACCAGCGACGCGGACGACACCAACGACGCGGACGACACCAACGACGCGGACGACACCAACGACGCGGACGACACCAGCGACGCGGACGACACCAGCGACGCGGACGACACCAGCGACGCGGACGACACCAGCGACG
>ERZ869909.768-NODE-768-length-32153-cov-4.518269_pt1 | contig 32153 bp, 15 predicted proteins | sample MGYA00520892_ERZ869909 | MGnify/ENA primary metagenome ERZ869909 (study PRJEB32215, sample SAMEA104723947) | bioreactor metagenome | biome: bioreactor; feature: anaerobic bioreactor; material: water | place: China | collected 2015-03-12 ...
ACGGCTGCGCGGCGAGTCATGGACGGTCGCCTCCGCCGGCGCGTTCGACCTCGATGGCGACGGGTGCGAGGACTTCATCATCGGGTCAGGCCTGGAGCAGGGGCGCTTCTCCGCGAACCTCGAAGGCTACGGTCTCGTGACGGCGATCAGCGGTACGACGGGACAGCTCCTGTGGCAGGCGGACGCCCCGAGCGAGATCTTCACCGCGCCCACGATCACGACCGGAGAGTCCGGGCGCACCCTCGTCGTCATGGCCGGCAGAGGGGGCTCGATGGTCGCGCTGGAGCCGGAGACCGGGGCCAGCGTGTGGCAGGTGGACCCGGGCGCGATCGTGGCGCGCGACGAGCCGTTCAACTTCTACACCCCGCTCGTCGTCGAGGACGTCAACGACGACGGTGTCCCGGATCTCGTCAACGTGTATGGGGGCGACGCCGCCGCGCCCGCCGGCGCGCCGCGGGACGCCTCGTGGCTCGTGGTCATCGATGGGGCGACCGGCGCCGTCCTGGGGCGCCGCGCGACGCCGGACGGCGGCGAGAGCTACACGTCACCGATCCTGCTCGAGCGAGTCGCCGCGGACGGGTCGACGTCGACGGCGTTCCTCTTTGGCACCGGCGGCGAGACGCTGCCGGGGTCGCTGTGGGTGGCGACGGTCGCCGACCTGATGGACCCGGACCCCGAACCGGGCCCGGACTGGGCGAGGCACCTGCTGGACGGCCACGACGACAAGGGGGTCATCGCGCCGCCCCTGCTGGCGGACCTCAACGGGGACGGCGTCCGCGACGTGCTCGTGAGCGCTTTTGGCGGGCGGGTCTCCCTGCTGGCCGGACCGGACCTTGTGGAGGACTGGCACGTCACCTTCCCCGGCCACGAGACGTCGATCACCGGCGCCGTGACGCGCCTGCCGGACGGCAGCGCGGGTGTGGTGGTGCTGCACAATGATGGCGTCTTTCCGATGTACACCGGCGCCACGTACACCGTCCTGCGCGGCGTGGACGGCAGCGAGGTGGTCAGCAGGACGACGGGGTTCCCGTTCGCGTCGTCTCCGGTGACCGTCGATCTGGACGGCGATGGCGTCGACGAGGTCGTGATGACGTGGACCGAGGTGGGCGGGCACGCCATCACGGGCCTGGTCCGCGTCGAGAACCTCGTCACCGGGGTCGCGCAGGAGTACGAGGTGCCGTTTGGCCCGACGGGCACGCCGCTGGTGCATCGCGCAGCAGGGCACGACCACGTCGAGCTCGCGCTTGTGGGCATGGCCACGGACATGGACGACTGGCACATCCTGCCGCCGGACTGGGTCTTCGAGCGGGTCTCGCTCGCCGCGCAGGCCTCCGGGCCCGTGACGTGGGGCGCGTACCTGGGAACGTGCGGGCTCTCGTGGTTCCCGTGCCCCGACTGAGCGACCCACGGAGCGGCGCCGGTTCTCTGAGCGGGTTCTCTGAGCGGGTTCTCTCAGCGGGTCTTCTCCGGCAGGTTCTCTCCGGCAGGTTCTCTCAGCGGGTCTTCTCCGGCACGTTCTCTCCGGCGGGTTGCAAGCGGGCGCGAGCGGCTCTACCCGCGACGGTGTAGCAGGTTGACGGTGTAGCGGGTGAACAGCGCAGCGGAGCATCGCGTGAAGATCCTCATCATGGGCGCAGGTGCCGTGGGCCATGTCTACGGCGCGGCGATGGCGAAGGCGGGCGCGTCGGTCGCGTGGTACGTGCGCGAGCGGCACGTCCCGGAGCTCGAGGCCGGGTGGACCGTCCGGCGGGTGCGCAGGTTGCGGGGCGAGGACGTGCACGTCGTCAGCGCGCCGGAGCTGCTCACGACCCCGGCGCAGGTCGCGCAGCAGCGCTGGGACCAGGTGTGGCTCTGCGTGCCGTCGAACGCCGTCCACGAGCCGGACGTCGAGGCGATGCTGCTGGCGACCGGTGACGCGACCATCGTGAGCCTGACGCCGGGCCCCGACGACCGCGAGCGGCTGGTGGAGATTGTCGGTGCAGACCGCCTCGTCGAGGGGCTCATCCCGATCCTGGCGTGGGTCGAGCACGAGCCGCTCGCGACGGTCTGGTACGTCCCGCCGCTGTCGTCCTTCCTGTTCGCCGGGCCCGCCACGGAGCCGGTCGTTCGGCTGATGCGCGCGGGCGGGCTCGCCGGCAAGGCGGTCGCGGACCTGCGCGCCGTTGCGCCGTGGGGGGTGGCGTTCACGAGCTCGCTCGTGGCGGAGCTGCAGACCGCGGGCTGGTCGTTCCGCGCCTTCGACCGCAACCACCAGCGGCGCTACCGCCAGGCGTTCGACGAGCTCTGCGGGATCATCGCGGCGCAGCACGGCCGGAGCGTGCCGCTCCCGGTGCGGCTGCTCGGCCGGATCGTCACGCGCACCGGGCTGCGCGTCGCGGACGTCATCATGCCCCTCGATCTGCAGTGGTTCCTGCAGCAGCACTTCACGAAGGTGGGCGCGCAGACGACGCGGACGCTGCGGGTGTACGTGGACTCCGCGGTGACGTTGGGTCTGCCGGCGCCTCGCGCGGTGGTGGCGCTGCTCGAAAAACGCGAGGCGCTGGAGCCGGCGTAGCGGTCCATGACCGAGGCGCGGGCCCTTGCCAGGGGCTGACGCTGTGAGGGGGCCGAAGCCGCGAGGGGCCCACGACCGTCAGCGGCCCACGACCACGTGCTGGCGGTCGAGCTGCAGCGGGTGACGCTCTGCCTCGAAGCCGGCCGCGCGCAGCTCCTCGAGCACGGTCGACGCCGGGATGCGGTGGTTCGCCGGCGGCCCCTCCGGGGCGTCCGGCCGGTAGTCCACGACCCAGAGCGACCCACCGGGCCGCAGCCGCTCGCGCAGCCGAGCGCTGTAGGCGACGCGATCCGGGATGTGGTGCCAGGTGTTGATGGTCACGATCCGGTCGACCTGCTCGGGCAGGTTGGTGCGCGCCGAGCTCGCGAGGACCGTGGTGACGTTCGTCAGGCCCCGCTCCTGCGCCATGCGGTCGACCCAGTCGAGCATCGCCTGCTCGATGTCGACGGCGAAGACGCGCCCCTCCGGGCCCACGGCGCGGGCGAGGTAGGGGATCAGGTAGCCGGTGCCGGTCCCCAGGTCGACGACGGTCATGCCGCGCTCGATCTCCATCGCGCGCACGATGCGGTCGGGTCGCTGCCAGCGGTCACGAGCGGGATCGTTCCAGCTGCGGGCGTGGCGCTCCGGGTCGGTGAAGCGCTGCTCCATGTGGCCGCTGTGGTGCTCGTGCGCCGCGTGGGCCCCGGCGTGCTCGTGCCGCCCTGCGGTGCCGATCGCCTCGTCCCCGGGGGGCGCCGCGTCGGTCCCGTCCGCGTTGTCATCGGCGGCGGTGTTCGCGTCGCCATCGGCGGCGGCCGGCGGAGCCTCATCGTCCGTGTCGTGCGCCTCCTGCGCGGCCTCCAGCGCCTCTGCCCGCTCCTCACGGGCGTAGTCGCGCGCGGCGCCGCGGTCGCCGACGTGCTCGTAGAGCGGGAAGCCTGCGGCGCTGGTCTCGTCTGCCTGATCGGCGTTCGCGTCGCCCGGGTTGACGGCCTCACGCTGCCCACCGCAGCCGGCGGTGAGCGCCGTGGCCCCGGCGAAGGCGAAGATGCCGGCCAGCGTGAAGGTCCTGGCCAGCGTGAAGGTCCTGGTCAGGGCGGGGGTGGCGGAGCGTGTGAGCAGGGGCCGGTCGTCGTGGCACCGTTGACCGAGCGGTCGGTCGTGGTGAGCGTCGCGGGAGTCGGGCCGCTGGACGAGCAGCTGCGTGGTGCTCTCGTGTGATGGCATGGTGGTCGCGGGGATCAGGGTATGTGTGTGCGGGTACGTGTACGCAGGTGGCGACAGAACCCGTGCCGTCGGTCGTCGTGTTCCCCGGGCTGTGCTCGCCGCCTGCGGAAGGACGTCGCCCGCAGGGCGCCGCTTGATGGTGCTGCCCGGCCCCCGGAACACCTCAGCCTGTACCCCCGGCGGCCGCAGGCCCGGAGCTGCAGGACCCGGAAGGCGGAAGGCGGTGGCAAGCCAGGCGCCGCTGGCGTAGGATCGCCGGCTGGGCGGCTACGCCGCAGCGCCGGCGGGGAGCCGAGTCCCCGGGGCCCCGTGAGGCGTCGGTTGTCCTGTTGGGCCCACGTTCGTGCACGGGCGACGGAGCCGCTGACTGGCCCGTTGTCGCGAGCCGGGGTCGTCGCCCGGGAGGCCACGCCCACCATGATGTCAGGAGAGGACGCCACGTGATCTGGGTCGACAATGATGCCACGCCGAGGGCGGTGCTGGAGGTGCTGTTTCGCGCGGCGCGCAAGCGGCAGGTGCCGGTGATGCTGGTGGCGAATCGGTGGAGTGAGCACCCGAAGAGCCGGTACATCGGCAGCGTGGTCGTGGCCGCGGGCGCGGATGTGGCGGACGACTACATCGTCGAGCACTGCGATGACGGGCACCTGGTCGTGACGGCAGACATCCCGCTCGCGGCGCGGGCGGTGGAGCGGGGCGCGACGGTGATCAACCCGCGCGGGCGCACGCTGACGGACGCGGACGTGCGGGAGGCGCTGTCGATGCGCGACTTCCACCAGGAGCTGCGCGACTCGGGTGTCGAGACGGGCGGGCCGCGGCCGTTCAACCAGTCGGATCTGCAGAGCTTCGCGAACTCGCTGGACCGGTGGATGTCGCGGCGGACGCCGGAGCTGGTTGCGGCGCACGCGGAGGGGATCAGCGGCGCGGCGGCGGGTCGGGTCGAGGGCTCGGGCTGAGCTGTTGAGCCCGGGGACGTGACCAGCCGGCTGTGGTGGGGCTACTGGGGTGGCTCGGGCTGCTGCTCCGGCTGCTGCTCCGGCTGCCGAGTGGGCACGCCGTAGCCGGGGGTCAGGCCGTCGCCTCGCTCGGTGTTGGGTGCGAGCGGGTTCGCCCAGGTCTCCGGGGCGTCGCCGCGTGTGGCGCGCAGGTCGATCGCGGACTGGAAGACGTCGCGCAGGGCGCGGACCTCGAGCTCGCGGGCCTCCGCGGTGGCGAGCTCGCGGAGGTTGACGACGAAGAGGGTGGACTCGCCGCTTTGCCAGGCGATGCGCTCGGCGGCTTCGAGGGTGCGCAGGGTCGCGACCTCGTCGCTCACGAGGGTGAGTCGCTCGAGGGCTCGGTTGAGGCGGGCGATGGCGATCTCGAGGTCGCGCTCCATGGCGTCGATCAGCAGGCGCTGTTCGAAGGTGATGCGGTCGGCCTCTGCGCTGGCGGCGTCGCGTTCGCCGCGCGCGGCGCGGTTACCCAGGGGGAGGGCGAAGCGGAGGCCGACGCCGGCGTCGACGCGGTCGGGGCGGGGCAGGTCCGTGCCCAGCTGACTCGCCGCCCAGCCGCGCACGTCGAGCACGGGGAGGATGCGGTTGACGGCGAGGGCCTCGCGGGCGCGGGCGACCTCGCGCAGCGGCTCGAGGCGGGCGATGTCCGGTCGGGAGAGGCCGTCTGCGCCGCCGGCGCGGAGCAGCTGGGTGAGCTGGTGGTGGGTGCGGCTGGCGTCCGGCCAGTCCGGTCGGTCGCAGGGATCCGGGCTGCGCCGGGCGCCGTCCGTGCTGCGGAGCCAGAACGAGAGCTCTGCGGCGGTGACGTCGACGTCGCGCAGAGCCTCGACGAGCAGGCTCTGGCGCTGCAGGCGGGTGCGTCGCGCCTCGACGTCCTCGATGGGCGCCATCGCGCCGCTGGCGACCTGGGCGCCGACCATGTCGACGCGCTCGTCAGCGATGGCGAGCAGGTCTGCGCGGATGACGAGGATCTCGAGGGCCATCTTCCAGGACCACCAGGCGAGGGCCGCCTGGCGGGCGACGTCGAGCTGCTCGAAGAGGAGCTCGAGCTCTGCGACCTCGGCGTGCTGGTTGGCGATGGCGAGGGCCGTGCGAGCGGGGTCCGTGCGGCGGCCTTCGAGGAGCGGGAGCTCCGCGCGGGCCATGAGCTCGCCGGCGCTGCCGGTCTCGCGGTAGCCGTAGTAGTCGGGGATATCGCCGGCGTGGTAGCGGTACTGGGCGCCCACACGGAGGCCGGCCCAGGGGGTCTGGCTGTCGACGGAGACGAGGCCCTCGCGGTCCCGGTAGGTGCCGGCGAGCATCTGGCGGCCGTCAGCGCCCAGGGTGGGGTCGAAGGCGCCGCGTGCGGCGGTGGTGCGCGCGCGGGCGGCCTCTGCGGCGAGCTCGGCGCGGCGGACGCGGGGGTGGTTGTCGAGGGTGCTGGCGATGACGCGCTCGAGGGTCAGGTGCTCCGCGTCGGGGATCTCGCCGCAGGCGGCGCGCAGGGGGTCTGGCGCGGTGGCCGCGGTGGCTCCGGGCGCGGGCACGGATGGCGGAGCCGCCGCTGTGGTGCGCGCGGGCGCCTGTGTCTGGGTCTGGGCCTGTGTCTGGGCCCAGGCAGGCGCGAGCAGCACCGTCGCTGCAGCGAGCGCCGTGGCGGCGACGAGGCGCACAGGCAGGGCTCGTCCTCGAGTCACGGTCGCACCTGGCCGCCGGAGGAGCCGGATCCGCTGCCGGAACCGGATCCGCTGCCGGAACCGGATCCGCTGCCGGAACCGGATCCGCTGCCGGCGTCGCCGTCCGTCGCGCCGTAGTAGCGGTGCGGCAGGTTGGGCGGGAAGCCGTTGACCCGGCGCCAGATCTCGTAGCCCAGCCGGACCTCGTCGAGCAGGATCCAGGCGTTCGTGCGGACGCCCTGGCGCAGCAGGGTCGACGTGGGCCAGGGCTGGTCGTCCGGGTCCGGCACCACGATGATGCGGAAGCGCCCGAAGCCGTCGTCTGCTGCGTCGACGAAGTCGACGACGCCGCCAAAGGTGCCCAGGTGCATGCCGGGCCAGCCGACGAACTGGACGCTGGGCCAGCCCTCGAACTGGAGCCGGACCTTGCGGCCGGGGTAGACGAGCGGGGCGTCGACGCCGCGCACGAACAGCTCGACGGCGAGGTCCTCCTCCGTGGGGACGAAGGTAGCGAGACGGGTGCCGGCGCGCACCTGCGAGCCGCCTTCGCCGTGCATGATCGTCTGGACGCGGCCGTCGCGCGGCGCGGTGACGACCTGGGTCTGCTGGCGGGCGAGCTGGCTCTCGAAGGTCGCGAGGGCGATGCGGGCGTCCTGCTCGCCGGCCTCCGCCTGGCGGAGCTCGGAGAGGGCGCTGTCGATCTGCGCGCTGGCGTCGAGGGCGATGCGGTCGCGGTCGGCGCGCAGGCTGCGCAGCTCGCTCTCTGCGGCGCGCCGGGAGGCGCGCCCGCGGTCGAGCGCGGCCTGGGACTGGCGCAGGTCGAGCTCGGCGAGCTCGAGGGTGCGCGACGAGGCGAGGCCCTGCTCGGCGAGCCCGCGCTGGCGCTGGGCGTGCAGGGTCGCGGCCTCGAGCTGCGCGGCGGCGGCGGCCTCGTCGGTCTGGGCGGCGGTCAGCCGCTCGCGGGCCATGTCGATGCGCTGGTCTGCGGCCATCAGCGCGACCTCACGCGATGCGCGGATGCTGGTGATGCGTTCGTCGAGTGCCTGCCGCCGCATGCCCATGCTGTCGGCGCGCAGGCGGTGGGATTCGAGCTGCATGCGCATGCGCTCGACGAGGTCGGGGTCGTTGTCCTCGAGGGCGACGATCGGCTCGCCCTGGCGCACGAGCGCGCCCTCGGCGACGAACCAGCGCACGACGCGTCCGTCGACGGGCGCGTCGATCGACTGGCGGCGCAGCGCGGGCGCGTAGGCGACGACCCGTCCGCTGGCGGTCGAGAACTGCTGCCACGGGGCGAACGTGAGGATGAGCACGGCGCCCAGCAGCGAGAGCGCGAGGATGCGGGCGAGGAACAGCGCGGCGCGCGGTCGGCTCACGAGCGCGAGCCAGGGGTCGGCGTCCAGGCGCCGCTGCCGCTCATCGGCGTCCTCGAGGCGTTGCGGGCTCATGACCTCCCTCCGGGCAGCGCGAGCAGGTGGGTGCCGAGCGCGGCGACCTCGGGCAGCCGGGTCGTCATGACGATCAGCGGAGCGCTGGTGACCTCGTAGAGCGCGTCCAGCGCGCGGGTGCGCAGCGACGGCGGCAGCTCGTCGATGACGTCGTCGATGACGAGCACGTCGGGTTCGCTGACGATGGCCCGCGCCATGAGCATGAGGGCCTGCTCGGAGCGGGAGAGGTAGACAGCGCCGCGGTGGTTACCCAGCGGCTGGTCAAGGCGCTCGGTGAGGTGGTCGAGCTCGAGGCTTTCGAGCACGGCGATCAGCGTCTCGTCGCGGACCTCCGGGTTCCAGCAGACCAGGTTGTCGCGCACGGTGCCGGGGAACATCGCGCCGGGGCGCAGCAGGCGGGTGTCCGGCCAGACACGTCGGCCGGACTCGTCGGTGAACACGACGGAGCCCGACGAGGGCAGCTGCAGGCGGCTCACGATCTCGGCGAGCGTCGTGCGGCCCGAGCCCGTCGCGCCGTGCACGGCGAGGATCCCGTGCGGGGGCACGGTGACGTTCACGCCCGCCAGGATGGGCTTGCCGGGCGCCGCGAGCGCGTGGAGGTCACGCAGCTCCATCGCGACCATGCCCTCGACCCGCTGGTTGTCCGCCGGCGCGACCCGGAGGTCCGTCATCGAGCCGATCTTCCCGAGCGCCGCGAGCATGTCGTAGACCTTCTCCAGGTGCTTGTCGAGCTTCGCCGTGGACGCGAGGACCGTCATGACGACGAGCTCGCTGGCCACCAGCTGACCCAGCGTAATGCTCTCGCGGACCACGAGCCAGCCGCCCACCGCGAGCAGGGCCGCCCCGGCGACGACGTGGATCGCCAGCAGCAGCGACATCTGCCCGAAGAGCACCTTCCAGTGCCTGCGCCGGTGCACGAGGTAGTCGCCGGTGAGCTGCTCGATGCGCCGCCGGGCGAACGGCGCGCCGTGGCCGTTGAACGTCTCGGGGTGCAGCGCCACCTGGTGCAGCCACGCGGCGAGGCCGTGCTTGTACGTCGACTCCCGGACGCTCGTGTCCATGCCGTGCCGGAAGGGCACGAGCACCGTCAGCGCCAGCAGGATGATCAGCAACACGCCGTAGGCGAGGAAGATCGGGTGGTAGAAGAAGACGAGCACGAGGCCCACGAACACGCTCATCAGCAGCCCGATGCCGTCCGCCAGCAGCATGCCTGCCGCCTTCTGGACGATGACCACGTCGTAGAACCTGTAGAGCAGCGAGGCCACGCGCCCACGCCGCCGGATGTCGGGATCCAGGTTCGTCAGCCGCCACGACAGGTCCAGCGACAGCCGCGCGAAGATCCGCCGCTGCAGCCGCTCGACCACCCACGCCCGCGCTGCCTGGATGATCGCGCTGAACATCAGCCCGAAGAACACCAGCACCGCCAGCACGAGCACCGGCTGCAGCAGGTTCCCGAACGCCAGCGCGTTGACCAGGCCCTGCGTCGCCAGCGGCGTCACCAGCCCCAGCAGGCCGATCACCGCCGCGTAGACGAGCACCACGCGGATGTCAGCGCCCTCGATGCGCACCAGGTGCCAGAGCCGCTCCAGCGGCGTCGCGGCCCCGTCTGCGCCCCGCACCTCCAGCGACGCGATGCCCGTCACCAGCCACGTCTCCGCGTCGTCAGGCGCCTTCGTCGTCGGCGCGCCCCGCGCGTCCAGCCGCCGCACCCGACCCAGCGCGTCGAGGACACGGATCACCACGACCGGCGCGGCGTTCTCGCGCCACGCGACCGACAGCACGACGCCCCCGTCGCGCAGCGCGACCTCGGGGTCCGTGCACCCGGACAGGTGCAGCCCGGCGTACTCGGCGGCGCGCTCCAGCGCCGGGCCCGGCTCCGTGTCGTCGCCCAGCACCGTCTCGCGGACGAAGCGCTCCAGCGTCACACCGTCCAGCTCCTCCAGCGCCTCCGGCGCGACGAGGTGCAGCAGCGTGCGCAGCGTGGCGACGGTCGTCGGGGTGTCCCCGAACGGGGTCGTCGTTTCTGGTCCGTGCTTGTCCATGCGGTGGGAGGCTCCCAGGGCGGAACAGGGCGAACGGGCGAGGTGGCCTACACTGAGACGCAGGGCTGCCGCCCCGGGGCGCGCGGTATTCTGGGGTCGCGACGCTGATCGTCAAGCGCGTCGCGGGGCGTTTTCCTCCCGCGGCGTCCGCTTCGTAGCCTCGCGCTCTTGTTGAATAGTTGCGATCCCACTACGTCCACTGCCCCCGCGCGGGGCCGGCCACGGTGTGTGACCGACGTCCCCAGGCGCGACGAACACCTGTAGCAGCAGGGCCCTCGATGGCCTCGCTTCGACTCCCGGAGCTGTGCCCATGCGTACCCGATTCGCCACCCCGATGACCACGCTCGCCACCGGCGGCCTGCTCGCGTTCTCCCTCATCGCGAGCGGCTGCGGCGACGACGACCCGAGCGACAACCCCGACGCCGGCGACGTCACCGACACCACCGATCCGCAGCCTGTCACCACCGCCGTCGAGATCCCCGGCGCGGACTTCGACGGCAGCGCGACCTTGAGCGGCGAATGGGGCGACGGCAACGACTGGACCCACAACACGTGGTACGGCACGACCAACTGGGCCCTCATCGACGCTCCGGAGGCGATGCTCGCCGGCGAAGGGCAGGTCGCCCACCTCACCGTCACCGGGGGGGCCTACACCCGCATCGCCACGGACATGCTCCTCGACGCCGTCGAGGGTGAAGAGCTCACCCTCACCGTCGACGCCTTCGCCAGCGTCCCCGAGGACGACGACGCAGACGCGTTCGTCGCCGTCGGCGCCATCATCGCGCTGCTCCGCACCGAGTACATCAACGCCGGCTTCTTCCCGTCGAGCGTCGCCCAGTGGGCGGCTGCAGACTTCATGCGCCTCACCAGCGCGAGCGGCACCGTGAACGGCACCCTCGAGGCCTCCCTGGTCGTGCCGAACGGATTCAGCGGTCGCCCCGTCTTCGTCATGCTGTTCGCGCAGACGTCCATCGGATCCGACCCGGCCATCGTCGCCTTCGACAACGTCCGCCTCGAGCGTACCGTCTACCCGGGCGTCGACGAGGGCCCCGCGCTCGACAACGACGGCTTCGACCTTGTGGCGATGCCCGAAGGCGTCTTCACCGACTCGGCGCCTCTGGGCTGGCTCTGGCCCACGGACGTGAGCTGTGGCTACGTGGGCGCGGCAAACCACGGCGCCACCATCATGCCGCAGGGCGCCCGCAGCGGCGCGAACGTCATGGATCTCGACGCCTGCCCCATCTTCCGCGCGGTAACGGTGCCGCCCGGGCCCAGCGCCGTCGTCGTCGAGGCCTTCTTCTCGGTCAGGGCAGACCTCGCCGCACCCGAGGCGGTCGCCATGCAGCTCCTCGACGAGGATGAGGTCGACCCTGCGGTCCTCGCCAGCGCTGACCTCCTTGACGAGGAGCTCGACGACACCTGGAAGCCGCTGACCCTCTGCCGCGAGAGCGCGGGAGACGAGACGCTGTTCATCGGTCTGCAGCACAGCTCCAGCGGCGCGCGTGTGCTCGTCGACGACGTCACCGTCTCGTTCCGCGAATCCTGCGACAACTGACGGCGCCAGGCCCGGTTTGGCCGGGTAACACGTGGACTCCAGTTGACCATTGCGGCCGACAGGTCAGTCCGCTAGGGGAGGCCGTGCGCAGCTGCGACGGCCACCGGACAATCAGGTGGACCGTCGGCCGTCCGTGCGTCTTGCCGGCTGACGCCCCGCAGCGGATCTCACCGCCGGGGTCACGATCCATGGAGCTGTCCCATGCAGTCCCTCCTGCGCCCCGTCCCCGCCCCGTCGTGCTCACGAACGACCGCCACCTGGTGCCTGACCGCCGTGCTCGCCGCGTCCGTCGCGCTCGCCGGCTGCAAGGACGACGACCCCAACAACGATCCTGACGCAGGCGATGACACGGGTGATGCGAGTGACACCGGCGGCTTCGAACCCGTTGTCATCCCCGTGCCCAACGGCTCCTTCGAGGACCTCGACGACATCACCAACGACGACGAGGAGCCGCGCGCCTGGTACGCGGAGACCTGGATTGGTGATGACGAGTGGTCGCTGGTCGCGCCGCCCGAAGGCATCGCCTCGCTCGCGGACGGCGACCGCGTCGCGACGATCACCGCAGCCGACCCGCTCTGGGCGTCGCTGCGCAGCGACTCCCTGGGGACCGTGCGCGCCGGCGAGCGCTACCGCGTGCGCGCCGCCGCGTTCGCGGAGCCGCCGGGCGGCAACGACGAGCAGGCCCGCTCGAACGTGGGCATCCTCCTCGCGCTCACCCGCCCCTACGACGTCGCCGAGTTCGGCATCAACGTCTCCACCGACTGGGTCGCCGCGGACTTCATCTCCCTCGACTACGAGGACAGCCCCACCGCCCGCACCCTCGAAGCCACCTTCGTCGTCCCGGAGGTCCTCGACGGCCACGAGCTGCGCGTGGTGGCCCTCGCCCAGCTGTCGCAGTGGTCGCCGGACCACGTCCGGTTCGCGATTGACGACGTCCACCTCGAACAGCTCGAGGACGTGAGCCCGGCGCCGGCGCCGCCCATCTGGAACGCCTCGTTCGAGTCCGCGCAGCTGCCCACCGGCGCCTTCGCGCGCAGCGGCATCGCCGGCTGGGTCCACGGCGGCGCCGAGAGCGACTGCCGGTTCGCCGGCATCGCCAACCACGACGACAACACCCTGCCACAGAAGGCCCACGACGGCGCGGTCGTCGCTGACCTGGCCCCCTGCGCCATGTACGCCCCGATCCGCGTCCCCGAGGGCGCCTCGTCGATCCTCGTGCGCGCCCGCTTCACCGACCGCATCGACACGGACGCGCCCGTCGACTTTGGCATCGGCGTCGCCGCGCTCGCCGGCCCGCTCACCGGCTCGCGGAACTTCTCGCTCCTGGGCCTGAGCCCCGGGAACGTCGACACCCTCGACGGCGACACCTGGTTCGAGGTCGCCCACTGCCGCAACCTCCCCGACGAGCCGGAGGAGGGCGTCGGCTACTACGTCGTGCTGGTCAACGACGGCTCGGACTTCCTGCAGCGCATCATCTTCGACTCGGTCGCCGTCGAGTTCTCCGTGCCGTGCTTCTGAGCCGCGCCGCCGCCTGACGTCCGGCCTGCAACGGCCAGGCCCGCAACGCCCCGGCCTGCTACACCCGGCCTGCTACACCCGGCCTGCTACACCCGGCCTGCTACACCCGGCCTGCTACATCCGGCCTGCTACATCCGGCCTGCTACACCCGGGCGGCTACACCTGGCCTGCTCATCCCGGGCGGCTACGCCCGGGTGAGGGCCTCCGCGTGGTACGCCAGGTGCTCTCCGATGAACGTCGCGATGAAGTAGTAGCTGTGGTCGTACCCCGGCTGCCGCCGCAGCGTCAGCGCGTGGCCGGCTTCGGCGCACGCCCGCTCCAGCAGCTCCGGCCGCAGTTGCGTCTCGAGGAAGTCGTCCGCGTCCCCCTGGTCAATCAGCAGCGGCAGCCGCTCGCTGAGGCCGGACCGCACCAGCGCGCACGCGTCGTACGCCGCCCACGCCGCCGAGTCCTCCCCCAGGTACGCACCCAGCGCGTCGCGACCCCACTGCACGTCACTCGGCGCCACGATCGGCGCGAACGCGGACACGCTCCGGTACCGGCCCGGGTTGCGCATCGCCAGCACCAGCGCGCCGTGCCCACCCATCGAGTGCCCGCAGATGCTCCGCGCGTCCGTCGCCGGGAAGTGCTCCTCGACCAGCGCCGGCAGCTCCCGGACGACGTACTCGTCCATCCGGTAGTGCGGCGCCCACGGCTCCTGCGTCGCGTTGACGTAGAACCCGGCGCCCTTGCCCAGGTCGTACCGATCGGCATCCGCCACGTGCTCGCCGCGCGGGCTGGTGTCGGGCGCCACGACGATCACCCCCAGCTCCGCCGCGTACCGCTGCGCCCCGGCCTTCGTCACGAAGTTCTGCTCCGTGCACGTGAGGCCGCTCAGCCAGTAGACGACCGGGCAGCGCCCGGCGCGCACCTGCGGCGGCAGGAAGATCCCGAACCGCACCGCGCACCCCAGCGCAGACGACTCGTGCTCCCAGACCTCCTGAACCCCGTCGAAGCACACCCGCCGTTCGACTCGCTGCATGGCCGTCTCCTGCTTCTCATCTCGTCGCTGCGCGTCTCGCAACGTCCCGTCTCGCAACGTCTCGTCTCGCAACGTCTCGTCCCACAACGTCTCGTCTCGCAACGTCTCGTCCCGCAACGTCTCGTCCCGCAACGGCTCGTCTCGCCGTGCCGTACGCGGGGCATCTGGCCGGCGGCGCCGCCCGAGCGGAGGCGTGGCCTGCTGAGCCCTGACCCCCGCGCCGTCCGGGCGTGCCGGTCCTCACTCCTTCTCGAAGTGGATCACCGTGCGGATCGACTTGCCCTCGTGCATCAGCTCGAACGCCTCGTTGATGCGCTCCAGGGGCATCGTGTGCGTGATGAACGGGTCGAGCTCGATCTCACCGCGCATCGCCTGCTCGACCATGCCGGGCAGCTCCGTGCGGCCGCGCACCCCGCCAAAGGCGGAGCCGCGCCAGACCCGTCCGGTCACCAGCTGGAAGGGCCGCGTGCGGATCTCCTGGCCGGCGCCGGCCACCCCGATGATGACGCTCTCGCCCCAGCCCTTGTGGCAGCACTCGAGCGCCGCGCGCATCACGTCGACGTTGCCGATGCACTCGAACGAGAAGTCGACGCCGCCGTCCGTGAGCTCGACGATGACCTCCTGGATGGGCCGGTCGTGGTCCCTGGGGTTGACGCAGTCCGTGGCGCCCATCTGTCGAGCCAGCTCGAACTTGTCCGGGTTGATGTCGACGCCGATGATGCGCCCGGCCTGCGCCTGGCGCGCGCCCTGGATGACGGCGAGGCCGATGCCACCCAGCCCGAAGACCGCGACCGTGTCGCCCGGCTTGACCTTCGCCGTCTTGTGCACGGCGCCGATGCCCGTCGTCACCCCACAGCCCAGCAGGCACATCTTCTCGAGGGGGGCGTCCGGGTTGATCTTCGCCAGCGAGATCTCCGGCACCACGGTGTACTCGCTGAAGGTGCTGGTCCCCATGTAGTGGTAGATCGGCTGGCCGTTGTAGGAGAACCGCGTCGTCCCGTCGGGCATCAGGCCCTTGCCCTGGGTGGCGCGCACCGCCTGGCACAGGTTCGTCTTGCCGGAGCGGCAGAACCTGCACTCCCGGCACTCCGCCGTGTACAGCGGGATCACGTGGTCGCCAGGCGCCAGCGAGGTCACGCCTTCACCGACCTGGACGACGACCCCGCCGCCCTCGTGGCCCAGCACCGCCGGGAAGATCCCCTCCGGGTCGTCGCCGCTCAGCGTGAACGCGTCCGTGTGGCAGACCCCGGTGTGGGTGATGCGCACGAGCACCTCACCGGCGCGCGGCGGCTCGACGTCGATCTCGACGACCTGCAGTGGCTGACCGGGACCAAAGGCGACAGCGGCACGACTCTTCATGGACGACCCCTCGAGCTGGAAGGCGGTGTTGCGGTGTGAGGACTGACCGGATGGCAGCGCAGGCGCGCGACGCCATGGCCGCCGGGGGACGAAGCCCGGCGGCGGCGCCAGACGGGACGCATGTCCGGCAGCAGCGGTGCGACGCGCGCCGCTCCATGCAGCGCGCTCGACCGTACGAACGCTCTAGTTCCGGTTGGCTGGAACGGAAAGCCCCCGCGCGTCCTGCCTGGGGCGTGCGCGCCGGAGCCGTGCAGCGAACGGTGCGGGTGAACCTGCCCGACCCCGGGCCGCTGCAGGTAGCCGCGACTGGCCGTCGGGGACGGGCTTGACCCCACGCACGTGGCCCCGCTACCGTGGTCGTGGCTGTCGAGCGCGGCCGGTCCGTGGCTGCGGACCGGGGCGAGGGTTTGACCCTTGCCGCGTTCGGGGCGACATCCGTTCGCTCCGCAGCCGAGCTGTCCACGCCCGGGGTCCCGCCATGAGCCCACCCAGGTCTTCGTCCGCAAGCTGGTTCTGCCCCGTGTGCGTGGAGGCGCGCTCGTCCGAGCCGTCGTCTTTCACGGCAGCGTCTTCCACGGCAGCGTCTTCCACGGCAGCGTCTTCCACCGCGCGGTCCTCAGGTGGCGCAGCTGGCGTGTGTACGGTCTGCGGGTCGCCGCGGCCTGACGGCGCCGCGCGTGTGGTCGGGGTCCGCGGCGCGGCTGTGCTCGCGGCGCTGATGACGGCGTCAGCAGCCTGCGGACCCGGCGCCGGGTCTGCGTCTGCAGACCCGCTGCTGGAGGCGGCGCCGGTCGATGAGCCTGAGGTGGCCCCGGGAGCCCCGACGACGCAGCTCCACGACCGGGATGATCACGTTCACCGGCTCGAGCACGAGCCCGGCAACGATGAGGCTCCGAGCCCCGACGGCCGGGTCGGCGCCTTGCCTGATGATGCCCGGCCGGGTGAGGTTCCTCCGAGTGAGGTGCTCCCGAGCGATTCCCTCCCGAACGACACTCCGCCGGCGGTCGCGCTCCGCGGCGAACCGGGTGTCGCGGTGAACATCACCGACGAGACCCGCCGGCAGGACGAGCCGGAGCCCACGCGCGAGCGGCGGCGGCGTGAGCCGACGACCCGCGAGGAGCCGACGACCCGCGAGGAGCCGACGACCCGCGAGGAGCCGACGACCCGCGACGAGCCAACGCCTGCGGCCCCGGCACGCGTCGAACCCAGCCGCGTACAGCCCACTCGTGTCGAACCGGCGCAGACGGATGAGCGGCTCCTCGTTCAGGCCTACGGCGGGCCACCCGACCGGAACCTCATCACCACCACCAGCTCACCCCGCGAGGACGCGCTCCGCGTCACCGCACAGCCGACGATTCGGCGCACGACCCCGTCCGGGCTGGACGCCGCCGCCGTGCGCGCCGGACTGCCCCGCCGCCTCCAGCAGCTCGCCCAGCAGGCCCTCACGACGGTATCCGTCTCGGGCGCCGGAGCAGAGGCGGCGCCCGGCGGGTACACGCTGCGGCTCACGGTGGACCTCGACAACGAGTCCGGCCGGATCAGCGCTGTACGTCAGGTCACGGCCTCTCCGGATGACGTCGTGGGTCAGCGCATCGCAGCCGCTGTCGCGCGGCGGCTTCCCGGCCAGAGCGTGCCCACCGTCGAAGGCGGGCCGCGCGAGCTGACCGTCGAGGTCACGGCGACGGTCGGGCGGTGACCGGCACGACGGTGACCGGCGCGGTGGTGACCGGTACGGCGGCTCTGCCCAGGCCGCGCTACTGCGTCTGGGAGCTGACCCTGGCCTGCGACCTCGGATGCCGTCACTGCGGCTCGCGCGCCGGCAGCGCCAGGCCGGACGAGCTCGACACCCGGGAATGCCTCGACGTCGTCGCCCAGCTCCATGAGGCCGGCGTCTCGGAGGTCACGCTGATCGGTGGGGAGGCCTACCTGCGCGACGACTGGGACGTCATCGCGCGGAGCATCGTGGACCACGGGATGCGCTGCACGATGACGACCGGCGCGCGCCAGCTTGGGCCCGATCGGATCGCGCGCGCCGTCGCCGCAGGCATGGCCGGTGTCACGATCTCGATCGACGGTCTCGAGCAGACCCACGACGCGCTGCGCGGGGCCCGCGGCTCGTGGCGCGCGGCGACCGAGGCTGCGCGCGCGGTGCGCGCCGCGGGGCTGACGCTGGGTGTGAACACCCAGATCAACCGGCTGTCGCTGCCGGAGCTGCCGGCGCTCGCCACGCTGCTCGTCGAGCTTGGGGCCGTCGCGTGGCAGGTGCAGCTGACGGTGCCCATGGGGCGGGCCGCGGACCGTCCCGCGCTGCTGCTGCAGCCGTGGGAGCTGCTCGAGCTGTTCCCGCTGCTGGCGTGGATCCGGGCCAGCCGCCTCGAGCCGGCGGGGTGCCGCATCATGCTGGGCAACAATCTGGGCTACCACGGTCCGTGGGAATCGCTGCTGCGGTTCGGTGGTGCCGGGACGTGGCAGGGCTGCTCAGCAGGGGACCAGGCGATTGGCCTCGAGGCGGACGGGGCGATCAAGGGGTGCCCGTCGCTGGCGACCCGGTCGTGGACCGGCGGCAACCTGCGGCGGGACCGCCTCGTCGACGTCATCGCGGCGGCGCCGGAGCTGCGGCGGCTGCGCGAGCGGACGCGCGCCGATCTGCACGGCTGGTGCGCGGCGTGCGAACACGCGGACGCGTGCAGAGGGGGCTGCTCGTGGACGGCGGACGTATACTTCGGGCGGCCCGGCGACAATCCGTTCTGCGTGCACCGCGCGCTGGCCTTCGAGGCCCGGGGGCTCCGCGAGCGCGTCGTCAGGGTGCAGTCCGCACCGGGGCTGCCGTTCGACCATGGGTTGTTCGAGATCGTGGTCGAGCCGATCCCCGACGCCGGCGAGTCGCCGGTCACCGCGCTCCTCGACCGGTACCCGCTGGGCGAGGTGCTGGCGCTGACGCCGCGCGACGCGTCGCTCGCCGATTCGTCCACGCGGCGCGACACGCTCAGGGCCGCCCCGCGCCTCGCTCCGGGCGCGAAGCAAGGTACTTGACAGCGGTTCTGCACCGGGGGTAGGTTGCCCCTCCCCAACGGGCCGGTAGCCAAGTGGTAAGGCAGTGGATTGCAAATCCACCATTCCGTCGGTTCGATTCCGACCCGGCCCTCTCAGGACGCGACCCTCCCAGGACGCAACCGCAGCGTCGAGACCGTTCGAAAGCAGCCTGACGGCGCCCCGTCAGGCTGTTCTCGTTCTGGCCCGGACCATATCTGGCGATGACCCGCCGTGTGACCAGGCACCGGCGACCGGTCGGCAGCGGGTCCACCACGGGCCGGTTCACCACGATCCGGCCTGCCACGAGCCGGTTCACCACGCGTCGGGCCGCGACCCGACGGGGGCGCTCCCCGGAGCTTGTGGCGCAGCGGCGCAGGGTCTGATACGCCTTGCGTCACAACGGGCTACGGCTGCGGAGTGAGGGTGATGAGCGAGACGCTTCAGGCAGACCACGAGGAGCCCCGCCTTCGCGGCGCGTCCGTCTGGTTGTTGACCGACGGGACGGCGGAGCAGCAGGGGTGGGCGGAGCCGATGATCCGCGAGATCCAGGCGGCGGGCGCTGGTTCAGCGCAGCTGCTGGGCATCTCCGGGGTGTTGGGTACGACGGCGCGCGGGATGCTCGAGCAGGGCGCCGAGCGGCTCGCGAGGACGCTGCGCCTGGGCCAGGTTGGGCAGGCTGGCGACGAGACGGTGGCGCACGAGGCGTTCGCACGCTTCCGGCCGGACCTGATCCTCGTCGACGCTCCGCAGCTGGTCCGGCCGCTGTCGCTGATCCGGGACGTCTCCGCCATCAAGCCGGTGATCGTGGGGCTGGTGACGGACCTGCAGCCGTCGGAGAGCTGGCAGCAGGCTCGCCCGGACGCGTGGATCGTGCCGGACGACGGGCTGCTCACCGGGCTGCGCCGGCCCGAGCAGGCGGAGGCGGCGCTGCAGGTCGCCGGTCCGCCGCTCGCCGGCGCGTACGCGGCGCCGGTGGACGGAGGCCCGCTGCGCGAGCAGCTCGCGGTTGGCGACGACCTGCTCGTGCTGGTCGACGCCTCGACGATGCCGGCGGCGCTCATCGAGCGCACGATGCGGGAGCTCTCGAGGGTGCGCGCGCCGGTGCGGCTGCTGTTTCACTACGGACGGAACCTCGACGGCGCAGACGCGCTCCGGCAGTCCGCCGCGGCGGCTGGGGTGCGGGCGAACATGTTCGGCGCGACGCCGTCCCTCCCGCGCTACGCCAGCGCGGCTGACGTCGTGATCGTGGGCGCCGCGAACCCCCTGGTCGCGGGCTACCTCGCGCTGGGGATCCCGCTGCTGTCGCTGGATCCCGCGGCCTCGTCGAACGTGGCCACGCGCCGCGGCGCGATGGTGCCGCTGCCGGACGTGAGCGCGTTGAGCGGGCTGCTCACCGAGATCGCGCAGCGCGGAGTCGCGCCGGCGCACCGGGACGCCGCGGCGGCCGCGGTCGACCGAGACGGTACGCGTCGTGTGGTGCTGGCGGCGGGACGCATCCTGGCGGCGCGCGACCGGCTGGTCCAGGTGCCTCGGGCCGGGGGTGGCGGTTCGCCCATCGACGAAGGCGAGACGCGTCCGGGGTCAGGGTTGCCGTTCGAGACCATCGGCGACGCCCCGCCCGCCATCAGCAGGTCGGGGAGCGGCGCGGCGGCCCCGCTGGGACGTGAGGCCGCGCGACGCGCGCTGGCCGAGCTGATCCTCGAGGAGCGCCGGGTCGAACGCGAGGTCGAGCACTGGGCGCGCGAGCGGGACCGCTGGCTGCAGCGCGTCGACGACGCGAAGGAGGAGGGCGACGCGGAGCTCGAGCAGTTCGCGCGCGGGCAGCTGACGACGATCTTCGACGAGCTGCGGCAGCGACAGGATGAGCTGGGCCGGCTCGCGGAGCGGCGCGACGAGGTGCGCAGGCAGCTGGTCGAGCGCGCTGGAGACGCGGGCGGAGCGGCGTCGTCAGGCCCCGGGACCCCTGGCGGTGGCGGGCCCGTGCACGGCTCGCAGGCGATGGAGCAGCGGTTCCGGGAGCTGGAGATGAGGCGCCAGCTGCGGCGGCTCAAGGGCGGTAGCGGCTCGTGACGTCGTCGCGTGAGGACGACGCGGTCGTCTCGGCGAGCGCTGAGCCGGGAGCTGAGCCGGTGCGGGGGCCGGGCACCTGGGTGCCTCCCGAGGTGGGCGACGAGAAGCCGCGCGCGGTGCGGCCCGAGGGCGGGCTGCGGATGGGCGCGCTGCTGTGGCGTCTGGCGTTGGGCGTGGGTATCGGCGCGGTGTCGCTGGGGATCGCGGTGCGGCGGATGATGGCTGACGCGGGCGAGGCGGCGGGTGAGGCCGGGACGCTGTCGTTGCTGTGGGACGCGGTGCGGCAGGTGAGCGCGGTGGATCTTGTGGTCTACGTGCTGCTGTTCTCGTTGATGCACGTGATTCGCCTGTACCGCTGGGCGGTGCAGCTGGCGGCGGTCGGGGAGCCGCGGGTGGGGCTGGTGATGCGCGCGGGGGCGGTCGGCTTCGCGGCGATCATCGTGCTGCCGCTGCGGCTTGGTGAGTTCGTGCGGCCGTGGCTTGTGGCGCAGGAGGGCAGGGCGAGCTACGGCTCCGCGATGGGCACGGCGGTCGTCGAGCGTGTGGTGGACGGCCTGCTGGTGAGCGTGTTCCTGGCGTTGGGCATCCTGCTGTCGCCGGTGGAGCCATCCGTCGTGGTGCAGCGGTCCGCGCTCGCGGTGCTGGTGCTGTTCGTGACGGCGAGCGGAGTGCTGGTGGCGGCGGTGCAGCGGCCGGACTGGGTGGATCGTGTGGTCGTGGGCACGGTGGAGCGGGTGTCCCGGCGGGTCGCGGGGCGGGTGCGGCGGTTCCTCGTGGGGTTCACGGCGGGCGCGCGCTCGCTGGCCAGCGGTGGCGTGCTGTGGCGGTACGTCGGGTTGACGCTGCTGTTCTGGTTCGTGAACGCGCTGTCGCTGTGGTGGTGGGTGCGGGCGTTCGACTACGGGCTGTCGCTGTGGGGGGCGTTCGTGGTGCTGTCCGTGCTGGTGATCGGGTTGACGATCCCGTCGGGGCCGGGGTTCTTCGGGACGTTTCAGCTGTTCCTTGGTGAGGGGCTGCGGCTGGCGAGCCCGGGTCGGGTCCCGGGGGTGACAGGGCTGGCGTTGGCGCTGGGTCTGAACGTGGTCCAGCTGGCGGTTCAGGTCGCGATGGGGGCGCCGCTGTGGCTGCGGTACGTACGCCCGCGGAGGCGGCGGCCGCCGCAGGCTGAATAAGTTGCTAACTGGCTGAAAGGGGTTCACAATCCTGTCTGGATTGAGCACGGCCGTGCCGGCTGGTACGATGCGGCCGTTGTTGCGGAACCCGCCTTGAGGCAGAGGTCGGCGCCGGCGTGAGCCGGTGACGGGTTCTGGTCAGCGTGGGTGTCGGTGTCCGAGCGGTGCGTTGGTGCCGGCGCGAGCCCCGTGCGTTGCGCGCGGGGTGCGGAAGTAGCCTCGAGGAGCCCGAATCATGCAGGATCGTGTCGCGGAGAGTCTGGAGCGGCTGAGCAGCAACCCGGCGGACGCGGAGTCGTTCGAGGTTGTCGAGCGGTTCTACGCCCGTGAGCAGAACCACGAGGCGCTGCTCGCGCTGTTCGATGACCACGCCGCGGCGCTGTCGGAGTCGGTCCGGAACTACTGGAAGCGACTTGTGCAGCACCTCGAGGCGATCGCCGGCCGCCTGGGCGACTCGCCGATCGCGGCTGAGCTCTACACGCGCGTTGGCCGGACCTACGAGCAGCGGCTCGACCGGGCAGACCTGGCGATCCCCGCGTACCAGCGCGCGTTCCGTCTGCACCCCCAGCACACCGAGGCGCTCGACGCCGCGCGGCGGCTGTACGCGCGCGGCGGCAACTGGGACATGGTGCTGCGCCTGTGGGAGCTGCAGGCGAAGGTCGAGCAGGAGCCCGAGCGCCTGGCCGGCATCGAGGCGTCCATGGCCCGGATCCTGCTGGACGAGGTCGATGACCTCGACCGGGCCGTTGACCTGGCGCGAGCCGCCCTTGGGCGCGCGCCGGGCCACAAGGAGGCCGCGCGCGTCCTGCAGGACGCAGCTGACCGCACCCGCGACTGGGAAGGTGAGGTCCGGGACCTCGCCGCGCGCGTCGACGAGGCGGACGGCGCCGCGCGGATCGCGCCGCTGCTGGAGCTGGTCCGGTTCGTGGCCGAGAACGTGCCGATCGGCCGGGGCAACCCCGACGAGGCGTTCCGTCGCCTCGAGCGGGACGGCGCCACCGAGCCCGCGCTGCTGGGCCTGTACGTGCACTGGCTCGACCGCCAGGACCGCGCCGCAGAGGCCGCGGAGATCCTCGCGCGCCAGACCGCCGTCGAGCCGGTCGCCACCCGCGCCGAGCCGCTCCAGGACCTGCTGCGCCGCGCTCGGCAGCTGGGGCGGGACGACCTCACCGCTGCGGCGCTCGAGGGCATCGTCGCCCTCGACCCGGATGACGTCACGAGCATGCGCGAGCTCGACGGGCTCCTCGCGGCGTCCGAGCAGTGGGAGCGCCTCGCGGCCGCCTGGGAGGGCGCGTTGGCCAACGGACGCAGCGCGGTCCAGGACACCACCCTGGTGCGCCGCGCTGCGGAGCTGCTCTGGAAGCGCCTGGACGACCTGGACCGGGCAGAGCGCTGGTACACCGTGCTGCGCGGGCGGGACGCCGATGACGTGCCCGCCGCGCGGTACTTCGTCGAGCTGCACGCGGCGCGCGGCGAAGCGGCGCCGCTCGTCGACGCGCTGATGACGCTCGCGCAGCTGGTCGAGGGGCCGGAGCGCCTCGAGCTGTGGCGTCGTGCGGCCGGGGTCGCCGAGGCAGAGGCCGGTGACCTCGAGGTCGCGACGGTCGCCTGGCAGCTGGTGCTGCGTCACGACGAGGCGCCGGCAGACGCCCGGTCCGCGCTCGTGCGCCTGTACCGCGAACAACGGCAGCTGCCCGAGCTCGCGGAGCAGCTCGCGGCAGAGCTCGAGCGTGGTGAGGGGGACCTGGTAGGCCCCGAGGCGGCCCTGGCGTTCGAGCTGGCCGAGCTGTACACCGGAGCGCTGGATCGCCTCGACGACGCGGTGCCGTTGCTCGAGCGGGCGCTCGCGCTGGAGCCCGATGATGTCGCCTGCGCCGACGCGCTGCGCAGGACCCTGCGGCAGCTGGAGCGCTGGACCGCGCTGCTGGCCGTCAACGAGGCGCAGCTCGACCACGTGCGCGATGAGCCGCGCCGCATGGAGCTGCTGATCGACGTCGTCGACGTGGCCACCCGCGCGACGCGCGCGGGCTCGCTGCGGACCGCGCTGGAGGCGCTCGTCGAGCTCCAGCCCGGCCACGTGCCGTGGCTGGACCAGCTCGCCGCCGCGTACACCGAGGACGGCGAGCTGGAGCGCGCCGCAGAGCTCGCGCTGCGCGCCGCGCGGGCAACCGGCGACTCCGGGGAACGAGGCGAGCGGCTGATCCGCGTCGCCGAGCTGGTGGAACGGCAGCTGGGCCGCCCTGACGAGGCGGTGGAGCGCTACCGGGAGGCGCTCGAGAGCGGCGCGACAGGGGTCGTCGTCGAGCTGGAGCGGCTGTACCGGAGCCTCGACCGTCCGGGTGACCTCGCCGCGTCGCTCGAGCAGCGCCGCGCGGCGCTGTCGGGGGCCGAGCGGATGGAGCTGGCGTCGCTGTACGCCGACCGGCTGGACGCCGAGGTCGACGCGATGGCCCTGTGGGCCGACGTCATCCTTGACCCGGAGCACACGGGCGCCGCGCAGGCTCGGCTGTTGCCGGCGCTGGCGCGGGTGGCTGACTGGCGCGGCATCGTCGACGTCGCGTCGGTCACGGGGAGCTGGGAGGCGGCGTGGACGACCCTGGGCGTCGCCGCACAGGAGGCCGGCGACGACGTGGACCTGCACGACGCCCGCGTGGCGTGCGCCGTCGCGATCGGGGACGCAGCGCGTGAGCTGGAGGCCCGGCTGGCGGTCGTCGACGCCGGCGGCCCGACCGTCGAGCGGTGCCGCGCGGTCGTCGCCGCCGCACAGGAGGCCGGCGCGACCGCCGTGCGCAACGAGCAGCTGCTGGTGCTCGCCGAGCAGCTCCCGGAGGACGACCGGTTCCCGCTCTACCTGCAGGCCGCGCGCTCGTGGGAGCAGGAGCTCGAGGCGTGGGAGGCCGCGTGGCACGCCTACGGGCTGGCGTGGCAGCTGGACCCGGAGAACGTGCGCATCCGTGAGCAGGCGTTCGCGATGGCGCAACGCGCCGCGACGCTCGACCGGCACGTGGACCTCGTGGAGACCGTGGCCACGCTCGCCGACGCAGGCCCGGCGCACCCGATCCGACGCGAGCGCGCGCGCACGCTCGCGCTGCTGCCCGAGCGCCGCGCTGACGCGCTCGCCGCGTGGCAGCGCCTGCTCGACGCGCTGCCCGGCGACCGGGAAGGGCTCGCCGGTGTCCGGCAGGCCCTGCGCGGCATGGGCGACCCGGACGCCCTGCTTGCCCACATCGAGCGCGAGCTCGAGGCGGCCAGCGACGACACCGAGCGCGTGACGCTGCTCACCGAACAGGGGGAGCTGCTCCTCGAGGACCTCGACCGGCCGGCTGATGCGCTCGCGCCGTGGGCCCGCGCCCTCGCGCTCGCGCCCGCGAACATCCCGCTCCGCGACCGCATGGAGGCGACCCTCGCGTCCCTCGAGCGCTGGGACGAGCTTGTCGAGCTGCTGGGCAGCCGCCTTGCGTTCAGCGAGGACGAGCAGGCCGCGGCGACGACGCTGTGCCGGCGCGGCGAGGTGCGACGCACCCGCCTCGCGGACGTCGACGGGGCGGTCGCCGACTACGGGAACGTCCTGTCGAGCTTCGCGACGACCGACGCCGGCGCGGAGCTGCTGGCGCAGCTGACCGAGCTGAGCGGCGAGGACCGCGTCTGGTTCGAGCTCGTCGTCGGGCACGCCGACCGCATCGCTGACCCGTCCGTGACGCTCCCGGCGGTCAACCGCCGGATCGAGGTCGCGCCGGATGAGGCGCCAGGGCTGCTCCGCGCGCTGATCAGCCGCGCCGCGGCCACCGCCGGCCACGAGCGCCTCGCCTTCGAGACACAGCTCCGGCTGCTGTGCGAGGCAGAGACCGGCCAGGACGACTGGCAGCTGATGCTCGAGGTCGCCAACGGCGCCGGGCTCGATGAGGAGCTGGGGCGGGCGTGGCGGCGTTGCTTCGACGAGGACGGGCGCCCCTGGCTGACGGCCTCCGGTCCCCTGCTGGCGGGCCTGCATGAGCACGCGCTGGAGCGTCCGGAGGAGGCCGTCGCCGTCTGGGATCGCTACGTCGCGCGGAACGACGGCCCCACCGAAGGCAGCGATCAGGCGCTCGAGCGGCTGCTGCGCCAGACCGCGGACACCGCGCGGCTCGCGAAGCACCTGAACGCCCGTGCCGTGCGCGGCGACGCGGCGCTCGCCGTCGAGCGCTGGCTCGAGGCGGCGAGCCTGTTCGAGGCCGTCGACGACATCGACCGCGCCATGGCGTGCTACGACGCGGTCGTGGGTCAGCAGGAGGACCACGACGAGGCGTGGCAGTCCGGCGCCGCGCTGCTCGAGGACCGCCGCCAGTTCAAGGCGCTGGTGTCGTGGCTCGACCGGCGTCTCGCGCTGCCCGCCAACGCGGAGGCCCGCGCGGACATCGAGACGATGCGCGCCAACGCGCTCTTCCAGCTGGGCGACCGCGACGGCGCCATCGAGGCGCTGCTGGCCGCGCTGCGCAGCCTGCCGGGGCACCGCACCGCGCTGCAGGAGCTCGAGGTGATGGCCGCCCCGGAGAGCGGCGCGTCTCCGGACGCTCGCCGCGACGCGAACGAGCAGCTCGCCGCAGCCTGGGGCGCGCTGGGGCAACCGACCGAAGAGTCCCTCGCCCTCGAGCGGCTCGCGGAGCTGGCCGAGACCTTCGCCGAACGTGCCGGCCTGCTGCTGCGCGCCTCGAGGATCTGCGACCAGCAGCTGGGCGACCACGCCCGGGCGTTCCAGTGTGCGCACCAGGCGCTGCGCGCCACACCCGAGGACGACGCCGTCCGCGAGCAGCTCGAGTCGCTCGCCGAGTCGCTCGGCGCGTGGGACGAGGTCGCGTCGGCCTACGAGGACGTGCTGCCGCAGCTGGGAGATGCAGAGCGCGGCGCGCTCCACCTGCAGCTCGCTGGCGTGCTCATGCGCCAGGTGGACGACCCCGACCGTGCGGCGCAGCACCTCGAGCGCGCGCTGCGGATTCTGGGCGACGACGAAGCGAACCTCGTGACGCTGGAGTCGATCTACCGCCGCGCTGAACGCACCGATCAGGTCATCGAGGTGCTCGATCGGCGCTCCGCCGTGCTGCGCGATGCGGGACGCACGGAGGAGGCGATCGAGCTCGCGACGGACGCCGCTCGGCTCGCCGAGGAAGACCGCGGTGACCTCGAGCAGGCGAGCCGCCGCTGGCGCGCGATCACGGAGGACCCCGGCCACGCCGCGCGGGCGTGGTCAGAGCTGGCGCGCATCGAGCTGCAACGTGGTGACGTGCGCCGGGTGCTCGAGGCGCTGACCAACCAGGTGGCCCTCGCGTCGGACGACGTCCAGCGCGCAGAGCTGCACACCGAGCGCGCGCTGCTGCTCGAGGACCAGCTCCGCGACCGCGAGCAGGCCGCCGCAGCGTGGGAGTCCGTGCTGCTGGCGAACCCGGAGAGCCACCGGGCGCTGCAGGAGCTTGATCGTCTGTACCGGGAGCTCGAAGCGCACGACGCGCGGGCCACCGTCCTGCGCCGGATCGTCGCGCTGCAGCCTGACGCACACGCAAGTCGCGCAGAGCTGGGCGCGCTGCTCGCCGTGACCCTCGCGGCCACCGCGGCGGGCGACGAGTCCGCAGCGCAGGAGGCGTCGCCCGACGACGGCGTGCCTGCGGCCCGCGACGAGCGCGTCGCCGAGGGCCTCTCCCTCGTCGTCGAGGCGCTGCGCGCTGACCGCACGATGGACCGCGCTGTCGAGACGCTGGTCGACCTGAGCCGCCGCGCTGACGGCTCCGGTGTCGACGCCATCGAGGCCCTGATCGAGCACCACGACGCCACCAGCAACCTGGTGCAGCTCGTGAAGCTGCTCGAGCAGCGGGCCAGCCGTGAACCGGACGCGGAGGCGCGTATCCCGTGGCTGCGTCGCACGATGGCGCTGTACGCCGGCCCGCTGCAGGAGCCCGCGGAGGCGCTGCGTGTGGGCATCGAGCTGTGGGTCTCCCATGGCGGCGACGCGGCAGGCTTCGAGGAGCTGTACGAGCTGGCTGCAGACTGCGACGGCTGGGCAGACCTCGCCCGCGCTGGCGAGGTCGTCGCCTCGGCGAGCGGGCCGCTGTGGCTGCACCGACGGCTGGGGTACCTGTACACCGACGAGCTGCCGCAGCCGGAGCGCCGGCTGTCGCACCTGCGCGAGGCGTTCCTGCAGCTGCCGTCGGACCGGGAGCTGTTCGAGGCGCTGCTGGGCGCGCTGGACGCGTCCCCGAGCGACGAGGAAGAGCGCGAGCTGCTCGAGCTGCGCCTGACGTCCGATATCCGTGACGCCGAGCGGGCACCGCTGCTCAAGCGCCTCGGGCTCCTGCTGATGCGCATCGGCGGGCACGACGAGCGCGCCGCGGAGGCGCTGCGCCAGTACCGGAACGTGCGACCTGGCGACGAGGAGATCCGGCCCGCCCTGCGGCAGGCGCTGCACGCGATCGAGGCGTGGGACGAGCTCGACCTGCTGATCGACGACGAGCTGTGGGTGAGCAATGACGCCGGCCGCCGCGTCGAGCTGCTCGCCGAGCGGGTCGAGCTGGCGCGACGCCGCGAGGCGTCGGTCGACGCGCTCGTGGGCCTGTGGGGTGAGATGCTCACTGCGGACCCGCGCGCCGCGCTGGGGCGCGACAACCTGCTCGCCGTCGCGAAGGATCCGGACGTCGACGACCTCACGGCAGAACGGGCGATCGAGCTGCTCGACCTCGCCTACCGCCAGAGCAGCGACTGGGCCCAGCTTGTTGATCTGCTGTACCTCAAGAAGGACCGCGCGCCGGAGTGGGAGCGCGCGGACCTGCTGCGCGACGTGGTGGAGATCGCGTCGCACGAGCTGCGCGACGACGCGGTGGCGCTTCGCGCTGCGGGCTATCGTCTGGCGCTGCTGCCGTCCGACGCGGCCGCGCTGACCCAGGTCGAGCAGCTGGCTGATCGCTGCGGGCGCTGGGACATCGTCGTCGAGGCGCTCGACGAGGCCGCCGCCGCGGCAGACGACGACGCCGTGCGGCGGCGCCTCGAGCGTCGCCGGGCGATCTTCGCCGGGCGCTACCTGGGCGAGCTCGACCAGGCGCTCGGGTTGCTGACGGAGCTGTACACGGAGACCGGGGACCAGACCCTCGTCGACGACGTCGAGGCGCTCCTTGGCGACTCGATGCAGCGTGACCGGCGCGCACAATGGCTGATGGACCAGTGCGGCCGGCAGGGCCAGGAGGAGCTGTGCGTCGACCTGTTGCGGCGCGCGGCGATCGCGTGGCTGAGCCCGCCGGCCCGGGTCGCCGAAGGCGGCGAAGTGCTCGAGCGACTGCACGCGATGCAGCCGGGCAACGCGCTGGCTGACGAGATCGATGGCATCTACGCGGAGAACGGGTTCGGGGAGCGCCGCATCGCGTGGCTGCGCCGCCTGATCGCTGACCTCGCACCGGACGACCGGGATCGTGGCGTGACCTTGACGCGCCGCCTCGCGGAGGCGCTCGCCGCCGCTGGCCCGCCGGACGGTGACGCCGTCGCGGCGTTCGAGCGCTGGCACGAGCTCGCGCCGGAGGCAGCGGAGCTGCGCCGGGCGCTGCGGGATCTGGTGACCGCGACCGCAAACACGCCCACGGTCGAGGGTGGTGTCCGCGATCGGGTCTTCGAGCTCGCCAGCCGCGTGGCGCGTGACGCTGGTGACCACGAGCTGCTCGACGAGGTGGAGGACCACCGCATCGCCCTGGCCACGGATCCAGGCAGCCTCGAGCGGGCCTGGGTGGCCGCCGTGCAGCGCCGCCTCGACGAGGAGGCCTTCGCGCGCGCCTTCGACACGGCGCGCCGCGCGCTGACGTCCCTGCCGGGGTCAGCGGCGCTCGCCGAGCGCTTCGAGAAGGCCGCCGCGGCCGTCTCACGCTGGGAGGAGGCTGCGGCGCTCTACCGCCACCTCGCGAACCAGCGCCACGACGAGCGGCTGCCCCTGCTGTTCCAGGCGGCCCGTGTCGACGTCGAACACCTGGGCCTCGACGACCGCGCCGTGCAGACGCTGCGCCAGGTCCTCGACATCGACCCGGCCCATGAGGGCGCCCGGCAGGTCCTGATGGACCTCGTAGAGAACGCCCAGCGTGGGCACATCGTCGAGCCCGCTGCGCGGGTGCTGATCGACTCCGCCACCGGCGTCGACCAGGCCAACGCCGCCCGCTTCGCCGTCGTGCGGCGCGCGATCGCGGAGGGCCGCAAGCACGTCGCCATCTTCTGGTCCGATGAGATCCTCGAGGCAGATCCGGACCACATCCCCGCGCGCACCGCGCTGCTCGAGCTCTCCAACGATCCGACCTACGCCGTCGCCTGCGGGGAGGTCCTGCTGCCCGTCCTGCGCACTGAAGGCGCCTGGGCAGAGCTCGCCGCCGTGCTCGAGCGCATGTACGTGCAGGTCGAGGAGGACGACCGTCGCGTCGAGCTGGTCACCGAGCTGGCAGACCTCAAGGAGTCGCGCCTCAACGCCAGCGACGACGCGTTCCGCCTCTACCGCCTCGCCCTGATCTGGCACCCGGAAGGCACCGGCGCCGCGGCCGCCATGGTCCGCAACATCCGTGGACCCGAGCAGGTCGCCGAGGCCGTGGAGACCCTGCGCGAGCAGATCCCCCGCACCACCGGCGCAGGACAGCGGGCAGACCTGCTCACCGCTCTGGGACGACTCGAGATCGAGCACGGCGCCGCGCCCGTCGAGGGGGAACAGCACCTGCTCGAAGCCCTCGCTGCCGCTCCAGCGCACGCCGAGGCCCTCGACGGCCTCGAGGCGCACTACCTCGACGCCCGCAACCACCGCGGTCTCGTCCATGTCCTGGGCATGCGCGCGCGCGCCGTGGCGGGACAGCCGGAGGAGCGCACCTTCGTCACGCGCATCGTCAACCTGCTGCGCAGCAACCTCGAGGCGCCGGGCGAGGCCATCGCCGCGTGGCGCGACTACCTCACCCGCAACGCTTCGGACGTGGAGGCCCTCGAAGAGCTGGAGGCCTTGCTGCGTGAGGTCGGCCAGCACGCGGACGTCGTCGCGACCATGCAACAACGCGCGCGGCTCAACGACGATCACGACGAACGCAACGCGATCCTGATCAGCGCCGCAGAGTACGGCATCCGCAGGGGCGTCGACTACGACCGCATCAAGGCGCTGCTCGAGGGGTTGCTCCGCGAGGACGCCGAGCTGGTCGTCGCCGCAGAGCTGCTCGCGGACCTGCACCGCACCCACGGGCGCCACGCCGAGCTCGTCCGGACGCTGCAGCGCATCGCGCAGCTGGCGACGCATGAGGACGACGTCATCGCCGCCCAGCGTGAGATCACCGAGGCCGTGCGGGCCGGTGGCCTCGACACCGCCATCGCCCTGAAGGCGCTGCAGCGGGTCCGCGAGATCCGCGTCGACGTCGACTGGGCGAACGAGCAGCTCGAGCAGCTGCTCGCCGATGCCGGCCGCGACCGGGAGCTCGCCGCCCTGCAGGAGGAGCTCGTCACGCTCGTGCCCAGTGAGGCGAGCGCCGCCGTGCGCTCGCGGCTCGCGCGGACCCTCATGCGGCTGCAGCGGTTCAGCGACGCCGCCCACGAGGTCGACATCATCGGCCGCGTCGCCGCCGGCGCACCCGAGACGCTCGAGCTCGCCTCCACCGTCTACCAGCGGGTCGGCCGCTGGGACGAGGCCGCCGGAGCGCTCGAGGCGCGCCTCACGAACGGCAACCTCACGGACGAGGATCGCGCGCCGCTCCTCTTCGAGCTCGCCAGGATCGAGGAGCAGCACCAGAAGCGCGGCGAGCGCGCCATCGCCCTCTACGAGCAGGCGTTCCGCCTCGGGCTGCGCGACGAGAGCCTCTACGAGGCGCTCGAGCGTGCGTACGAACAGGCCGGCAGCTGGGAGCAGCTCATGACCGTGCTCGAGCAGCACGCCGCAGGCTCGGAAGGTGCCTCCGCCGCGCGCCTGTGGATGCGGATCGCTCTCATCGCCCGTGACCGGCTCCGTGACGAGGAGCGCGAGTTCCGGGCCCTGCGCGGCGCCATCGAGGTTGACGGGAGCTCGCTCGACGCGGCAGAGCAGCTGGTCGCCATCGCGATCCGCCGCGGCGACCTCGACTACGCCAACGCGATCGTCAACCACGCCGCCGCTCGGCCCGACGCGGCCTCACGCCAGCGCCAGTACCGCACCCTCTACATGCAGGGACGCCTCGCGCTCGCCCAGGGCAACCAGCCGGCCGCCCTGGCGCTGTTCGAGCAGAGCAGGGCGCTCGTCGCCAACCACGCGCCCAACCTGCTCGCGCTGGCCGAGTGCCTTGTCGCTGCGCAACGCTGGAACGAGGCGCTCGAGATCCTGCAGGCGACCCTCGTCAACCAGGCGAAGCTGCAGAACGAGGGACGCGTCCGGACCCTGGTGCTCATGGGGCGCACCCGACTCGCCCTTGGTGATCCCGAGCGCGCCCGCGACATGCTCACCCGGGCCTGGCGACTCGACCCGGACAACAGCGAGGCAGAGGCGCTGCTGCAGCACCTCGACGGCAACAGCTGACCCGGCGCTGCCGCTGCGGCGACCGGG